>Ga0326597_10000576_pt1 | contig 64972 bp, 58 predicted proteins | sample RVTome_12_FD_203789 | JGI IMG/M metagenome (GOLD analysis project Ga0326597, IMG submission 203789) | Soil microbial communities from uranium-contaminated site in the Upper Colorado River Basin, Wyoming, United States - RVT100D185 | ecosystem: Environmental > Terrestrial > Soil > Contaminated >...
CGCTGCAAAACTCCGGCTGGCAGGAGCCGCTGCTAAACCAGGAAAAACGAAAGTCATTCGAAAAACTATACCAAGGCATCGACGACCTGCGCCTTAAGTATGGCGAAAGTGCCGTCGGCGCCGCTACGTCTCGGACCCGCACAAGTTGATTTTCCCGCCGAAGCTCCGTACTGTTTCTAAAATCCACAATGACGAACACGACCGGCAATAAACATCCGTTTCTCGCCGCTTGCCGCCGCGAACAAACTCCGTATACGCCGGTCTGGCTCATGCGCCAGGCCGGGCGCTACATGGAAGAGTACCGCAAGCTGCGCGCGCAGTACGGCTTTCTGGAGCTGTGCAAAAAGCCCGACCTCGCCGCCGAGATCACCGTGACGCCGGTGGAACGGCTTGGCGTCGACGCCGCGATCCTGTTCGCTGACATCCTGCTCATTTTGGAACCGCTGGGTGTCGGCCTCGAATATTCCAAAGGCGACGGCCCGGTCATCCATCGCCCGGTACGCAGCGGCAAAGATGTCGACGGCTTGAAAGATTTCGATCCCGAGAAGGAACTTTCCTTCGTGTACGAAGCGGTGAGGAAAATTTGCGCCGCACTTGATCACAAAGTTCCGTTGATCGGTTTCGCTGGGGCGCCCTTTACCCTCGCCTCCTATCTGATCGAAGGCGGCGGCTCGCGCAATTATATTCATACGAAAAAGCTCTATTACGCCGCGCCGCAAGCGTGGCATCGCTTGATGGAACTTCTTGCCGCGCTCACCGCCAAGTATCTTAACTGTCAGATCGCCGCCGGCGCCCAGGCGGTGCAAATCTTCGACAGCTGGGCAGGCTGCCTCACGCCCGCCGACTACCAACAGTTCGTCTTACCCCACACCAAAGCGGTCATCGACGCGATCACGCCCGGAGTTCCGGTGATCAATTTTAGCACCGGCACCGCTGGGCTGCTGCGATCAATCCGCGCCGCGGGCGGCGACGTGATCGGCTTGGACTGGCGCGTCAATCTCGACGACGGCTGGGCGACCGTCGGGCATGATGTTGCCGTGCAAGGCAATCTCGATCCCATCGCGCTTTTCGCCTCGCCGAAAGAAATCAGGCAGCGCGCTGGCGACGTCTTACGCCGCGCTGGCGGCCGGCCCGGCCATATCTTCAATTTGGGCCACGGCGTCCTGCCGGAAACGCCGGTCGATCACGTCATCGCACTGGTCGACGCCGTGCATGAGCTGAGCGCGCGGTGACCAACCTAATTTTCCGCGAATTGATTTTGAACCCTCTCCCGCTTGCGGGAGAGGGCAGGGTGAGGGTTGTCCGGCGATGACTTCGTTCTACGACGCGGTGCTTTTGATCGCCTTTGGCGGGCCAACTTGTCGCGAAGAGATTCGCCCTTTTCTTGCCCGCGTGACCGACGGCATCCTGATACCCCCGCAGCGCCTCGAAGAAGTCGCCCACCACTATGAAGCCGTCGGCGGCAAGTCCCCGCTCAACGAAATCACCATGCGCCAAGCCCATGCTCTAGGGAAACTTTTGAACGAACACAACCAGCGGCTGCCCGTTTACGTCGGCATGCGCAACTCCAGTCCGTTCTTCGCCGAGACGCTGCGGCGCATGTCGAACGACGGCATAAAACAAGCGCTCGGCTTTATCCTTTCTTCGCACCGTACTGAGGCGAGTTGGGAGCGCTATCAGAAAAACATCGCCGATGCCCGCGCGGAGCTTGGCGGCGCGGCGCTGGAAGTCGACTACTGCGAGGGGTGGCATGCTCATCCGCTCTTTATTCAATGCTGGGCGGAACTCATCGACGCAGCGTTTGCCGCCAAAGCGCCTGATCGAAGGAATTCGGCGCCGCTGATTTTTACCGCGCACAGCCTGCCGGCCGCGATGGCGGTCCGCTCGCATTATGTTGAGGAGGTTCAAACAACGGCGCGCCTAATTGCCAATTCACTGAGTCACGAACGTTGGTCTCTCGCCTACCAGAGCCGCAGCGGCAGACCGAGCGATCCTTGGCTCGAACCGGATATCGGCAAGGTGATTCGAGACTTCGCCGCCCAAGGCGCCAGGGATGTCGTCGTGGCGCCCATCGGTTTCGTCTGCGACCATGTCGAAGTGCTTTACGATCTCGATATCGAAACGAAAAAGCTGGCCGCAGACTTCGGCATGAATTTCATCCGCGCTTCATGTCCCAACGATCACCCGACGTTTATCCGCATGATGGCGGAGGTGATCGACAAGAAACTGAAAAAAACCGAGGATCGAGGATAGTTGATGGAGAATCGCGATCCTCGATCTTCCATCCTCCATCCTCGACCCGTATCATGAACCGCCGAATCATCGTCATTGGCGGCGGCATCGCCGGACTCGCCGCCGCGCACCGCTTGACCGAGCTCAACGGGGAAAAAGCTCTTGGGCTTGAAGTCTTGCTGCTGGAGGCTTCCTCGCGCCTCGGCGGCACCATCGCCACCGAGCGGGTTGGCGATTTTATCGTCGAGGCTGGCCCGGACTCCTTTATCACGGAAAAGCCCTGGGCGCTTCGTCTCTGCGATCGGCTCGGTCTGACTTCCCGTCTGGTCTCGACTCAGGCAGCCTATCAGAAGATTTACATCGTTCATCGCGGCAAGCTTGAGCCGCTCCCCGAAGGCTTTTTCCTGCTCGCGCCGACCCGCCTTTGGCCGTTCGTGCGAACGCCGCTTTTTTCCTGGGGCGGCAAACTGCGCATGGCATGCGAGATTTTTCTCCCGCGCGGTAAAGACGGTGACGAAAGCCTCGGCTCCTTCGTGCGCCGGCGCTTCGGCGCCGAGGCATTGGACCGCGTGGCGCAGCCGCTGGTCGGCGGCATTTACGCCTCCGACCCGGACAAGCTCAGCCTGGCGGCGACCATGCCGCGTTTTCGCGAGATGGAACGGGCGCACCGCAGCATCCTTTGGGCCATGTGGTCGGAGCAGAGAAAGCGGGCGCGCCATCGCCAAACCGGCAGCGGCGCGCGCTGGAGTCTTTTCGTCGCGCTCGCCGGCGGCATGCAGGAGTTTGTCGATGCCCTGGCGCGGCGGCTTCCCGAAGGAAGCGTTCGTTTGAACTCCGAAGTCAAGAACCTTGAGCGCAATGGAACTGAGAAGGCATGGCGCGTAACGACGGGCGAAAGTCAGACTCTCGAGGCCGACGCCGTCATCCTCGCCGCGCCGGCATTCAGCTCCGGCGCGATTCTAGGCTCGATCTCGGCCGCCGCGGCGTCCGAGCTGAAGAGCATCCCCTACGCGTCCACGGCTACGGTGAGCCTCGCCTACCGTCTCACCGATTTTCCCCGCGCCCTCGACAGCTTCGGCTTCGTCGTGCCGGCGTTAGAGCGGCGGAAAATCATGGCCGGCACGTTCAGCAGCCTGAAATATCCCGGCCGCGCGCCGCAAGATCGTGTTTTGCTGCGTGCCTTTGTCGGCGGCAGCTTGCAGCCGGAATTGTTTCACGACGATGAGGCGAAGATGGAAAAGAACGTCCGCGAAGAACTGGCGAGCCTGCTCGGCGTTACGTCTCAACCGCTTTTTTCCCGCGTCTATCGCCACCCCCATTCCATGCCTCAGTATCACGTCGGCCACGAAGCGCGCGTCCAGCGGATCGAAAATGACCTCGCCAAATTTACCGACTTGGCTCTGGTTGGCAGCGCTTATCATGGAGTCGGCATCTCCGACTGCGTGCGCACCGGCGAAGAGGCGGCGGAGAAGATCATCAAACAAATCTAGGGGCGGGGTTAAACCGTCCCTACGCCTCTTACTGACATCTTGACGAGTGAACAATAACTGGACTATCAATCCAATATCGTTCGCAGGTAGTACGGGCCGGTATTATATTAGCCAAGGAAACGTCGCCATGATGATCATCGATTCGCAAGTTCATATCTGGGCGCCGGAGACACCGGCAAAACCCTACTCGACCGAAAACGCGGCCAAGCCCCATCGTTCGGTCCCGCTGGGCCATGACGAATTGCTTCGTGAGATGGACGGCGCAGGGGTTGCCCGTTGCGTGCTCGTGCCACCGACCTGGGAAGCGGACCGCAACGACACGTCGCTCGAAGCGGCGCGCTTGCATCCCGACCGATTCGCGGTGATGGGTAAAATCAAACTTACCGCGCCCGAAAGCCGCGCGTTGATGGCGACCTGGAAAAGCCAGCCGCACATGCTTGGGATACGATTGGTTTTTAACGCTGGCCGCTCGAAGGAATGGCTCGTGGACGGCACCGCCGATTGGTTTTGGGGCGCCGCCGAGAGATACGATGTGCCGGTGATGGCTTTCGCGCCCAACGCGGTGCTCAAGCTAGGCGCAATCGCCGAGCGCCATCCTGGATTGCGCATGATCATCGATCACCTGGGCTTGAGCTCGGCGCTGCGCGGAAAAACCCTCGAACCCGCGGTCGATGAGGTAGTCAAGCTTGCGCGCTTGTCTAATCTGGCGGTGAAAGTTTCTGCGCTGCCCTGCTACGTGGAGGAGCCTTATCCTTTTCCGACCCTGCACCCGATCGTCCGCCGCGTGGTCGACGCCTTCGGCCCCCGGCGCTGTTTCTGGGGCACGGACCTCTCTCATCTAACTTGCTCGTACAAACAATGCGTGACGCTGTTTACCGAAGAGATGAAATCGCTGTCGTCGTCGGAACTCGAATGGATCATGGGCCGCGGCATCGCCGAATGGCTCAACTGGCCGCTGCAAAAGTAAACGGAGGAGACAGTCATGCAGATCGTCAACCGCGACTTAAACTCTGAGAAGGACGGCATCCCCGGTTATATCGCCCATCCGAACCGCAAGGAACCGGGGCCTGCCGTGCTGATCGTGCATCACCATTTCGGCGTCACCGGCCATATGAAAGCCAACGTCTGCAACTTTGCCAAACTCGGTTACACGACGATCGTGCCCGACCTCTATAAAATCTTGGGCATCGCCGACGGTGTCCATGAAGGACAGAAGACAATCACCGACGGGCAGTTTATCGAGACCATCAATCGGAGCTGGCGTTACCTGACGGCTCGCAGCGACGTGGACGCCAAGCGCTGCGCGGTGGTCGGCTACTGCATGGGCGGGCGCGTCGGCATCCATTTCGCCGCCGCCACGCCCAGCGTGCGCGCCTTCGTCGGTTACTATCCGTCGGTGCGCGACGAAGGGCCGAGCCAACTCCGCCCGCGCCACCCCAACGATGCGGTGCGCGATATCAAATGCCCGTCGCAGATTTTCTTCGGCGCCCAGGACCGCGTCGCGCCGATCGCCATGCAGCAGCGCTTGATGGCAAGCTTTCAGGCCAACGGCCAGCCGGTGGATTGGCACTTCTTCCATCGCGCCGGCCACGGCTTCGCCCTCGCCGACGGCGAGTCCTACGACCCGAAGCTGGCGGAACTATCATGGGAGCTTATGTCGGATTTTCTCGGCCGCGCGTTGGGGGACGAATAGCCGGCAGCGGCCTTCGAAAACTATTGCCCGAAGGCTTTTAGATACGGTTCGGCTTCTTTTAGCACCCGCTGAAAAGACGGCCGTTCGGCGAGCCGGGTCATGTAGCCAACGACGTTCTTGAATCGCGTGAACGGATAAATCATCCGGCAGTAGCCGAGTGCAGGGGCCGCGGCGCAGTCGGCCATCGAAAATAGCTCGCCCATCGCCCAGCTCTTTTCCGCCATCTCCTGATCGATCATCGCGAACGCCGTGTCGAGCCGGTCTCTGGCTTGCTGCACGCCGTAGGGGTCTTTCTGCCCTTCAGGCCGAAAACCGTCGAAAAAGATTTTGACCATGGGATCGTTCACGTAGAGATCGAAGAAGCGGTCGCGCATGCGCACCTGCCGCGCCAGATCGGGATCGTCTGGGATGAGCTTCGTCCCGCCGGGGTAGTGGCGGTCGATGTATTCGATGATGATGCTCGACTCGGGCACGCTCCAATTTTTCTCTTCGATGCGAAGGAACGGCACCTTGCCCATCGGATAGATCTTTTTGTAATCCGCCTTCGCCTTCTCATCCATCAAGTTGACGAGCACCGGCTCGAACGCGCAGCCTTTTTCGTAAAACGCCATGAGGGTTTTCTGCGAGTATGAAGAAATAGGGTGGTGGTAAAGTTTCATTTGCGTCGCCTCCAACTTCTTAAATGATACCCTTTTCCTTGAACTCGGCAAGCTTGGCGTCGTCATAGCCGAGCGGTTTTAGAAACTCCGCGTTGTGCTCGCCCAGTTCCGGCGGCGCCAGTGGATCGGGAATCTTGGTATCGCTGAACTCGTTGGGATATTTCACCGTGCGGATCGTCGGCTTGTCCTTGCGCTCGATCTTGATCTCCAAGCCCATATGTTTGATCTGGGGGTCTTCGAACACTTCGAGAAGGTTGTAAACCGGCGTATGCGGCACGTCGTTGGCCTCCAGTTGCTCCATCCAGTAGGCGCGCGGCTTCTCTTTGAAGAATTCGGCGAACACTCGATTGAGCTCGTTGTAATTCTTCCGGCGGTTCGGCCGCGTGTTGAAGCGCGGGTCATCGATCACTTCGGGATGGCCCGCGGCTTTGCACAGGCCTTCCCAGAATTTTTGCGGCGACGAGAGATGAATCGCGAAAGGCAAGCCGTCGGAAGCGCTGAACGCGTAAGTCTGCGACTGCATCGGCCGGCTGTACGGACCGGGGGCTCGACCGGTGGCAAGCGCGTCGGTGGCCGGCGCGATCAAGAATGCCAGAATCGACCCCGCCATTGTCGTGTCGACCTGTTGACCTTTGCCGGTCTTTGCCCTGGCGGCGATAGCGCCGAGAACGCCGATGGCGGCAAACATGCCGCTCAAGCTGTCGGCGTAGTTGGGGCCGATGGGCCGCGGGTTCTTCGCGTCCATGAGCACGCTCAACATGCCGCCGAGTCCCTGGCCAACGGTATCGTAGGCAGGCCGCTTGGCGTAAGGACCGGTGGGGCCGGTGCCCGTAATCGAACAGTAGATCACGCCGGGGTTCGTCTTGCTGACGGTGTCATAGTCGATGCCGAGCTTCTTCATGACCCCCGGCCGGTAATTGTCGAGCACCACGTCGGCTTTTTGGGCGAGCGCCAGAAAGATTTCTTTTCCTTCGGGAGTCGGCAAATTCAAAGTGACGCTTTTTTTGCCGCGATTGTAGGCCCAAAAATTCGGCTGGTCGCCGCCGAGATCCCAGCCGCGAAAGGGGTCGCCACCCTTGGGATTTTCAACCTTGATTACTTCCGCGCCCATGTCCGCGAGCAACATCGCGCCGTAGGGACCGGAAATAAAGTTGCCCAGTTCCAATACTCTGATGCCTTCTAAACAGCCTCGCATCTTTCCCTCCTGAAGAATTTTGCCCGCGGAGACGCGGCGGGGACTAAAAAGGGGGACAGTCCCCCTTCCGGAAAGGGGACTGTCCCCTTTTGGCTGTGTCTCTGCGGTGAATGATTTCCCGAAATCCCAGCACGCGCCCTAGATGATGCCCTTTTCTTTGAGATCTGCCATCGCTTTGTCGTCATAACCCAGCGCTTTCAAGAACTCGCCGTTATGCTCGCCCAGCTCCGGCGGCGGCAACGGATGAGCCGCGTTGGTGTCGCTGTAGTCCAGCGGAAACTTGACCGTGCGGATGGTCGGTTTGTTCTTGCGCTCGATCTGGATTTGCATTCCCATATGTTGCACTTGGGGGTCGTCGAAGACTTCTTTCAAGTTGTAGACCGGCGTATGCGGCACGTCGTGGGCCTCCAGCCGTTCTAACCAGTGAGCGCGCGGCTTTTGCCGGAATAACGGCGCGAAGGTCTTGTTCAACTCTTCGTAATTGGCGCGCCGATCCGGCCGCGTTTTAAACCGCGCATCTTCGATCAACTCCGGATGCTCCACGGCGTTGCACAATCCTTCCCAGAACTTCTGGGGTGAGGAGAGATGAATCGCCAGCATCGCCCCGTCCGAGCCGGCGAAGGCGTAGGTCTGCGACTGGCGCGGCCGCGTGTACGGGCCCGGCACCCGCCCATGCGAAAGCGTTTCGGTCGCCGGCGCATTTAAGAAAGCTAAGATAGAACCGACCATGGTCGCGTCGATCTGCTGTCCTTTGCCGGTTTTCGTTCGCGCCACCAAAGCGCTCAAAACCCCAAGCGCCGAAAACATGCCGCTCAAGCAGTCGGAGTAAGCCGGACCGATGGGCTTGGGATCTTTGGGATCCATCAGCACGCTCATCATTCCGCCCATGCCTTGTCCCACCGTATCGTAGGCCGGCCGGTTGACGTACGGACCCGTCGGGCCCGTACCGGTGATCGAGACGCAGATGATCCCTTTGTTGATCTTGCTGAGCGTGGCGTGATCGATGGCGAGTTTCTTCGTCACGCCGGGACGGAAGTTGTCCATCACCACATCGGCGGATTTGACCAGGCCGTAAAAGATTTCCCTGCCCTCGGCAGTTTGCAAATTGAGCGTCACGCTCTTCTTCCCACGGTTATAGGCCCAAAAGTTCGGCTGATCGCCGCCGAAATCCCAGCCGCGAAACGGGTCGCCGCCTTTCGGATTTTCTACCTTGATGACCTCCGCGCCCATGTCCGCGAGCAACATCGCGCCGTAGGGACCGGAAATAAAGTTGCCCAGCTCCAAAATTCTGATGCCGTCTAAACTGCCGCTCATTCTTGCTCTCCTGATTCGATTGTTTCTGCCTATTGCCTATTGCCTAGTTGTTCGGATAATAAATTTTCATACCTCGCAATTCACAGGAGAACAAGATGGCAACGCCGCCACCCGTAACCGACACGCTCGCGCGCTTCGTCAGCGACACCGACTACTCGACGATCTCCGGGACGACACTCGCCAATGCCAAGATGCATATTCTCGACACCTTCGGCGCCGCGTTGGCGGGGGTCGCCACGGACACCGCGTCCATCGCCCTCGATTACTGCCGGCGCACCGGCCGCAGTGATGAGGCATCGATCTGGGGAACGCGCGTCAAATCCTCGGCGCCCATGGCCGCTTTTGCCAACGGACTTCTCGCCCACGCCATCGATTTCGACGATTGGGACGCCTTTATCCACGCGGGCCACCCGACCTGCATGGTCGTCGGAGCGGCGTTGAGTCTTGGCGAAGTCATCGGCTCCTCGGGCAAGGATTTGCTAAAGGCCTACGTATTGGGCATCGAAGTGCTCACCAAGATTTCCGCCGCTGGTCCCAATCTACAAGATCGCGGCTTTCACAGCACGCCGGTCTTGGGCGGCCTCGGCGCGGCGGTTGCGTGCGCCAGCTTGCTCCGGCTTGATCCGAGGAAGATTAAAGCCGCGCTTGGCGTCGCCGCATCGAGCTGCAGCGGCATTCACCGCCAGCAGGGCTCAATGGTCAAACCCTTTCACGCCGGCAACGCCGCGCGCAGCGGCGTCGAAGCCGTCCTGCTCGCCGAAAAGGGTTTCACCGCCGATGCCGCCATCTTCGAGGCGCCGCGCGGCTTCTGCGATACCTTTTTCGGCAAGGGCGCCTGCGACTATGAGAAAATGATCATGAACATCGGCAAACCCTTCTTTCTCGAATCGCCCGGTCTCGGTCTCAAGCTCCACCCGTGCAGCGCACCGCAATTTCTCGCCGCCGACGCCTCGTTGCATCTTAAACGCGAGTACAAGATCGACTTTGCCGAAGTCGCGAGAATCGAAGTCCGCATCCCGCCGCAGCGCTACCAGCGCCATTATCATCCGGAAGTCAAAACCGGCCTGCGCGGCAAGTTCGCCATCAACTATGTCGTCGCCCTCGCGCTACTCGATGGTAAACTGGAGATCGCCACTTTCACCGACGAGAAAGTTAACCAGCCACAGGTTCAGGACGCGCTCAGCAAAGTGAATGTGATCGTCGACGAATCGATCCCCGAACCGGGACCCTACTGCCCGGTAAGCGTGGAACTGAAAAATGGCATGCGCCATAGTTACACCGCGCGCATCGCCAAAGGCGATCCACGCAATCCGATGAGCGAAAGCGAAGTCTTGGAGAAATTCCGCGGCAACGCGAAATCGGTCATCTCGGAGAAACAATCCGAGGAGCTGATCGCGGCGGTGCGAAATTTGGAAACCATCGGAAATGCAAACAGTTTGGCTTCCCTGCTGCGACCCGCGTAGAAACCCTCCCTACCGTACTGATTCCCGGGACGTTCAGCTGGGTTCCGCGCAACCGTAGAATACCGCTTACCGATATGCTTCCTCGGGCATATTGAGGTCTGCGCCTTCCTTTGCCAATTGCTCTTGGAACATCTTGCGGATATGAGGGTCCTCGTCACGGTACTCGATGGTGTGGCCGCCCTGTTTGATGTCGAGATTCAAACCCCACCAATCTACGCCAGGGATACCCTTGACGCGCCTGGGATATCCGCCCAGGAAGGCCAGCACACGCAAAGGTTCTTTGGATGCGCCAAAGTGACCGTGGAACCAGCCGGCATCGCCCGGTGCAGCGCTCACGATGCCGCCGTGCTTGTAGTCTTGTCGCTGGACCAATTCGCCCTTGCCGTCCGCCCAAGGCGTCGTCCCCGCTTCGCCTGGCCATGTTATCGAGTAGCCCTTGCCGCCTAGACACAGGAGCACCGGGCCGGCTTCATGGGCGTGACAACGGGAATAGCGGCCGGACGGGTATTGGGCGATGAACCCTTGAAAACTATTGCCGGACAGACTCCAAAAGAACATTCGGTGCCCTACGCCGCGCTGGCCATCGAGCGGCAGCTCGACGTGGTCCGCGTCCGGGATAATATTGCCGTAGTTGCGCGCGCGGCCGTGGCGCGGATCTTTGCCGAGCTCGCTATGCGCTTTGAAAAAATCCGCACTGCCGTCGTAGCGATCCTTGAACTGATACGGGTTGTTGAACAGCGCGTCCTGACTCCGGTACAGGTGGAAAATCGGCGGCGCGTTGGTCACGCCGAGGAGCAACGCCGGGCTGGAGGTGGCGTTGACGATGCGGTGCCAGGTATTCAGCGGCGGAGAGAAGAGGCTGCCCGCCTGCCACTCGAAGGTCTGCCTCTTGCTAGCATCGTCGCCGGTCCAGATTTCCGTCGTGCCGCGCCCCTCAAGCACGTAAAAAATCTCCTCGTACATGTGCTTTTCAGCAGTGATCGCGCCCGCACCGGGCACCTCGATAACGTAAATTCCCTGGAGCCCGCCACAGCCGTTAAGCTCAATGAACGCGCCCTGGGCGCCCATGCGCTTCCAAGATCCCAAAGTCAGCTCGCGGATATCATAGAACCCCACCGTGCCGCGATGGACGGGGAGATTTTGCTCCTCCATGTAAACCTCATAGGGAGTGGCCGGCCGTATCCAGCGCTTGGTACCGACGAAGTCTTGCTCCATACTAATGATCTCCTTTGATTCGAATATACTCCGCCTCTTGAGGCGGGATCAATCAAACGGACTTTCCGAAGGGTGCAAGCGTTCCCCTGACTGTCTTAATTTTGGGCGGGGTCAAAAACCCACCCTCATGTGGAAGCCATTTATCGCGCAAGGTGATTCCGTCCCAGGGAATCTTATTACAACCGAATTGGCACTAGCCATGATCACTATAGCCAGCGTCAGTTGAAAATAACTTTATTGGATCCGGCTGCCGTTACTGTGATCAAGTGTCACGTCGGCTCGCCGATCACTGTCTGGAATTCACCGACATCGGCAACTCCTTCTGAACTTTGAAACTGGGAAAAATCAGACACAAACCCCTATCCCGTGTTAGGAATTACGCACTTCCATAGTCGCCATTATTCCGATCCGTAGTCAAATCTCTATTTGTTTCGACGACTTGCCGAGCTGGCATATCGCTTGCTGCTGTTTAATGTTTACAGCAGCGCGAAACTATTTCGCTCTAACAAGGAGGGTCATAATGATGAAACGAAAGAAACAGGTTTTAATGGCAGCTCTACTTTCCGCAAGCGTCGGCCTGGGAGCGCAATCGGTACTGGCGCAAACTGCTCCAGGAGGGTCGACAGCGCCAACCAATCCGACGGGGCCGGTCGTCCCTCAACCCGAACCGAACCTGCCTCGTGAAATTCAACCAACCATTCCTGGGCAGCCGGCGCCTGGTATTCCGCAAACGGACCGGATGCCGGGAAAGCCCACGATTCCGCAAGGAGCGCAACGGCCGAGCACCGGCGATCAAAATATGATGGTAACGTCGGATGACGTCAGAAAGGCCCAGGATGCTCTTAGAGCGAAGGGCCTCAATCCAGGAACGGGCGGCACAATGGATGCCAAGACACAGCAGGCGCTGCGCGAATTTCAAGCAGCCAACAACCTGCCAGCCACTGGAGTTTTAGACGATAGAACCGCGCAGAAACTCGGAGTGAGGAGCAGTTCTTCGAAGAGACCTGACAGCGCGCTTCCCAAATCCGATAGACCGCCCCAATAGTTTAGTTTCAGCTCGCAATTTTTTTTCGCGCTGTTGTATTTGCACCTGCGGGAAGGTAAACGGTCGCGTTTACCTTCCCGCGCACAATCGGGATTCAATTACAGAGTTCGTCCATCTTGTCAGCCGTGCCCCAGACGTCTGCCAAAGCACGCGTTATCACTTGAACATCGAAACAAGCTAAACAGGATAGTCGAGTCGTAGAAGTCTGCTAATGAGTGGCCCGGCCAACATTGGCGACCGATAGCGCCAAGTAAGTAAAGGACCATGATCTTCCCGTAGCAAGCGGAAAACACTTGCCCCTTTAGTTATCCTCCCCGTTACGTAGAATAACTGCCAGCGGCATTAACTTATTTCACAGTCCATTCGTCTAAATGGATTGCACCGCGTGAATTGCGATGCGCTGCCGAAAAACCTAAGGAACAATGGTGGCTGAAAACGTACGGCATCCCGGACGGGTCAGGCGCTTTTACCGGCGGCTCGCGAGCTATTTCAGGGCTGCGATCGATCCCGCCTTAAGTACGCGGCTCAGAATTATTTCAGGCGCGAAGGGACTGGCCGCGTTGGGCATGCTCGGAGTCGTGCTGTTGTCCGTCTACGCCGTCATTTTGATCCCGTTCACGCCCAGTATTTCCCATATACGAAAAGCCAACATCGACCAGCCCAGCGTGGTAATTTCCGCTGACGGCAAGCGCCTGGCGACTTTTAAGCCGATGAACCGCGAGTGGGTCCGCTTAAATCAAATCTCTTCACATGTAGTCGATGCCCTGATCGCCACGGAAGATCACCGCTTTTATCAGCACTACGGTGTCGATTTGTGGCGCATCGCGACCGGCCTCGGGCGCTTATTCATCGGCGATCTCGAGGGCGGATCCACTCTAACCCAGCAACTCGCGCGCAACCTGTATCCGCAGGAAGTCGGCCGGAAGCGGACGATCACGCGGAAAATCAAAGAGACCATCACCGCGATCAAAATCGAATATGCCTACTCAAAAAAAGAAATACTGGAAACCTATCTCAACACGATGCCGTTTTTGTACAACGCCTTCGGTATCGAGATGGCGGCGCGCACTTACTTCGACAAGCCGGCGCAAAAGCTCAATGTGCTTGAAAGCGCAACCTTGATCGCCATGTTGAAAGGCACCAGCTACTACAACCCGGTGCTCAATCCCGAGCGCGCGCTTCGGCGCCGCAACGTAGTGCTCTCGCAAATGGTCAAGCGCGGGGTATTGAGACAGGCCGAATTCGCCAGGCTACACGCCCGGCCGATTCGCCTCGATTTCGAGCGCCAGCTGGAAGCCGTCGGTCCCTCCCCTCATCTTGCCGCGCACATTCGGAGATGGCTGATCGATTGGGCGGACCGTAATGACCGCGACATCTATTCCGACGGATTGATCGTGCACACCACCATCGACTCGCGTTTGCAGGCGGCGGCCAACCACGCCGTAAACCGCCGGATGGAGGCCTTGCAGGCCGTCGCAGACGTCGAGTGGGGATTGAGCTCCGAACGATTGCTATCGTCGAGCCCGGACGCGTACGTCGATCAGCGCCGGCGCGTGCAGCCTTTCGCTTATTTTTGGAAAACCAAGCCCGGTTTGATCGACACGTTCATTCGAGAATCCGCGGGTTACCGCAGCGCCGTGGATGCCGGCGCGGCGCCTGAAGCCGCGCTGGCGCAATGGCGAAACAACCGTGCGTTCATGGCCAAGCTGCGCGCCGAAAAAACGCGTTTGCAGACGGGCTTTGTGGCGATCGATCCGGCCACCGGCCAGGTAAAGGCGTGGGTCGGCAGCCGCGACTTCAATACCGATCAATTCGATCATGTCGCGCAAGCCCGGCGGCAACCGGGTTCGACGTTCAAACCGTTTGTTTACGGCGCGGCGCTCGAGCAGGGGATGTCGCCCGATAAACGCTTCATCGACCGCGCCGTAGAGATTCCTCTACCGGACGGCAGCATATGGCGCCCCGCCGATTTAGCTCTGCCGAGCGGGCGGTCGATGACGGCGCGCGAGGGTCTTATCTATTCGAAAAACACGATTACGGCGCAGGTGATGCAGGAAATCGGCCCGAGAAAAACCGCGGAGCTTGCGCGCAGAATGGGAGTCAACCGAAGCAAGCTCGACGAGGTGCCCTCGTTAGCGCTCGGGACCAGTCCGGTTACGCCGTTGGAAATGGTCGCCGCGTACAGCACCCTCGCCGCCGGCGGCAATTACCGCCAGCCGATTTTCATCACCCGCGTCACCGATAAACAAGGCAATGTGCTCGCCGAATTCAAAACCGAGAATCAGCCCGTCATGTCCGACAAGACCGTGGAAAATCTGATCAACATGCTGCGCGACGCAGTCGACCAGGGCACCGGGCAAGCTATAAGAGCGCAGTTTGGCTTGCGCGCCGATGTTGCGGGAAAAACCGGCACCACGCAAAAAAATACCGACGGCTGGTTTATCTTGATGCATCCACAGCTCGTCGCCGGGTCATGGGTCGGCTTCAACGACTCGCGGGTCACCATGCGCAGCAACTATTGGGGCCAGGGCGGGCACAACGCCGTGCTACTGGTGGGTGATTTTTTTCTGGCAGCTCTCGATATGCAATCGATCGATGGCAGCGCCCGGTTCCCGTATGAAAGGCCGAGCAATTCGATCCTGGAGCCGTATTTGGACGCCGTCAAAGAATGGTTGTTCGGCCCAGTCTTGGACTGGCTGTTCGGCGACAAAAGCGAACCGCCGCCACGTCGCGACCTGGAGCGCAAAGGTCCGCGATCCGAAGATGCGAAAGGCGAAACAGATCGATTAGGGGAAACGCAAGAGCGGAGAAGGCTGGAAAGACAAGGCGAGAAGGAGCGGCTGCTGGATCTTTTAAGGCAGAAACGAGAGCAGCGTGAGCGGGAGCAACTGGAAAGGGATCGATAGCGTGAGGGAAGAAAAATATACGGGGAGTCTTTTCTCGTCTCAGTCTCAGTAGATCGTTTTGCTGAGGCTTTCTCAGGCGATAACGGCTCTATCCTCCGCTTTAGACACGATCGAGAAAGCCTTTGAGCCTGTCTTTGAAACCAACCCCGGAGTCTTCTCGTAGCACCTGTTATTTTCCGGCGAGGGATCGCACCTGACTACCTAGACTTCTCGCAGTGATTACATAGCGCGGGCTCACCGGCAGTCCCCCGGCGCTTAGTGCCTCTGCTACCCAGGTATTGCACGTTCTCAAGATGCTGAATTTCCCTTCGGCCGGATAAAACCTGCCGTTAGGCGAAAGTCCCGGTCGGGCCTCGGCCGGAGCTTCCTGAGACGATCGCGAAAACGTATCGGATATGAATTTGATCAATCGTTGGAAACCATCCTCAGATAGGCCGATCTCTAGAATCTCGGCGCCAGGAAAGATGTTTTCCAAAGAGCCGTTGGACCCAACAACGTGAAGAATGCCGCCGCTTGACCAGAACGCCGCCTTGAGCGCTAAGCCAATACCTGGGTCCGGCGCTGGGAAATAATCTCTGTCTCCCCAACTGAATTCCAAATGCTCGGCAGAAGGGAAATCCCTAAGCTCGGGCAAAACAGCAGCGGGGATATCGATTGTTCTTATTACGATCGCCGCGTGCCACGCGTCATGCACGATAAAAACATGCTTGGCATGGTTTGCCTGTGTACGAAAACGTGCCGGCGCGACGGAGCTGGCACAGCCGCAGATCAAGAGGGCGATTAGGAAGATCCGACGAAGAAGGCACCGGCGAGTCCACACCGGCCAAGTATGGCTTCGCCCCTCTGAAAATCAATACGAGAGCCATTATTCGGAGCAAAAGGGGACAGGCTGATTTTCAGCGGAAAGCACGGACGGTTTCTGGAACAATTCCACCGATCGAAAATTAAAGTCGAACTTCGGAACTTCGTGTCAGACAGAACGTCGTGAGACAGAACTTCGCAGAACTTCGAACTTCGTGTCAGGCTTGACACCGATTCCCCGATTCCAAATAATCGGCGGCGTCAGGCTCGCGGAGCGGCAACTCGCTTCGATCGTTAAGGCAAACGTCACCCTGGGCGTTCGTCAGCGCGCATTTTGTGGTGATGTCGGAAGCGGATCAGACGGTGACGAGAGCGGTGGCGCTAGCGAAAGTACGCGCTCAAGACATACTGCTGCAGCATTCTTTGAGTGTTGAAGTACGAACCGTTGAGCGCGATAGCGTGTCGCATGATATCGATGAAGCGATCTCTTTCCTCGCAAAAGAGCGGAACAATCTTCTGCTCCAACTGATCGTAGAGGGCGCGTGCATCTTGTGGTCCGTCACCGGTACTTTCCGGTTCGAGTCGCGGTTTCCCAATAGTCCATCCGGTGATTCCGTCGACCGCTCCTTCGATCCACCAGCCATCTAGGATGCTCAAGCTCGGGATGCCGTTGAGCGCGGCTTTCATTCCACTTGTCCCCGATGCCTCCAGCGGCGGCTGCGGCGTATTGAGCCACAAGTCGACTCCAGCCGTGATGAGTTTCGCCAATGCCAGGTCGTAGTTTGCCACGAAGGCGATCTTGATGTCCGGCTTTAACGCGTCCATCAACCCAAAGATGCGCCGGATGAGTGCCTTACCTTCGTGATCGCTAGGGTGGGCCTTGCCAGCGTAGATGACTTGCAGTCCGCCAGCTGCTGCGGCGATTCTCCTTAGCCGTTCGATGTCGGTGAAGAGCAGATCGGCTCGTTTGTAGGCGGTGGCGCGCCGGGCAAAACCAATCGTCAAAGTGTCAAGGTCCATTGCCAGCGCATCGCTCTCGTTGACACGGCGAAGCAGTGTCGCCTTCGCTTGAATGTGCGCCTTCCAGATTGCCGGCTTCGAAATATTCTCGGCGTGGCGGAGACTGAAATTATCTTGCCGCCAGTCCGGGATATGACGATCGTAGAGTGCCTGGAACGGCGGCGAGGTCCATGTACCGGCGTGGACTCCGTTAGTGATCGAATCGATCTGGTAACCACTGAACATCAGCCGCGACACGTCGCCGTGTTTTTTCGCCACCCCGTTGATGTATCGACTCATATTCAGCCCCACGTGGGTCATGTTCAGCATCGCTTCAGGACCGGGAAACACTGTCGGCTGTATCCCTGATCCGCGCCGTCCAAGTACCTGAGCCACCGCATCGCCTTCAAAAGCATCGGAAAAGTCTTCGCGGCATTCTAGGACGCGGCTCGCCATGCTGAGCGGAAACTGGTCGTGACCAGCAGGAATCGGCGTGTGGGTCGTGAACAGGCATTTCCGTCGCACTGCCGCAACGTCGTTGAGATCAATGCGGTCCCGGCCGGCGCGCTTGGCCTGTTCCCGCAATAGTTCCAGCGTCAGCAGGCTGGCGTGGCCCTCGTTCATGTGGAAACGCTCGATAGCGTCAAAGCCGAGAGCACGCAGCATGCGCACGCCTCCAATCCCCAGCACCACCTCCTGACAGAGGCGGTAGTATGAATCGCCGCCGTAAAGAAGATCCGTCAGCCTTCGATCCCATGCGCCGTTTTCCGCAAGGTCCGCATCGAGCAGATAGACCGGGACCGAATATCCGGCAATCCCTTTGACGTCATATTTCCAGGCGCGCAGCTGGACACTCCGTCCTTCGATCGAGACGGCAGCCCTGGCCCGCTCTTCCGTCAGAAAGCTCGCCACGTTCCATTCAACTGGATCCTCAATTTGTCCACCGCTTGGGTCGAACCGCTGCTCAAAGTATCCGGAACGGTACAGCAGTGAGACCGCCACTGTGGGCACCCGGAGGTCGGCGGCCGAGCGAATCGTATCGCCCGCCAATACGCCCAATCCACCACTGTAAGTCGGAATCGCGGACTCCAACGCGATCTCCAGGGAGAAGTACGCGATGGTCCTCTGGACCTGCAAAGCACGCGCGACCGTCAGGCCCAAGCGAGCCATGCGGTTCTTGAGCAGGTAATCGGTCGCACCTTGTTTCATTATGGCTACCGCGGCCTCCTCGCCGATGGTGCCGGAAACTACGATGAACGGAATTTCCAAGCGGCGTTCCTGTAGCAACTGCAGAGCCCGTACGGCGCTGAACTGTGGCAGGCTGTAGTCTGCCAAGACTATGTCGAGAGGCTCCCGCAGGTGCACGAGGTAATCGGCCTCGCTGTCCACCCGCTGCCAGGAAGGGTCGAACCCGCTGCGCGTTAGTTCGTGGACCATCAGTTCAGCGTCTGCCGGATCGTCCTCGACAATCAGCAGGCGCAGGGGTTGCTGCAATGAAAACGGCCGGTCGTCGCCGCTCATTTCGATATCCTCCTTCGCGGCAAAGCGCCCTGTCGCCCGAGGTCATGCGCGCCACGTCGAGTAGGTTTCTCGGGTTGCGGGGTCGCCTCCTTACTTTTGTCATTTAGCAGTATCACTCCAGGGCGCTCCTGTTATCCTCTATGCTCTTTCTCACCCTCGCCGGCAGCGCCTTCTCGGCGTTACGCAGGTCGTAAGTCATTTGCCGGTTCATCCAGAATTCCGCCCTAGTCTTGAAAAACGTCCCCAGCCGGATCGCCGTGTCCCCCGTGATGCCTCTTTCGCCCGTCAGAATCGCCGTGATCCGGTTGGGCGGCACCCTATCGCCTTCGCAAGCGCGTTTGCTGTCATATCATGCGGCTTCGAGAATTCTTCGTTGAGAATCTCACCCGGCGGCGCCGGCCGCATTCCATTTTTTTTCATCGTTGAAAGTGAAAAGCCTCAGACATAACAATAACTACAACCTGCCCGTTTATCGATTATCGCTTAGAACGCCGGGCTTTGTCCACGGTTTTATCTCTTGATCCCTTTTGCGTCATCCCTCTTCCAACTCGGGATAGTGGCGGAAAATGCCTTGTTCGTTGAACGCAGCCAGGGTTAGGACAAGTAGACGGCGACGCGGGGACGCGCCATCACGCGATCGTAGCGGCTCCTGAAGGGACGCTGTTGACTAGATAGACAAACTAGAGTACGGAGAAGAATATCCGGGGTAGCGTATCGTATGCCGAGGCAAGCAAGACTCGATAGTCCGGGGACACTCCACCATGTGATGATCCGAGGCAATGAAAAGCGGCGTATTGTCGACGACGACACGGATCGAAGGGACTTTGTGCGGCGACTGGGTACCTTAGCGGAGGAAACCAGGACGCCGATCTATGCGTGGGCGTTGATGAGCAACCATGCTCACTTATTGCTTTGCAGCGGGGTCTTGGGCTTGGCCGAATTTATGCGGCGACTATTGACGGGTCATGCGGTGAGCTACAATCTGCGGCATCGCCGGCATGGACCTCTGTTTCAGGATCGGTACAAATCGATTGTGTGCGACGGCGACAACTATTTTACCGAGTTGGTGCGCTATCTACACTTGAATCCGTTAAGGGTGAAGTTAGTGGGGGATTTGAAGGGATTGGAGAGATATCCGTATTGTGGGCATGGAACGATCCTAGGAGCGCAGGCCAACCCCTGGCAAGACAGCGAGAGTGTTCTGGCGCAATTTGGGAGGCGAGATTCCGAGGCGAAAGAGGCGTACCGGCGGTTTGTTGCAGAGGGAGTCGCGTTGGGGCGGCGACCGGAGCTGGTCGGATGGGGGCTGACACGAACGGCTGGGGGATGGTTTGAAGTGAGATCCCAACGGCAACGTGGAGGACGGGAGCTGCGGGATGACCGGATATTGGGGAGCGCAGGATTCGCAGAGCGCATTCTTAGAGAGGCGGATGCGCGCACGGTCTGGCAGCATGCAGCAAAGAACGGAAACCGTAATGCCGAGCGTGTCGTAGCCGCGGCATGCAAGAAGAACGGAGTATCGCTAACGGAACTGCGAAGCGGGAGCCGTCGGGGCCGGCTGCCTGCGGTGAGAGCGGAGATAGTTCGAGGGCTGGTGGAAAATTACGGGTTGGCAATCGCCGAGGTAGCTCGCCAGGTGGGGATCTCGACCTCCGGGGCTTCGAAGATCCTGACAAGAGTTTTGTCCATCTAGTCAACAGCGTCCCCGAAATCCCGCGACAGCGTCCCGAAATCCCGCGAAATCCAACGAGGACTTTTCGTCGCTCTCCACGCCGTGTTTAGGGGGACACCCTTCGTCGAGGATCACCGAGAGCGCGTGGCAAAAAAGACCTAGGCGCAAGGGGGAAAGATCACGTTGGTTCCGTTGGAGCGGCTTGCCAAAGGGGCGGAGGCGAACCTGGCGTTGGCGATGTTACGTTCGCCGACGCAGGTGCGAAAAGTCACTGCGGTGCGCCAGGAATTCGCTTTGAAGGCCGTTGAGATGGGACACCGACCATCAGCTGTCACCGAATTCCTACGCTGCTCGCCATCGTCAATCGCGAAAATCATCGCGCGCAGCCTCTGAACGAGACTGTGCGCTGGGCCCATGTCCAGTCATCTTTCCTATCTGTCAAGCCTGATACCGGTCCTACCGATCCTTCGATTCCTACCGCCCGGGAAGCAGATTTTGCGCATCGAGCGCTTTCATGACCGCTTCGACATAGGACTTAATCGCCGTTTGCACGTTTTCCGGCTCCGTCGTCTTGATGGTGCCGGTCCAGACTACTTCGTTCTTGGCGACGTCGTACAGCGTGGTCTCCGAGGTATATTCGTTGTAACGATAAGCGCCGGGCGCGCCGGCGAGTCCAGACCAGGATGCGCCGACGTTGGAGCCGAAGATACCCAACGAAAGATACGGAAACGTCGGGCCGTAGCTGGTCTTCTGTTCCATCTTTACCGATCGCGCAAAGAGCACCGCGTCGGCGCGATCCTTTTGCGCGGCCTGTTTGAGGTTGTTTTCATCGATCCCTTCGTCCTCCGGAATATACCGATAGCTCGCCAACGCGTCGATTCCCGCTGCGCGGAGCTGATTCACGAATTCATCTTCGAAGTTACGCCGCCCGCTGGTCTCCCTGCTTGGACCTCCGACCATGATTCGCTTGAAGGGACCCAAGGCGTATGCAGGATTGCGCCATTCACTGACAATTGGAAGTGCGGTCGAACAAGCGCTGAGAGTGAGCGTGACGAAGACAATTCCCACCACCATGCCCAAAGGCGACGTTTTCATAAGCTTCACTGTTCCATGATCGCGCTAAATCGATTGTTAGTAAAGACTTCCCCGCGACGGATTCTCAGCAGTTGCGACGTAGCCGTGGGAGGGGAGAGAATTAGGCCGGCATAAATAAATAAGCGCGAGATCGGAAAAAGTAACGAGCGTACGTAAACGTGATCCTGTTCGGGCACCACAGTAGAGGGCTCTAGCCCGCATTTCTCACGACGGGGTTAAATTGAAGGGCTGCAAGCCCAAATAACATTATAGCCGGGAGAAGCCGGGACCATCAACTCATTGCTACAGCAACAGAGCGATTGAGCGCACCCTTCGACCATGCTCAGGGCAATCGGCATATGGGCCTTTTTCAGGGGCCTGCTAGGCGCCTGACCGGAGGCTGCCATAGAGGCGCTCGGGGGAAACGAGAACCAGGTTACGCTCTTCATCCCGCATCTGCTGGGCAAATTCCTCATCAGTACCCTTGGGGGCTCGGCCCATGGCAACGTAGAGGTCCTTCAGACGCTTGATGTGCGCTTTTGTGTCTTGCCACGGCTCGATAGACGCAGGACCCTCGACGGTGACGTAGCGCCGGGTGTCGAGCTTGATGACCGTGACAGTCGCTCGGCCTGTACGCGCGATGTTCTTGACCTTCACGGTGTACCCCCGCGACGCGAACCCGAGCTTGCCATCCAACACAGCCGTCGAGACGACGGTCGAATGCGCCCGGCCTTTGGGCGTGACACTAATCGCGACACCGGTGTGATTCTCTTGCAACAGGGGGAGTGCTTCTTTCCATTCCATCTGTTCGTTCCTCCGAACAATGGTTCCAGTCGTTCCAAACGTTCAATCGCTTCGCTCCGTTCCAATCGTTTAGGAATCAAACGGATTAGTGACGAGCCAAGACTGGGTGAAGCTAGGATGTTGAAACGTTTTGCTCGCTCTCTACGCTTTTCTTGACCGTCGGGCGCTTCATCATGCGCTCCTGCCATGCCGTGTAGGCGCTAAGCTCCTTCACGGGAAATCCGCTGCGCTCGCCCCAACCGTAGAAAACCAGCGCGTAGCCGTCGACCACCGTGAACTCGCGGCCCATGACCCAGTCGTTTTCCTGGATCATGGAGTCGATTTCCTGAAGATTCGCCCAGAACGATTTCCGCCCGTTTTCTTTGACCGCGGCTTGCGCCGCTTCGCCGTCGGCGAAACGCTCGGGCCGATGGGAGCGCTGGTACGAGGGATGCACGACGCTGGAGAACCAGCACATGGTCGCGATGCAGCGCGCCTCCTCAGCCGGGTCGGCGGGCATCAGCTTCTTTTCCGGGAAACGCCTGGCAAGGTAAGTGAGGATCGCCGTGTTCTCGACCAGGACCTTGCCGTCGACGACAAACGCCGGGACTTTGCCCCGCGGGTTGATTTTCAGATAGGCCTCGGTTTTCTGCTGCTGCTTGGCGAGCAGGATCGGCTTGATCTCATAAGGCGCGCCGGTTTCCTCGAGACCGATATGAGAGGCCAAAGAACAAGCGCCGGGACTGAAATAGAGCGTCATCATGGGAACACCTCCTGACTTGTCGAATTGAATTAGCGCAGCGCGGGCGCGCACCCGAGCGGCGTAACTCTCATTTGTGGGAAAAGAGTATGCGCTAACGAACTATTATGTCAACCTCACATCGGATGGTTCGGTATCCGGGGGCAAACATGACTGACAATGACAGCAATCGTTATCATGACGCCACGCTGACTCGTTCATGCTTTCCGCAGAAGCAAATCGGGGCGAGGAAATCGCGTTCGAAATTATCAGGGGTTCAAAAGTTGCTGACATTGACAACTCGCGAGAGCCCAGGAATGGTCGCGCGAAAGCCAACGTCTCGGAGGACTTGCCGATGACCGAAAGAAAAATCGAATTGGAGGCCGGGTCCCTAGGGGTGTTCCTCAGTTCGCTCTGGCGATCAGCCGAGCTTCGTCGGAGCGCACGTATCCCGGAGGATTGCCGCGTGTGGATCGCACTGCCAGCCAATCACCGGCAGAACTTACGACGTTGATCCGGGTTCCTTTGCCGATTTGCGTGATAACGCGGGCAGCCGATGACGGACTTTCATAGACCGACGTCTCCCGTGTTGTTTCATAGACTCCCGGCTCGCCCGCTCGTCTTGCCGCCGACCCGGGGAGCGACGTAACCGTGTCCGGCACACGCGAAGCAGTTCTCCTGGCAACTGCAGACCGGCTGGCGTTTCGACGTTCGACTTCTCGGGTGGCGGCTCCCGGCTGCTGCTTCATTGCCGAAAGCTCTTTCTGGCTTTCCTCGAGTTTAGTCTTCATTTCGGCGAGCTGATTGGAGTTATCGTTCAGTTGTTGCCGCGTTTGCGTAAGTTGCGCTTCCTGACTTTGAATCATTTGATCTCTCGCTTGAAGCTGTTTGGAGTCGGCTTGTGATACCAGCAATTGACCGCTACGTTGTATGTATCCCCCGGCAAAAAAGGCGACTAAAGCCACCACGAGCATGGCGGCCGGCCAGATGAACTTTGATGAGATTGGCGCCCCGTTGTTACTCTTCGAGCCAACGCGAGGTTCCGACGAGGGTTCGTCACGATTAAGCCACGGAGGAGCAGGCTGCGATAAGAGATCAGCCTTGCAATAAGGACAATTCGCGACATCTTCCCCGATACTATTGGCACAGTCTGGGCAAAGCCGCGGCCGTGTGGTGGATTTTCCGATCATGACCTGCCTCCTTGGCGCCGGAAGAGGGGCCACCGGAGGAGGCGTTTAAGGAGACCTTTAAAACACCCCGGCCCGGCGTGGAGCGCCGTTTCATTAGACGCTCGGAAAACTGAATAGTTAATTAAGGCATTTTTCTTGTGTCGTTCGTGAGGCTCTGCTATCCGTTTCGATAAGAGCAATCCGGAATCGACTATGGCCAAAGTCGAACTGAGCACCCTGCCGCCGCTTCACATAGTCGGGCGATCCGTAACGCGCTCGGATGCGAGAGATAAGGTCTCCGGTGCGGCGCAATTCTCCGCCGACCGCCTCATGACAGAAGGCTTGCTGCACGGCAAAACCCTGCGTAGCCCGCTTCCCCACGCCGAGATTATCGCCCTCGACACGGCAAAGGCCGAGGCGCTGCCGGGGGTGCGCGCAGTCATCACCTACAAAGACGCGCCCAAAAATCCTTTCGAAGAGGGCAGCCCCGCGGGTTCAAAAGGGCCGGTGGCGCCGGTTTATGTGCTCAATCAGATCATGCGCCATGTCGGCGATGAGGTGGCGGCCGTGGCCGCCGTTAGCGAGGAGATCGCCACGGAAGCGTTGCGGTTGATCGATGTCGAATACCGTCCCCTGCCGTTTGTGCTCGACGCCGAATCCGCTCTCGAACCCGACGCGCCGTCAGTGCGCGGAGGATCGAACCTGGCCGGCGATACCCCCATTGAATTTGCCCGGGGTGATGTCGAGCGCGGGTTGAGCGAAGCCGAGATTGTCGTCGAAGGAACCTATCACACCCAAGCCACCAGCCCGCTGGCCCTCGAACCGCGCTACTGCCTGGCCTGGTGGGAGAACGACAAGCTCACCGTGTGGAAGGCGAGCCGCAACGTTTATGGCGACCGCGAAAAATTGGCGAGAGTTTTCGACCTGCGGCACGAACAGATACGCGTGATCGGTCCGTATCTGGGCGGCGGCTTCGGCAGCAAGGACGAAACCCGCCTGGGCGCGATTACGGCCCTCTTGGCACGCAAAGCCGGCCATGCCGTGCGCATGGGTTACACGAGAGAAGAGGAATTAGGCTTCGGCAAATGGCGCCATGCGACGGTGACGCGGATTCGCATGGGTCTGAAGCGCGACGGCAGCTTCACATTCATCGATGCGGCCAGCGCGCTCAACACCGGTCCCTACGCGCCCGGTTTCGGTGTCGCCTCGCGTCTCGGCCACGGTCTGACTTACCTTTATTCCTGTCCCAACGCGCGCTTCGTCGGCAAGGTGGCCTTTACCAACAGTCCGGTCGCCGGTTCCTATCGCGGTCTCGGTGCGCCCCAGGCGCATTTTGCGCTGGAGTCGCTGGCCGACGAGGCCGCGGAAAAACTTCAGATGGACCCGTTGGAGTTTCGCTTGCGCAATCATGTCCGACCCGAAGGACAACCGGGAGCGCGGACTACGCCGTTGGACGATCTCGTGCCGGCGCAACCCATCGAAGGCGGTGTGCCCTTTTCCAGCAACCTCTTGGCCGAGTGCCTGCGCAAAGGCGCCAGGCGAATCGGCTGGACGCCGCGTCCCCACGGGCCCCGTAAAATCCGGTCTAAAGGGAAGTATCGCGGCATGGGCCTTGCCGCGTGCATCTACAAGACCGGGCAATCTCAATCCTCCGCGACGGTGAAGGTCAGAAGCGACGGCAGCGCCGAGCTCTTGATGAGTATCGCTGAGATCGGCCAGGGCGCCTGGACGATTCTACGCCAGATCGTCGCCGAAGCCCTGGAAATGGATTTTGAAAAAGTTCAGGCGACTTTCGCCGACACCGCCACGACCCCCTTCGCTCACAGCACCTCGGGCAGCACCACCACCTTCACCTCCGGACTCGCCGCCCTTAAGGCGGCCGAAGACGCCAAGCGGCAGATTCTCGAAACCGCGTCACGGTTGCTCGAAGCCGAGCCCGCAAGGTTGCAGATCCGCGACGGCATGGTTTCCATAATCGAAACGCCGGAGATTCGCGTTCCGCTCGGCCACGTCATCCGCCGCCACAAAGATCAGATCGTCATCGGCGAGGCCAAGCTGCGCGCCGGCAGCAAGACGCATATCATCAATTCCTTCGCCGCCCATTTCGCCGAAGTGGAAGTCGATCCCGAGACCGGCTGCGTGCGCGTGCTGCGCTACGTCGCGGTTCATGATTCCGGCCGCATCATCCACCCCGAAGCCGCGCGCGGTCAAATCGTCGGCGGGGTCGTGCAGGGACTCGGCTACGCGCTTATGGAAGAAATACCGATCGACCCGGAAAGTGGCGCGCCGCAGACGCTCAATCTCGACTCATTCAAGATTCCCAATTTCCTCGACATTCCGCCCATCGACGCAGTGCTCATCGAACAGCCCGATCCTGTCGGCCCCTACGGCGCCAAGGCTCTCGGCGAACCGCCGCTGGTCCCGGTGGCCGCCGCCATTGCCAACGCCGTCTACGACGCCGTAGGCGTGCGCATCCGCGACCTGCCGATCAGCGCGGAGAAAGTGCGCGCGGCGATCCAACAACGGAGGCGTTAATCAAGCCAAACGAAGAAGAAATTTTTTGCTGTCGATTAATTCCTCAGCGAACCCGAAGTAATCTACCCGGGTCGATGCATCGGCGTGCAAGCTGGTAGAAGATTTTGGCTTTGGGATGCCGAGGTTGCGCGCCAACTCGGAATATCAACCCTGGGTTTGAAGATATTAACCAGACGCTTGTCCAGCTAGCAACAACGTAACCTGAAGTTGCCTAAAGATTTGACCTTGGAGGTGCATGAGGCTTTATAGCGGAATCACTATTTTGGAAATGCGAACCAACTTAACCCGTACTTCAGGATTTTTCTCACCGAATACGTCGGTGTGTGCTCGGTTTGGTGTTTTGAGATCTGGCGTGTGAACGACAGTCTGATCGGGAATTTTGCGAACATCTCCGACAAGCAAACGAATTACGGCATTGTCCTTTGTGATTTTGCCCCGATTGCGCGTGTCCTCTGGAGTGGCGTACTTATCCCAATCAGTTGACATCCCATCCTTAGTTGTAGGTCGATTTTTAAAGGCACCTGGTGCAATCTCTCCGTCTGGTAGTTGTGTTTTATGGGCACGCATCCATAAGTAATTATCACTCGGGATCGGCTCGCTTGCCCAAGAACTCACTTCATCAGCCACAGAAAGATCCATTCACCGTCTGTGGAGATCTCAAGATCCTTGCCCCGTATCGCATTCTCGGTTCCTTCTCGATTATCATCACCATAATAGGCAATAGATTCTTGAGAACGAGCAGGCACATTTATGAGCAACTCGCGATCGGCAGTCTTCCAGTGAAGATCGATACTTCCTTCAGGACCAGGTAAAATCCTTGGCGCATCGAAGCATATTTTGTGAGATCGCCACAATTTAAGGGCATTCCTCATCAAAAAGCTTTGAGCGCGATTCCAAGTAGATTCAGAATACCCCACGCCTTCGGCATCATCCCAATCATCTTTCAGTTCCAAGATGTAACGTGACTTGTCGATCGCGTCTCTAAGAGAATTTATGTCAGGCGGAAGAGACCAGCGTGGAATTTTGATTTGCTCCACGGTGGTAGTAACTCGGCATCCAGACCTTTTTTGTGCCTTTGAACGTAGATGGTCGTAATATGATTCTTCACTTGTAGGCATCCAAACCGTTTTTCTTGGGTGTGACCATGTGGGATATACGTGGTCCCGCCAAAAACCATGTCGGTTTTTATGCGCGCAAGAATCGCTTTCACTTTTTTTAAATTCTATTTTCTCGGCTGTTATTTCTAACATGAGATCACTTATTCTGATGGATCAAGAAACTCCATACCAGCTTTTTTTATCAGTGGTTTGAGACTTTTAGTTTTCGATTCTGCCCGATCAAGAGCTTCTCGCAAGATATCTGTGTCTAGTGAGTCCATTGCGAGATACAAATGTTTAAGTTCACCGTTTTTGTGGTAACCGAGATCAAGCATGTGGACCATCACAGCCGCAGTCGGCGGAATGTTTGGATCTGATCCGAATACTGGTCGTAAATCAGTGAGAATTCGTGCGCTACAAAAAAGATTTTCGTTGCTCTGAAGAATTCCCAAAGCCTTAGCGGACACAAAAAGAGTGTCAAGTTCAAAGAACTTGAGAAGCCGATTTTTAATAGCCTCCCGTTCTTTCTCTGATTCAATTCGAATGTCAGCCTCGATGGCAGCTTGAACAACCTGTTCAGCTAACTCTTCGGTTGTCGATTCATCATGTATTCGATGACTGCTTAGACTCATTATCATAGCAATCATTTCCGAAAGATCTTCAGGAGATACTCCCTTTATCTTTGAGATCACCTGATTGGAGAGTTCGTCAGGAAAAAGTTTTGGTCCAACGCCCTCGAAGGCTGAGATTATCTGTCTGAACGAATCTTCAGAGAGTTCAAGGAGCTTAACGACTCCACTCCTATGTCTCGCAGGAATTGATAGATCTGCCATTGTGAGTCCCGCCAAAACTTTTAAAGAGAATTATACAAGATTACAAGGGCGACCGTAACAACGGGTTACCACTCATTATCCGGAAGGATGGCTAAAATCTATTGAATTTTCAGCAACTTGTCAAGGCCGCCGGGGCGGACATTTAAAAGTAATGTCCCCGGCCGGAAATAGGGTCGCGGCTTTACTTTTGACATTCGCCGGCGATGGCGCGCCTCGACGCTCTATTCTCCTGTCAGCAGCAGAAGTATGCGAGCGCGAACTGTTATGCTGAAACCTTCTGCTCGTCCTCTACGCTTTTCTTAACCGTTGGACGCTGCATCATGCGTTCCCGCCAGGCCGTGTAGGCGCTGAGCTCTTTCACGGGAAATCCGCTGCGCTCGCCCCAGCCGTAGAAAGTGAAAAGCCTCCCAACCCTTCTTACTCTCAGAAATCAAAAGATTTGAGGATGTGGGGATCATCTACTTCAGGCCAGCTTTCGTTAGAAGTTCACGTTGCGTTTTTTCTGAAAGCGTTTTGAACCAGCTCACAGAGGGTGCGGAAAATTCGTCAAATTTTTCAAATTTAACCCCAGACACTTGCTTGATTGACAAAATACCATCTGTGGGCGTTCCTAAATCAAACTGAAAATCTCCCTTTTCATTTCGTGATAACGAATCTCGTAATTCAAACAATGGCTCCAGCAAGCCACCGTAAAGCTCTATTTTTGTTTTCAGCCACCTAGCGATTACAAGATAGACACTCGCTTGGTACTTTTTTTCTTGCTCCATGACCTCTTTGGGAATTGCGTGCCAGTCGCCACTTCCGCCAACAATACAGTAATACAATCCGTCGCTTGCTTTGAGAAATTTCTTGTATCTCCCGACCGGTTTTAATTTGATATTTTTAAGTGTTTCTAGTCTTTTGATAACTGGCTCTCTTTCATCACCGCTAAACTTTATATTGGCCATACGTAAACCTCTTTAATCCGTTGTTCGCTGCACGAAGTTTCGCACGGCGGGACTCCAGCGCCGGATCGATAAAAGTGACAGGCTAGTTTCCTTTAATTCTTGGGACAATGACGTGGTAACGGATGATGATGTGATCAGGGTAACCAGCCTATCGACTACAGAGGATTCCCGGCCCGACAGCGTTTTTACCACGGCTTTACCGCGTTCGGCAATTAAAAAGTAGCCCGTCCCCTCTCCAAATCAGGGAGAATCCTGCCATTGGTTATTTCAATAGTGTTACCCATATCTCCGGCACACCTGTTACTTGAGACTCCGCTCTATTCACTCCGCCGGCCTTCCACGTTTCCGGAATTCCGGAAACGTGGAAATGTGCAGTCGACGGACCGAGAGCTACCTTCTGAAAAAGCTTAAGCGTAACCCGGATTACGGAAGTGGGAACTTTTGAATACCGGCAAAGAGCTTGGCACTGACTATCGAGCCGTGCGGTTTGGCGAAAGTTCTCCCGAAACGGCCGCTTCGACATCCAGTCCGCTTTCTCCTCCGGGAACTCCGATTCCTCGCTAAAAGACCACGGCGCCCGCCAGTCGATGTCCGGGGCGATCAGGCTCCCCGTTTCTCCGGGTCAGCCAGTCCGCGACGGGCTGAACTTCCGGCGCGAGGAGATCAGCAAAGCTGAGATAAGGACGACCACGAGCACGGGCATGACGTATTCCAGATAGGCATGTGTCAAACCGCCCACCAAACCTTTCTCTTCAAACGCGCCGGCGGCGACGCGCCACGAGATGCTGTAATAAAAGGAGAGCGCAGGCAGAAATGAGAGATCCTGCAAGAGCGCCGTCATGCGAACGACTCGAATCACATAGAGCAACAAATAAATAGATGAAGCCAGCAAAACAGCGGCACGCCAGTACGTGAAATTAAAGAGCATGGCCAAACAGGCGACCAAGCCGAAGAGACCGCCAATGAGCACTGAGGTAAGGATATCAGGATAGTGAAGCCCGGCGTACAGCGAGTAAAACGACCATAGGGCAAGCGCGAATACCCCCTGCGCGCTGGCGAGCGGGTGATTTCCGGAGCGTTCAGACATAGGTTCTAACGCTGCCCTTTAGTCGCGTCGCCAGGAGATAGCAAGCATGCGATCTCAGCGGCCTCAGACATAAGAATTAGTAAAGTCCGCAGCGGCCCGGCGTCGCCTTCGGCGGCGAAGACCCTCCCATCGTTGTAATCTCCTGTGAGCGGCAGGAGAATGCGATCGCGAACTATTATGCTGAAACTTTCTGCTCGTCCTCGACGCATTTCTTAACCGTCTGGCGCTGCATCATGCGCTCCCGCCACGCGGTGTAGGCGCCGAGCTCCTTCACGGGAAATCCGCTGCGCTCGGCCCAGCCGTAGAAAACCAGCGCGTAGCCGTCCACGGCCGTGAACTCACGGCCCATGACCCAGCCGTTTCCCTGGATCATCGCGTCGATTTCCTGAAGATTCGCCCAGAACGATTTGCGCCCATTTTCCTTGACCGCCGCCACCGCCGCTTCGCCTTCGGCGAAACGCTCGGGCCGATGGGAGCGCTGGTACGAGGGATGCACGACGCTGGAGAACCAGCACATGGTTCCGATGCAGCGCGCCTCCTCGGCCGGGTCGGCGGGCATCAGCTTTTTTTCCGGAAACCGCCTGGCGAGGTACGTGAGAATCGCCGTGTTCTCGACCAGAACCTTGCCGTCGACGACAAACGCCGGGACTTTGCCCCGCGGATTGATTTTCAGATAGGCCTCGGTCTTCTGCTGTTGCTTGGCCAGCAAAATTGGCTTTAGTTCATAGGGCGCGCCGGTTTCTTCCAGACCGATATGAGAGGCCAACGAACAAGCGCCAGGACTAAAATAGAGCGTCATCATGGGAACACCTCCTGATTTTTCGAAATGAATCGGATTTGTGGAATGAGAGTATGCGCTAGCGAGCTATGATGTCAACCTCACAGCGGATTGGACTCTGTCTCATGAGACATGAGGTTGGAGCCGAACCTAACAATCAACCTGCCTCGTTCATAGACTATCGATTAAATCACCTAACTCGGGCCGCCGGTTTCCCATTCGCGTCACCCCTCTTCCAACTCCGGATAGTGGCGGAAGATGCCTTGTTCGTTGAACGACAGCCGCCGCGGTGACGACAGGTAGGCGGCAATGCGGGGACGGGCCATCACGCGATCGTGTAAAGACACCATTCTCGGGTGCTCGGGTTCGAGTCGCGCCATCGTCTTTGGAAAAGCGTATCGCAATCCCTCGATCATCTGGAACAGCGAGAGATCGACGTAGGAAACTTTCTTGCCCAACAGGTATTCACTCCCTTTCGGATTGCGCTTCAGTATTTGCTCAAAATAGTCGAAAAACTTCGGCAGGCGATTCGCTATGAAGTCGGCGGCGCGCCGTCTGGCTTCAGCCCTTTGGTCCTGATAGTAGAGGCCGCCCGCGATCGGGTGGTGGGTGTCGTGAACCTCGGAAACCCAGTCGGCGATGGTGAGTTGTAGCTGGTGAGCCCACAGCCGGCTTGGTCCGCTTTTCCCGACGCAATCGAGGCGCGGACCGAGATAAAAAAGGATATTGGCGGTTTGCGCAATCACCAGCTTGCCGGCCTTGATAAATGGCGGCGCAAACGGCGGGTGTTCAATCGACCGACTTTCCATGAAGCGCATCATTGTCGCCATGCCGCGTTTCGCATCGCGCGCGACGTCGACGTAATCCGCGCCGGCATCTTCCAATGCAAGGCGAATAAATTCGCCGCGCCCTTGGATCGACGGCCAATAGTAGAGCTCGTAGCGCATGGGAGTCCTCCTGAAATCGGCAGGCGGTCGCCTACAGATTTGCATAGTTGCCGAAGATGCTCAACAAAAAACGCACCCCCGTCCTGAAGCAAAGTGCGGCAGAGCCGCAATCAAAGGAGCGAAAGAAGGATTCACCGCGGAGGCGCAGAGGGCGCGGAGGAAAATGTTTTTAACCAAGAAACGCTGCCGACTCTGCGAACTCTTGCCCTGTGGAATACCGGGCTGCAATTCCACAGGGCGAGCGTCTCTGTGGTGAAATTATGATTGCTTCCTTGGCTGCGGCTTAGCCGTGCTGGGTCTCTGTGGAGAACTATGCTCGTCCTTAGCCTGGCCATATCTCCCGTCATTGGCACGTATCTACCCCCGCTGGAAAACCGTCCTTGGTTGCGGTAAGTGAAGTCTTGCATCCCCAATCGTCGAGTCGTCCCATGATTTCCGGAGCACTCGAAGGATTTACCTGTATCGATGTCAGCGGCCACGTGGCCGGGCCCTATGCCAGCAGCCTGCTCGGCGACCTGGGCTGCAACATGGTCAAGCTTAAATTGCCCGACGACGGCTCAACTTTCGGCTTCGAAGGAGGTCCAGAAAGTCGTTGGCTATCGCGTCTAACGGCTTTTCCCGGTCAACGACAATAAACGACTCCAGTGCTATTTTCTTTAGTTCCGGCACGTCTAACCTCGCCAGGGACCCATTCTTGATAGCATTTTTCACTGAATCTCCCTGTAAAATTCCAACTCCCATGCCCTTTTGCACGGCGGCTTGAACGGCTCCAGAATTTTTGCATGATACGGCAACTGTAGGTTTACAACCAAGGCCTACAAGCTCTTTCAAAATCTTACTGTCTTTTCTGATCACGAGAGGCACTCGAGCAAGGTCAGACAAAGTCATTCTTTTGCCACGCAGCCGGCTCGAAGCGGCCGCAAACGCGATCACTTCTAGTTTTTGATAAGGCTCAACCGTTAGATTTGGCTTGTAAGAGGGATGCGTGATGAGTCCCACATCTACCGATCCGTTCGAAATCTGTTGTTCAATCACTCGGCTATCGTCGGTTTCAAGCGTAAACTGAGTTCCCGGGTGAGTTCGCTTAAACTTCATTATGACTTCCGGAAGAATAGTAATACAGAGACTGTGCGTTCCGCCGATCTTTAGAACACCTTGAATCGTATCAATTGTGCGTGCGAACTGCCGTTCAACGTTTGCAACCTCATTCAATATAGGCCTGACGGCCGCAAGAAAAGCTAGACCGCTTTCGGTCAAAGCAATGCCTTGTCCGGTTTTTCGATAAAATTGTCTTTCGTATCTTTCTTCCAGGAGCTTAAGCTGATGCGTTACCGCTGGCTGACTCATATGCAGCTCGGCCGAGGCATTGGTAACATTTAAATGCCTGGCCACAGCATCAAATATCCTGAGCTGGTGGAGGGTCATGACGATTCTCGCATCAAAAATCAAACGCCCGCTGCAATGTAGTCCTTTTAATTAAGGCAGCGTCATACATTAAGTCAATAATCATTATTCTAAATATGCATTAGACAGGTCATCCCGATCTGGATAACAGGTAACCATTCGCATTTGATCCAGCATTCGGAGAACAAAATGCTCATCCTAGACTTCAGACAATGGCGTCATAGAATCCGGACTTTGCTCCAGTGCTCGGTGCTGTTGAGCGTTACCGCGTTGACGTTGTTGGGGTCCGGTGCTTTTGCGGCCGACAAGCTTTACGCCATCTATTCAGCCCATTCCCTTTCTCATGTTTATCCGTGGATTGCTCAAGAAAGCGGGATCTTTAAAAAATATGATCTCGAGGTGCCGCTCGTGTATGTACCCGCCGGCGCACCCGCTGTAGCAACAATTTTGACCGGTGATAGCGAAGTAACGCAGCAAGGAGCTGGCGGAGTGGTTCGCGCGTTTGTTTTGGGCAATAGGGACCTCGTGTTTATCGGCGGAGTCAAAAATATTCTAACCCACAGTATAATAGCGAAGCGGGATATTAAAACTCCCGAGCAACTGCGTGGCAAAAAAATCGGTGTTGGTCGATACGGAAGCACGACCCACTACTTTGCGGTTCAGGTGCTGCGCCGTTTCGGTCTCGATGCTGGCGATGTCAACTTTATTCAGACAGGAGGAGGGCCGGATACTTTGGCCGCGCTTGTCGGGCAAGTCGTCGACGCAGCGGCTTTGGCATCCCCGTCGGATACGCGGGCGCTCGAATTAGGTTACCACTACGTCATTTACGGCCCCGATCTGCGCATTCCTTACGCGGCGACCGCCTTCAATACCCGTCGCACAATCATAGCAAAACGACCTCTGGTTCTCGGCCGTTTTATGAAGGCAATGGCGGAGGCTGCCAAAATCGCGCATACGGATCGAGAGCACACTGTCAAAGTGCTCGGCAAATACCTCCGCATCCAAAATCGAAAGATTCTCGAAGCGAGCTACGACTCGGAGATCAAAGCATTGGAACCGAGACTGGCCATTCGGCTGGATGGTCTCAAAGGCAATCTCGAAGAAATCTCTCCTACCGAGCCGCGAGCTAAGAACGTTCAAGCCGAGGACATGATCGATACGAGATACCTCGACGAGATGGGGAAAACCGGCTTTTTCGATCAACTCTGGGCGGGCAGACGCTAGGAAATACATCCCAATGAATGCAATGAACACGACAACCAAGATGATCACTATATTAGACCCCAGGGTGAGACCCATTCGTAAAACGCAGACCAGCCCATCGAAACAAAGCCTTGCACTTAACCCGGTTCCGCGAGACTTGAATGGAAAAACCATCGGGTTTCTCGACAACGGGAAAAAGAATTTTGATTTTTATCTCGTTCGCACCGAAGAGCTGCTCCGTGAAAAATACAGTTTCACGGCTTTTCACAGCCGGAAGCCGGTACCCATAAAAGGAATTACGCCGGAGTTATTTCAAGAGATAGTCTCCAGGTGTGATGTTGTAATCACCGGCAGCGGAGATTGAGGATCCTGCTCCTCGTGGAGTCTCCACGACATCGTCCAGTTCGAAAAACGCGGTGTTCCCGCCATAGTTGTCTGTACCCACGTCTTCGAATCAACCGCCAAATTTCAAGCCAAGGCGCTCGGCCTACCCGATGCTCGCATCGTGGTGGTGCCCCATCCGTTTAGCGGGGTTGATACGAGCGAAGCGGTAGAAAAGGCCGAGCACGCTTTTCCTGCCCTCCTTGCCCTCCTGGCGCAGCGTAATGGTGCCGGCGCTTAGTACACTTGCATAATTTGCGGGAAAGAACTCAACACCATGATGTATGCTCTTAAAGCTGAAAGAATCGAATTGCCGGGTTCTCTGGAAGAGATCAATCGTTACCTTTACGCCAACGGCATGACGGATGGTCTTCCGGTCGTGCCTCCATCCGAAGACCGGGTTTTGCGGATGCTGGAAGGAACCAGCCTCGAAGCTGATTTCGAGGTGGCCTCGCTGCCGCCGGAGTGGGCACCAGCAACCATCGAAGTGATCGCCATTAATGCCGTGATGGCCGGCTGTCTCCCTGAGCACATGCCGGTGCTGATCACTCTCGTGAAAGCAATGGCCCAGCCGGAGTTCTCTCTTCTGGGAGTCCTCGCTACGACCGGCGGCTATGCTGTCTCGGCGATGCTCAACGGGCCGATCAGACACGAGCTGGACATCAACTGCACCAACAACTTGTTTGGCCCCGGCAAGCTCGCCAACGCCACCATTGGACGAGCTCTTCGCCTCTTTCAACTCAACATTGGCGGTGTCATTCCCGGTGTAACTGACAAATCATGCCAGGGTTGGCCCGGCAAATACACAATCTGCTGGGGTGAGAATGAGGAGGGATCGCCGTGGGGTCCCTACCACACAGAGAAAGGCTTTTCTCCGACGGACAGCACGGTAACCATCTTCGCCGCCGATTCATTTTGTAAGATCCGCGCCGGCGGCACCGTCGGCCGCGGCGCTCTACAGTCGCTCGCCTACGGCACACGGCCGGTTGGTGCGGTATTAAATGGTTGGGGAAACGGCGCCAAACCGTTCGTAGCTCTCGGACCGGAGACGGCCAATCAGATTGCTCGGGACAATATTTCAAAAGCGGAAGTACGTGAGTATTTCTTCGAGCACGCACGCTCGTCGTTCGATGATCTTTATCAACCCGAAAGCGGTGAAAAAATCAGCTTTGAGGAAATGCAAAAGCGCTGCACCAATCTCTGGGCGGACAAAACGGTGAGTATCGCCGATCGGGCGAACGACATCAGCGTTGTCGTCGCGGGCGGGCCGGGACGACAATCCGTGTGGTTCCCGGCCAATGCGCGATCCATGCCGGTCACCATGCTAATCGATCCGCTTCTGAAACGGACGTGAAAACGACCAACCGGTCAAGGAGGGCATGACATGTCCTACAGGAAAATTTTGGCAGCCTCGTTTTCTTTCGCGGTCTTCTTCATCTGTACTAATTGCACTCGTGCTGCCGAACCGATGGAAGAAGCCAAGAAGGAAGGTGAGGTCGTTTTCTACGGCAACGTCCGCCAGGAGCATATCACTAAGCTTAACGAAGCCTTTCAAAAGAAATACCCGTTTATTAAAGTTCAGTACCTGCGTGCCGGCCCTCTGGCGGTTATGAATCGGGTTATGACGGAAGCGCGTGTCGGCAGCCGGCTTGTCGATGTTATTAATCTCGATGTTTTCAACTCGTGGGTATTAAAGGAAGCTGGACTGCTGCAGCCTCATAAATCCAAGGAGACTGAAGCTTTTCCGGAACAATACCGCGACCCTTCAGGGCTCGTGCCCTGCTGCATGTACGTCTCGAGCAACGTCATCGGCTATAACACGAAACTCGTCGCTCCACACGATGTACCCAAGACCTATAACGATCTGCTCGATCCAAAATGGAAGGGCAAGATCGGCGTGAAAAGCGACGACTCGAAATGGTTTGCACCGCTTGTTTGGATTTGGGGTAAGGATAGAGCAGTAAATTACTTTCGCGGCCTCATGAAACAACAACCCGTGCTCCGCGAGGGAATTTCAATCAATGGCCAGCTGTTGGCTGCCGGCGAAGTAAGTGTTTTTGTGAATATCGCAGGCGATGTCGTGCTGAATCTGCAGTCGGTCGGCGCTCCCGTCGAGATAGTTCAGGCCGCACCATCGATTTTCCGTCCCGGAAACTTGCTTTTGGCCAAGAACGCGCCTCATCCCAATGCCGCAAGATTGTTCATGGACTACGTACATTCAGCCGAAGGTCAACAGGTACTGGCGGATTTGGGTCGAGAGGTGGCAAGACCGGGCATCAAGATGAAATATCCGAGGCTCCAGCAAACAAACAACCTTGCTCCGGTCAAGCCTGAAATGGCGAAAAATTATGATGAGCTGCTTAAGCTCTACGAATCGATTCTTAAGAACGGGTAGGAGAGTGAATACATTGCCATGATGGGAATAATCACAGTCGTCTTAATGCTCGTCGGCTTGCTGATGCAACCAGCCTTGGCTGCCGACAAGATTCGGATCGGATACTCCGGCTTAAGCCCGGCCACCGGGATGCTATGGGTTACTCAGGAGGCTAAGCTCTTCGAAAAGAATGGTCCTGCTCCCGAAGTGCTGTTCCTGCGTAACAACCTGGGCCAGGCGGCATTGATCGCGGGGGAAATCGAAATGTGCGGTTATTCAGCAAGCCAGTTGGCGCCCGCGCGTGTGCAAGGAGCCGATCCGTTGATGATCGTGAGCTTCCAGAAAAAGCTAAACTATCCTCTGGTGGTTCGCCCGGAGATTCGGACCTTGGAGGATCTCAAAGGAAGGTTCTCGGGGTTACCCGTTATGGCACCGTGAACGATTGGACGATGCGACTGCTGCTCAACAAGGTGGGAATTAACCCCGAACGGGATGTCAGGTTAATTCAGGTAGGGGATTCGGCTCCCGCCGTCGCGACGTCGCTCATTGCCGGCAAAACGTTTGACGGCGCGCTGCTTCAGCCGCCTTTTTACAATAGGGCCGTGGAATCCGGTATGCGGGTCTTTGCCAATATGGAAGAGATGGACATTGCATTTCAGCAGACAGGGCTCAACACCACTCAGAGGTATATCACCAAAAATCCCGATATAGTACGCCGCGTCGTGAAGTCGGTCGTAGAGGGCGTGCATTTGATCCATACTAATCCAGCGCTGGCGAAGCGCGCGATCAGCCGTTACATGCAGATCAAAGATGAGAAAGCGGTCGAGGAGTCCTATCAGCAGCTGAAATCGACCTCTGAAATCAAACCTTATCCTTCAGCGGAGGGCTTCAAAACGATATTGGATGACCTAGCCAAAAAGCTGCCGGCGGCACGCACGGCAAACCCGCGAGACGTCATGGATGGGCGGTTCATTCAGGAACTGGACAAGTCCGGATATATCGACGGCTTGTATCGCTGATTTAGATGGATCGAAGGGAGGAGAAATGCTGACAAGACAATCTTGGAGAATATGGGTTTTAGTCGTTCCCATGTGCGCCTTGTTCGGCTCTCATTTCGGATTGGCGCTCGCGCAAAACCGCAGCGAGGCACTGCAAGCCATCGCTAAATTGAAGGGAAACGAAAGAGAAGCAAGGCTCCGCGAAGGCGCCCGCAAAGAGGGAAATTTGATCTGGTATTCGAGCACTACTGCTGAAGATTCACTGGCGCTCAATCGGAAATTCCAGGAGCTCTACCCTTTCGTGAAGGTGCAGCATCTCCGCGCCCCCAGCGAAAAAATGATCGAAAGGATATTGCTTGAGTCGCGGGCAGGCAGCTTCAAGGCCGACCTTGTTGCCCTACCGGAGATCGAATTGACGGTCTTGACCCAAAGAAAAATGCTTCTGAAGCACGCTGGCTTAGAAAATGAAGCGTTTCCTGCCAATGTCAAAGACCCGGCCGGTTACTGGACCGGAATCTATGTGACCGCCTGGGTGCTCGCCTATCATACCAAAATGCTAACAGCCCAGTCTGTGCCGAAAACCTACGCCGATCTGCTCAATCCCAAGTGGAAGAAACTGATGGGAATGGACACAGAACCCTACTCCTGGTTCATCACTTCCTTTCGCTATTTGGAAAGCCGGCAAGGCACCGCGGGAGCAACCGAGTATTTCAAACGGCTGGCTACTCAAGAGCTCGAGTGGCGAAAGGGCCACAGCCTGATCGGCCAACTCATCGCGGCGGGCGAGTTCCCCATCGGCGTGGAGATGCAGGCCGGCTCAGTGGAGCGCCTCAAGGCGCAGGGCGCGCCCGTCGATTGGGTGGCATTGGACGGAGTCGTGCCGATCAACAACGTCGGCATCAGTGTTACCGCCGCCGGAACCAACACACATTCCGCCGTTCTTTACTACGATTTTTTGCTTTCCCGCACAGGGATGGAAATCATGAAAGCTCGCAATAGAATTCCTACGCGCCCCGATGTGACGGTCCCTTATCTGAAACCATACAAACTGCTGCCCTTCGACGCACAGGTGGTCGACCATTTCGATCGCTATGTCACCCAATTCAAGGACCTGCTCAAGCCCCGCTAAAGTTGAAAATGGAATAAACCAAGTGAGGCAGTGAGATGTGGGCAAGGCCTGCGGTACGCGAGAAAACAAGTAAGGCGACCATGCGAAAGGAACTGTTATGCTGACGCAAGAAAATTTTGGCCCTGCGATCGACGAGGTTATGCATGGTGCCATCGACATGCATGTTCATTTCGGCCCGGACATGCCGCCTACCGATGATCTCGCTGTAGCGCGAAGGCTCGACGGTATAGGCACAGCACGCCAAGCGAAAGAGGCCGGCATGCGCGCGGTAGTGATGAAAAGCCATCACTGGCCTACCGGGGCTCTGGTGCGCACGATCCAGCCGCTTTTTCCGGAAGCGAGTTTGTTCGGCACGATAGTGCTGAACTACTCGCTCGGGGGCATCAACCCATTCGCCGTGGAGGTCGGCGCCAAGATCGGCAGCAAAGTTTTGTTTGCCCCGACCTGGAATGCGGAATATCACGCATCGGGCCGGCGCAGTGGCTCTCGGGCCCGCCCGCCGGTAGGCCTTCGGGGCCGACCTGGTATCATGATCGTCGATGAGCATGGTCGATTGTTGCCCGAGATGCACGAGATACTCGATATCGCCAAGGCCAACGACATGGTCGTCGCCACCGGTCACGTCTCGGTTGAAGAGCATCTCGTGCTGGTCGCGGAAGCGCAGCGCCACGGTATCAAGAGAATCGTCGTCAGCCATGTGCGGGACGACACGCCGTTGGATTCACGTCGGCAGATGGCCGGCCAAGGCGCGGTTATCGAGTTGGTCTGGCGTCCCGGGGTCCATCCTAAGCCGCTGATCGAATCCGCGCGCGGCGTCGGTGTTGAGCATTGCGCCATGACCGTCGACGGGGGCCAGGCGTTCAGTCCGTTGCCGGCGGAAACCTTTCGCGCGTTCGTCGGCCAGTTGCTATTTCACGGCATGAGCGTCGACGAGGTTAAAACCATGGCGCAAAAAGTTCCAGCGCGCGTATTGGGCTTGGAGTAGCAGGACTCTAGGGCGACTTTCCAGGTTTTAGTAATTCCTACGCCGCGTCCGGAACCGAGATCGAATCGCCGGCGAATCCCGTTCAGCCGGGCTGATTACGTTTCCCCTATGTCGCCTGCTTCAGCGCCGCGGCACACCGAAAACTTTCGCTTTTCCCTCGTGTCTCGCGCTACGCTGCCAGTTATTCAGTTCCGGACGGCGTGCGGCAGCATCGCGCCGATTTCTCGTCATACATAAACTCAATAACCGTCATTCAAATTAAGCATTAGACAGCGCTGGAGAATCCCCATAAGAATTAATTGCGAAGAAACGCGATCCAGCAAGAATCAGGTCATAGAATTTCATCGAACCGAAGAAGGAGACACAATGATCATTTTGAGTCCGGAAGGGAAAGCGCGAACAGCATCGGAACGAGTTGCCGCCTTGCCGCGATTTGCAGATCTTAACGGCAAGACGGTCGGTTTCTTGGACAACAGCAAACCCAACAACGATATGCTTCAAGCTCGTTTCGAGCAGTTACTCAGACAAAACTGCGATGTGGCCGGCGTTGTCCGGCGACGCAAACATACCGCCCAGCAAGGGGCGCCCAAAGCCTACCTCGACGATCTTGCCGCCCAGGCTGATTTTGTCATCAGCGGTTTGGGCGATTGAGGGTCCTGCACATCGTGGAGTATCCACGATTCCATAGAGCTGCAAAAGCGAGGCAGACTCGCTGTCACCGTAATCTCTCATCCGTTTGAAGCGCTCGCGAAGTCGGAGCGTGAGGCGTTCGGCGCTCCCGATTCGCCCATCCTCATAGTCCAGCATCCGATCGGCACGGTCAAAGCCGATGAAGTCAAAAAGCGCGCTGATGCCGCCTTTGACAAACTCCTCAAAGCCTTACTCCATTCGCCAAAAAACGCCAATGAGGAGCAATAGACGGCGGTCGAAGATACTTTCTAACACAGCGTAGTTCACACACTGGGAAAAAGAACATGGCACAGCAAGCGTTTCAGTCGGAGCGGATTGAAATTGAAGACGAACTCTGGACAGCGAACGATTTTTTCGAAGCGAAGGGTTGGAGCGACGGATTGCCGATTGTTCCTCCCACGGAGCAGCGCGTGGCACGCATGCTCTCGGCTACCAAGCGTAACGCGGACGAGGTCATCGGCTCGGTCCCCCCGAGGTGGGCGCCCGCCACGGTGGAGAAAATCGCCATAAACGCAGTCATGGCGGGATGCAAACCTGAATATATGCCCGTGCTCATCGCCGCAGTAGAGGCGATTACCGAACCTAAGCTTAATCTCTATGCACTGCAAGCGACGACCGGCGGCCCAGCGGTGATGCTTATTATCAACGGCCCAGTGCGTCATCGGATACAGGTGAACGGCGGTTCCAATGCGCTCGGCGAGGGCTGGCGGGCAAATGCGACCATCGGGCGCTGCATTCGCCTCATCCAGAGAAACATCGGCGGCTCCTATCCAGGGACGACCTGCAAAGCGACTCTGGGCTGGCCAGGCAAGTATTCCATCTGCATCGGCGAGAACGAAGAAGCCAGTCCATGGGAGCCGCTGCATGTCGAGCGCGGTTTTGACAAGAATTCGAGCACTGTCACAGCGATCAGCGCGGATGGTTTCGTGCGGGCTTCCGATCTCGATAGCACGAATGCCGCAGGCGTGTTGACCAACTTTGCTCAGAGAATGGACGGCCCTTCGGGATCTGAAGCGATCATGGTGATCTGCCCGGAACACGCGAAAATCATCGCCAATAGCGGCTTCAGCAAAAAGGATGTGCAGGAGTTCGTTTGGGAGCGAGCAGCCTACCGCATGAAGGATTTGCCGGAAGAGACCTTTCATCAAAGGGTGAAGCGTTGGTCGCACCGAACTCTCACGCGCGAGAGCATCATTCCGGTGACCGACCGACCCGAGGATATTGTCGTCGTCGTGGCCGGTGGAGACGGCTCTCAATCGCAATATATCCACGTGTGGGGTCAGAGCACTCCGGAAGGCGGGTCGACACGTTCGGTAACCAAGACCGTAGGAGAGTAGCGAGATTTTGCGGACGCTACCGCTCGGCGCGCCGTTGCTATACTTCTTAGATAGGGGCGGTCCGTGAGTCGTTAAAGTGCGGGTCGCGGTATAGCGATCTCAGCCAACGACAACGATATCTACAGAAGAACAGCGGCGCCAATCGCTCCTTGTTCGAAGCCGGATCAAGCGCATACCTCAAACACGCTGAGCCTCAGAATGGTCAGCTGTAATGTCGTCCAAGTCCAGAGCGTGCTTCAGCCGTGGTCATGAGCCCAGGAGGCATCGATTTTATGATCATCACAACGAGAAGGATATTTCTATCTATAGCAGCTCTGCTCTTCTTGAGTCATACAACCCCTGCCGCCGACAGGCTTCGTATCAGTTATTCAGGACCATCGATCAGCAACGCCCTTCTTTGGGTAAGCCAAGAAGGCAATCTTTTCAAAAAAAATGGACTGGATGTGGAGGTGATTTATCTCGCGGGTTCTCTAGGACAAACCGCATTGATTGCCGGCGAAACTCGCTTCGCCGTATACACCGGATTGCTAATGACACCTGCAGGGCGCTGACGTCACCATGATCGCGAGTTTCCTTGACCATTTGTTGTCTCGACTTGTCGTGCGTTCAGACATTAGGTCGGCGGCGGATCTCAAGGGAAAACGACTTGGCATCACTCGTTTTGGCACAGCCTCGGATTTCGGCATGCGTTTAATGGTCTCGAAACTGGGTTTGAATCCAGACAAGGAAGTTTCCATCCTTCAAATCGGCGACAACCCAACTCGCATGATTGCCCTACAAGCCAAGAGCATTGATGGCGCGATCTTCGATCCACCGGAATATAGAAAAGCTGTCGAAGCCGGAGGCCATGTCTTGTTTAACCTTGAAGAGACGGTGATTCCCTACCAACATGCCGGTCTCGTGACTACCCGCAAATTTATCACCAGCCAACCTGATATTTCCCGCCGCGTTGTAAAGTCAATAGTTGAAGGCGCAGCGCTGGTGCAGAAAGAACCCGCAATAGCCAAACGGGCTTTGTCTTTACGTCTGAACATCAAGAATGAACGGGAATTGGAAGATACGTATAAACTGTTACGCGGCTTTACGCGGCCTAAACCCTATCCCAGCGCGGAGGGCTTCCGCGAGATCCTCAGCAGTATTATGAAAAGAACGCCGTCGGCAAAAGCTGCTGATCCGAAAGATTTTTACGAGCCAAAATTTATAGAGGAGCTTGATCGAAGTGGTTACATCAACAGTCTTTACAAATAGGCGCGGGTCCGGCGTGTTCTGTTTGATTCTGCTAGTTGTGCTACTGGGCACTTCATCAGTATATGCCGCTGACAAAATTCGCATCGGCTATTCCGGTGTGACCGTCAGCAACGCAATGTTGTGGGTTACGGACGAAGGTAAGCTATTTCAGAAAAACGGTATTGATCCGCAAATTCTCTACTTGCAAACCACGCTCGGACAGACGGCAATGATTGCAGGTGAAGTCGACATGTGCGTGTATTCCGGCAGTTTACTTTCATCCGCACGAGTGCAGGGCGCTGATGTCGTGATGGTGACCAGCTTTCTCAACAAGCCCCTCTATCGGCTTGTGGTGCGGCCGGAGATTAGAACTGTCGCGGACCTCAAAGGCAAGAGACTCGGTATCACGCGTTTCGGCACGGTTACCGATTCGATGTCCCGGCTCTTGGTTGGGAAGCTGGGGTTGGATCCCGATAAAGACGTCTCCTACGTTCAAGTTGGAGATGTCCCGATCCTCCTAGCATCTCTCACGACGGGTAGAACGATTGATGGCGCGATCATTCAGCCGCCTTACTACCTGAAAGCCGTAGCGTCCGGTATGCGTGTTTTGGTGAATATGCAGGAGATGAATATTCCGGTGCAACAAACCGGTCTGAACACGACTCAGAAGTTCATAGCGAAGAATCCTGACCTCACGCGCCGCGTTGTAAAGTCGATGATCGACGGCATTCACCTGATGCGTACGAATCCAGCCTTGGCCAAGCGCGCCCTATCAAAGCGTATGCAGATCAAGGATGAAAAAGATCTCGAAGACACCTACGCGCTGCTCAAAAGTTTCGTGCCAATCAAGCCGTACCCGACGCTGGACGGTTTTAAGACGATATTCGACGACCTGTCGAAAAGAGTTCCCGCGGCAAAAACCGCCAATCCAAAGGAATTTGTCGATACGCAATTTATTGAAGAGCTTGACCGCTCGGGCTACATCGACAGCCTATACAAATAGCGTCATGGAACAGTTTGACATCGTTATTGTCGGCGGAGGCATGGCCGGTCTGAGTGCTGCCTTATATGCCGGATGGCTTGGTCACACGGTCCTGCTAGCCGAGCGCCAGATGTTCGGCGGTCAAGTCGTCAACGCGGACCGGGTGGAGAACTATCCCGGCTTTCCTGATGGCATCCTTGGCGCCGACTTGGTCTCGCAGGTGCGAACCCAGGCGCTGAAGTTCGGAGCGACGATGCAATATCTTGAGATCGCTTCGATCGAAAAAGCGGGCGGGCTGTTTTGTCTTCAATCGAGTGAAGGTCCCTGTCGGGCGCAAAGCGTGATCGTCGCTACCGGCGGGAATCCCCGCCGACTGAATGTAAAAGGAGAACTCGAGCTAGAAGGCCGAGGCGTTTCCCGCTGTGCGACTTGTGACGGCGCGTTTTTCGCCGAAAAGACAGTGGTTGTCATTGGAAGCGGGGATACAGCCTTGGACGAAGCCATCTTCCTTGCCAATATCGCGGCCAAGGTAACGGTCCTTCATCAGAACGAGGAACCCACAGCGAGTGCGACGCTAGTGAAACGCGCTCGAGAAAATGACAAAATTGAGTGGATCCCTTGCGCCTCGGTTGAAGAGATCCATGGAAGCGATGTCGTTGAGGGGTTGAGGTTGAGCCAAGGCAAAGAAATCACCACGGAGGGGGTGTTCATTGCCGTAGGTTTTGAGCCCGAAACGACTCTGCTAAAGGGCCTCGTGGAGATTGATCCGATGGGTCATGCGCCGGTCGATCTTCGTATGCAGACGTCGATTCCCGGTTTGTTCGCGGTCGGTACCGCTCGACAGGGAAGCTCTGGACAGATCTCCTCTGTAACGGGCGATGGGGTTACAGCCGCCGTTTTTTCTCATCGTTACATCGTAACAAGATAGCGCGCGAAACACTTGCCCGGTTTCAACCGAGAGTGGTCGGAAGTGGGCGGTGGAAAAGCTTTTTTGATTGCGATAAGTGAAATGCTTGGGCTTGAGGATTTGAAACACGCATGATTTCCGGAGCACTCGAAGGTTTGACTTGCATCGATATCAGCGGCCATGTGGCTGGGCCGTACGCCGGCAGCCTGCTCGGCGATCTCGGCTGCGAAGTGATCAAAGTCGAACTGCCCAACGGCGGCGACACGCACCGCGGTCGTAATCCGAAATACGAAGGTTACGGCCCGAGCTTTCGCGCGCTCAACAGAAACAAGAAAAGCGTCACGCTGAATCTGCGTAAAAACAAAGCCCTGCCGATTTTGCTCAAGCTGCTCAAAAGCGCGGACATTTTTTTGGAGAACTTCCGCCCGCCGACAAGAACAAGCCTCGGTCTCGACTACGATGAGCTGTCCACGCTAAATCCGAAATTGATTCACTGCTCGATCTCCGGCTACGGCCAGAGCGGCCCCTACCGCGATAAGCCCGGCTTCGACACCATCGGCCAGGCGCTGAGCGGGATGATGAGCCTGGTGACCGATCTCGACGACCCGAAGGTCGCCGGTGTTTCCTTCGTCGATCATGCCGCCGGCATCTTCGCGGCCCACGGCATCATGGCGGCGCTGCTCGCGCGGGTCAAGACCGGGCGCGGGCAATTCGTCGACGTGTCACTGTTGCAAGTGGCCATTGCGTTCATCGAATCCCATGTGGCGGATTTCTTGAACGGCGGCGAAGCGGTGTCGCGGGAAAATTTTCCCAAGGGACGAATTTACAGTTTGCTCGATTGTGATAAGAAACCCTTCATGGTTCACCTGTCGGGCCACAACCAAGCGTGGGAGGGATTACTCCGGGCGGCAGAGCTGGATGCCTTGATCGGCGACCCGCGCTTCGCCACGCGCAAGCACCGCACCGACCGGCACGGGGAGATCGTGAAAATTCTGCGCGAACGGTTTCGCGAAAAACCGCGCGGCTATTGGCTGTCACGGTTGGACGTCAATAGCATTCCTAACGCGCCGATCAACACGATCCACGAAGTGTTCGACGATCCACAAATTAGGCATATGGGAATTCCCAAGCAGATCGCTCATCCGAAAGTGGGCGCGAGCAATTTGGTTGGCAGCCCGATTAATATGTCGGGCACGCCGCCGAGGTTTTTTTGCGCGGCGCCGTTGCTCGGGGAAAATACCGATGAAGTGTTAGAAGGGCTGGGCTACGCCAAGGAAATGATCAAAAAGTTACGGGACGACAAAGTGATTTAGTTTTGTTTAGAAATTGTTTGTGAGGTTGCCCGAAAAGGAGCGAACGATGGACTTCAATGTTAGCGCCGACCCACCCCAGGTCGTGGAATTTCGCAAAGAGGTTGCCGCCTGGATGGCGGAACAGTTCAAGGGCCATGAGCATCTGCGCTGGTCGGCTTCCTGGTCGACGCGCGAAGACGCGGAGGAATATAAGTTTCGTCGCGGTCTCGCCGAAACACTCGGCGCCAAGGGATGGCTGTTCCCCCTTTATCCAAAAAAATACGGCGGCGCCGACCTGACCGTCGACCACCAGATGGTTTTGGAGACCGAGCTTTTCAAGTACGGCCTCAACCTGTCGCATGTGTTCTACACCCTGGCGCGCATCGTCGCGCCGGTGCTGATCCGCTGGGGCACCGACGAACAGAAAGCGGAATTTCTGCCGCCGATCACGCGGGCACAGATTTGCGTCTGGCAGGTGCTCACCGAGCCGCACGGCGGCAGCGACATCGCCAACTGCCAAACCAAGGCGATCCGCGACGGCGATCATTACGTCGTCAACGGTCAGAAGACGATGGTCGGCCATCATCTGCCGCCCGATTATCTCTGGACGCTGGTGTGCACGAATCCGCAGGGCAAACGCCACGAGAACCTCGCCTGGCTGCACATCCCGGCGAACCTTCCCGGCGTCGAGATCCAGCACATGAATATGATGATGGGGATCAAAAACACGGTCTTCTTCGACAACGTGCGCGTGCCGGCGAAATATCTGATCGGCGGAGAGAACAACGGCTGGAAAGTCGCCAGCACCCACATGGAACTCGAGCATGGCGGCGACGGCCGCATCGCGGCGGACCCTCTCATCGAGCGCGTTATTGAATACTGCCGCAACACCCACATCGACGGCAAGCCGATCATGGAGGACCCGCGCGTGCGCGACTTGGTCGCCGACATGATGATCGAGCTCAATACGCTGCGGCGCTTCAACCAGCTCATCTACTGGCGCCGCTTTGCCAAGAAGCCGCATCCCTATGGCGGCCCGCAGCAGCGCTACTACCAACGCATGCTGCGCCTGCGCAACGGCGAACGGCTGCAAGCGATCATGGGCGCCGATGCTTTGGAGCAAAATTTATCCGTGCACGAAGTCATCGACTTCGAGTACGCCGTCCGCACCGGACCGGGGCAATTGCACGGCGGCGGCACTTTGGACACCGACCGATTGATCTTCGCGCGCCGTCTCGGCTTGGGCCGCCCGACCACGGAGAAAGCGCCGGAGACGGACTAACCGCATGAGAAACCGTCTTAACAATTTGAACGGTTTGAACGAATTGAACGTTTTGAACGAAATGTTGTTTTTCGTTCCAACCGTTCCATAAGTTCCAATCGTTCCAACCATAGGAGAGAAAGATGGATTTAAGTCTGACTGAAACCCAAGAAATGTTTAAGAAGGTCGCGGCTGATTTCGTTAAAGCGGAAGTTCCGGCGCACCAGATGACCCAGTGGTATAAAAACAAGCAAACCTACCAGCCGCGGCTCGTCAAAAAAGCCGCCGAGCTGGGCTGGCTCGGCATGATGTTGCCGGAAGAATACGGCGGCGCCGGCGTGTCGACGATGGACTGCGCGGTGGTTTTTGAAGAGCTGGGACGCGGCCCGGTGCCCGGACCACTATTTACCTCGGGCATTTTGAGTGCCCAGATGATTTTCGAAGCATCCACGCAGGAGCAGAGAAGAGCGTGGCTCCCGCCCCTCTGCAAAGGCGAGTCGATCGTCGTTCCCGCCATCACCGATCAAGCCGCCTACTGGGGACCGCAGGCCGTCGAGACGCGCCTTAGCAAGACTCCCAACGGCTACCTCATGAACGGCGCCAAGCGTTTTGTCTTCGACGCCGAAGCGGCGACTAGTTTTCTTTGCGCCGCGCGCACCGAAGAAGGCAAGGTCGTGTTCGCGCTCGTGGATCGTAAGAGCCCGGGGGTAACCATCACGCCCCATGTCGGCTTTTTTGTTTCCGTCGCCGAAGTGCGCTTCGACAGAGTGGTTATTTCGCCAAACCAACTGCTCGGTTCGAGCGGCGCGAGCTGGGCGACCCTCGAAGCGGCGTTGGATAGAGCCCTGCCGATCCTTTCCGCCTACCAGGTGGGCGCGACCCAGGAGGTCTTCGACATCACCTGCGAGTACACCCGCACCCGAGTGGTCTTTGGCCAACCCATCGGCCGTTTTCAGCGCGTGCAGGATCATTGCGTCGATATTTCAATTCATCTCGACCAGGCGCGCTGGGCGACTTATGAAACCATCTGGCGCATCGACAGCGGCATGCCCGCGCGCGCGGCGGTACACGAGGCCAAGGCTGTGGCGAGCGATGGCTATTATCACGGGACGAATTATGCGCATATGGTGTGGGCCGGTCCGGGCACCGATTATAGCCATCCGATGATGGCGCATAGCGTGCTCGCCCACACGCTCTATCAGTACCTGGGCACGCCGGGACATCATAAACGCTTGATGATGGATGCGTTGTACCCGCGCGCATAGCGCGGTTCCGTGTTCAACGTTCCAAGTTTAAACCCGGAACTTTGAACCTGGAACTCGGAACAGCACCCGCAAGGAGGAGTGGTATGAAGTTTCGTTTACATTTCCTCTCGCTCATCATTGCCGGCCTTTTCATTTCTCCTTTGCTCCATGCCCAAGCCCCATCGCCGCCTGCGCTCGTCGAGGCTGCCAAGAAAGAAGGCAAGGTCGTCTGGTACACCTCGATGGCCATCGATACCTCCAAGCCGATGCTCGATGCCTTTCTGAAAGAGTATCCGTTCATCAAGGCCGATCTGGTGCGTGCCGGCGAAGAACAGTTGACGAACCGGATGTTGAGCGAGACCCGCGCCGGGCAGTGGCTGTTCGACGCGGTCTCGACCAGTTCCATCGGCGCATTGATCGAGCGCAAAATGATCACGCCCTATCTCGCGCCTGAGCGCGAGGCGTTCATGGACCAGTTCAAAGATCCCCAGGGATATTGGACCGGCATCTTCGCCAACAATCTTATTCTCGCCTACAACACCAAGTTGGTGGCCGCGAAAGACGCGCCAAAAGATTACCCCGACCTGCTCGATCCCAAGTGGAGGGGGCAAATCCTGATGGACCCCACCGATTACGATTGGTTCGGTACGCTCATCGCCGCTTGGGGGCGGGAGAAAACCGTCCAGTACATGCAGCGCCTGGCGAAACAGCAGCCGAGCTGGCGCCGCGGCCATGGCTTGACCGCCCAGTTACTTGGCGCCGGCGAGACCGGCTTAGCCTGGGCTTATAGCTTCCGCATCGAGCGCATGAAGCGGGAGGGCGCGCCGGTGGAGTGGATCGAGACCTTCGATCCCATCGTCGTCACAATCAGCGGCATGGGGCTCAGCGCCAAGGCGACGAGTCCGAATGCGGCCAAGCTCTTGATCAATTTCGCAACCTCGAAGCGAGGCCAGGAGATGGTCCGCGAAATGCGCCGCATTCCGGCGCGCGGCGACGTTAAACCCTTCGCGGCGAAGATGGATCAGAGCAAGTTGAAGCTAAAAGCGGTGCCTAAAGAAGTTTACTCGGGGCTGGACGACCACGCCCGTGAATTTCGCAAAATTTTTGGTTTGTAACGAAAGGAGAAGGAAATATGAAGCAAAAAAGATTGCCGCCGTTGGTTGCACTTTACGGTCTCGCTTTAGTCGCGGCGAGTTTGGCTCCGGCCCTGGCCGCCGAAAAAGTTCCTTTCTACCAGGGCAAGACTCTTAACATCGTCATCAACTTCGCCGCTGGCGGTCCCACCGATATCGAAAGCAGGATCTTCGCTAAGCATCTAGCCCGGCATATTCCGGGCAATCCCACGGTCACGATCCAAGCCATGGGGGGCGGAGGCGGTCTCACGGCGGCGAACTACATCGGCGAAGTGGCCAAGGCGGACGGCTTTACCGCCGCGTATTTTACCGGGAGTCTTTTTCAGCACCAGATTAAAGACCCCGCTTTGCGAGTCGACATCGGCAAATTTGGATTCATTACCGGTGTACAGGGAGTCACGGTATCCTACATTCGCTCGGACGTGCCCCCGGGCATCAAGAAGCCCGCCGACTTCGTCAAGGCACAAAAATTTCGCGCCGCCGGCCTCGGCGTGAGCAGCTCCAAGGACGTGCGTTTCCGGTTGTCATTCGACTTGCTTGGACTGAAGTACGATTATGTAACCGGCTACAATTCGAGTTCAATTGCGCGGCTCGCCGTGCAGCGCAACGAGGCGCAGTACCACGACGAAACCCTGCCGAGCTACCGGTCGCAAGTGGAACCGCAAATGGTGAAGACCGGCATGGTGACGCCGCTCTACTACACGGACCTGGTCACGCCGAGCGGCGAAGTCTTGGTAAGCCGGGACGTGCCGGAGCTTTTGCCTTTTACCCACTACTATAGGGAAATCTTCGGCAAGCTACCCTCGGGGATCAAGTATGAAGCGCTCAAGGCGGCGAATATGTCGAGCACGAACATGACAAGGATGGTCCTGATGCCGCCCAAAGTGCCGGCCGAGTCGATCGCGATTCTTCGCAAAGCCTTCGACTCGCTATCGCGCGATCAGGATTTCTTGCAGGACGCGATCGTCGTCATGCGCTTTCAACCGCGCCTCGAAGTCGGCGAAGCCGGCGAGCGCATGTTTAAAGTAGCCTCGCAAACCCGGCCGGAAGTCGTCGATTTTATCCGCCAGTACATCGAGCAGGCCAATAGGTAGCCACGCGGTCGGATATTCGGAGCCCTCCGCTCGGCAAGATGAATCTTCGGTCAAAAAAACGGAGCAGACGCGCCGGAATGACGCGCCTGCTCCGCCGGGACTACTTGAAAGCCGCTACGAGCTTAGCTTTACTGGGTGCAATTCCCCTTGCCGTCACAGAAGATCGGCACGAAGCTCAGCGGCACGATCACCTTGACTTTTCCGTCGTCGCCGCGACCGCGATTACTACTCTTACTACTGCTATGGCCGTGACTGCCCTGAAGCTGCTGAATGAAGCGCTCCAGCCGGGTTCCCGCTTGAACGACTCCATTGGTATCCGTGGAAACTTGGTTGAAGTGTTCAGGAATGACGCTCTTCGCCTTGATCAACTCTTTGACGGCAAACGCAGCTTCATCGGGCCCCATCGTAAACAAATCCCCCCCGTGCACGACAGCGAGATTCACCTTATAGAACCTCGCCTGCGTCTCCCAGTCGCCGATCAAACCAGAATCCCCGGTCCAGAGCACCGAAAGGCCGTTGGTGAAGCGGATGATGTAGCCCGTCTCGCTTCCGGCATAACCCGTTAGGCCGAAGGGAATCCCTGGGTCAGCCACGGTCGCCGAGAGAGGGTCGTTCGACGCTTTAAGCTCGTCCACATGGGCCCTCGATGCCCCTGCTGCGTGGAAAGCCGGGATGGTGGTTATTTTAACTCCGTCGGTTTGTTCGGCGAAAACGGCCGTACGTGTTCCGCCGCGAATGACGCCGACACAGGCATTGTTGACCGCGCGGGCCGTAGAAGGCACTAAAAATGTATTATCCAACCCAGCAGCCGGACAGCCTTTTTGCACGGCCGGGAGCACAGCGAAGGACGGCGAAACATTGGAAATTTTCTGCGTGAAAAAGTCCGGCAGCTCGCCCCCGACCAGGACCGCCGATTTATGAACCGCAGCTATCTCGGCAGCATTGCTCTCGGTGTTACCGGGAGCCTGGAATGGAACGCTCGTGGTTCCGGCGCAGTTGGTATGGCGCACGTCGCCGATGTGGTCCACGTGCGGGTGATCGATCAAAAGCACGTGGACGCTCCCGATCGGCGCGATGCGCGGATCGGCGGAGCCGACGGCGCTGGTCGGTGGCGGCCCCCCGGTCAGTAGCCCAACTGTCCGTCCCGGCGCGATCAGCACTCGCACCCCGGTCGGATCCTCAAAGAGCAATGCCCGATCGCCGGCGCAGAACTGATTCGTCACCACGCCGAGGGGTGTGATTTTGACATCGGCCGCCCGCACCGACGGGGAAATCAGACCAATTAGTACGAAAGTTAACAAACTAAAAAACCATCTGACTTTCATAACGATGCCCTCCTCTGCAGTAAAATTAATTTTAACCTGCTCAGCCCGCTACATCCAAATACCGCGCTTCTTTATCGAAGCCGCTCGGTTATGTCAACAAGTATTTTTGGCAACTTTTGGCAACCGCGGCGTGATTCTCGGAAACTTGTTACGATCGGGTTTCCATCGCCGGCGAATCAATGAATGGAATCCGTTGACAGGGTTTGTTCGAGCGTGGTATCCGGGCCGTAGGTTATCATCAACCGCCGCGTATCCGTGATGTTTCTTTAGGTCACAGGGCAAACCATTCGAGGGGGTGAAGCGATGAAAGTTCTCAGCGTCTTGGTTTCGATGATGTTTCTTTTGCCCTTGAGCGTATCGGCGCAGCCTCGTAAAGCGATGACGATTTCCGAGCTGGTTACTTATAATGGTAAGGACCGCGAACAGGTTCTCTACGCCGGCGCCAAAACCGAAGGCAAACTGACTTGGTACACTTCGCTCGCGGGTGAATCGTACAAGGCCATGGTCAAAGCCTTCGAGGGCAAATATCCCGGCGTGAAAGTCGAAGCCTATCGCGTGTCCGGCTCCGATATAACGGTCAGAATGATGGAAGAGGCCAAGGCCAAGCGCTACATCGCCGACACGGTGGAGACCACCGAGGGCAATCTGATGTTCATGCGCGACGCCTTTCTCCTGCGCCCTTACCATTCGCCTCACTTTGCCTCCTACCCGGAAGACGCCAAGGAAAAGGGCGAGCGCGGCCTACACTTCTGGGCCATCGCGCGCGAGTCTTATATCGGCTTTGCCTACAACAAGAAACTGCTGTCAAGAAACGCCGTGCCGAAAAACTACGAAGGGCTGCTGCATCCCGATCTCAAAGGCCGTATGGGAGTATCCATCAGCGATCCCACCTACAAAGTCATCGGCGCGATCATCAGAACCAGAGGTGTGGAGCTGGTGAAAAAGCTCAAGGCGCAAGAGATCGCCCTCCATTCGATAATCCCGCCGGCGCTCCTCGATCTGATCGCGTCGGGTGAAGTGCTCGCCTCGCCGGCGATCTTTCGCAACCACACACTCAACGCCATTGCCAAAGGGGCGCCGGTGGAGTGGGTGCCGATGGACATCGTGCCGACCAACGTCGGCGGCGCCGCCATCGCCGCGCAGCCGCCTCATCCCCATGCCGCCTTGCTCCTGGCGGACTATCTGTTGGGTCCGGAAGGCCAGGCGGTGCTGGAAAAATTCGAATACGGCAGCGCGTCGAAGAAACTCGGTTTCAAACGCTGGCGCCCGGACCACGGCATCGCCACCGACAAATACGAAAAGGAATTGGAACGTTGGGAGAAACTAATGAAGGAAATCAGCCGCAAGGGAGGGTAGCGATCTGACGCGGCGGAGCCGCGAGCAAAGCAGCAATCGTTATTGCATCACAAAGGCGCTGAGATCGCAGAGTTCGGAGAATTTCATAATCGAAAACTCTTTACTCCGCGCTCTCCGAGCCGTCGCCGTGGGTTCTCTTGTGGTCTGGCCCCAATCAAAAGGGGACAGTCCCCTTTCCGGAAGGGGGACTGTCCCCTTTTCTACTCAGGGAAAAAACGAGGGAGTGCCGACGCGGGCTCGGGTGCTAGGGCGATCCGGGAGCCAATCGGCAGAGGCTGCTCACCCAGCATAAAGGCAACCAACACCTCGCGGACGCTTTCGAGATCCAGACCAGCCAGGGTCGCCTGTCCGGCGACCTCCGCGAGCACCCGGTCGACGTCTTGCATCATCTTCCATTGCTTGAACAGATCATCGCGCCGGATACCCATGGCCTCGCCGACCAGCTCGAGGAAGTTGACGATCTTGAAGGGATAGGTAGTTTCATGGGCGCACAGCTCGCGATGGCACGCGTGGTATATGCCGACGAGACAGTCGACGCCGGCGGCTTCGGCTGCGGCGAGCTCACGGGCATGAAGCTCGCGCTTATACTCCGGCACGGGCGCGAGCGAGTTGCACATGTAGCCGACCCGCGGTTGTTCGAGATCGACGAGCTCAATCCCCGGAATCGCCGTAAGAATCTTGACGACTGCTTCGGTAACGCCGGCCACGCCCGGATGCTCGTGTAAGGCAACCCGCTTTTTGACGGGCCGGACGAAGGACGAGCGCAGGAGGTCCAAACGTGCGGCGATGTATGGGACCACATGTCCAAGGGCGAAGCCAGCCGCGCTACCGGGCATGATGATCTCGCTAAGCTGGATGTTGCACGTCGGGCACCAGGTGAGCACGCTTGCGGCGCCGGTAGCCGCGAATCCCGCCACCGAATTGCCGCCGATTTGCCCGGCCGCCTTGGCGTCGCCGGCACGGAACTGAATGACGCCGCAGCAGTTTGCCGGACCGCCGAATACTTTGTAGCGCGTGCCGAGCCGGTCCAGGACCTCCAAACAGAGCAGTGCGATGTGGGGTGTCTTGAGGACGTTGCAGCCCAGATACATGACGACGTCAGGCGCAGGCCCGGTATCGGCGCGGGCGGACCGGGTCATGTTGGAGATGAGGTCGGCGGGGAGTTGAAGGCGGGAAAGCACTTTCACTCCTTCAGACATTTTTTGGAATCCAGCCTGGCCGGTGGCATGGCGCTCGTTCGCAGCGCGCCGCTCGTTGAGCTTGAGGCGGGTCGCTGCAAGCATGAAGCGCGGGTTGACGCCGTCGTCACAGGCGGAGAGACAACGGCCGGAGCCGGTACAGGTGCGAGCCCATTGAGCGCCTCGGCTTGCCGGGTCGCCGCCGCCTCGCAGGATGTCGAGCACGTCGGTAACGATTTGGGTTGGCTCGCGGGTATCGATCCCGGCGGGAGCAGCGGTCGGGCAGACCTCGACGCATTTTCCACATCGGGTGCAGCGGTCAAGGATCTCGCCCACCCTAACCTCAATTGCGTTGACGAAGGCGTCAGCGGGGTCGGTCATATCTTCCCCCAATCATTCGAACCAGCATAGCAAGTAACTCGATAAAGCTCTTGGCGCACTCAAGACGACGACTATAGTAGCCGTTATAAATAAGTTTACATACCCCTCACCCTAACCCTCTCCCACAAGGGGAGAGGGGACCTAAGAAGTCTCCCCTCCCTCGACGGGAGGGGACTAAGGGGAGGGTGATTTATGTCAACACAATTATTGCTTTCACTATAGCTCCAGGGCCATCGTTGAGCGCGATATATATTTGAGAACCAGCTGCTAAGTCAACTCCCCGTACGAAGTCGAACACTCTGATTACCTTTCGAATCGATCGTTTAAGCGGAGATCCTCTTCTTTGAGCTTCCTCACGTAGTAGCGCCAAACCCATGTGTCATTGAAGGTGGACCCCAGATCGGGGAGTCTTTCAATATCCTCAGGCGAGATATCCGGCGCTCTTCGGCCGGTCTGAGCCGCCTGTAGAGTCGCCTTGGCTAGCGTGTTGAAGTTCAACGCGCGCACCGTGGCTTCTTCAACCGTCTTGCCGGTGACGGTAATCCCATGTCCCTTCATCAAACAGATCGATTTCTCACTCATGACTTCTATCATGGGAGCGGCGAGCTCCGGCCGGTTGACCAGATAGGAGCGCGGAAACACCGGGATGCCTTCCAAGGCCATGCGCATCGCTGGTATATTGAACGCGCCAAAGATGGGGCGGAATTCCAGTTCAGCGATGCCACAAATGAGCGCTTCCTTGGGATGAGCGTGGATGACACAGCCCACTGTGGGCCGCTTTTTATAGATCTCCCCATGAATGGGCAGTTCGTTCGGCACTTGATATTGTTTGCCCCTGTGCGGCCCTTTGCCGTCAAAGTCAACCCGCCGTATGGCATCGACCGTCGTGTACCGTACCCCCTCCTCCTCCGGGCTTCGGCAGCGTATCCACATTTCGTCTGTACTAGCGACGCGGGCGCTGACATGACCCAAGATATCGTCAACCAGCCCTTCCATCGCTAAGATGCGGCACGAAACGGCCACTTTTTCTCGCAGTTCTTCCGTAGGCTCAGCCATATGAATTTTTTCTCATTGATTAACGCCCACGCAATTTACCTCGTCAAAGAATCCGGAAAATCACTTATTCCTGCCGCGGTTCCCGCGCCGCGGTCATCCCTGCGATGTACCCCTGTGTCGCGCAGCGGCCCATGCCATGTTGGTTGAATCCGCCGGCCGACTCGCCGGCGCAGTAGAGACCTGGGATCATCTGACCGTTCATGTCGATTACCTGGCACCTGGCGTTGATTCTGAGGCCGGCACGCGTGTCGTGCACCAGCGGCATCCCCCAGGCAGCATAGAAAGGCGACGTTTGAATCTTGTATTTAGGCGCCGGCTTGCCGAAATCTTTGTCCTCGCCCGAGTCGACGAAAGAGTTGTACCGTTCCACCGTCGCTTGCAACGTCGCGCCCTTCATCGGCTTGGCTTGATATTCGTTATCGATCGCGGCCGCAAGCTCCGCGAGCGTGTTCGCGCTAAAAAAATAGCCCTGAGGATCGACATGCGGCGGCGCAACCTGCCATCCTTCCCGTTGGACCGCGTCGGCGTCAAAGATCGCCCACACCGGTCCGGGGCAGTAGTCCGGCGGCTCCGAATACTCGTTCATCGCCAACGCCGCGTTGGTAAAGTTGTATTTCGTCGGGTTGAACTTGATATTTTCGTTGTTGCGATAATCGTTGGGCGTGCAGGGTTCGATTTGGTGGCCCATGTTGCCGTGCGGCGGGTCGCCCTTGGTCTCGTCATAGAATCGCTTGCCGACTTGGTTCACCAAGATCACGTCCTGCCAATCCTTCACGCTCAAGCCGGTGGCGCGCGCCAAGGGAAAGATCGGGTTTTCGATCTTCCACTCGATGTAGTTATGCTGCTGGCCGATGGTGCGCTGTGTGCGCATGGTCGCGCCATTTTCCAGCGTCTGGTTGACCAAACCCCAGAGCGAGGCGCCGATCGCCATCGCGGCAAGCTCGCCGCTGGCATCTTGATAGCTATAGGGTTCGCCGGCGCATTGGATCACCGCGGTCAATCTGGGGTCGAGCATGCGGCGAAAGTTTAAATTGCTGGTGCTGCCGCCGGTGGCGATGATCACCGCCTTGGCCGCGCGCAGGTTCATCGCCGGCTTACTGCTTTCAATGTTGCCATCCGAACGAAAGCTCTTTAGCGGCGCCGTTGCGCCCGGCATGATTCTCGGCGTGTACTGCGCACTCATGCCGATCACGCGCCCAGCGTCCCGCACAAGGCTCGTCATTTTATAGCTCATCAAAAATCGCACGCCCTTGGCCCGCGCGCTCGCCTCGAGCGGCCTAATCACGCTGGTGCCGTTGGCTGCATTGGGACTTTCCAATCCCGCGCCCCTGCTCCAGACCGCGTGATTCTCTCGCGGCGCAGAATTTCCCGTCGTCGATGCGCCGTGGTTGTCCGGCGCCTTATCGGTAAACACTACGCCGTTGGCGAGCAAGAATTCGAAGGTCAGCGCGCAATGATCGGCGAAGGCGCGTATCACCGCCCGGTCGTTGTAGCGGTGATCGGGCCAACCGTTGGGTTGGACGATCGACCAATCGGTCAGGTCGCAGAAGACCGTGTCCGGCGAATCGGGAATATTATATTTCTTCTGCGCGCTCGTGCCGCCGCCCAGAGCCATATGGCCGCCGCTGATAATCGCGTGGCCGCCGACATCGTAATTCGCCTCGACTACGATGACCGACGCCCCGCGGTCGGCCGCCTTGATCGCCGCCGGTAGCCCCGCCGCTCCGGAGCCAATAACTATTACATCCGCTTCCAGATCCCAATCTTTCATTGCTGCTTGTGCCATTCTTTTGTCCTTCACCGTTGTATTTTTTTATGGTCTGTTTAGCACTTCGTTACGCGACCAGTCTAGCGGCGTGTTGCCAGATGCTTTGCGCAGGTTGCTCACAGATTTCTCGGAATCGAGTTCTCGCCTTTTTACGACTGGAACCTTTTGAACGGCTGGAACGGTTTGAACGAAATTCTAAACCGGCCAACTCTCTACGCGGTAGGCTTGCTCCCAGAACATGAACTCGTAGCGGCTGCTTAAAATGAAATGCTCGGTCATGAGTTTCTTCTCGTGGCCGTTCGCCGTCGCCCCGAGTTTATCCATCAATCGAATCTGTTCGCGCACGGGCCGCCAAAACGTTTCTGAAGCGTAGGTCTCGATCCACTCGCGGTAAATCTTTGGCTTTCGCGGGCGTTTTTTGTACAAGCGCCGGCCGATCTCGCCATAGATCCAGTAGCAAGGAAGCACCGCCGCGACAACCTCGCCCAACGAGCCGCCGCGCGCTGCCGACTGCAAGTGTCCGCTATACGCCTGCGTGATCGGACCCTTTGCAACCGTATCCAACTGGCGGCGCGTCAGTCCGAGACTCGTGCCGAAGCCGGCGTGGAAACTGCGCTCGACCTCGACCGCGCCGAGCGCGTGACGGCAAAACAATTCCAGGGTTTCGAGATCGGGCGACTTGGCGCCGCCCTGACAGAGCACCTGGGCGAAGTCGAGCAGGTAGACGTAATCCTGCAGGATGAAATAGGTGAAGCGATTCATCGGCAAGGTCCCGGCGTGCAGCTCGCGGAGAAACGGATGAGCATCGATGGCACGCCAGATTCGCTCCGCCCGGCTTCTTAGCTGAGCGCTGAATTTTTCCGCCATGGGCTACGATTAACGAAAAATCGGCGTCAAGAAAAGGGGCGCGTGAGATCTCCGCATCCTTATTCACCATTTCCTCCGTTCCTCTTGCATCCCAAGCGCGCGTTCGTTATCAATATTAGCTCGCGTGCCGGAGTGGTGGAATGGCAGACGCGCCGGACTCAAAATCCGGTAGGGGTAACCCTGTGAGGGTTCAAGTCCCTCCTCCGGCACCAAGAAAATCCGCTACTTAGTGCCTTCGGATAGAGCATTCTCAGGCTGGTGCCTGTGCTCATTGTCCTCACTCCGTGCCGAAGGCTTTATTGATTCGATCTCGGCGACCACGTTTGTCGCTCGCTTCGACCGTGCTGCCACCGTCGAACCCTCTGCCAAATCATGTTCCCGCCCGTATTGAACGATCAAAAGCGCATGGCCACTCTCAATTTAGCTCCGCTCGATGATGTTCAGACTCTGTAGAACCCCGACGAGTCTATCAGAGTTGGGGGTATTCACGCTCGCTCGACCTGACGATGTCTTGGCGATTACCCAGCGAGATAAGCGCGCTGCGAGAAAATGCTGGGCGATTTTCAAGAGCAGCTGGGCAAACCGTTCGAGTATGAGGCGCGGCTGAAGGAATTGCTGGCAAAGCAGGCTGAGCTGAACACGGCGCTTGATCTTGACAAGGGCGAGCGCCAGGTGGCGCCGGAGGAAGCGGGCGATCCGGAAGGCAGTGACGACGCGCTTGCGCCATAGGGGGCTTCCGACTACGCCGAGGCGCAGCCTGTCCCCGGCCACGAACGGGGGGCGGACAGGACGGCGTGGCAAGCCCGCGAGACGCCCCGCCGGCGGCGTGTATATAAGGCGCCGACGCGGCGGCCGGGGTTGTGATGCTGACAGCTGCGAGATCTCGCTTAAGAAGATGCTTGACAAAACTCAGCTGGGCAAGGTTAATACCTAGGGCGGACACCTCGCTAGCAGGATGCATTTTGGATGGTCAGGCTGTTGATCATAAGCATTTTGCGCCTACTGCTACCTCGAAATCTTGGAGAAAAGGGATGCATGTGTTCCTCTCGCGTTAAGGCTGGTCAGTGTCTATGGAGCTTGGACACCACCAGTTAGGCACCTATCACTGGGCAGGGTTGCTCGCCGAAGGCACCCGCTCGCTCGGATTTGGCTCATACGAGACCTTTCGATCACCCTTAGAATTTGCTGGCTTGGTAACGGCTGTACACGAGACCTATCATTTACTGCAGGGTATCTCACTCGGCACCTGCCTTGACTACGACATCGCACAAGACAGCTTTGCGACTGCGTTATCGGCGTTTCTCCGAAGACAACCCAAGGAGGCGTTGAGGCATCTCCCCTTGCGCTACGATCTGGTGAAAGTAGACCCTCAGAGTAAGGCAATCCTTACTTCCCGTAAAGTAGGGAAGGTCGAGGGCGCTTGGCTTAAATTCGAACATTTGGAAAAGGAGTTAAAAACCGCTGAGTTTTCAAACCGGTTTCTTGCCCAAGAAGTAAGAGCTAGCGCCGATCCAGTGTCTGAAGGGTGTAAAGGCATTACCGCAGAGGACCTACTTGAGACAATGGCAGCACTCCTCACGGAAAGGTACGTTAGCTGGCTTATAAAAATGAGACCAGAAGCATTTAATGTTAAAGTACTAACGGACCTAGCCGGCATTTTCCGAGTAGAAGCTATGCCACAGTGTCGGCGTGTTCTGTCTGTCTTTCGAAAATTCGTATCCCCTGTGATCGATCCGTCTTCAGCAAATGCGGACCATCCTCTCTTTCCCGCCTGCCCAAATCCAGTCGAAAACGATTTCTTAGTGTTTCTGACTGACTACGCGTTACATAAACCCCCCTTGCCAGAAGCGTCGGCCTGGCCACAATTGGACACATCGGATTGGCAGAATTTAACCCCGGCCGTGCGATTCGTAAAATTAATGACTGCTTTCGTAGTTCACATCCTTGAAAAAAAAGGACAGCTGGGTGACCTCTGGACCAAAATGACGGTTAAACTAGCCCGGAAGATACGTCGTGCCGACGAAATGGCCCGCCGCGCCGAAGCGAAAGGAAAACAGGCACCTTTGTACAAATCACCTTATGCCTTCCTAAACTTCAATGCGACGACGCGTGAATGGCAAAAACTGCTTCGGCGGCTCTCCCGCACTGCAGATCACGCTATGCTGACAGTCGATACCTATTTTCCGGATCTCAGTATTTATGAATCGAATCCTGACGCAGTACTGGCGAAGCTTGAGTCTAGACAACAAGAATTGGGCGATCTGGACGCTCTAACGAAATTGGGAGCTGCGCTGGGCTTGGAAACGCGGATGGCAGAATTTCTTCCAAAGCAGCAACGTTTTCTTGAGTGGCGAGAGAAAAAACCTGCGTTACTGATAGCTACGCCATTGAAAGAGATGCTTTTGCTAGCGAGAATTCCACGATTCTGGCGAACAGCTATCGGAGTTGAAGAAGCACCACCGGTTGCTGCCGTGTATCTAGACAAAGGCCAAAAAAAGTGGGCTATGCACGGATTCGGTTTCGATCCTGTGCCGTTCATCGAAGGTATAGTATTGCGCCGCCTGTACCGTGAATGTGCCAAAGCAATTTACAGGAACGGCCGCCTTAAATGTCCGCTCGCGTATGAGTTTGATTTTTATCAGTGCCCATCGCGGACTGCTGCCTGTAGCGACGTAGAAGTCGAACGTCTTCCAGAGGCAGCAGCAGTAGATGTTACAGTTTATAAAGGCTACGGGGAAGAGCTTGAATTCGCTCGCGGTGGTTGGACGAGCCGGATGCGAATAAAACGGGGATGCCTTGCTCGTCTAGTTTTGGCAGAATGCTTTTCGCCTCACTTTGATGAGGCACAACGGAGAAAACTAACAATGAAGACAGAAATATTAGTTACAGAACAACTGATTGAGGAACTTCATGCAAACTCTATAGAGACACTTAAGCATGTTGTCGGCACCAGGCATTCAGTGTCTGGTGAAAAACTTAACCTTGACGCTGATGCATTTATTGATTTGCTTGCGTGGCAGATCGTGCTGCCATTTCTCCTGAGCTTAGCTGCTGGCCTAACGATTGAGATAATGAAGCTTCTAAAGGATCGGTCAAAGGCTGAGTTAAGAGAAGAAGCTGAAAAGACGGTCGGATTGCCACTGGAATTGTCGGATGCGCATAAAACCGAGCAGTGTGTCGCCGTAGTCGAGGAATTGCTTAAGCCGCTGGGAGTGGACCTTGAAGGGGCGAGACAGTTAGTTAAGGCACTGCGCTCATTGGCAGACAGTGCAGTGCGCCCTTCCAATGAGAAAACAAGCAGCCACTGAGAATGTAGGCTTGTTCAGTGCCGCATAACCGCACAGGAAAATGGATATCAACGATAAGACGATCTCAATCGCAAGAGAGGCCGCTGACGCTAGAACGTTGCCGCCGTATCGCGCTGTAAACGGTCTGTGGGTTTGCTTGGTGAAACTAGCGAACCTCTTGCCACGGGTCGGCGAGGAGCACGAGCAAATCGCCTCGTTGCTCCGCGGGTTCTCCCGTGAAGAGGCTTGTGTGGTTGTCTCCGATGAAGGTGTTGATGCTCTACTCAATCTACAGCCACCGCTTGAAACGGTTCTTGCCGACGATGGTGAGAGGTTGTATCCGCTACCTGCCGCTCGGGAGCTTGGGCGTGTTCGCGAGCGCCGAACGAGCGATCCGAAGGCTGCCTTGGCAGCGCTCTTTCAGATTCTTCAGCGCATTCGCGACAAACGCGAGCACGGATTCAAGACGCCTGAAGGTTCTCGGGATGACCAGATCCTGAACGCAGCCGCTTCAGTCCTAAACCGTTTGATTGGGGTAGCAGTCGCGCGAGCCTGGGCGGCCGTCGCCCGAGAGCAACGAGCTGGCGGTAGCGGTTAATCGGCGCTGCACCGGGCGGCCGTTAAGGCAGATGAGAGGCTGTGCGCCGCATTCCGGAGGCGATAACTTGCGTTTGCGTGGAGAAGAGACGTAACCTAGGAAAATCTCTCATTGTTGATGGAAATTGCTCGTGACGGATTTTAAAGAAAAGTTCATAGCGTTTGTTGATATTCTGGGGTTCAAGAGCCTGGTTGAGGCTTCAGAAGCCGGAACGGGGCTGTCAGTAGAAGAACTCTCGAAACTTCTTGAGTCGTTCGGCTCGCCGGATATCCGGGATAGGCTTGAAAAGCTTGGACCGATTTGTTGCCCGGAAAGCAAATACATAGAGCGGAATCTTGATTTTCGCCTTAGCCAGGTTTCGGATTGTGCTGTTATCTCCACAGAAATTTCGCCCGCAGGGGCGATAAATTTGATTCATCATTGCTGGGGTACGGTGCTCGCGTTCCTCGAACGTGGAATCATGTGCCGGGGGTATATCACACGAGGCCGTATCCATCACGCGGCAACACAATTTCCTATAGGAACCGGCTATCATAATGCCTATGCAGCGGAGGGACAGGTTTCTTTTTTCAAACGTCAAGCCGATGAGAGAGGGACACCTTTTGTTGAAGTGGATCGGGTGGTTTGTGACTACCTGCGGGAAACCGACGATTCCTGCATCAAGGAAATGTTTTCACGGTTTACCAAGAGCGACGGGGATACGGTAGCGTTGTTCCCGTTTCAAAGGCTCGCCCATTCATTTGTAATTGGGGGGTTCGGACAAAAATTTGATCCAGAGAAGGAAAAGAAATCCAATGAAAACTTGCATCGTCTGGTGGGCCTTTTGAAGGAACGAGTGATGACCTATGTCGACAGATCAAACCCAAGCGCAGTTCGGAAATCTGAGCACTACATTAATGCGCTCAAAGCACAGCTCGCTGTATGTGACCGGACTGATAAAACAATCGACATGCTGTGTTCTCCAAGAGGATAAACAAAAACGGATTGTCGACGTATTTTGTCCCGCTTCCAAATTCATTAAGAGACCTTTCTAATTAACCAACTGACAAGACCAGTATCCATCACCAACTCGGCAAGTTGATCTGGTCCGATAACGGTCACGCGGTGATCGTCAGTGTTAGCATTGCCTGAATGAAAGACATAAAACATTCGGTCGTAGGGTCCTTCTTCGATTTTAGCGATATATTCGGCTAGCCCAATTTCCGCATTGTTTTGACCAATTCGGGGGGATCGTATCCGCAAGTCCTTGGTTTTCTTCAAAGGACTGCTGTGATTTTGAAAATAGTGACTAATTATTTTCAGAATTGTTTCGAATTTTATT
>Ga0326597_10000577_pt1 | contig 64932 bp, 49 predicted proteins | sample RVTome_12_FD_203789 | JGI IMG/M metagenome (GOLD analysis project Ga0326597, IMG submission 203789) | Soil microbial communities from uranium-contaminated site in the Upper Colorado River Basin, Wyoming, United States - RVT100D185 | ecosystem: Environmental > Terrestrial > Soil > Contaminated >...
ACCCATCGTGATCGTATCCGCCCCGCAGTCGGCGGTCAACATCGCGGGTGCGAAGAGCGTCATTCGCCGCGGACTGCTTCGCTTGCTGAGAGAGCCGGTGCCGCGGAAGCGGCCGAGCCTGGATCGAGTGGCCGCGCCCGGCTACGCCCTGCCGACCTTCGTGCGCTCGTGCCCGGTGGCCATGCGCTATCTCGACCTGCTTGGCCAGGTGCCGTGGAGCGACTTCCCGGAGCGGCCGATGGATCGGCCGTGGCCGGGACCGCGGCCGGAGTCGCGTGCGCCCTTCGCGGCGGCGTACCTCGTCAAGATCGACCAGGGCTTGCGCTACATGAGCGACCTGCGGGCCTATCTGGTCGAGCACCCGGCGCTGGTGTGGATCCTCGGCTTCAAGCTCGTGGCCGATCCCGCCGCGCGCCACGGCTTCGACGTGGAGGCCAGCGTGCCGAGCCGCCGGCAGCTGGGTCGGGTCCTGCGGGAGCTGGCCCGCAGCCAGGTGGAGTGGTTGTTGGACGGGTCCGTGAGGGCTCTGGCCGACGCGGTGCCCGAGGAGGTGCTGGGCGACACCGTCAGCCTGGACACCAAGCACATCCTCGCCTGGGTCAAGGAGAACAACCCCAAGGCCTACGTGAGGGCGCGGTTCGATCCCGAGCGCCAACCGGCAGGCGATCCCGACTGCCGTCTGGGCTGCAAGCGTCGCGCCAACACGCCGCCCGTCGAGCCCATGCCGGCCAGCGAGGCGGGGCGAGCGGAGTTCTGCTGGGGCTACGCCTCGGGCGTGGTGGCCACCCAGCTCCGCGACGGCACCGAGATCGTGCTGGCCGAGTTGACCCAGACCTTCGACAAGCACGACGTGACCTACTTCGAGCCGCTCATGGCCGAAACCGTGCGGCGTCTGGGTCGAAGGCCGCGCTACGGTGCGCTCGACGCGGCCTTCGACGCCTTCTACGTCTACGACTACTTCGACCTGGCCGGCGGCTTCGCTGCGGTGCCCTTCGTCGCCCGCGGCGGGGTGGCCGCACGCCGCTTCGACACGGACGGCAATCCGGTCTGCGAAGCCAGCGAGGCCATGACGCTCGAGCGCACCTTCATCGACCGCACGAGCTTCGTCGAGCACGAACGCGGCGTCTGGACCTGTCCGCTCATCGGCAACGCCGAACGCTGCCCCATCAACCATGCCAAGTGGGCCAAGGACGGCTGCCGGGTCACGATGGCTACCGCTCCCGGCGCGCGTCTGCGCCACCAACTCGACCGAGCGGGGACCGACTACAAGGCCGTCTACAAGCAGCGAACTGCCACCGAGCGCCTCAACAGCCAAGCCACCGAGCTGGGCATCGAGCGGCCCCGACTGCGCAATCAGGCGGCCATCGCCAACCACAACACGCTCCTCTACGCCCTGATCGACCTTCGTGCGCTCCGGCGCACGCGCGAGAAACAAGCGGACCGACGCCTCGCCGCGTAGCCCCTCCCCGCGGAACCGGCCATCACATGGCCGTGGGGTGCTTCCGGTTCCGTCATCCGGCGGCTCGCTCAATGCGAGGGTCCAAGTCGATTAGGAGTGGCGCTCCGCCCGGAAGTCCTGATCGACATCGCCGGACTCTGCCGCATGGGGTAAGCTTCGCCCCACCACGCCGCATAGGAGTAACCCGTGGACCATGCCCCCCAACCGCCCTACCTCCAGGATGGCCCCAGCTACTGGTCCATCGACTACATCCGCGCGCCGCGCGAGGTCGTGTTCGACCACCTCACCACGGGGGAGCACACCAAGCGCTACTACTACGGCATGCCCATCAACGACCCGCGCGAGGTAGGGCAGGCGGTCTGGTTCGGCCCGACGGAGGAGGCGTCGCCCATCCGCGGCAAGGTGCTGGCGTACGACCGCCCCTCCCGCTTCTCGCACACCTTTGCCTTTGGCCACCGCGACGACGCGCCGTCGGTCGTGGACTTCGTGCTCGACCAGGCTGGGCCGGCCATCACCAAGCTCACCCTCCATCACCACGGCTTCGACGGCCGCACCGGCACCTACATCGACGTAGCCGAGGGCTGGCCGGCCATCCTGGCCAGCCTGAAGTCGCTCCTGGAGACGGGCGAGCCCCTGGACTGGCCGCAGCCCGAGGGCAACGACGTGTGACATCAGGATCTGCTAAACCAATGTGCAAAGGAGCAGCCAAATGCTACCGCTACCGGCGTTCGCACCGCTGAGCGACTTCCGCGTACGCCAAGCCGAGATCATCGAAAAGGCCGCACGCGGTCCCGTCGTCCTCCTGGAGCGTGGAAGCCGCCCGGCACTTGTGGCTATGACTCCGGAGCTATGGAACGCCATCGCGGAGCATCTCGACGACCTCGAGGATGCGGTGGGCGCCCTTCGCGTCCAACTCGACTTAGCCGAGGGCCGCGACGTGCTTCAAGAGATCGATGAGGCAGTGGTGGAGGATTGGCTGCATGGCGAGCTACCGGCTTCGGATCACCCGAAGCGCAGCGCGTGAGATCGATGGCCTCCCGGGCAACGTTCGCCAGCGCATTCGCCGCGCCGTTGGCCGCTTGCCACGAACCCGTGACCGCGCGATGCCAAGGCGCTGATCGCCGACCTAGAAGGCCATTGGCGCCTTCGCCTGGAAGCGTTCCGAGTTGTCTACCGCATCGATGACGAACAACGCATCGTCGATGTGCTTCGCGTGGCGCGTCGTTCGCCGTTCACCTACCGCCTACTCGACTGAGAGACTGCAGTAGCCCAGGATCGCCTCACGCTCCGCCTTGGGAATGGACGTGCCGAGCAGCTGTGCCGGGATACGCGGCCAGATGTCGCGCTCCAAGGCTGCCAGGAACGCAGCGTGGCGTCCGTGCCGACCCCGCCGCAGGGCGAGCCGTGTCCGGCGCTCCAGGAGAGCCTGCCGAATCGCCTCCGTCTTGCTCTCGCCCGTCAGCCCAGCCACTTCTGCGGCCAGCCGCTCCACATCCGCGTTCTTGATGTTCAGCGCCACGGTGCCACCTCCGACTCAATCGTGCCAGCCGGGGTGTGATCACGCAAGAACGGTGCAGGCCTCTCCCGCATCCCGCCGATGCGTAGGCAACGCCCAGGGAACGCATAGGGAACGCCGGGTAAGGTACGGTGGTCCGGCAGTCCGCCGCGCACGGGTGGTGTGCCTCGGGCGACGCCCACTCGGTCGCGCCGCTGGGTGGATCGCGATCGGGCGAGCTGCGATGTAAATCGCTGGAGGTACCTCATGATCACGCGTTTCCCACGCATCTTCTTGCCTGCGTTGCCCATCCTCATCGTCCTGCACGGGCTGGCCACTCCTCCGCCCGATACCGCCGCCGCCTTGCTCGCCGCCGACCCACCCTGCGCCCCGCTTGCCGCCCATGGCATCGCTTGGTGGCCCTTCGACCAAGCGGAGGGGGACACGGTGGCGCCCGACCTGTTGGGTGGCCATCACGGCAAAGTGGCCGGTTCCGGCTCGGGCACCAGCGGCTCGGGCATCCAGTGGCAACCGGGGCTCGTGAACGGGTCCATCGCCTTTACCGGCCTGGCCCCGTCCCTGGTCACCGTTCCCCACCACCCGGACCTGGACCTCGGCCCGACCCAGTTCTCGCTGGACGCCTGGGTGTACTTCCCGGCCGGCACGACGAACGGCATGCACCAGATCGTGCATAAGCACCAGGTCCCCCAGAACTATGGGTACACCGTGGCCATGCGCTCGAACCGCTACGAGCTGCTCTTGCGCCACCCAGCCGGTATGAGCCGATTCTTCTTCACCAACGACCGTGGTGTGGTGGCCACAGACCGCTGGCAGCACGTGGCCATCACCGTCAACCGGACCAGGGGACCCGCGGACATCCGCTTCTACGTGGACGGTGTGCACCGGCCGCTCGGCCCCCACAGTGCCAACCCGGCCACCATTGCCAACTGGGACCTGCGGAACACCGGCGACCTCCGCATAGGCCACGGCGCCGTCGACCCCTGGCGCCTGGACGAGCTACACCTGTACCAGCGCGTGCTGACCGCAGCCCAGGTCAAGAGCATCTTCGACGCCGGCGCCAGCGGTTTCTGCAAGCCAAGCTGCGCCCCCGTCCCCGCCGACTCGACCGCCTGGTGGCCGCTGGACGAGACCGCAGGCACCACCGCCGCCGACATCTGGGTGCACGCCAACCACGGCACGGTGGCGGGACCAGAGGGCTGGGATCCGGCCGGCAAGGTGAGCGGCGCCCACTACTTCTCCGGCATCGACGGCAGCCACATCGACGTGCCCGACGACCCCAGCCTCAACTTCGGCGCCGGAGACTTCTCCGTGGACGCCTGGATGCGCCTTCCGGCGGCCCCCCAAGGCATCGCCCGGGCCCTTGTGGACAAGCGCCTGCAGATTGGCCGATCCGGCTACCACCTGTACTACCACCACTTGGGCGGCGCCAGTCCCTCCGCTCAGAGCCTGGTGGGCATCCAGTTGGCCGACGGGTCGGGCTACAGAAACTATGCGGGCACGTCGCCGGCGCCCCTCAACGACGGCCAATGGCACCACGTCGCGGCCACGGTCAAGCGCTCCGGCGGCTCGGGCGCGGGGGTGCGTGTGTACGTGGACGGCGTCCTCATCGCCTTCAACCCCACCGCCCTGCCCGGCTCGGTGAGCAGCACCAGCCACCTGCGGCTGGGCGCCAACGCCATCGGCGGGCAGCCGTTCGAGGGCTGGCTGGACGAGGTGCAGCTCTACGCCAGGGCGCTTGGCCACGACGAGATCCTGGCCATCTACGATGCCGGCAGCCTGGGCAAGTGCCGGTCGGATTGCGCGCCACCGGGCCCGCCAAGCGGCGGCGACCTGTCGCTGGCCCCCGGTCATGCGGTGGCCTTGCCGGCGCTGGGCCTCAAGGGCGAGGACGACGTTTGCTCGACGTGGATCCAGACCCAGAACGGCGGCGCGGTTGGCACTTACGCCATCCTCGTGGCCTTTGGCGAGGCCTCCGATTGCGTCGGAGCCGACGGCCCAGTGGGCGTCGCGTGCTCTGGTCTCATAGCGCCCGGTGCCGCTTGGGCCTTCACAGGCGCGATGCTGCCGGTCGGTTCCCTCAGCGGCATCGTCTACAGCGTCGCCGACGGCAGCTACGGCGGCGAGCCCATCGCCGCCACCGTCTGTGACGAGCTCTCCGCCATCGCCACCGACGCCGAGCATCGCTCCTTCCACGCGGCCTACCTTGGCGGCGGTACCGTGGCCGGCATCCCCATGTCTTCCGCCAGGGGCCAGGCTCTGGCAGTGGTCGTGCACCGCAGGTGCCCGGCCGATATGACACCCGGACAGACCGTGGCTTCGGCCTACGAGGGCATTGCCGACGCCATGCTGGAGACACCGGCCAGCTCAAATCCGGACACCTATCGCTATCGCGTGCCGCTCGTCGTCAGCGATCGGCACGGCTACACCAGCTACATCTACCTGCAGAACTTCGGCGCCGTGTGCGCCCAGGTGCAGGTGGCCCTGCGTGCGTTGGATTCCTGCCTGCCGGCCGAGGTGTGCCAGCTGGAGAGCGCCGAGATCCCGCCGGGCCGGACCCTGAGCATCGATCCCTTGCACTGCGCGTCGGATTGGGAGGGCGACGTCGAGATCACCTCGAACGTGCCGCTGGCTGTGGCCAGCGACATCGTCGGCCACGACGCGCTCGCCACCTTCCGCGGCATCTCAGCGGTGCCCAGCCCAGGCGCGAGGGACCTGGTCGGTCCGCTCATGTTCCACCCTCAGCACGCCTGGGATACCCAGGTCTGGGTGCAGAACCTGGGCTGCGAGCCGGCCGAGGCTCGGGTGACCTTCCACGACGAAGGCGGGGCGGTGATCCACGTGGAGACGGACACGCTCTGCCCCAACGCCTCGGGCCGCTTCCTCTTGCCGGCGAGCAACGACGCGCCGGGCCTGCAGGCGGGTTGGATTCGCGTCGAGTCGCTGGCCGGCACCGTCGCGCAGAAGCAGCCGCTGACGGCCGTGGTGTGGCTGACCAAGTACACCGACGTGGCGCGCACCATGGTCCTGGAAGCGTCCGCCTACAACGTGCTGCCCGCCCGCGAGCTATCCGGCGGCGAGGTGGGGCTGCCGTTCGCCATCAAGGATCTCTCCAGCAGCGGCCTGACATCGGCCGTCCAGTTGACGGGCGGACCCGAGTTCGGGTCCGGGTCCAGCGGCACCGAGACCCTCCAACGCATGCTCTTTGATCCGGACGCCCCGGTGCTGAGCGACACCGTGCCGGTGAGCGTGGGATCGTCGAGCCTCCAGATACTCGGGACGATGGGCGCCGTGCCCGATGGCCTGCACGGGTCCATGACCCTGACCGACGCCGCCACGCTGGCGCGCTTTGCGGCTGCGGGTCTGGTCCGCGACGGCGGCTTTCCCTGGGACAACCTTGGTGACGAGACGGCAGTGTACGTAGCCGTGCCCTTGCGAGCACCGACGGAGTGAGGGCGCTGGCCGACGCGGTGCCCGAGGAGGTGCTGGGCGACACCGGCGCGGCCCGGCGTGCTTTTCGACGGCCCCGAGGAGGTGCGCCCGTTTTGGCCTGACCTACAGGTCATGCTGATCGACCTCACAGACAAACCTGTGGATGGCGTAGCCGCCTGGCTCGATCGCCTGGATCTGCTGGATGGGGTACGCTTGGCCCCACCCCGCCGCGGCCACGTGTTCAAGACCGTCGGCGACGCGTTCTGCGCCGCCTTCGCCCGCGCCCATGACGCCGTCGAGGCGACGGTCGACGCCCAGAGGTCCCTTACGAAGGCCGACTGGTCGATGCTCGGCGACGCCGGCCCGCTGCGCAGCCGCATGGGCCTGCACACGGGCGAGGCGGAGGAGCGCGGCGGCGATTACTTCGGCCCGCCCGTGAACCGCGTCGCGCGCCTCGAGGCTGCGGGGCACGGCGGCCAGGTGCTCGTGTCGCTGGTCACGCAGCAGCTCATCCGCGACCGCCTCCCCGAGGGCTGCACGCTGCGCGACTGGGGCGAGCACCGCCTGAAGGACCTGCGACACACGGAGCACATCTTCCAGCTCGAAGGACCCGGCCTCCCGACGGTCGCGACGCCGCCGACGACGGCCGAAGCTCTGCACCCGCGCGACCGGGTGCGCGTGGTCGAGGCGGACGCACTCGCGGCAAATGCGCTCGCGGCGGCCGGGGGAATCGAGGCGCCGGTTCGCGCAGTGGGCAGGCTGTGGACCCACCTCGAGTCGGCACTACGCTCGGATGCCGGCGACGCGATCACGCTCACGACGGTCGAAGCCGCCGAGCTGGCTCGGCACAAACCCGCCGACTGGCGCGAGTGGCGCCTCGGCCGCGTCGCCGAGTGGTCGCAGCCGCGGTACCGACTGGACGGCCGCTTCGTCGGCCTGACGCTGCTGATCGACCAAGGCGAGGAGTCGGTTCAGGGCCGGTGGGCGGCCAAGGAGGAGCGCTACGACGACCTCGGCGCGCTGCTGGCCGGCGCCGCCGACCCCGCAATCGTCCTGCTCGGGCCGCCCGGCAGCGGCAAGTCGACGCTGCTGCGCCGGCTGGAGCTGGACACGGCCATCGCGGGCCTGCGTGGGGAGTCGGCCGGCGATCGCGTCACGTTCTTCATCTCGCTGAACACGTTCGCCCCCGCCCGCCCCGGCGACCCACCGCCCGCCCCCGCCGAGTGGCTATCCGCTCAATGGTTCGCCCGCAACCCCGCCCTCCCGCCGCTGGATGACCTCCTCGCCGAAGACCGTGTCACGCTCCTGCTCGATGCGCTGAACGAGATGCCGGCGGCGAGCGAGCGCGGCTTCAGGGAGCGCGTGCAGCTGTGGAAGGCGTGGCTACAACAGCTCGTCGCGACCCGATCCGGCAACCGAGTCATATTCAGTTGTCGCAGCCTGGACTACAGCCAGCCTCTGTCGACACCCGACCTGCGGGTGCCGCAGGTGCGCATCGAACCGCTTTCCGACGACCAAGTGCGGGACTTCCTGACCCTCTACAGCCCCGGCCGTTGGCGCGAGATCTGGGCGGCGTTGGATGGAAGCCCGCAGCTGGAAGTGCTCCGCTCCCCGTACTTCCTCGCGCTGCTCGTCGAGCAGGTCGACGGCACGGGCGAGATGCCGGCGGGGCGGGCGGCGCTGTTCACGGGCTTCGTGCGCCAGGCGCTGCGGCGGGAAGTCGAGCGGGGGAACGTGCTGTTCGAGCCGGGCGAGCTTCTGGCAAGCCGTGACCTGAGGCGCCTGGCCGCGTGGAAGTGGCAGACGCCGCACGACCTGCCCGATCGCGGCCTGCTGATCCCGAAGCTGGCGAGCCTGGCGCACGCGATGCAGCAGGCGCGCGAGGACGGCGGCGGCTCGCAGGTGCGGATCCACGTTGACGCCGCGCTGGAGCTGCTGGACACGGCGGCGGACGAGGCGATCCTCGCTGCGGGTGAGGCGCTTGCGGTCTTGGACGAGGATCAGGCTGCTCAGGAGCTCATGTACATCCACCAGCTGGTACAGGAGTACTTCGCGGCGCGCCAGCTGGCGATCGTGCCTGACCCGGAGCTGGTGCGCGTGGAGTGGCGAGCGACATTGATCCGCCCGACGGTGGACGAGGTGATCGACGCGCTGGACCCAGCGGACCCGCTGCCGCCGCTGCCTGGAACGGGCTGGGAGGAGACGACGATCCTGGCGGCGGCGATGGCGGAGGACCCGGCGGCGTTCCTGCGGGGCGTGATGGGGACGAACCTGGCGCTGGCGGGGAGGGCGGCGGCGCAGGCGGAGCTGCAGGCGCGGTTGCCGGAGGCGCTACTTGACGAGCTGCGTTGGGCGCTCGTGCATCGCAGCCGCGACATCGAGGCGGACCTGCGGGAGCGGATCGCGTGCGGGTTCGCGGTGGGGGACCTGGGGGACCCGCGATTCGAACGGCGGGAAGGGCTGCACGGGCCGTACGTGATGCCGCCGTTCGTCGCGATCCCGGGCGGGGTGTACCCGATCGGGGACGACGGGCCGATCGAGTGGTCCTCGCCGGGAACCAGTGGAACGAGCTCGGCTCACGTGCCGCGCCACGAGGTCGCGGTCACGGCATTTGAGATCGGGCAGTACCCGGTGACCAACGCGGAGTGGGCGTGCTTTATGGAGGCAGGCGGCTACGACAACGAGCGGTGGTGGGATACGGCGGACGGGCGGCGGTGGCGGCGGGGGGAGTTGGCGAACGAAGGGGCGAAGTCGAACAACCGTCTGTGGCGGCGGCGCTTCAAGGACGACCCGGTGCTGTTCGAGCAGATGGAGCAGGAAGGCCGCTTCTCAAGCGCGGAGGCCCTGGAGGGTTGGCGGGGCTGGCTTTCGCTAGAAGATGCAGCGTTCGAGGCGGCGCTGGAAGGCCAGTGGCAGGCGAAGCGGGAAACGGAGCCGCGCTTCTGGCGGGACGCGCGGTTCAACCACCCATCGCAGCCGGTGGTGGGGGTGTGCTGGTACGAGGCGCGGGCGTACTGCGCGTGGCTGTCGGCGCAGGTTGGCCTGGCGGTGCGGCTGCCGACGGAGGTGGAGTGGGAAGCAGCCGCGAGCGGGCGGGACGGCCGTCGGTATCCGTGGGGCGAGGCGTGGGACCGTTTGCGGGCGAACGCGTACGAGACGCGGGTGAAGCGGGCGAGCCCGGTGGGCGCGTTCGCGGACGGCGACACGCCGGAGGGCATCGCGGATCTTGCGGGCAACGTCGACGAGTGGACGACGAGCCTGTTTGGGGCAGGTGAGGGCGATGATGAGGATCCGGAATTCGGCTTTCCGTACGACGCCGGGGACGGGCGCGAAGATGCAGAGGCAGGGCCGAGCGTGCGCCGTGTGGTGCGGGGCGGCGGGTGGCTCGAGGTTCAATCGAACGCCCGCGCCGCTTTCCGTGGCAACGTTCACCCTCACAGCTGGTTCAACGACGGTGGCTTTCGGGTGGTCGTTTCGGTGCCGTCCCCCATCCCCTGATCTCCTGTCCACTGTAGCGCCGCGCATGCGGCGCGTGGCGCCGAAAGGCGCCTGCTGGTCATGTGTTTGATCAGTCGTGGAGCCGGCGCGGTAGTGCGTGTGAAACGGGGATTTCTTCTGGACGTCGACTCCGCCGCAGCGCCCCCTGACCGATGGCATCGGTGTGGCGGCCTTTGTCGAGACCGCTCCGGGTCGTTCGGCTATAGGACCAACAACAGCCGCCTGCGGGGAGACGCTTGGCATCTCCCCTAGCGATACACGTCCCGCCGATGCGCGATTCGGAGCACCGTGACGAACTCAGTCCGATCATCGATCCGAAAGATCACCCGATGGTCGCCGATGCGGATCCGCCACCGGTTCGCCGCGCCTTGGAGCTTGGCCACGCCAGGCGGCCGAGGATCGCCTTCCAGCGTCAGCAACACCGCGGTCACGCGGTCCCGCGCCTGCCGCTCGAGCTTGCGCCATTCGCGCTCGGCGGCGGGCGAAAGCGCGACGGTGTAGGCCATCGAGCTTACAGCTTGTGGCCAAACGCGCTCAGGATCTCGCGCAGCGGCCGCGGCTCCACGGCCTCCGACTCAGCCTCGTCCGCCAAAAGGTTGTCGACGGCGTCCTGAAGGTAAGTCGGTAGGTCGTTCCAGTCCGACCGTTCGGCGAGAAGCTGGAGGAAGCGCGCGTAGTCGCTTACGGCCAGGATCACGCCGACGACCGCGCCCATTTCATCATGGATGGTGCGCGGCGGGAAGCTCGTATCCACCGCTTCCTCTGCCCTGGGTCGCGTCGTCATCGGGCTGCTCCTAGTTTTCAGATCTAACTGACGGCAATCTTAGCAGTGGTCCGAAGCCACTTGACGCGCGATCCACCACGCCAGACGATATCGCCGCCCCCGGGCCAGCATCCACGATGATGGTCCCGCAAGCGACTACGTTTCATCGATGCCCCCCTCCCCACCGGCACCGTCACCTTCCTCTTCACCGACATCACCGACTCCACCGCCTTGTGGGAGCGCGACCAGGGCGCGCTGCAGGTGGCTCTCTCGCAGCACGATGCCCTCATGCGCGCGGCCACCTCCTCGTCCGCAAGCGCGTGGCCGCCGCAGCGCACAAACGCGACCGAACCGAGTCGTCGCCCCGAGCAATGCCTCACCCCCGCGGCAACCTCGCCGGCAGCGTCACGACAAAGCACGTCCGCCCCGGCTCGGATGCCACGTCGATGCGGCCGCCGTTGGTGGCCACCACCGTGTGCGAGATGTGCAGGCCCAGGCCTGTGCCCTTGCCGGGCGGCTTGGTCGTGAAGAACGGCTCGAAGAGCCGCGCGCGCACAGGGTCCGGGATGCCTGGGCCCGAGTCGCAGATGGCGATGCGCACGCCGTCCGCGTCCGGGTCGCGCTCCGCGCGCACCTCCAGCACGCCGCGCCCGGCCATGGCGTCGATGGCGTTGTCGATGAGGTTCGTCCACACCTGGTTCAGCTCCGAGCCATACGCCTCGATCTCCGGCAGGCCGTCTGGCAAGTCGAGCCGGACCTCGATGCCGCCCTCCAGCCGATGGCGCAGGATGATCAGCGTCTGCTCCAACCCCCGGCGCACGTCGATGCGCTGCACGGGCGCCTGGTCCAGGTACGCGTAGCCCTTCACCGCGCCGACGATCGCGCTGATGCGCTCCACCGCCATGCGCAGCTCGTCCAGCAGCTGGTGCACCTCGGCGTCGGCTGCCAGCCAGGCCACCGCCCCCGTTGGCTGCCCGTCCAGGGCCTGCGCCGTCCAGCCTGCGCCCACCAGCGCGGCGGCGGCGGCCTCGTCGCCCACCACGGCGGACAGCTCGTCGATGCGGTCGGCGCGCTCGAGGGCGGACAAGGGGGGTTCGGCGCTCGCCGGCGCCCGCACGGCCAGCGTGGCGGCTGACACGCGCTCCAGCCGCGCGAGCGCGTCCTGGATCGCGGCCGCCGTGCGCACCGCGGCCGCGGCCGGGTTGTTCAGCTCGTGTGCCAGGCCTGCGGCCAGCGTGCCCAGCCCGGCCAGCTTCTCGCGCCCGCGGAGCGCCGCTTCCATGGTCCGCAGGCGCCGGAGCGCCGTGCCGATGATGGCCATGGCCACGCCCGGCCCGCTGGTCAAGAGCTCCCTGAGCGCTTCGACCGGGATCCGCAGCACCTCCGTGGGTGTCAACGCCCGCACCGACGCCAGGCGGCGCCCGCCCTCCAGCGCGGCAATGTCGCCCTGCAGCGAGCCTGGCCCGACGCGGTCCAGCGGGACGTCGGCGTTGCCCGAGCGCTTGGTCACCTCCAGCTCGCCCGCCAGCACGACGAAGAGCGCGTCGGCGAGCTCGCCCTCGCGGATGAGCAGCGCGCCGGGCTCAAGCGCTTGAACCTCGCCCATGGCCACCAGCCGCTCAAGCTCGGCAGGCGACAGGTCGCCGAACAGCGGCGTGGCCTTGAGGCGCAGCAAGATGGCGTCGCGATCGTGCTGCTCTGGGCGCCGCGCTGACGCCCCGGCGTTGCCCATCACAGGTCGGCGAGGTACTCGTGGACGAAGCGGATGGCCATGGCGCCCTCGCCCACCGCGCTGGCGATCCGCTTGACCGACCGGAAGCGGACGTCGCCCGCCGCGAAGATGCCGGGCACGCTGGCCTCCTGCAGGAACGGGGCGCGCTCCAGCCCCCAGCCAGGAGGCGAGCGGCCGTCGGTCAAGAGGTCGTGCCCCGTCACGATGAACCCGCCACGCTCGCGCGCTACGCAGCCCTCCAGCCAGCCCGTGTGCGGCCTCTGCCCGATCAGGACGAAGAGGGCGGCCAGGTCGAGCCCCTGCGCGCCTTCGGGCGCGCGGAACGTGACGTGCTCCAGGTGCCCCTCGCCGTCCACGGCCGTCAGCTCGGTCTGGAGATGTACTTGGATGCACGGCAGCCCGGCGAGCTGGTCGATGAGGTAGCGGCTCATCGACCGCTCCAGGCTGCTCCCGCGCACGAAGAGGTGCACCGTGCGCGCGAAGCGCGCCAGGTGGACGGCCGCCTGGCCGGCCGAGTTGCCGCCGCCGATCACGCCGACATCGGCGTCCCGATAGCGGAGCGCCTCGGTGGTGGCTGCACCCAGGAACAGCCCAGCGCCGGCCAGGGCCTCAGCGCCGGGGACGTCCAGCTGCCGGTAGCTGACGCCGGTCGCGATGACGCATGCCTGGCACGCCAGCGCGTCGCCGTCGCCCAGGACGACGCTCCGGTAGGGATCGTCGCGGCGGAGCCCGACGACGTCGTGCGAGGTCAGGATCTCGGCGCCCAGCCGGCGGGCCTGCGTCAGCGCGCGGCGGGCCAGGTCGCCGCCGGAGAGGCCGGCCGGAAAGCCGAGGTAGTTCTCGATGAGGCTGGTCGTGCCGGCCTGCCCGCCCGGCGCTTCCCGCTCGACGAGCAGCGTCTTCAGCCCCTCGCTCGCCCCGTACACGGCCGCGGCCAGCCCGGCCGGACCGGCGCCCACGATGACGAGGTCGTAGAACGGCAGCGCGGGCCGTGTGGAGAGCCCGATGGCCTCGGCCAGCTCGCGGGTCGTCGGGTTGGCGAGGGCGCGCCCGTCCGGCAGCACGACCGTGGGCTCCAGCGGAAGGAGGCCCTCGGCGGGTGGCTGACCGTCGGCGGCCGGCTCGCCGGCGGCAAGCGACGCGACCAGGCGGCGCGCCGCCTCGTCCGTCTCGGGGTCCGGCCACGCGTAGGGCACTTGGTTGCGCGTGAGGAAGTCGCGGATGGCGTGGCCGCGCGGCGACCAGCGCTGGGCCAGCAGCCGCAGCCCCTCGAACGGGGGCCGGAACGCGGCCGACCAATCGCCGAGGAGATCGTCCAAGATCGGGTACAGCCGCTCGTCGGGCGGATCCCACGGCTTCAGGATGTAATGGTCCAGGCGGATCTCGTTGATCGCCGCGATGGCGACGTCGGTATCCGCGTAGGCCGTGAGCAGCACGCGCCTGGCGTCCGGCTGCAGCGGCAGGGCTTGCCTCAGCATCTCGATGCCCGTCATCACCGGCATGCGCTGGTCGACGACGAAGAGCGCCACGGCGTCTCCGCGCCGCGTGAGGGCGTGCGTCGCCTCCAGCGCCTCTGGTCCGGATGCCGCGGCGATCACCCGGTACGATGGCGCGTAGCGCGCCCGCAGGTCGCGCTCGATGGCGGCGAGGACTTGCGGATCGTCGTCGACGGCAAGGATCGCGGGCTTGGCCACGCGGGCAGTGTAGGCCGCGCCTGTGCGCTCGCCAAGCGCGCACCGTCGCGGCGAGCACGGGAAGTTGCCGCCGCCGGCCGCAGCGATTGACGCCTCGCGCGTTCGCACCCATCCTTGACCCGCGCCCCGCGTCCCCATCCGAAGGAGCCAGCCCGTGCCCGCCTCCCTGCTCGAGACGCCCGTCCGCGACGTGATGAGCCGGTCGCTGGCCACCGTCGACCAGAACGTGGAGGTCGACGTGGCCATCGAGCTCATGGCTCAGCGCCAGATCCGCCGGCTGCCCGTCGTCGGCGGCTCGGACCAGCAGCTGGTGGGCATGATCACGCTGGAGGACGCGCAGAAGGCGATGCCGCCCGGCGTGCCCTTCTACGGCGCTGGCCAGGCCTCGCAGGCCGAGATCCCGGCCGTGCGCCGCGCGATGAGCAGCCGGGTGGTGACGGTGGGCGCCGGCGACTCGGTGGCCCTGGCCGCGCAGCTGATGCTCCACCACAAGATCGGGGCGCTGCCGGTGCTGGAAGACGGCGCCATGGTGGGCATCATCACGGAGAGCGACATCTTCAAGCTGGTCGCCCGCGGCCTGCCGCCCCAGCAACCGGCTTCGGCCTTTGTCTGACCCGTCTGCGACAGCATCGGGCGAGCGCGGTTGCCGCCGGGACGTCGCACGGTCCAACCGGCCGCCTGGAGAGGAGCAACGATGGAGCTGACGCGCGCGGACCTCAGCGCGGCCGTCCGGGAGCTGCGGCGGCGCGTGACCCAGGGCGCCGGATCGGTGCCGGCGTCCGAGCGCCAGCGCGCGGCGGAGGGCGAGCCCTTCGAGGGCGCGCTCGGCGCGTACCTCGACCGGGTGCGCCGCGCCCCGATCGACGTGACCGACGCGGAGGTGGCGGCGCTTCGAGGGGCCGGCCACAGCGACGACGCCCTGTTCGAGCTGACGGTCGCCGCGGCGCTCGGGGCGGCGGGCGAGCGCCTGGCGGCGGGGCTGGCGGCCATCGACGCGGCCTACGGGGAGGGCTGAGGTGCGCGTCCCGGCCATCGACCGCGGCCACCGCTGGCCCGAGAAGGCGCTCCTCCTCGTCATGCGCCTCACGGCGGGTCGGCCGGCGCCCGACGTGGTGAAGACGCTGCTCTACCGCCGCGACTTCTGGGGCGACCCGTACAACCAGGTCATCCAGCGCGTGATGCGCGGGCCGTCCGAGTGGTCGGTCGGGGAGCGAGAGCTGTTCGCGGCGGTCGTATCGCAGCGCGTCCACTGCGTCTTCTGACTGGGCTCGCACGGCGCGGTCGCGTCGTTGGCGCTCGGGGATGCGTTGGTCAAGGCCGTCCTAGACGATCTCGACACGGCGCCCATCGGCGAGAAGCTGAAGGGGACGATCCGGTTCCTGGAGAAGGTGACGGTCGCGCCCGATGCCGTCGGCGCGGCCGACGTGCGCCCGCTGCGCGCGCTCGGGGTCTCGCGCCAAGCGCTGGAGGACGCGCTGGCCGTGGCGTTCTGCTTCAACCTGATCACCCGGCTGGCAGACGCGTTCGGCTGGCACATCCCGGACCAGGCGGGCTTCGACGCCTCGGGTCGCTCGCTCCTGCAGCACGGGTACCTGATGCCGCTTCGGGGCAAGCCGGGGGCCGAGCGACAGCCGCGCCGGGCCTGATCCCCGCGGCCCGCTACCACGCCTGCAGCGCCCCGGCCTCCTCGCCGATCTCGCGGAGCGGCAGGTGTAGGCGCTCCTGCCAGAACGCGACCTCGCGCGCCGACGGGAACAAGAGGACGGTGGCGCCGTCCGCGTCGAGCAGCTGCATGACGCTGGAGCGCGGGAGCATGGCCAGCCCCTCCGCCGGCCCCGTCACGACGCGCGCCGTGGTGTGCGGCAGCCACTCCAGGCGCGTCTTTGCGCCGTACTCGGTCTCCAGCCGGAACTGGACCACGTCCAGCTGCAGCCGCCCGACGATCCCGACGACCGGCTCGCGCCGGAGCGCGTCGGTGGGCAGGAACACCTGCATGGCGCCCTCCGCCTCGAGCTGGCGCACGCCCGCCTGGAACTGCTTGTAGCGGGCGGTGTCCACGTTCTGCAGGCGCGCGAACATCTCGGGCGCGAAGCGGCCGAGCGCGTCGAAGACGACCGGCGGGCCGGCGGAGATCGAGTCGCCCACCGCAAAGACGCCCGGGTTGACGAGCCCGATGACGTCGCCCGGGTAGGCCTCGTCCACGATCTCGCGCGCCTGGGCGAACGTGCGGTGCGGGCGGCTGAGGCGCAGCCGCTTGCCCGTGCGGGCATGGTCCACCCACATATCCCGCTCGAAGCGCCCGGCGCACACGCGCACGAACGCCACGCTGTCGCGGTGCTTGGGGTCCATGTTCGACTGGATCTTGAAGACGAAGCCAGCAAAGCCCTCGCGCTCCGGGGGGACGGCGCCGACGTCGGCGCGCCGCGCGCTGGGCGGCGGCGCCAAGGCGACGAAGGCGTCCAGGAAGCGCGCGACGCCCAGGCCCTTGAGGGCGCTCCCGAAGAACACCGGGGTCTGCTGGCCGGTCAGGAAGCGCCTGCGGTCGAACGGTTCGCTGGCGGCGTCGAGCAGCTCCAGCTCCTCCTTCAAGTGTGTGTACGCCGTCGCATCCAGCCGGCCCGCGAGCTCGCCCATGCTGAGCGTCTCGTCCGGCCTGCCCACCGCGGGACCGCCCGGATCCGCCGGGAACAGGTGGGCAAGGCCCGTCGCGCGCTCGACGAGGCCCATGAACTCGCCGCGGTGGCGGATCGGCCAGGTAATCGCCGCCGTTCGGATGGTCAGCTCGCGCTCGATCTCGTCGAGCAGCTCGAAGACGTCGCGGGTTGGGCGATCCATCTTGTTGATGAACGTGACGATGGGGACGCCGCGTTGGCGGCACACGCGAAACAGCTTGCGGGTCTGGTCCTCGATGCCCTTGGCCGCGTCGATCACCATGATGGCGCTGTCGGCCGCGAGGAGCGTGCGGTACGTGTCCTCCGAGAAGTCCTCGTGGCCGGGCGTGTCCAGCAGGTTGAGCGCGTAGCCGTCGTAGGTGAACTGCAGGACGGTCGAGGTCACGGAGATCCCGCGCTCCTGCTCGATCTTCATCCAGTCCGAGGTGGCCAGCCGCTGACCACGGCGCGCCTTGACCAGGCCCGCCTCGTGGACGGCGCCGCCGTGGAGGAGCAGCCGCTCGGTTAGGGTGGTCTTGCCGGCGTCCGGGTGCGACAGGATGGCAAACGTGCGGCGGATGCGGATGGCCTCCGCCAGGGTCTCGGGTGCCGCGGCGGGCGCTGTCGGCGCCGTCGCGCTGGTTGGGTTCATCTGGGCAAGTCTCCCTCGCGCGCGCTCCCGACGCGAACTCGCCCGCTACTCGCGCTCGAGGCGCACCGACCGCGATTCCTCGCGCCCGTCCGGCAACCGGTAGTACAGGAAGAAGATCATCTCGTCGTCGCTGAAGCAGATGTCGCCCTGGCGGCCGCTCGGACCGACCGCCGTGCGCTCGCCGCCCTCGCGCTGGAGGAAGAGGTCGGTCACGCCCGTCGTGCGCCAATTCAGCGCGGTACACAGCTGGTCGTCGGGGATGACGAACTGCCCGTTCTCCGGGTAGAACTCGACCGAGACGGGCGAGACCGTCGGCTCGGTCGTGGCCGTCGGGGCCGGCGGGACGGTCGGCGGTGGGACGAGGGTGGCCGGCGGTGCCGTCGGGGCGAGGGTCGGTGCTTCCGTGGGCGCTGCGGTGGCGGGTTCGGTGGCCGCCGGCCCGGGCTCGTCCGTCGGCGGTGCGGGCAGCGCGGTCGCTGGCTGGGCGGTCGCGGCGCCGAGTGCGTCGGTCACGACCGGTGGCACCGCGGGCAGATCCTGGACGGGCGCACGACGCGAGGCCCAGAACGCCACCGCGACGCCGACGACCGCTGCCGCGAGCGCGCCGGCCAACCAGGCGGTCCGGTTCGATCGGCGCGTGACGACCGTTGTCGCCTGGCTGCCGGCCGCGACGGGCGCGCCGCAGCCGCTACAGAACAGAGCGCCTTCTGCCACGGGCCGTCCACAGCGCGTGCACGTCATGTCGTCTCCTCCACGGGGTGGCCGATCCGAGTGCCCGTGGCTCCGGTCGGCTTGCGACGGCGCGCAGGGTACCGCGGGCAGAGGCGCCGCGCAACTCGGCGGCGGCTACCACATGAGGACGCCGAAGACGCTCGCCTTGTCGTCCGTCCAGAGCGCCGCAGGACCGGCGCCCAGCAAGCTCCACCCGGGCTCGTCGACGAGCGCGTCGATGACCCCGGACGTGGGCGCGAGCGCGACGGCGTGGGTCCGGGACGCGCCCTCGCGCGCTGCCGCTGGCGAGGGCCGCCACTGGATGTGGGCGACTGGAACGCCGCGCAAACGGCCGTAGCCCCGGGCGACGCGCGCAAGGTCCAGGTGGCGGTTCGAGATGTGTAGGACGACCAGCCCGTCCGCGGACACCTTGCGGCGGTAGAGGTCCATCGCCTCGGCGGTCAAGAGGTGCACAGGCACCGCGTCGCTGCTGAACGCGTCGACGATGAGGACGTCCAGCGCGCCGTCCGGCTGGGCGGCCAAGGTCAACCGACCGTCGCCGATGACGACGCGCACGTCCGCGGGGCTGTCCGCGAGGTACGTGAAGTGGGCGCGGGCCATCCGCTCGACCAACGGGTCGATCTCGAAGAACGTCAGCTGCTGCCCTGCATCGGCAAGGCCTGCCAGCGCGCCGGTGCCCAGGCCGATCACCGCGATCCGCGCCCCGTCTTTCGCGCCGGCCACCGGGTGCCAGAGGGGGCCATCCGGGTGGTAGTAGCCGCTCGGGATGCGGCTCCCGGCCGGGTCCAGCTGCTGCGTGCCGTGCATCGTCGTGCCGTGGAGCATGACCCGCTCGCGCGAGGTCTCCCGGATGCGCAGAACCCCGAAGAAGCTCCGGTCCTGCGCCACCACGTGGAGCGATTCCGCGAAGCCGGTCGTGTAGACCATCACGAACAGCGTCGTGGCCAGCCCGAAGCGGCCCGGCTTTTTGGCCATCGCCGCGCCGTAGACCAACAGCAGCAGCGTTGTCAGCAGCCAGTTCGCCCGGCTCGAGCCGGGTCCGTAGGCCAGCTTGTACGCGATGAGCGCGGCAAAGCCCGCCATCGCAAGCGCCGGCACCAGCGCGGTGACCGGCACGGCGGGTCGCTGGCGAGGCCACGCTAGCCGCGCACCGGGCGACAGCGAGACCAGCCAGGCCAGCGCCACCAGCGTCAGCGGGTACTCCAGCACGGAGTCGAAGGCCAGCGGCGCGACCAGGCTGCCGAACGCGCCGCCGAGCGCGCCGCCGAGGGCGATCCACAGGTAGAAGGCGGTGAGGTGCCGCGGCGGTGGCCGCTCCGCGGCGAGGTCGCCGTGGCACAGCAGCGCGCCGGCCAGCAGCGTGAACAGCGGCGGCAGCAGCACGGCCCAAAGTTCCGCGATCGGCACGGCCAACGCCACCAGCGAGGTGGCCACCCCGACCACCGTCGCGCCGGCGACCAGCCGGCGTGGCACGCGGCGCGTGGCGCCGAAGGCGGCGATGAACGTCGCCAGGTAGAGCGCCAGCGGGATCACCCAGAAGAGCGGTACGGCGGCAAGGTCCGTCGTGATGGCCATCGAGGTGGCGACGAGCAGGCTAGAGGCCACGGCCGAGCGAAGCACCCATATCAGTCGCCGTCCCGCGGCGTCGTCGATGGCCGCGCGCGGGCGCCAGAGGCCGTGCCATGCCACGTCCGGGGGATGCGCCGCGCTCTCCGGCGCGCGCCCGTCCGTCGCGGCGCGCCACATGAGCACGCCCGTCAGGGCGGCGAACGCCACGTACCCGGCGGACCAGAGCCAAACCTGGGAGCGCACGCCGAAGAGCGGCTCGACGAGGAAGGGGTACGCCAACAGCGCGAGCAAGGAGCCCGCGTTAGACGCAGCGTACAGGGCGTACGGGTCGGACCGGCTCGTCGACGGGCGCCGCGCGAACCAGTGCTGCACCAGCGAGCTGTTCGTCGCGAGGACCAGGAACGGGATGCCCACGACGAGCGCCAGCGACGCCAGCAGCGCCGGCACCGGCCACGCTTCCGGCCTAAGGACCAGCGCTTCTGGGATTCGCGGCGGGAGCACGACCACGGCCAGCCCGACGAGCGCCCCGTGCACCAGCGCTTGGCGCCTCGGGGTCAGCCGGACGGCGCTCCAGTGCGCGTAGGCGTAGCCGAGCAGGAGCGCGACCTGGAAGAAGACGAGCGCCGTCGACCACACCGCGGGGCTGCCGCCAAAGCGCGGCAGGAGCATCCGCGCCACCATGGGCTGGACCAGGAACAGCAGGAACGCGCTGAGGAAGATCGACGCGGCGTAGGCGTGCCCAAGGCGTGGGTCATGTGCGGGTGGTCGATCGGGCATCGGCAGCGGGTCCCTGGAGGGCGCGGAAGCGCGTCATCATAGCAGCGGTCTTGGGCTGGCACCGCCCGCGACGTCCAAGCCGCGTCCGGCCGCTTCGGCGCCTTCGCTGCGCAGGCGGAAGCGCTGGATCTTGCCCGTGGCCGTCTTGGGCAGCTCCGGCACGTAGACCACCCACCGCGGCCGCTTGTAGCCGGCCATGTGGGCCACGCAGTGCGCGATCAAAGCCTCGGTCAGCGGATCCGAGGGCGCGTGACCGTCCGCGAGGACGACGAACGCCTTGGGCTTGACCAAGTCCGCCTCGTCTGCAGCGCCCACCACGGCGCACTCCAGCACCGCGGCGTGCGAGAGGAGACAGCTCTCCACCTCGACCGGCGACACCCAGATGCCGCCGACCTTGAGCATGTCGTCCGAGCGGCCCTCGTGCCAGTAGTAGCCGTCCGCGTCCACGCGGTATTTGTCGCCGGTCACGAGCCACTCGCCCAGGAAGGTCGCACGGCTCTTGTCGTACTGGTGGAGGTAGCACAGCGACGCCGTCTCGCCGCGCACGTGGAGGTTGCCGATCTCGCCGTCCGGGGCCGGCGCGCCGTGCTCGTCGACGAGGCGCAGGTCGTAGCCGGGAACGGGCTTGCCGCTGGAGCCCGGCCGGATGTCGCCGGGGCGGTTGGAGATGAAGATGTGGTAGTTCTCCGTCGAGCCGATCCCGTCGACGATGTCGAGGCCGGTCAGGTCCTTCCACTGCGTCCAGATGGGGGCCGGCAGCGCCTCGCCCGCGGAGACGCAGACGCGGAGGCTGGACAGGTCATAGGTGCTCCGGAAGTCCGGGACCGCCATCATGAGGGCATAGCCGGTGGGCGCGTTGAACAGGATCGTGGGCTGGAAGCGCGCCACGATGTCCAGCACGTTGCGGGGGTCGCGCGGCGGCCCGGCAAAGAGCACGATGCTGGCGCCCACGGACCACGGGAAGATCAGGTTGCCGCCGGTGCCGAACGTGAAGAAGAGCTTGGCCGCGGCAAACGTCCGGTCGTCCTCGCCGAGCCCGAGGACGTTGCGGCCCCAGTTGTGGGCCGTGAGCGGCAGGTCCTTGTGGGCATGGACGATGCCCTTGGGCTCGCCGGTGGTGCCGCTGGAGAAGTTGAGGCAGCAGGCGTCCTCGCGGTGCGTGTGCGCCGCCCAGAGGCTGGTCGGCTGGTGGGCGATCCACGCCGCGTAGCTGGCATCGTCGTCGCGCAGCGGGCTGCCGACGACGACGACGTGGGCGAGATCGGGCAGCTCGTCGCGGATGGCCTCGAGCTTGGGCAACAGGGCCTCGTGGATGACCACGACGCGCGCGCGGCAGTCGCGCAGCATGAAGCGGTACTCCTCCGGCGTCAGCAACGTGTTGAAGCTGGCCGCCACCGCACCGATCTTGAGGGTGCCGAAGAACGTGGTCACGAACTCAGCGGTGTCGAGGAGGATGAGCGCCACGGACTCGCCGTAGCGCACGCCCAGCCCGCGCAGCGCGTGGCCCACCTGGTTGACCTCGGCATCGACCTCGCGGAACGTGAGCGTCCGCGCGTCCGAATAGAGCGCGATCTTGTCCGCGCGCGTCGTCAGGTTATGCTCCAGGATGTCGACGGCGTTGTAGTAGAGGGGGAGGTCGTCGGCGCGTAGTACGGTCACGGGAGGCTCCTTCGGGCGAGAACTGCTACAGAGGGGTAGACGCGACACCGGTCGATGCGCCGGGCGCGGTCTGGGTTGGTCGGGCGGGCTCGGCGTCGGTCGGTCGGGCGGGCTCGGCGTCGGTCGGTCGGGCGGGCTCGGCGTCGTCTCGCCCGAGGAGGTCCCTGGCGATCACCAGGCGCTGGATGTGGCTGGTGCCCTCGTAGATCTGGAGGCCCTTGCTGTCGCGCCAGTGGCGCTCCACGACGTAGTCGCTGGAGTAGCCGCGGCCGCCGTGGATGAGCACGGCCTGGTCGGCGGCGCGGAGCGCGGCCTCGGTGGCAAACAGCTTGGCCATGGACGTGGCGCGCTTGGAGGGCTCGCCGCGGTCTTTGAGCCATGCGGCGCGGTACGTGAGCAGGGCCGCGGCCGCCATGTCGGTGGCCGCGTCGGCCAGCGCGGCCTGGATCTGGCCGAAGTCGCCGATGCGCTGGCCGAAGGCGCGGCGGCGGCGCGCAAACGCGGTGCTGGCATCCACGCACGCCCGCCCGAGCCCGACGGCGCCGGCGGCCACGCCCAGCCGGCCGTGGTCGAGGGCAGCCATAGCCACGCGAAACCCTCCGCCGCGCTCGCCGAGCAGGGCGGTCTCCGGAACGCGGCAGTCCGCCAGGTCGATCACGGCGTGGTCGGCGCCGCGGTGACCCAGCTCGCGGCCGGGCATGGGCAGGCGGTTGAAGCCGGGCGTGTCGGTGGGCACCAGGAAGGCGGAGATCTGGCGATGGGGCTTGTCACCCGGCAGCTCGGGGTCGCGCGCAAAGACCAGGGCCAGGTCGGCGATGGTGCCGTTGGTGATCCACGTCTTGCGCCCGGAGAGGCTGTAGCCGTCCGTGCCCCGGCGCGCCGTCGTGGCGATGGCGGCGGCGTCCGAGCCGGCCCCGGGCTCGGTGAGGCAGTAGCAGCCGATGGCCTGGCCGCGTGCCAACCGGGGGATCCAGGCGCGCTGCTGCTCGGGCGTGCCGTGATCCCGCAGGCACAGCGTCACCAGCCCGCCGTGCACGGCCAGGAAGCCGCGCACCGAGGCGTCGACGTAGCCGAGGGCCTCATAGACCAGCGCGAAGGACACGTAGTCCATCCCGGAGCCGCCGAGCGCAGGATCGACCGGACCGGCAAGGAGTCCCAGCTCGCCCATGCGCGGGACCAGGTCGACGGGAAAGACCCCGGTGCGTTCCGCCTCGGCCGCGCGCGGCGCGACGACGTCGCGCGCGAACGCCTCCGCGATGTCGCGCCAGCGCGCCTGCTCGGGCGTCGGGGCGAAGTTCATGTGGCGCCGGCGCTCTGCGGCGCGTCGTCCGGGATGACCGCGAAGCCGTCGATCTCGATCAGCGCGTCGGCGTCGTAGAAGCCGCTCGCGCCGATCAGCATCATGGCCGGGTAGTAGCTGCCGAAGTGCGCCCGCCAGACGCCGGCCAGGCCTCGGCGCGCGGCGCGGTACTCGGCCGCATCGAGCACCCACAGGTGGAGCTTGACGACGTGCTCGGGCCGTCCTCCGGCCGTGCGCACGACCGTCAGGACGTTGGCCAGCGCGGCATCGGTCTGCGCGACGAGGTCGCCTGGCGCCTTGATGCGGCCAGCGCCGTCCGTCCCGTTCTGCCCGGCCAGCCACAGCACGCGCCCGCCACGGGTGGCCACGCCGTGGCTAAAGCCGACGGGCGGGGCGAGCTCGGGCGGGTTGACGACCGCGTGCGGGGTCAAGGTGGGCTCCGGGGGCGCAGGTGGCGGCGAGTATACCGCGCAGGTCGTCGCACCGGAAGGTCGTCGTTGGTTGACCGTGCGCGCCCTACCGCCCGACGAACTCCGGCGCCTGCTTGTCCCGGTACGCCTCGTAGAAGCGCCGGTGGTCCTCGGCCATCATGAGGAGCGCCTGCGCCTGCGCCTCGGCCTCGACCGCGCCGATCAGGTCCATGTGCGCCTCGTTGGCCAGCATGCGCTTGGTCATCCCGAGCGCCAGGGCGGGGCCCTTGGCCAGCCGGAGCGCCCAGCTGTGCGCCTCGTCCGCCAGCGCCTCCGGGGCCACCACGCGGTTGACCAGCCCGTAGCGCTCGGCGGTGGCGGCGTCGATGGTGTCGCCGAACAGCAAGAGCTCGCTGGCCCGGCCGTGCCCGACGATCCGCGGCAGCAGCCAGGCCGCGCCCATGTCGGCGCCCGTCAGGCCGACCTTGGAGAAGAGGAACGCAAAGCGGGCGGCCTCGCTGGCCAGCCGGAGGTCCGACGCCAGCGCCAGCACGGCGCCGGCGCCCGCGGCCATGCCGTTGACGGCGGCGATGATGGGCTTGTCCAGCATGCGCATGTTGCGGACGGTCTCGCCGGTCATGCGGCAGAAAGCCAGGTGGTCCTTGACATCGCGATCCAGCAGCGCGCCGATGATCTCGTGCACGTCGCCGCCCGAGCAGAAGGCGCGGCCGGTGCCGGTGAGCACCACGACGCGGACGGCGTCGTCGGTGCGCAGCGCGACGAAGAGGTCGCGGAGCTGGGCGTAGATGTCCAGGGTGATGGCGTTGAGGACGTCGGGGCGGTCGAAGGTGATGGTGGCGATGCCAATGTCGTCGACGGCGTAGCCGAAATCGAAGCGCATGGCGGGTCTCCGCACGGGGGGCCGGGCGACGCGATGTCGCGGCTAGGGGGCATGGTAACACGGCGCGCCTGACGGCGAGGACCAGGACGGCCGCCCCAATCACCCATTGACCCAGGTCCTGTTCCCTCGTATCCTGCCGCGTCGGTCGCCCTGGCCAAACAAGCGTGGCCAAGCAGTCACAGGTTGACCCGTGCGGCCAACCCTGCTTAGCGGTACACAGAGAGCACATTCGTTCGAGCCAGGAGGATCCTCCATGCCTCGCCCCCGCCACGCTCGCCTACCCGCGCTCGCAGCAATTGCCCTGCTCGCGTTGAACGCCACGACAGCCTGCAGCTCGGCAGCCGGGCGCCAGGTTGTGGTCTACACGTCGGTCGACCAGGAGTATGCCGAGACGGCACTCGATCGGTTTGAAGCGGCCAGCGGCATCGACGTCAAGGCGGTCTACGATGTCGAGGCCGCCAAGACCACGGGCTTGGTCAACCGCCTGATCGCGGAGCGCGAGCGGCCGTTGGCCGACGTTTGGTGGAGCGGGGAGTTCGCCCAAACGGTCGATCTTGCGCAGCGGGACGTGTTGGCGCCGTACGCGTCGCCATCAGCGGCCGACATTCCGGCATCGGCCAAGGACGCGGGCGGTCTGTGGACCGGCTTTGGCGGCCGCGCGCGGGTCCTGCTGGTCAATACGGATAAGGTGGACGCTGCCGATCGGCCGTCCTCGATCCGCGACCTGCTCGATTGGCCGATCAGCCCCGACCAGATCGGCATGGCCCACCCGGTCTTCGGCACGGCCGCGACGCATGCGGCGGCTCTCTATGCCACGTGGGGACCTGAGGCGGCGCGCGCGTACTACCAGGATATCGCCACGCGCGGGGTGCGCATCGTCGATGGCAACGCGGTCGTTCGCGACATGGTGGCCTCGGGCGAGCTGGCCTTCGGCATCACCGACACCGATGATGCATGCGGTGCCGTCAAGCGCGGCGCGCCGGTGGCCCTGGTCTTTCCCGACCAGGAAGCGGATGGTCTTGGCACGCTCATCGTCCCGAACACCGTCGCGCTTGTAGAGGGCGCGCCGCACGCGGCCGAGGCGCAGGAGCTCATCGACGTCCTGCTCAGCACGTCCACCGAGCAGGCGCTGATCGCCGACGACTGGATTCAGCTCTCGCTGCGCGGTGCGCCAGGCGCGTCAGCCTGCAAGCTCGGCGCGGAGGTCAAGGGCATGGGCGTCGAGCTGGGCGCCATCGCCGCCCAGCTCGAGCGTGCCAAGGCCGACATGGGCGCGATCTTCGTGCGATGACGTCTGCGAGACCATTAGCCGCCTGGTCCCAGGCGCTGGCGCGCGCTGCGGGCTCCTTCGATGGCGCGCGTGCATGGCGGTCGGCGGGCATGGCCGTGTACGTGGCGCTCGCCTATGGTCCGGTCATCGTCCTGTTCGGCGCGGCTGCGCAGCTGCTCGTGAACAGCCCGGCGACCGCGGCTCGGCTGGTCCCGACGGCGCGTACGCTGCCCATCTTGATGCGCAGCGTCGCCTTCGCCGCGACCGTAAGCATGGCGGCCGTGGCGCTAGCGGTCCTCATCGTCACCGCCAGCTGGGGTCGCCATGGCGGCCGCGCGCTGCAGATGCGCTGGGCCGTCCTGGCCCTTGCCGGCGTGCCGCCCTACGTCCACGCGCTGGCCTGGTCGTCGCTAATGACCCTGCTCGGCGCCTGGTCGATGGGTGGGCAGTTGGGTTGGTTGGGCGTACGGATCCAGTTTACCGGGCTCTCAGCCGCCGCCTGGGTGAGCACCCTCGCTTATTTGCCGTTGGCCGTGGTGCTGGCGATGATGGCGTGCGAGCATGTGCCGCGCAGCCTTCGTGAGGTCGCCCAGCTGGATCGCTCGGACGGCGCGGTGCTGGCGCGCATCGTCCTGCCGCTTGCCGTGCCCGCCCTGGTCATGGCGGGCGCATTGCTGTTCCTGATCACCATCCTCGACTACAGCGTCACGTCGCTCTACCAGGTCACGCTCTACGCCCTCGAGGTCTTTGTGGCGTTCAGCCAGAGCAACGAGGCCGCTGCTGCGCTGCTCTCGGCGGTGCCGCTCATGGTCGTCTGCGGCGTCGTGGTGGCTGCAATGGCCAGGGCGCTGCCGCGGGCCATGATGGCGCCGGATCGCGGCACGGTTGGCGGAGGCTGGTGGCCGCGGTGGCCCGTGCCCATGCGCGCGGCACAAGCGCTGGCCGTTGGGCTCCTGGTGGCGGCCACCGGGGTGCCGCTCTTCAGCTTGATCCGCTTGGCGAGCCTTTCGACGGCCGCGCTTCAGACGGTCGTGCAAGCCGGTGACGAGATCACCTACTCCTTGGCCGTTGCGTTGAGCGCCGCCGTGCTGGCGTTGCCGCCCGCGCTTGCGGCGGCGTCGTGGATGCACGCACGGCGGCCGTCGGCCATAGCGTGGTTCGCGTTGTGCCTGCCGCTGGCCTTCCCGTCGTCGCTCATCGGCATCGGGCTCATCACGGCCTTCAACACGCCGTTCCTGCCGCTGCATGGTACGGCGATCATGCCGGTGCTGGCCGGCGTTGCGCGCTTTGCGCCGCTCATGGCGCTCGTCCTGTTTGCGCAGCGGGTCCGTTTGGATGCCACGCTCGTCGATGCTGCGCGCGTTCTTCAGGGCAGTACCTGGCACGGCTGGCGGCGCGTGGTGCTGCCGATGATGCTCCCCGGGGTCGTGGCTGCGGCAAGCGTTGGGTTTGTCCTGACGCTCGGCGAGCTTGGCGCCACGCTCATCGTGGCGCCGCCCGGTCGGGCCACGCTGACGATGCGCATCTACACCTACCTCCACTTCGGGGCCTCCGACAGCGTGGCCGTGCTCTGCCTCATCCTGGTGGTGGTGGCCCTTGTCGGTGGGGTCATCGCGGCCGTTGCGCTCGGCGCCGTTGCGGGTGACCGTAGCGCGGCGGACGCGCGACCTGCAGGCGGCGAGCGCATGGTGAACGACGCCAGCCGAGGACTCGCGCCATGATGGGCATCCGGATCAGCGACCTCTCGTTTGCCCACGGTGGCCGGCCGGTGCTCGCTGGCCTTCGCTTGGCGATGCGTGCTGGGGAGCGGCTGGCGGTGCTCGGGCCCTCGGGCAGCGGCAAGACGACGCTGCTGCGGCTGATCGCCGGCCTCGAGCGCCCCGCCATGGGCCGCATCGAGCTTGGCGGCGTGACCGTCAGCACGCCGTCCGTGGTCACTCCGCCACACGCGCGCGGCGTGTCGATGGCCTTCCAGTTCCCCGCGCTGTGGCCGCACATGACCGTGCTGGCCAACGCGACGTTCGGGGTGGCTGGCGTGGGCAAGGCGGAGGCGCGCGAGCGCGCCGAGGCCCTGTTGGCCGAGGTCGGCCTGGCCGGCTTTGGCGGCCGCTACCCGCACCAGCTGTCCGGTGGCGAGGCCAAGCGCGTCGCCTTGGTTCGGGCGCTGGCATCACAGCGCGCGATCCTCCTCTTGGACGAACCGCTCGTACACGTGGAGCCCGCATTGCGCGACGCATTGCTGGGTGTTATACGAGCTCAGGTCGCAACCACCGGCGCCACGCTGCTCTACGTCACGCACGATGCGGCCGAGGCGGCGAGCGTGGTCGAGCGCTGCGCCTGGTTGGTCGACGGCCAGCTCGTCGACGACGCTCCGGGCGCGCTGCCGCGGCCCGGCTGACGCGGGCGCATCGTCTGGCCGAACGAGCGCCTATCGGAAAGCTGGTTGGACAGGCATTCCGCCGGGTCTACAATGACTGATTGCATGTTTGAAGGAGCGCAGGACCGTCGATGCGCCGCCATGCATTCGACGATCGTTCGTTGCGGTTCCAAGCGACCAGCGGGTGCTTGCCGACAATCCAAGCGGGGAGGAGTCGATGCGTTCAGCACGCCTTTCGAAGCACGTCACGTTCGTCGCCCTTGCGCTCCTCGTCCCGTCCGCGCTTGGTATGCTGCGCACGGCCTTGGCCCCAAACGCGGTGCCGGAATTCGAGGCGCTGTGCGCTTCCGGCCAACCCTACTTCATGGCGGCCTCGTACCGCGGCCAGTCCGCGTCCAACCGCCCGCCCGACAAGAACGCTCCGTCGATCCTGCTCTTCCAGGACACGCCACGCGATAACGGGCACCTGGAGTTGGCGAGCTTTGCGCAGACCGGCGCGGTGTGGGGGCTAGCGTACGACCGCCGCTCCAAGAGCGCGTTCGCGGCCACGTATCACAAGCGAGGCATGCCCTACGGAGCGGAAGGGCCGGGGGGCGTCTATCGCATCGACCTGACCACCGGAGACATCTCGACGTTCGCCGTCGTCCCCAACGCCGGGACCCGGCAGGGCGGCGGGTCGATGTCCCGCGGCGACTTCGACCACAACTCGGCCATGCGCCGCTTGGTAGGCAAGACCGCACTCGGCGATATCGACCTGAGCGACGACGGCGCCGAGTTGTTCGTCATGAACCTCGACGACCGCTCGATCTACCGTTACGACGTCGCGACCGGCGCGCTGCTCGGCACCTTCCCTCACGGCGCTGCCGGCGAGCCGTGGAGCCGCGACGCGCGCCCGTTCGCGCTGGCGTACTGGCAGGGCCATGTCTACCACGGCGTGGTGAACTCAGAAGGGAGCGGGACGGCGTTGGTCGCCAAGGTCTACCGCTCGCTGTCCGACGGCAGCGACATGACCGAGGTCGTCGACATGCCGCTGCGCTACCTGCGCGACAGCGTCCGACTGCCCACGGTGGCCGGGTCGACCCTGATTTGGGGTCCATGGTCCGACGATGTGCAGGACCGCCCGGGCCGCCGTGATCGGCTCCACGTTCCTCAGCCGATGTTGACCGACATCGTGTTCTCCCCGGATGGAACGTTGTCGCTGGCCCTTCGCGATCGCTATTGGGACCTCGTTGCCCAGTGGATCGACGTCGTCGAGGTGACGCCAACGGTGATCCATGGCCTTGATGACCACATCCGGCCGACCCCGGTCGTCACGTTCATGCCCGAGACCGGGCTCGGCTTCGGCGACGTCCTGCGCGGCGTGCAGCACACCTCCGGCTATACGGTGACGACCGATCCCGAGCACTACGACGACCGCAACGGCATCGGCCACGACGAGAGCGCTCTGGGCGGGCTGGCGTGCGTGGCGGAGACCATGACCATTGCGGCCACGGCGTTCGGCATTGAGAGCGCCAACTCCGAGCGCAACCCCGGCGAGGAAGGGGTGTACTGGCTGGATGTCCAGGCGGGCAATCGGGTCGCTCAGGAGAGCCTCTCGCGACCCGGCGTCGTGGTCCCCTATCAGCGACATATCACGCGCCCGCTAACCCGTGTATCGGCGCACGGACCGTTTTTCGAAAGAGACTACCCGTTCCATTTCTTTCGGGATGTGGCCAGCCTGGGCGACATTGAAACGCTCTGCGGCACGTGCTTCCCGGAAGAAGTCGTCCCGACGCCCTCCGACGTGCCCACGTCCGAGTCGCCGACGACCGAGCCCACGCAAACAGCAGCCCCGACCGACACGCCGACTGCGACGGCGGTGCCGCCAACGCCAACCGCGGAGCCGAGCGTACCCGTACCAACGCCCGAGCCGGGTCCGATCTTCCTGCCGCTGCTGTTGCACGAACAGTGTGATCCCGCCACGTCCAAGGCCGACGTCGTGTTGGTCCTGGACGCCTCCACGAGCATGGAGGGCGCAAAGCATGCGGCGGCTATCGATGCTGCCAGAGCGTTCGTTCAGCAGATGCGCTTGCCGGATGACCGTGTCGGCGTCGTGGCCTTCAACACCGCCGGCTTCATCCTCAGTCCTCTTTCGGGCGACAGCGCCGCCGTCGATGCGGCCATCGGAAGCCTCACGTTGGCCCCAGGGACGCGCATCGACGTCGGGCTCAGCTTGGCCGCCGGCATGCTCTCGGACGTCGGCGTGTCGCCGGACCGTAGCCAGGCCGTCGTCGTGCTCACCGACGGCCTGCAGTTCGAGCGCCCGGAGCTGCCCCTGCAGTTGGCCAGGACGCTGGAAGATCGCAACGTCGTGGTCTTCGCCGTCGGCCTCGGCACCGATGTCGATGCCGCATATCTTGGCCAGCTCACCAGCGACCGCGGCCGCTTGTTCCTATCGCCCGATCCGGCGGATCTGAGCGCCATCTACGTGGCGCTCGCCCGACTGATCCCGTGCCCGGCAAGCGACTTCTGGCCGGTGCGGTGAGCGATGATCTGACCAAACCGTGGCTGCCCACCTGGCAGCGCTCGGACGTGCGGCTTGGGTTGGCCCTCTTCGCGTTGGCGGCGGTGGCCGGGCTGTGGTGGCTGGTCGCGCAGCGGCCGGATGAGCCTCTGGCTGACGGCCTTGCCGAGGCGCAGGTCGGCGGCGCGGTTGGCGCCGTGGCCGTCGAAGGCAACACGGCATGGCTTGGAACGGGCCGGCGCCTTCAGGCCGCCGACGTGGGCAACCCGGCGGAGCCGCTCCTGCTGGGGCAAAGCAAGGCGCTCCCGGAAGCCGTGCGCGCCATCGCCACGTGGAGGGCGTCCGTGCTCGTCGCCGCCGGCGTCGGTGGGCTGATCGTCTTCGACGGCCGCGATCCCGCGCGCGTGACGGAGATCGGGCGCGTTGAGACCACGTGGTCGGTCAACGATGTCACCGCGGCAGATGGCCGCGCCTACCTTGCTGAGGGCGCGCGCGGCCTGCGCATCGTCGACATCGCCGACCCCGGCGGTCCTCGATCGCTTGGGGCGATCGACACGCCCGGGGACAGCCTGGGCGTCGACGTCGCCGATGGAGTCGCCTTCGTCGCCGACTGGGGCACGGGCGTGCGCATCGTCGATGTGTCCGACCCGGCGCGTCCGCGCGAGATCGGCGTCTTCGACACGCCCGGCGAAGCGTCGGACGTCGCGGTGATGGGCCATGTGCTGTGCGTTGCCGATCGGCAAGGCGGGTTGCGCGTTGTCGACGTCACGTCGCCTTCGGCGCCGCGGTCCCTCGGAGTCCTGACCCTGGGCGGCTCCGCCGAGCGCGTCGTCGCGGTGGCGGACCGCTGTCTGGTCGCCGCGCTGGATGGCGGGTTGGCCGTCGTCGACGTGTCCGAGCCGCACGCGCCGCGCCTGCTCACGCCGCTGCCGGGCGTTATCGTGGCCACGGACGTCGCCGTAGGCAGGGATTGGGTGTTCGTCGCCGATGTGGGCGCGCAGGTCCGCCCAGCACAGGATTCGCGCATCGACCTCTGGTCGCGGATGCACATGCTCGGCGTCGAGAACCGACCGCTAGCGGCCGAAGGGCCGGCCGGCCTGCACATTGCCGGTCTTGGGCCGGGCGGCGCCGTCCCGCTCGGGCTGCTGATCAGCCCCAGCCTCATCGAAGACGCCGTGGCGCACCCAAGCTCAAGCGTCGTCTATCTGGCCGACGGCCACACCGGCGTCATCGTCCTGGACGTCACCGAGCCGCGCAGCCCGCGAGCAATGCGCATCGTTGCCTCGGGCGGTGTGGCGCATGCGGTGGTGGTCGACGGCGAGCGCCTGTTGGTGGCGGACGGGGCAAACGGCCTGACGGTGTTCGACATCGCCGATCCGCTGGCGCCGCGCAAGGTCACGTCCGTTGCGCTGCCGGGCGAGGCGCTCGGCGTGGCGGTCCGGGACGGTCTGGCCTACGTGGCCGACGGCACGGCGGGCCTCGTCGTCGTCGACCCAGCTGCGGCCAGGATCGTCAGCACGCTCGATACGCCGAACTTCAGCTGGAGCGTCACCGTGGTCGGCCATCTGGCCTATGTTTGCGACCGAAGCGGCGGCTTGCGCGCCGTCGACGTATCCGACCCCACGAGCCTGCGGCCGCTCGGGGTGGTGCTAGAGGGACAAGGCGACATCGTCGACGTGGCCGAAGGCGCTGGCGTGTTGTGGGTCGCGGCGGGTCCTGCTGGCGTCTTTGCCGTCGACGCGTCCGATCCGATGGCGCTCGAGGTGTTGGGCCAGGTGCCGTTCGAAGATCGAGCGATCGGCGTCATCGTCCAGGGAGACCGCGTCTACGTTGCCGCCGGGAACGACGGCTTGCGGGAGATCGATGGCTCAAACCCGTCGACGCCGGTCGCGACGCGCCGCTGGGTGCTGTCCGGCTCGGCCGAGCGCTTGATCGCCATGGATGGGCTCGTCTACGTGGCGGCCGAGATGGGCGGGCTGCAGATCGTCGCTCCTTGAACGCCATCAGCTGATCCAGGGGCTTGGAACAAGCTCGGGCAGGGCCACGGGCCACCCGTGACGCGCCACCGGTCAGGCCGCGAACAGCTACCGCCTCCCCGCCCCCGCCCACGGCAGCGCGATGGCGTGGACCCGCTCGACCGGCAGCACCTGGAGCAGCGCCGGCTCCGAGGCGGCGCGCAGCTCGACCACCGCGTAGCCCGCGGCTTCGGGACGGAGCAGCACGCGCGCCGGCGACGGCAAGCCCGACCAGGCCTCGACGACCAGCCGGTCGCCGATCCAGAGGCGCGCGCCGCCAGGCGCATCGACCACCGCCAACCGCCACTTGTCCGACGCCGGCCACTGGCCCAGGCACCGCGCCGCGCCGCCCAGGCCGCCCTCGACGACGCCCGGCCAGCCCAGCACGTCGCGCCTTCCGTCGATCACATCCACGACCGCCGGCGGGCCGGCCAGCCACGGGTTGTCCCACGTCTCGCAGCGCCACGCGGGCGGCGGGGTGGCGGCGTACACGTGCAGGCGGTGGTTGTCCCGGTCCGCGACGACCAGCCGGCCGTTCGCCCAGGTCAGCCCGGCGGGGCCGCTGGCGCCGTAGCGCTCGGGCCCGGCGCCCGGCTGCCCCGCCGCGCCCAGCGGCGTGCCGTCCAGGGCGAAGGCCTGGATCCGGTGGTTGCCGGCGTCCGCCACCACCACCGCGTCACCGAAGGCGGCGACGCCCTCGGGGTTCCGCAGCTCGCCCGGGCCCTCGCCTTCGGCGCCCCACTCCGCCTGGAACGCACCGTCGTGGGCATAGCGCAGCACGCGGTGCCGCCACCAGTCCGTGACCAGCCAGTCGCCCGCCCGCTCGCCGTCCGGGACGCGCGCCAGCCCTGCCGGGTGGCCCAGCGTCCCGGTCGTGCGCCCGCGCACGCCAAAGCGCGCCCCCTCGATGCCGTCGGCGCCCAGGCGGCGAACGGCTGCCTCCTTCTTGTCGGCCACCAGGATCGAACCGTCGCCGCCGTCCGCCACGCCGGCCAGCACGAAGAACGCGCTCGGCCCCCAGCCCGCGAAGCTGGATAGGAACTGGCCCGTCGGCGACAACCGCTGGACGCGTCGCAGCGCCGAGTCGCCGACCACGAGCGTGCCGTCGGCCGCCACGTCCAGGCCGTCCGGGGTGAAGAACGCGCCCTGCGCCTCGCCCAGCCCGCCGATCGTGGCCAGGGGCAGGCCGTCGGCGGCCAGCCGCTGCAGCCGGAAGTGGTCGGCGTCGGCCACCACCCACGTGCCATCGGGCGCCGCGGCGACGTCCAGCGGGCGGTTGAGGTGCCCGATGCCATAGCCTCGGCTGCCGTGGGCGGCCAGGATCCGCTTGCCATCGGGTGGAAAGCGCAAGACCTCGTGGAGGCCGTCGTCGGCGACCAGGACGTCGCCGCCCGCGGTGACCGCCACGCCGGAGGGCCGCCACGACGGCCCACCCACCTGGCCGCGCTCGTTGAAGCGCTCTAGCGGCCGGCCGTCCGATCGGAAGCGGCGGATGGCCCGGGCCGTGCGATCCGTGATATAGACGTCGCCACCGATCCCCACCGCAATCGACCAGGCGCGCACCAAGGGGTCGAAGAGGGACCCGGGATCGGGCCACGCGGCCAGCCCGCGGCCGCCGCGCCCGAAGCGCTGGATGCGCGTGGCCTCGAGCACCAGGATGCTCCCAGTGGGTGCCACCGCCACGTCCACCGGCCCGTTCAGCTCGCCGACGCCGGTCCCCGGCACGCCGAAGCCGCCGAGCGGCTCGCCCCGCGCGCCCAGGTGGACGACGCGGTCGCGGGCGCCGTCGACCAGCCAGAACGAGCCGTCCGGATCGGCCGCCACCCCGCGCGGCAGGTCGAACGGCGCCTCGGGGCCGCCGGCCCAGCGCGCCAGCCAGCGGCCGTCCGCCGCGAAGCGCTCCACCTCGGCGGCCTGCTCGTCGGTGACGATCACCGACCCGTCGCTGAGCACCGCGACGTCGCGCACGTCGGCGAACCGGGCGTCGCCGTCGCCGGCGCTGCCGAACGCCTGGAGGAACGTGCCGTCGGGCGCCAGCCGCTGCACGCGCCGGTTGTCGCGATCGGCCACCAGCCAGGTGCCGTCCGGCGCCACGGCGATGGCCGCGGCGCCGTCGAAGCGGCCCACCGGGTCGGCGTAGCCGATCGCGTGGTGCCACACGAGCGGGAGCGCGCCGCCGTCCTGGGCGGATGCTGGGGGAGTCGGCGTCGAATACACCACGAGGTGGCAGAGCGCGGCCAGGGCCGCGGCACCCGAACGCCTGGCCCTCATGCTTCGTAACCCACGCGCCCTTCCACGGCGAGGTCCAGCGCCAGGCCTGCGCCGGGCGGCAGGGCATAGTCCGCCGGCACGTCCACGAGGGCCTCGCCGAGCGGCGCCGAGCGCTGGCCGGCCAGGTCGTAGGCGCGGACGGCGTAGCGGTAGCGGCAGCCCGCCAGCGCCAGCTCGTCCGCGTGGCGCGTGGTGCTTGAGCTCGTCAGGCGGCGGAGCGGCCCGTCGCCGACGGCGCGGAGGAGCTCGTAGCCGTACACGCCGTGCTCGGCCGCCGCCGCCGGCCAGGCCAGCGCTACCTGGCCGTTTGGGCGCAGCGCAGCGGAGAGGTGCGCGTTCGCGGGCCACGTCGGCGGCGCAGCACCTTCTGGCGGCGCGTCGGGCGCGTGCAGGGCGTGCTTGGGCCACAGGACGCAGCGCACCTGGCGAAAGTTCTCGTCCAGCGCCTTGCAGACGTTGCCGTATACGCAGCGGACGATGTCGTCCTGCCGGCCAAGGCGCGCCTTGCGCGGCCAGTCCGGATCGGCCAGGAGCGCCCGCGCCAGGCCGATCAGGTCGGCCTGGCCGCGCTCCAGGAGGGCGCTTGCGATCGCTGGCGTCGGGATCTTGCCGCTGGCCACCACGGGCGTGGCCCAGCCGTGGGCAAGAAGGAACGCCTTGATCCCTTCGGCCAGGTAGGCGTTGGTCGCGTCCGGGTACTGAGCCGCCGGCATCGTCCGGTCGCCGCTGTAGCCCGTGTACGGGTAGAGCGGCTCGCCGGGCTTCTTCAGCGCGTCCTCGAACTTGCCGCCCGCCGAGAGCGACACGTAGTCGGAGCCCGCTTGTGCCAGACGGAGCGCGATGTAGCGCGACTCGGCCAGGCCGTAGCCGCCCTTGATGCACTCCTCGGCGTCGAAGCGCACGCCCACCGGATAGCCGTCGCCGACGGCCCGGCGCACCGCCAGCACGACCTCGGTCGGCAGCCGCAGGCGGCCCTCCAGGCTGCGCCCGCCGTAGCGGTCGCGCCGTGGGTTGAGGCGCGAGAGGCAGCTCGCCAGCGTGTAGGCGTGCGCCATGTGCAGCTCGACGGCGTCGTAGCCGGCCGCCTGGGCGCGCACGGCGGCCGCGGCGTAGCCGTCGACGATGGCCGCCAGCTCCGCCTCGTCCAGCATGGCGATGGTCTGGCGCCAGCCGCTGCGGGCGATCTTGAGGAAGTGGATGATCTGGAGCGCCACCTTGCTCGGCCCGGCGCCGTGGACGGCGTCGACGAGGCGGCGATGGCCGGGGAGGAACGCGTCGTCCCCCAAGCGCAGGAGCGGCCCGCTGCGGGCGGCGTGGACGGCCGTGGCCTCGACGACGATCAGCCCGGCCTCGCCGCGTGCGAACCGGACATAACGATCGAGGATCGCGTCGTTGACGTGCCCGTCCTCGCCGGACAGCCGGGTGACCATGGCGGTGAGGACGACCCGGTTTGGAAGCACGAGGCCGTTGACGGCCAGGGGTTCGAAGAGGCGCATTGAGGGCGTCCAGGCGTGGTGAGAGGGCAGCACGGGAGGCTTCATGGTAGGTCGGTCGCTCTGGACGGGTCAACGGCCGGCGGGCCGTGATACCATCGGCGCCGCGAACGGAGGTGGGCGATGGCCGACGACGGCGAGGGGGCGAGCGCGTGGCGCACGGGTTGGCGCGACCTGGCGCTGGGCCTACCGCGGCACCATGGGGCGGCGGAGCGCGGCGACGTCGCCGCCTTCGAGGCGGCGGTGGCGGCGCGCGAGCCGCTGCAGGCGGCGGACCTGGCCGCGCTCCGCCCCGACGACGTGCTGGCGCTCGCGCTGGACGTGCTCATGATCGAGGCGTTTGCCCGCCGCCATGCCGCGCTGCTCGGTCCGAGCACCCTCGAACGCGTCACGTCAGCCGCGCGGGACGTGGCCGCGCGCGCCGGCCTCCAACCCATCCTCAGCTACCCGCTGTACATCCGCCACAACCCGATGGCGGCCGGCGACACGCGGCTGTTCACGCCGTACCCGGCCGAGGAGCGCTTTGTCCGGATGCACCGCTTCATCGAGGATCGCTTCGACGAGGTCATCGCCACCTTGGAGGCGGTCGTCGACGCGCCGGACGCGCTCGACGCCTACGCCGGCGCCCATCCCGGCATCGGCGCGGCGTTTGCGCGCATCAACCGGGTCATGGCCGGCTTCCGCGACCCGGAGCGGATGCCCAACGCGGTTTTTGCCGAGGGCTTCCGGCCCTACTACCAGAGCGTCCTCGACCCGGCGACGGGCGACGTCCTCCTCGACGGGCCGAGCGGCCTCCAATCGCCCACCTTTCGCGTCGTGACCATGCTCGCCGGCTATCGCGACGAGACGCTGGACGCGTGGACCGAGCGCATCGGGCGGTACCATGCGCCTGCGACGCGCCAGTGGCTGGCCAACGCGCGCGTGGCGCGCGACGCGGGGCGGGCGCTCGGCGTTGTAGTCGACCGCGCGCTCGGCGTGGCGGACGACCTGCCGCACCTCCATCCGTCCTACAGCAGCCATCACCCGGCGCTGATCGCCATCGCCCGCCGCGGCGGCTGGCTGACGGCCGACGCGCTGGACGTGCTGGCCGCCCACGGGATCGACGCGCACGCGTGGCCGATGGGGGCGGCGCCGTGCGCGATGGTGCCCGCCGCTCAGCCATGGCCCGACCTTGATGGGGCGGCCCGAATGCTCGCGCCGTTTGCCGAGCTCGAGGCCATGCTGTTCGGCTTCCACGTGGAGCACGTGGCGGTGGCCGCGGTGCAGATCGGCGCGGTGCGCGGCACGGGCGGCACGTCGGGCGTCGAGTTCCTGCAGACCGCGCTCTTCCGGCGCGCCTTCCCGGCGCTGTGGGAGCGCGGGATCGGCGCGCGCGTGGCCGCCGGGCTGTGATGGCGCGCAGGCTGCCGGCGGTGGACCCTCCGACACCCGCCGCGTACAATCCGCGCCATGCCTGACCCCAACGGCCTTGGCACCGCCCCCGCCGCCGACGCCGCGCTCCTCAAGGGACGCTACCGCCTGCTCGACATCGTCGGGGAAGGCGGCATGGCCGTCGTCTGGCGCGCCGAGGACACCGAGCTCAGCCGGACGGTGGCCGTCAAAGTCCTGCGCGACCAGTTCGCCCGCGATCCCGAGTTCCTCGATCGCTTCCGGAGCGAGGCGCGCGCCGCGGCCGGGCTCAACGACCCGGGCGTCGTCAGCGTGTACGACGTCGGCGAGGACGGGGGCCGGCACTTCCTGGTCATGGAGTACGTCGCGGGCAGCGACCTCAAGGACGTCATCCGCGCCGAGGCGCCCCTCCCGGCGCACCGGGTGGTCGAGATAGGGGCACGCATCGCGCGCGCCGTGGCGGCGGCGCACGCCCAAGGGCTGGTGCACCGCGACATCAAGCCGCAGAACGTCTTGGTGGCGCCCGATGGGCGCATGAAGGTCGCCGACTTCGGCATCGCCCGCGCCGTGTCGGCGGCAGGCCTTACCGCGCCCGGCATCGTCATGGGCACCGTCCACTACGTGGCGCCCGAGCAGGCGGTCGGCCAGCCGGCCACGCTGGCCAGCGACGTCTACAGCATCGGCGTCGTGCTCTACGAGATGCTCGCCGGCAAGGTGCCGTTCGAGGCGGACTCGAGTCTGGGCGTCGCCATGAAGATCATGGGCGAGGACCCGGCGCCGCTGTCGGAGGTCAACCCGCGGGCGCCCGAGGTCCTCGTGCGCATCGTCGAGCGCGCCATGTCGCGCGACCCGGCGTCCCGCTACCAGGACGCGGGCGCCCTGGCCGACGCGTTGGAGCAGTACGGGCGGTGGTCAGCGCAGCAGACCGCGCCGTTGGCCACCGCCGCGGCCCCCGCGGTCGCGCCCGATCCCGGCGCCACGCGGACCATCGCTCGGCCGGCCTTCCCGGCGGGGGCTCGGACGGTGCCGCCCGCCAAGCCCGTAGGCGCCCGCCCGCGCGCGCCGCTGCTCGACTGGAAGGGCCTGGCGCTGGCCGTGGCGGCCGCGCTCGCGCTCGGCGGGCTCATCCCGCTATGGCTCGGCATCATCGGGCGCATCGGCGGCGAGCCCGAGGTCTACGGCAACGGGCTGCCCAGCCTCCCAGGCTTTGCTGCCCGCCCCAGCCCGACGCCCGGTCCGACCGCGACGCCGACCCAGGTGTGGGTCCGCGTGCCCGGCGTCGTGGGGCAGGATCAGGTGGCGGCTGAGCGCGCCATCCAATCCGCCGGCCTGGCGGCCTCGGAGGAGCCGGTCGTGGAAGAGGGCGTTCCGCTGGGCCAGATCGTCCGCCAGCAGCCGGAGGAGGGCACCGAGGTGCTCGAGGCGACGGTCGTCAAGCTCTACGTGAGCGCCCAGGGCAGCGTCGTCGTGCCCCAGCCCGGGCCCGACTACAGCTCGACGGAGCTGGCGCTGCAGCAGGCGGGCCTCGTCGCCAAGTACCTCGAGGAGTGGACGGGCAGCGATGCCACGCGCGGGCGGATCCTGCGGCTCAACCCGCCGCCGGGGCTCAGCCTCCCGCTCGGGGGGACCGTCAACGTCCACGTCGACGGCGGCACGTGGTACGGGCTCGGCGTGACGTTTGACGACGGCGTGTACCTGAGCGGCGGCAGCCTCCCGGCCACGGCCGCGGTCGCAGGCGGCAGCCTGTCGTTCACGCCGCTCTGGGAGGCGGTCGGCCAGGTGTCCCGGGACTACGGCGTCAGGGCCATCGTCACCGACGGCAGCGGCTTCGGCGCGGTGCACGGCGAGGTGCGCCAGCCGCTCTCGGCCGACCGGCCGAGCAGCAGCTGGACGATCGGCGAGCAGGTGCGCGGCGCACCGCTGACGCTTGCCGTCGACCCGGCGACGCCGCCGGGCGCCTATGTCCTCTGGTTGGAGGTGTTCGTCAACGGTGCGGAGGACGAGAAGCTCACGGTCGCCGGCCTGCCCACGCGGCGCGTCGTCGACACGCTCGTCGAGGTCAGCGACATCACGATCACCGCGCCCTGAGGCCCAAAGCCGTATGCTATAGTCTTGCCGGGCCGCCTATTCAGGCGGCGCGGCGGCGAAACGGCACAGGGGCTTGGCGGGAGCATGCGCAAAGGCAGTCGACGACAGTGGGTCGTTTGGGTGATCGTGGTCGTGGCGTCGCTCGGGCTGCTGGGCGTCTACCAAGCGGAGCGAACGTCGCGCCTGCTCATGACGCAGCAGGAACTGGCCGCCCGGATCCGGGCCGGCGACGTAGAGCGCATCGAGATCTCGGGTGACGAGCGCCGCGTGAACGTGGTCCTGGATGGCGACGGCCCGCGGCGCATCGTGCTGATGGAGCGTGGCGTCAACACGTTCCAGGAACAGCTGGGCATCGACTTTGTCACCCTCAACAAGCTCGGCGTGGCCTATACGGTCCAGCGCCCGAGCGGCCTCACATCGCTTGGGCCGCTGCTCTCGACGCTCATCCCGTTCGCGCTCATGGTCGGGTTGCTCGCCCTCATGATGCGCCAGGCCCAGGCGGGCAACAACCAGGCAATGTCGTTCGGCCGCAGCCGAGCACGCCTCATGACCGGCGACACCCCGACGGTGACGTTCGCCGACGTCGCGGGCGTGGACGAGGCCAAGCAAGAGCTGGCCGAGGTCGTCGAGTTCCTGCGCGAGCCCGAGAAGTTCATCGCGCTCGGGGCCAAGATCCCGCGCGGCGTGCTCATGATGGGCCCCCCGGGCTGTGGCAAGACCCTGATGGCGCGCGCCGTGGCGGGCGAGGCCGGCGTGCCGTTCTTCTCGATCTCGGGTTCCGAGTTCGTCGAGATGTTCGTCGGCGTGGGCGCGAGCCGCGTGCGCGACCTCTTCGACCAGGCGCGCAAGCACAGCCCGTGCATTGTGTTCATCGACGAGATCGACGCCGTCGGCCGGCAGCGCGGGGCTGGCCTGGGCGGGAGCCACGACGAGCGCGAGCAGACGCTGAACCAGATCCTGGTCGAGATGGACGGCTTCGACACGGACACCAACATCATCATCATCGCGGCCACCAACCGGCCGGACATCCTCGACCCGGCGCTCATGCGCCCCGGCCGCTTCGATCGACGCGTGATCATCGACCGCCCGGACAAGAACGGCCGCCTGGCCATCCTGAGCATCCACGCGCGCGGCAAGCCGCTCGCCGACGACATCGACCTGACGACCATCGCCCAGCTCACGCCCGGCTTCAGCGGGGCGGACCTCGAGAACCTGGTCAACGAGGCGGCCATCCTGGCCGCGCGCCGCGGGGCACGCCGCGTCGACATCGCTGACCTTCGCGAGGCCGTCGACAAGGTGCGTTTTGGACCGGAGCGGCGCAGCCGCGCCCTGGATCCGGCGGAGCTCAAGGTGACGGCCTATCACGAGGCCGGCCATGCCATCGTAATGCACCTGCTCGACGAGTGCGACCCACTCCACAAGATCACGATCGTGCCGCGCGGCATGTCGGGTGGGATGGTCAGCGCGGTGCCCGAGGAGGACAGCTACCTGCGCAGCTCGGCCAAGTTCAAGGCGGACTTGGCCGCGGCGCTCGGCGGACGCGCGGCGGAGGAGATCGTCTTTGGCGACATCTCGACGGGCGCGTCCAGCGACCTCGAGTTCGTGACGCGCACGGCACGCGACATGGTGACGCGCTACGGTATGAGCGCCGTGCTCGGGCCGATCACGTACGGCCAGAAGCAGGAGCTGGTGTTTCTAGGCCGCGAGCTGAGCGACCAGCGCAACTACTCCGAGGCCATCGCGCGCCAGATCGACCACGAGGTGCGACGGATGGTGACGGAGGCGCACGAGGTCGCGCGCCGGCTCCTCTCGGAGAACCTCGAACGCGTGCACCGCGTCGCGTCGCGGCTGCTCGAAGCCGAGACGCTCGATCGCTCGGAGTTCGAGGCGGCGTTCGGCGCGGCCTGATCGGATGGTGCCGTCAGCGCGCGCTCGCCGCGGCGCGAACGGCGTCGAGTGCCGCGATGGCCGCGGCCAGGCGGACGGCATGCCGATCTCCGGAGAAGTCGAAGCGCGTCGCGCGCGCGCCGTCGAGGGTCGCCAGGCCGATCCAGACCCGGCCGACCGGGTTGCCGCGAGCGTCGCCCGCTGGGCCGGCCAGCCCGGTGACCGAGACCCCGACGTCGGCGCCAAGGCGCGCCCGCACGCCTTCGGCCATCGCCAGCGCCGTCGCCTCGCTCACCGCACCGTGGGCCGCGAGCACGCCGGGGTCGACGCCGAGCTGCGCCACCTTCACGGCGTCGACGTACGCGACGATGCTGCCGAGGACGTTGGTCGAGCTGCCTGGCTCGGTCGTCAAGAGGGCCGCGACCAACCCCCCCGTGCACGACTCGGCCGTGGCAACCTGCCATCCGCGCGCGGCGAGGGCTCGGACGGCGGCCGCGGCGGCGCCGATGCCGGCGGCGGGTAGCGGGGGCGCGGCGTTGGTGGCGCTCATGGCAGCTTCCTCGAGGCGCTTGCGGACAGGGCATAGCCCGGCAGATTCTCGCGCACTTGCGGGCCTGTGGTAAAGTGACGCGCCTTACCGCCGGGCAATCCTACCCCGACGTGACGGAGGAGCGCATGAGCGGGAGCAACGGTCGTCCAACGCGCTTCGGCCTGCAGGCTCATGGCATTGACCCGGCCAGGGACGTGCTCTGGAATCCGGCGACGCCCGTGCTCGTCGAGCACGCCGTCTGGCGCGACGAGGGGCAGCTCACCGACTCGGGCGCCCTGGCGGTCGCCACGGGGACGCACACCGGGCGCAGCCCCAAGGACCGGTTCGTGGTCCGCGAGGACTGCACCGAGGACGCGATCTGGTGGGGCGACGTCAACCTGCCGCTGTCGCCGCTGCACTATGCCAACCTGGCGACCAAGGCGCGCGACGCCCTGGCGGCCCGCGACCTCTATGTCACGGACGCATGGTGTGGCGCGGACCCCGAGCACCGGATCGGCGTGCGGATGATCAGCGCCAGCGCCTGGCACAGCCTGTTCGCGCGCAACATGTTCATTCGCCCCAGCGACGCCGAGCTCACGGCGTTCCCCGTCGACTGGACGATCCTGCACGCCCCCGATGCCCTGGCGGATCCTGCGACCGACGCCACGCGCTCCTCCACGTTCGTCGTGTTGAACTTTGCCGAGCAGACCGTGCTGATCGGCGGGACGCTGTACGCTGGGGAGATCAAGAAGGCCATCTTCTCGGTGATGAACTTCCTCCTGCCCGCGCGTGGGGTCCTGCCCATGCACTGCTCGGCCAACGTCGGCCAGAGCGGCGACGTCGGCTTGTTCTTCGGCCTGTCGGGCACCGGGAAGACAACGCTCTCGGCCGACCCGGATCGCCGGCTGATCGGCGACGACGAGCACGGCTGCGGCCCGAACGGCGTGTTCAACTTCGAGGGCGGTTGTTACGCCAAGACCATCGACATCACCAGGGCCAGCGAGCCCCAGATCTACGCCGCCACCTGCCGCTTTGGCACGATCATCGAGAACGTCGTCGTGGACCCGCTGACGCGCCGGCCGGACTTCGCGGACGACGCGCTCACCGAGAACACGCGCTCCTCGTATCCGCTTGCCCACCTCGCCGGCGTCATGCCGCCCGGCCCGTCCGGCCTCCCGCGCCATATCGTGTTCCTGACGGCGGACGCCTTCGGCGTGCTGCCCCCCATCGCGGCGCTCACGCGCGAACAGGCCATGTACCACTTCCTGTCCGGGTACACCGCCAAGGTCGCTGGCACCGAGGGGGGCGTCAAGGAACCCACGGCAACCTTCAGCACGTGCTTTGGCGCGCCGTTCATGCCACGGCATCCGGGCGTGTACGCTGAGATGCTCGGCCAGCTGCTCGACGCCAGCGGCGCGCGCGTTTGGCTGGTCAACACGGGTTGGACGGGCGGTCCCTACGGCACCGGCACGCGGATGCCGCTGGACCTCACGCGCACCATGCTCGGCGCCGCCCTCAATGGCACCCTGGACGACGTCCCGACCCGACCGTATCCGATCTTTGGCATCGGGATCCCCGTGCGCGTGCCCGGCGTGCCCGACCGCGTCCTCGACCCGCGCAGCACGTGGGCGGACGGCTCGGCGTACGACCGCGCGGCTACCGACCTGGCAAACCAGTTCGCGGCCAACTTTGCTCAGTACGCCGACGGCGTCTCGATCTCGGTGCGGGAAGCCGGGCCGATCGCCCGTTGAACCGCGCTGTTCCCGTCCAGGAGAAGTGCCCAACATGACGTCCCCTCTGCTCGACGCGCCCGCTGGCGGGCAGCGCATCGGCACCGACGGCCTGCGCCTTGTCGTGCCCGACCATCCGATCATCCCGTTCATCCTTGGCGATGGCATTGGCGTCGACGTGACGCCGGCCATGAAGACCGTGCTCGACGGCGCCGTCGCGGCGGCGTACGGTGGACGACGGCGGATCGCCTGGCTCGAGGTGCTTGCGGGCGAGCGCGCGATGACCGCGCGCGGCGAGTGGTTGCCGGCCGAGACGCTCGAGGCGTTTCGGCACTACCACGTCGGGATCAAGGGCCCGCTGACGACGCCCGTCGGGGGCGGGATCCGCAGCCTGAACGTGGCCATTCGCCAGACGCTGGACCTCTACGCCAACGTCCGCCCGGTCTACCACATCCGCGGCCTCGCCAGCCCTGTGAAGGCGCCGGAGGCCATGAACCTGGTCTTGTTCCGCGAGGCCACCGAGGACGTCTACGCGGGCATCGAGTGGGCGGCGGGAACGCCGGAGGCCGAGCGCGTGCTGCGCTTCCTGCGCGATGAGATGGGCGTGACGTCGTTCGGCGATCTCAGCGCCACCGGGGTCGGGATCAAGCCCATGAGCGCGTTCTGCACCAAGCGGCTCGTTCGCCGGGCCATCCAGTACGCGATCGATCGCGGGCGCCGCAGCGTGACGCTGGTCCACAAGGGCAACATCATGAAGTACACGGAAGGGGCGTTTCGCGATTGGGGCTACGCGGTGGCCCGCGACGAGTTCGGCGATCGAACGGTGACCGAGGCGGACCTCGGTGCCGGATCGGACGCGGCGGCCTCCGGCAAGGTGGTCATCAACGACCGCATTGCCGACAACATGCTCCAGCAGCTCCTGACGCGAACGGGGGATTACGACGTGTTGGCGCTGCCCAACCTGAACGGCGACTACCTCTCGGACGCGGCGGCCGCTCAGGTGGGCGGCCTGGGCGTGGCCCACGGAGCAAACATCGGCGACGCCGTCGCGGTCTTCGAAGCGGTCCACGGCACGGCGCCCAAGTACGCCGGCAAGGACATGGCCAACCCGATGGCCATCACCCTCTCCGGCGTGATGATGCTCGAGCACCTGGGCTGGGACGAGGCCGCGGCCGGCGTGCGCGCCGGCATCCAGGCCGCCATCGACGATCGCATCGTCACGTACGATCTTGCCCGCGGCATGGACGGCGCCCACCAGGTCTCCGCAAGCGCGTTTGCCGCGGCGGTGGTCGAGCGGCTGGCGGTCGCCGGCGCGCTCTAGCCCGCTCGCCGATCGCGAGGGACAGACGGACGGGGAGCCTACATGAGGCTCCCCGTCCGCGAGTGTCCGTGGAGATACGGTGCGCCGGGTTCCGCATCGACCGTCGGACGGTTGAGATTGTAGGCGTGCATGCCGCCAGAGGGAAACCGGTCATGGCCCCTGGGCGGCAACATAGCGATAGCCGCGCCCGCGCACCGTGCGGACCAGCTGGGGCCGGCCAGGGATCGGCTCGATCTTGCGGCGCAGCCGGCTGACCAGCTTCTCGACGCGCGAGTCGTCGATATCTTCGCCGCTGTCCTCGCCCCAGACCTGCCGAATGATCTCGGCCTTGCTGCACAGGCGGCCGGGGTGCTCGTAGAGGAGGCGGAGCAGGTTGAACTCGAGCGCGGTGAGGGTGTCCACGCGGCGCGCGTCGACGTGCACCTCGCCCGTGCGACCGTCGATGCGCAACCCGGTCGTGGCGGGCGGGCTTGGCTCAGGCGACCATGCCGGCAGCTCCGGGGCCAGCCTGGCCGGCGGCGCCTGCGCTTCGCGCACGCCGGCCGCCGCGCTGCGCATCGCCTCGCGGAGCGCCTCGTCGCTGAGCCCGAGCTGCCGGCCGTGGTGGAGCGCGAAGGCGGCGGCCTGGAGCATCCCGGGGTGGCCCTGTGACAGGTCGAAGAGCTGCTCGGCGTCGTGCGCGATGCCGTCCCTCGAGCCATCCTTGCGCGCCAGGGCGACCAGCGCACGCGCATCGTCGAGCGAAAGCGGCCGTAGGGCGATGGCCGTGAAGATGGTGGGAAACGGCGAACCGCGCCATGCATCCACCACGCGCATGGCGTCGACGAGCGGCTGCTCCGTCGCGACGACGAGCGAGAGCACGCGCGGGCTCCGGCGTGTGAGCGAGGCCAGTTGGGCTAGGAAGTTCCGCCGTTCCGCGGCGTCCTCGGTCGTATCGGCCTGCAGCGCCCACTCGAACTCGTCGAGGAGGAGCACGAGCGCGGACCCCTTGTCGGCGACTGCGTCCAGGAACTCCTCGATGTCGATGATGTCCGGGTCGTCGCGGCCGAGCAGGGCGGCGATCGGGCGGTCGAGGTCGACCGCCGGCATGCGGCGCAGCGCGTGCGCGACGCGCCGCCAGAAGCGCCGGCCCGTGAACGGGGTGACGGATTGGATATCGACGCTGGTGACGAGGTACTTCGGCGGTGCCATGCCGTAGCGCCGGGCGACCTCCGGATCGGCCACCCGTGCGAGCAGGCTCGACTTTCCGCTCCCGAGCGGTCCGCTGATCGTGACGTTGCCACGCTGTTGGGCCGTTAGGTGGCCGAAGATCAGGTCGACCTCTCGATGCCGGCCGACGAACAAGCTGGACGGAGCAGGCGCATGGGGGGTGAAGGGGTTGTCCACGAGCTGGTGCGGATCGCTAGCGACCGGTGGGCTTGTCACGCGGAGATCCTCTGGAGACACGGTGGGGGTCATGCGGCAGGCTCCTCGGCCGTCTGCGGGGCGTGGACGAGCGCGGCCGGAGGCGCATCCTCGGCCGGCGCGTTGTCCAAACGGACCGTCTGGGCGGGCGCTGCCGGCGCATCGCTCAGCAGCCGGCGCCAGGCCAGGCTGTGAACAACGGCCAACGTGATCAACGCCGTGCCGAACACGATCGCGACCTGAGTGGCATCGACCTGGCGCGCCAGCACGGCGACGGCCGCGGTCGACGTGCCGCACACCAGCGCCGCCGTGGCGAGCTGAAGCGGCAGCACGGCCCGCATGCGCGCCACGAGTCGATCTCGATGCCCTTGCGCTTCGCGCAGGCGGGCCTCGAGCACCGCCCGTTCGAGCTGCTGGCGGCGGCGGCTGAGCGCCTCGGATTCCAGGTGACGCTGCTCCAAATCGACGACGGCCTGCTTGATGATCTCGTCGTCGGGGATGTAGCGCAGCGCCTCGCGATAGGCCTCGACCGCCTTGTCCCAGCGCCCGGAGGCAAGGTGCGAGCCGGCCGTCGCACGCCAGCTGTCTCGGAGCCGCTCGCGGATGTTCGGGCTGTCGGGCAGGATGTCGAGGACGCGCAGGTAGTGGGGGCGTGCCTGATCGTAACGGCCATCGGCGTCGAGCGTGCTGGCCACATCCACCTGCGCCGCCACGAGGCCGTCGCGCGCGCTCTCCGGGTCCAGGCGGTACGCCTTCTCGAAGGCCTCGGTGGCGGCTTCGAGGCGTCCGCTCTCGTAGAGGGCCTGCCCGAGCCCGAGCTGAGCCCGCGCATGGTTTGGGTTAGCCGCGAGCGCGCGGCGGTACCAATCGATCGCCTCGGACAGACGCCCGGCGCGGTGGGAACGGTGCGCGCCCTCGTATAGGTGGACCGCGCGCACGCTGGCCTGCTCCAGCTCGCGTTTGGCCTCCTCCAGCGAGTGCTTGGCCAGGATCCATCGCCGCAGGAACTCGACGCGAAAGCGGAAGGCATCGCGTCCAACGGACTCGATGATCTCCCACTCGGCCAGCGAGACCGGCGCGGTGGACAGCTCCATGCCCTGCATGCGCACGCCATGCTGGTGCAGCGCCTGGCTGATGTCGCGCAGCGTGGCCACCTCGCCGTGTTCGGTGAGGTGGGCGACCGTGGACAGGATGAAGCGCTCGGCGGGTGGGAACTCGTCCCAGAACCACGCCAGGCCGCCCATGCCGAGCTCCATGGCGGCCACCAGCACGTCCGCGCTGATGTCCTCGACCGCGACGCGGTGGCGGCCCTCCCGCATGGCGCGATCGAATAGCTCGTAGCACAGCAGCTGCAGGAAGTAAGGGTGCCCGCTGGTCAGGGCGAGGAGATGGTCGACGGCTTCGGCATCGTAGCGAAGCGTGTTGCCTGCGGGTTGGACGATCAGCCGCTGGGCCGCCTCCCGATCGAGCACGGAGATCCGCTTGCACTGGGCGCTCTTAAACGTCGCCTTGATGCGGCTGGGCAGCTCGTCCAGCCGCCGCCCCACGACGAACACGAAGGTGAGGCCGCGTTGCTCGTCGATGAGCAGGTCTTGGAGGAACCCGAACAGCACATGGTACGCCGCGTCGGCGGTGACCTCTTCGCCGCCCAGGACGTCGAACTCGTCGACCAGGACCAGGAGCCGGTCGCCGTCGAGGACGCGGTACACTCGAGGCAGGAAGGCGTACTGGAAGAAGGACTCGTCGGCAAATGCCCCTCGCGGCGAGATCTCGATGCCGAGCGCGCGCGAGATCTCGCGCGCCAAGCCATAGAGCACCTGGTCGAGCCGATGCTCGGCGCGGCCCTGGAGGTCGAAGTACACCGCGCGAAACCCGGGCGGTGTTTGGCCGGGCTGCTTAAGCTGGTGCAACACGCTGGTCTTGCCGATGCGCCGCTGCCCGAACAGGACGATGACGTTCTGGTAGGGCGACGTCAACGTGTTCCGGACGAACTGCAGGACGGCATCTCGTCCGTAGAACCCGGCGCCGTCGGTCAGCGGCGTCAAGATGTACGGGTTGGCGGAAGGCGTCACCGCGGACTCCTCGCCCGAACGCGCGGCAGCGGTGCGCGGATCGCACCGGGCATGCGTCAGCAATGTCACGCTTCGGCGATTCGCCGCACAGTATATATCAGCGGCGAAGGGCGGGGCGGCCCGTGGCGACGGCGTCGTTCACGGCGCCAGGATGGTTCCGCCGGCTAGGGCGTCCGCCTCGGAGCGCTCTTGCTCGACGACCTGGTAGATGCTGGCGTTGCGGAACCGATACCCTTGCCCACGGACGCTCTCGATGTGCTGGAAGCTCTCCGATTCGACGTCGACCTCTTTGCGCAGCCGGCTGATCGTCTTCTGGATCATGGCGTCGGTCACGCCGACGGAGTCCAGGCGGTACTCGGGCCAGACGGCGCCGGCGATGTCGTCCTTGGTGACGACCTCGCCCTCCCGCTCGAAGAGGAAGCGCAGGAGGGCGAACTCCTTGGGCGGGAGCTCCACGGGGCGCTTGGCCACGCGCACGAGCCCCGTCTCCGGCTGGAGCTCGATCCGCGGGATGTTGCGCCGTACGTAGTCGGCGAACGCGGTCGAGAAGATCTTCCCTTCCACGACGTAGCCGCGGCGTTCGAGGCTTGGCCGCGCCAGGTTGACCACGACGGCATCGCGCGCGTCCGGGACCTCGCCGACGGCCAGCCAGCTGAGCGCTTCGCGCTCGCCGCTCGGGAGCTTCGGCCAGATGTCGTCGAAGTGCGGCTCGGTCCGGGCGCGGAACTCGTGGACGGCGGCCGCCACATGCGGCCCTGAGCCAAAGGCCGGACCTCCGTCGCGGGCGGCGCCGTCAAAGCACGACGATGCGGCGACCTGCAGGTAGTAGGGGAACCGGCCGCCAAGGTCGAGGATCGTGTCCCGCACCAGGGCGTAGTCGAAGCCCGTGCACGCCGTGGCGTGGTCGATGAACGCCTCGGTTTCCGCCTTGGTGAACGAGCCGACGTAGATGTTGCGGAACATGTTGAAGAACGGCGATCCGCTGCCCCACTCGTCGCGGAACTCGCCCAACTCCACGCGCGTGGCCGCGACCGTCGACAGGTCGTACTCGATGATCAGGCCCCGGAACCACTCCCAGAAGCTGGCCTCAAAGCCAGCGAGCACCTCGAACTCGTCGAGCAGGAGCACCAGGCGCCGATCGCGGCCAGCCAGGTCCTCCAGGTAGTCTTCGATCCAGAAGGCGTCGATGGGGGCATCGAAGTCCACCTGCGCGCCACGATCCGCGCGCCGGCAGGCGCGTGCGATGCGTCGGTAGAATGCCCCCGGCGACTCCGCCGCCATCTGCGCGTTGACAAAGCCGAAGACCAGGCGCTCGCGTTCGGCCGGCTCGAGAAAGCGGGCCTGGACCGTCTCGTGGAGCATCTGGTAGAGGAGCGACGTGTTGCCGCAGCGATGCTCGCCGACGAGCGCGACGGGCTGCATGTTGACGACGGACTCGAACAGCTCGCGCACCTCGCGTTCACGGCCCAGGAAGTCCTCTGGCTCCTTGATGGGCTTGCCGAGCACGAAGGGGTTGGGGTGATCACTCATGGCGGATTTCCTCGAGTAGGCGCGTGTACTCGTCGTTCTGCTCGATCCAGACGCGCACCAGGTCCATGGTAAACCCGAACTGGCGTGCGGTCCCGTCCGCGCCGCGCTCGGTGATGAAGTCGCGCTCCAGCAGCGTCCGGACGACCTCGAACGCATCGCGCTTCACGATCTGGAACTCGTCTTGGCGCAGCGTCTCCAGCACGTCGTCCAAGCTCACGAACGGCCGGCCATCGTCGGTGATCCGGGCGATGGCCGCCAGCACCAGCCGCTCCTGGATGCCGAGCGACATGTACGCGTGACGGATGATACCCGTGGTCTCCTGCACGGTGGTCTGGAGCGCGCGGTCGACATCGCGCAGCGTGACGAAGTTCTTGCGCTCGCTCCGGGCGATGTTGACGATCTCGTGGCAAATGTACTGGATGAAGTACGGGTGGCCGGCTGTGACGCGCAGGATCTTCTCGATGGCCAGGTCGTCGTGCCACAGGACGTCGGCCACGGGCTCGCGGATCAACCGCTCGGCCTCGTCCCGCTCCAGGAAGCTGACCTTGCGCCGGAGCGCCGTATTGAACAGGATCGATTGCGGGTTCTTGAGCATTTCGGAGACCTTCCCCGCGCCGGTGAAGATGAACGAGAGCCCATCCTGGTGCTGCATGAGCCCGCGGATGCAGTCGAAGACGTACGGCGTGACCTGGCCGTTCTCGACCGCCTCGATGAGCAGATCGAACTCGTCGACGATGAGCACCGCGCGCCGTCCGCTGGCGCGCGACTGAAGGCCGATCGCCTCGCCCAGCTCCTCGAAGCACTCCAGCGGGTGGGCCAGGTACTGCTCGCGATCCGGCACCTCCAGCTCGAAGCCGGTGCGCCGTAGGCCGGTCGTGGTCTTGCGCGCCATCGCGAAGAGCAGGTCGCCCGTCGAACCGAGGGCGTAGGCGATGGTCTGGAGGTCGATCAGCACGAACGCGTACGTATCCGGCAGGTGGTGCTGGAGCTGGTAGAGCACGCTGGTCTTGCCGGTCCGCCGCTCGCCGTAGAGGACGAGCACGTTGTCCTGGTAGGTCCCGGACAGGTTCTCTTGGACCCAGGAGAAGGTCGACTGCCGGCCGTAGAACATCTCGCGCGACTTGACCGGCGGCCCGGCAATGTACGGGCTCTTGCCGATCTCCTTGTACTCGGTCTCCTCGACGAAGAACCGGACCTCGCGCGCAAAGCGCCGCGTCTGCGCTTCCTGCTGCGGGTCGTCGTAGCGGACCTCGACGCTGATCGGCACGGTTCCGGCGCCGCGCCGGTGCACCGTGAACTCGGTCGACATCCGATCGCCGTGGCCGAGCGGCGGCAGGTAGTGGGTGGGCGCCGAGTGGAGCTCTAGGTCGTCGGCAGGCACGGCCAACGCCAGCTGGACGTTGGACGCCAAGCCCTCGCCGCGGTTGACGACCTCGAACACGAGCACCGCGGCCGCCATCTCGACGTCGCGGATGCGCACGTGCTCTGAGCGGAGCTCGAGCTCGATGTCGGCGCGCCCCTGCAGCTCGCGGATCGCCTGGTTGACCAGGTCGCTCCAATGCTCGACCAGCGCGTGGAAGACGCGGACGTGGGGCTCGCCCAGGTCGCCGACCATCCCCCGGAGCTCGTTGAGCCGGGCGGTGGCCGTGAGCAGCCCCTTCTCCTTGGCGCTGCGCGTGCCGCTGCGGTTGTAGTACTGGACGGCCTGGGAGATCAGGCGCACCTGGCGCAGCGCGCGCTGTGCGGCGGGCCGCAACCAGTCGTCCATCTCGTCCATCCAGCCAAGCGCCGCCTCGGCCGCACCGATGCCGCCGAGCGTGCGCTGCTCGATGAACTGCTTGACGGTCGTGAACGTCCGGTGGAGCTCCAGGGCCGGCGGCCACCACTCGATCGTCGTCGTCAGGTACACGAGCTCGTCGACGTCGAGCGGCTCGACCAGCATGCGGTGGTACGCCCGCGCCAGGTTGGCCGGCGCATGGCCGCCCGCCCTGGCCGCGACGCTGGTGCGCTCGAGCACGCGGAGCGCGCCCTCCAGGTCGAGCTCCGCCGGACGGTGGTTCAGCGCCTCGATCAGCGGAACGACGGCTTGCTCGCCGGCCTCGCCGAGCAGCTCCGCGGCCGTGGCGCGCAGGCTCTTGTCCTCCACCGTCAACGCGTCGATGAGGACGGGCACGGCCACATGGGGGCCGATGGCGCTGACGGCATCCAGGATGGCCAGGCGCGCCTCACGATCCGCCTCGTGGTGCCAGCGGATGGCCAGGGCGTCCGCTGCGCGGCGGTCATCCGACCCGCCCAGCTGGGCGATGGCGGCCCGTCGCACCGCGGCGTCCTCGTCCTCGAGCGCACGAATGAGGAGCGGCGCGACGCCGGCGGCGCCTGGCAGCTCGCCAAGCGCGCGGACGGCCTGCCGCCGCTCGTTGACGTCGGCCACGCCCAGCCGCGCGCTGAGGACGGGGACCAGGTGGTCGAGCGGCGGGTTGGGCATGGTGAGGAGGATCTGGGCTGCTTCCCACTGCACGCGTGCATCCGGCAGGTTGAGCACCGCCGTCAAGGCGTCGAGCGCGACGCCCTCGAATCGGCGCAGCCCGCGCCGGGCCTCCCAGCGCACCTCGAAGCGGTCGTCGGCCAGGGCGGCGACGAGGAGCGGTGCGGCCGCGGCGCCCTCTTCGACGAGCTCGCCGAGCAGCGACGCGGCCTCAGCGCTGTGCGCGTTGCGCTCGTCGGCAACCACCTCGCCGAGCGCTGGGACGGCGTCCTCGCCGATGGCCTGGAGGATGGCGATCACGCTGCGCCGTTGTGAAGGATCGCCCGTGGCCACGACCGGCACGAGCACCGGCACGACCGGCCGGCCAATCTTGGTCAGGGCGCGCGCCACCGCCGCGTGGCGCGAGTCCAGGCGCTCCTTGTCCTCGCCGCGCGTGCCGGGGCTGAACAGGAGGCCGATGAGCGAGCGGACCGCGGGGGCGCCGATGGCGGCCATCGCGTCGGCGGCCTCCGCGCGCGCGGTCGCCGACGAGCTATCGAGCTGGGCTGCCAACGCCGGAACGGCGCGCCCGCCCTGCCGGGCAAGGGCCTTGATCGCCGCCTGTCGCACGTTCTCGTTGGGCACGGTGAGCTGCCGCACCAGGGGCTGCAACGTGCGATCGCCAAACGCGGCCAGCGCATCCGCCACCGCGTCGCGCACGTCGGGCCGCGGGTCGCCGAGCGACGTCAACAGGGGCGCGATGGCGGCGGGATCGGCCATTCGGCCGAGCGCCGCCGCGGCTGGCGAGCGCGTGTCCTCAGGGCCGTGCTCGAGCACCCACAGGCACGGTCCGATCCGGCCGGTACGCCGCACGGGCTCGCCGCCGGTCAAGCTGGCGACGCCGATGGCGGCCTGCCGGTCGTCGACCTCGTCGCCACGCCCCATCGTGTCCAGGAGCGCGCGGATCGTGCGGTGGACGATCGCTGGCTCGGGCGACTCGACTTCGGCCAACGCCAGCGCCTGGAGCGACAGCCGATCGGCATCGCCCAAGCGCTGGCACAGGTCGATTGCCGCGCCTTGATCGAGGTGGCCGATGGCCAGGATGGCGACGGCATCCCACCACGGATCGGCCGTGCGCTCGGCGATGGCTGAAGCGGCATCGCTCCGCTGCGCGAGCGCCTGCGCCGCAAAGAATGCTTGCACCACGGGATGGATGAACGCAAAGCGATCCTCTGTCGGCCAGACGAGCAGGCCGGAGCGGCGCATCTGGGGCTGGAGCTGCTCCCGGTCGCCCGTCGCCGTGTGCTGTTCGTGGAGCGCGAGCGCGATCTCGGACCACGCCGGCTCTACGGCCGGATCCGCAAACCGCACGAACCCGCTCACCAGGTCGAACGCGCGGAGTCGCTGCCCGCTGACGACGGCAAGGCATGCCGCCAGCCAGCCGGGCCGCGAAACCAAGGAGCGCGCCAGCGGAAAGCGCTCGATGACCTGGAGGAAGCCGCTGGCGTTTGCCAACGCGCCGTATCCCCAGCGTCCTGTCAGCACCTCGACGCGCGCGGCATCGATGCCGTCGATCTCGTAGATGGCGAAGCCGTCGAGCCACGCGGCGTCGGCCGCATCGCGCGTTGCCAAGACGACGCGCACGTCGGGATGATCCGCCACGAAGCGCGCCAGGCTGGCCGCCATGGCGCGGCGCTCGTCGTGGGGAAACGTGTCCAGGTCGTCGAGGATGAGCGTGGCGCGCCCTGCCGCCAGATGCGCTTCGAGGAACCCCTCGGGTTCGGCGAACCCTCCGCGGCGCAGCTCGGCGACGGCCAGGGCGACCAGGTCCCCATCGCGCGATGGCTGCGAGAGCGCGATGTAAATGGGCAGCGCGGGCGGGGCGCCGTCCCCGAAGGTCCCGAGCCGGCCGCGCTCCGATGCTGCGCGTGCGGCGGAGATGGCATGCCAGCGCAAGAGCGCGCTCTTGCCGGTGCCCTTCGGGCCGATGAGCAGCACGTGCTTGCGCGCGCTGAGCGCCTCGTCCAAGGCGATCGTCGGCGCGTCGCTACCGGACGTGAAGCGATCGAGCGACGCGTCCTCGCTCCAGCGCAGTAGTTGGAGGGGTACGAACATCTCGTCCAGGCGAACCGCACCGATGCCGGGCAGGTCGATGTCGGCGAGCCGGCTCTCGAGCGACTCGAGGTACGCTTGGTAGGCGCTCCAGTGCGTGGCGGTCTGCCACCGAGGGCTGGAACGCGTGCCCAACAGCCGCCCAACCCCTGCCCTCAACTGCGTCGCCACGGCGCCTCCCGGTACCGCACCGGAACCGGTGCCCTTGCTCCGAAACCTGACATCACGTCCAAACGGCCGCACGGTCTGCGTCCGCGGCGAGCACCTCGTGCCCGTACTATAGACAATGCCGCCGGGGGATTCCAGCGGCCATGCGCCTGCACGATCTCGGAGACGCCACGGTTCGTCAGCAAATTGGAAGAATCTGGTCAGGGGGAAGTCATGCTCATCGCTTGACGCTCATGATAGGATGCCGGACAATCAACCCCAATCCTTCCAAAGCTCTCAGCCGGATGCCTAAACGGCCAACCACCAGGCATTCGGTAAGGGGGAGGCTAGGAGAGGATCCTCGGTTGATGGCCGCGCCCCTGGAACGGTTGCCCAGGGCGAGTCGGCATCGCCTACCATCCGACGCGAGGTATCGAGCATGTTCCAAGTGCAAGAAGGTGTCGCCCCGTGAAGGTTCTCGTCGCCACCAAAGATCTCGGCGTCTTCGACGCCCTCCAGGGCCTGGACGGGCTTGAGTACGACGAGGCCCTGTTCACCGGCCAGATCTACCAGGCGCTCCCAGGGGCCCAGCTGGTCATCGTCGACTTCGACGACCTCGTCGAGCACCCCTACAGCGTCGGCATGCTGCGCGGCATCCTGTCGGACAGCGACGTGCCGTTCGTGTCCAGCGAGGAGTTCCTTGCCGAGCCGGATTCCTGGCTCATGGAGGCCCGCCGCCTCGGCGGCGAGTCGTCGGAGCTCCCGACCAAGAGGACCATCGCGTTCGTCTCGTACTCGGGCGGCGTCGGCAAGACGGTGTTGGCCATGGACACGGCCGCCCACTTTGCGCGGCGGACCAACCTGCCGGTCTGCCTGATCGAGTTCACGTACGGCGAGTCGGCCGTCACGGCGCTGGCAGGCGCCGACATCCCGGCGCTCTTCGAGTTGGCGACCCAGCCCGACGTGGACCCGTACGTCTGGAACAACGTCACCCTCATCCCGATGGACTACGACAACTCGCGCGACCTCTCGATCCAGCTCCTGGGCAAGTACATCAAGGACATCATGCGCGAGCACGTGCTCACGGTGATCGACGCGCACTGGCCGCACGCCCTGATCGGCGCCGTGCGCGACGAGATCGATCGCTGGTACGTCGTCGCCACGCCGCGTCCCGACACCGTCGAGAACGGGGAGAAGCTCAAGGCGGAGCTCGGCCCCAAGGCCGTCGTCGTGCTCAACCAGAAGGGGGGCATCGGCGACTCGCTGGCCCTCTCCGGCATCGAGCGTGCGGTCGAGCTGCCGGTCGTCAAGGAGCCGGATCGCTGGAAGGGCGACCTGGGCAAGAAGATCCTGTTCCACACCTACGGTGACCGCACGTGGAAGGCCTATGAGCCACAGAGCTTCCTCTCCGGTCTGCGTGGGATGTTCTCGCGTTCGAAGGAAGCGCGGCAGTAAGCCGCCTCACCAGGGGGAGACGTACCACATATGAACTCGCGCACCGTTATCTTGGTCGCTGCAGTGGCGCTGCTCGGCATCGGTCTCATGCTGACGCTGGCAGACCTGTTCGCCGAAAAACCGCCTGAGGCCACCGTGTCGGTCGCGGTCGCCAACCAGGCCATCGAACCGTACCAGACCATCACCGAGGACATGATCGACTCGGGTGGGCTTATGTCCGCGCGTGAGGCGCGCGAGCGCTCGCTGTATCCCGCGGGCGTCGTCGCCGGGCACATGAGCACCAACCGCATCCCCAAGGGCGATTTGATCTCCGCCGCCAACGCCCTTCCCCCGGAAGAGGTGCGCTTCACCGACGACTACAACCTGGAGATCGTCACGTTCCAGGCGTCCGTCGATCGCCTCGTGGGCGGGCAGTTGCGCCCGGGGCACGTGATCAACCTCTACGGGACGGGGCGCAACAAGGACGGCGACGAGTTCAGCACGCTCATCGCGGACCGCCTCTGGGTAGTGCGCGTGACGGCGGGCGGTGGCCCCGTCAGCGTCGCCACCCCGGTCCCAGCGCTGGACGATGGCACGCTCGACTTCGGCGATCGCGCCCGCGACCGTCCCGCCACGCTGGTCACCGTCGCCGTGCCGCCGGAGGTGGCCGTGACGATCATCGATGCCGTGGGCGCGCGCGGCATGACGCCGTACGTCACGCTGGCGGCCAACCAGAGCGTGGACGCCTCGTTTGCGACGCCTAATCCGGCGACCGCGACTCCGGTCGGCCTCGATCCAGGCGTGGCCTTGACGGCCACGGCGCTCTACGATCGCCTGCGGTCGACGCCGCCGGCGGATACGTCCCGGACCGGAGGAGGCGCGTCGCGATGACGGCCATCACCCGCTACGACTACAACGAGCTCGTCAAGAAGGTCCAGGACTATTGCGTCCGGCGCGAGATCCCGGTGCCGCGCTGGCGCCGCCAGATGCAGCCGGAAGAGGAGCTGGCGTTCCACGCCAACGTGCTCCGGGCGATGAAGGACCTGGGGTTCTCGATCGCCGAGGAGGACCGGCAGGCGGTCGCGCGCGAGGTGGCCAACCGCATCACCGGCCTCGGCGTCCTCCAGCCCTACCTGGAACAGGAGGGCATCGAGGAGATCATGGTCCGCAAGGGCTTCGTGCAGATCGAGCGCGAGGGCCAGGTGCACGACATCGGCGAGCTGGCGCCGGACGAGTACTTCTACCGCATGACCCGCCGGATCGCCGACCTCGAGGGCAAGGAGCTGACGGCCGAGGACCCGCAGATCAAGCTGGGCCTCCCGGACGGCAGCCGTTTCACCGCCGCCATCCCGCCGCTCTCGCGCGAGGGCACGGCCATCAACATCCGCCGCTTCAGCCGGAAGAAGCTGACCTTCGAGGACCTAATCGGCTTCGGCGCCATCGACGAGGAGGCCGCGGAGTTCTTGAAGGACCTGTCGCGCGCCATGGACAAGTCGGTGATCTTCAGCGGCCGACCGGGCGCCGGCAAGACCACGGTGCTCAACGCCTTCACGCAGTACCTGCCCAAGCACTGCCAGCTGTCGCTGGTCGAGACCTTCCAGGAGGTCCAGCCGCAGCTCAGCCACTACAACCACCTGGTGGTGACCGAGGGGTTGGGCGAGGTCGGCCGCGTCGTCAACGTGGTCTTCCTCCGCATGCGACCTGACGTCATGGTCATCGGCGAGACCGTGTCCGAAGAGGCCATCGAGTTCATCATGGGCCTGAACCTGGGCATCACCGCGTTCACCACGACGCACGCGCACTCGGCCACGCTGGCCATGACGCGCATCGAGACGCTCTCGCGCGCCTCCGGCATCCCGCTGGACGAGCGGCGCGAGATCATCGGGTCCGGCCTCGGGCTCGCGGTGCACATCCACAAGGGCTACGACCCTGACCTGCAGATGTACCGCCGCTACATGCGGGAGATGGTGGCCGTGCGGGGCGTCACCCGCACCGGCGACTCGGTTACGTACAACACGGAGATCGTCAAAGAGTGGGACCCGCGTCGCAAGACGTGGACGCCGCTGCGCGAGCCGCGCGGCTGGCGCGACTGATCGGCTCCGCAACCACGACGAGGGAGAGCGCATGAGCGGGCCAGTGATCATGCTGGTCGGAGGCGGGGGAATGATCGCGTTCCTCGTCTACGACTGGATGCAGTACAAGATGCGATTGCGCATGCGGCGTAGCCGCGACGATGTCGGCAAGTCGAAGTGGGTGAGCTACGACTGGAAGGTCTACGCGATGATCGTCGTGACGATCATCGTCGCGTACCTCTACGGCCGCGGCATCGATCGCTTGGTCGGCGAGGAGATTCCCGGAATCGAGCCGACCTTCGTGCGGACCCACTCGTACGTCGTGGCGCTCTACATCACGATCGTCGGGATCTGGTGGACCATACGCCGCGCCGGGGCAGAGAAGCTGACGCGCAAGATGCTGATCACCGGCCAGGTGGCGGACCTCGTCCACTCGTTCAAGAGCGTCTTCCGCATCCGGCCGACGGTGTTCAACGCGCTCGAGGAGGCCAACCGCAAGATCGAGCCGCCGGTGGGCGGCGCCATCGCGCACGCGGTGACCACGTTCTACGTCACCTCGTTGCCGCAGCGCGCGTACGCGGAGCTCCGCGAGCGCGTGGACGACCCCTACATGGATCAGTTCGTCTACATCCTCGAACGCGGCGATGACGCCAAGCACGAGGACATCATGGTGGCGCTCGAGGGCCTCCAGGCCCGCATGCGCCGGGCGCGCGAGCTGCGCGATCAGTCCGAGGTCAACATGACGGTGATCACCGGCCAGAGCCGGATCATCCAGATCATCGCCGTGGCGGTCGTGGCGGTCGTCGGTGCCGTACCGTTGTTCCGCGTCGCCTACGAGAACGTCATCGGTCAGACCATCTTCCTCGTCATCGCGACGGTGGGCGTGCTGACCAGCGCCTACATCGACCGCAAGGCGCAGGCGCTCAAGGAAAAGGTGCTCTGATGCCGCTGCTGTTCACCATGCTGCTCCTCGTCGTGCTGATCATCGCCGTCTTTGTGATGAATTGGGACAAGTACTACCGAATCCAGCGCAATCGGCGCATCGCGTCGATCAACCGGTACAACCCCCGGCGCCTCTGGCGCAAGGCGCGCGGCAAGGACAACTGGCACGTCACGCTGCCCACCATCCGCGACTTCATCCTGACGCTCCAGCTCTCGCTGTCGCTCTCGGAGACCCTGGCAGGGGCGCTCGTCCAGGCCGGCAAGCAGTTCGGCGAACGCGGCGACTTTGGCATGCGCCTCACGACGCGCATCCGCAGCCAGCTCCAGGTCGAGCCCGAGCAGGTCATCCGCGCGCTGGCCGACGACTTCAAGTCGGAGCACCTGGGCGAGCTGGCGGAGCGGTTGGAGATGGCCCACGAGGGCGGGCTCTCGTACTCCGAGGCCGTCGAGATCACGCTCGACGACGTCGAGGAGGAGATTCGGATCATGGTCGAGAAGGATATCGAGCGCGCACCGGTCATGCTGACCATCCCGATGATCATCGGCGTCTTCTTCGCCGCGCTGGCCTTGCTCGGCTACCCGCTCCTCGTCGTCATGTTCAACGCGGTGACCGCGTCCACTGGCTGACGTAAAGCTGACCGGAGCTGACGCGACGCAGACAATCCGCGGAATCCGGCCGCGGAACCGCAGATTGCCTCTTGCAATCCTCCACGGCGGCGTGTATAATGCCGTCATCCAAATCATCTCCCTAAGGAGGGGTACAGGCCATGATCGGTACTATCAAGCGGTTCTGGAACGACGAGAGCGGTCCTGAGTTGGTCGAGTGGGCGGTGGTGACCATCATCCTGCTCGTGGCGGCGGTCGTCCTCTACGTGGCGGTCGGCAAGGCGCTCGGCGGCGTGATCTGCGCCGTGCACTGCTGGCTCGCCAAGGTCAAGCAGGGATCGACGCTGGAGGGCAACATCACGCGCTCCGAGTGCGACGACAAGGAAAACGACTGCGACAAGTAGTGTCGCGTCTGGGTTCGCTGCGCTGAGCCATTGACGCGGCGGTCCCATCAGGATCACCAGTATGGGCAGGGCCGCAGGGTCCTGCCCATACTGCTTCCAAGCAGAAGTGTGCCCAAGCGATGGCACTGGACTTGCTGCGGGATGCCCTGCTCGTCGTCTGCATGGTCGCGGCAGCTCGCAGTGGTTCGTTGGGTCGCTGTTCACCGAGGGAGGTACAACCCGTGAAGAAACTTGTTCATGCGCTCTGGCGGGACGAACGCGGTAGCGAGATGGTCGAGTGGGCCGTCGTCACCGCCGTGTTGCTCGTGGCAACCACCGTCATCATCCTCAGATTTCAGGCAGAGATCCTCGACTTCTTCGAGGACCTCTTCGACACGCTCGAGGACCCGCCGCCGTCGGACTTCCTGGGCAACGCCGCGGCGCCGGCGCCCACGCCGGTACCGACTCCCTAACGCCGTGCGCGTTAGCTCACCCGAGGCTCTTGGTCGTTGAGCAGCGTCGCCGCGGAAGGCTTGGGCGCGCTCGACATCGCCGTGCGCGTGGCGGTGACGCTCTGGCTGGTCGCCATCTCCATCGGCGACCATCGCCACGGCATCATCCCCAACCGCCTGACCGGGCCGGTGCTCATCGGTGGCGCGCTGTGGCAACTGGCGTACGGTGCCTTGACGCTGGTGTCGCCGACGCTGGTCGACGAGGCATGGCGAGTCTACGGCGTGCTCATCGCGCTGGCGGCGGTGTTTGCGCTCTGGATGCTCCACTTCATCGGCGGAGGCGATGCCAAGTTCCTCATGGCGCTCTTCGCGCTCTTCCCGACGATGGACTTCGTCGCCGTCCTGGCACTACTCTTGCTGATCATCACGTTGCCCCTTCTCGTTCTGGAGTTGCGGCGCGAAGGGCTTCGGGCGGCGGGGCGGGGTTTTAGAGATCGCCTCGTCACCGGGCGCTTCCTCCCGACCGAGGAAGACCTCCAACAGCGAGGGCGGCGCTACGGGTGGACGTTCGCGGTCCCGGCGGCGGTCTACGTGTGGGCTTATTGGGACGGCATCGATCAGTTCCGGCCGGGACTGACCTATCTTAAGGGGTGGCTCGGCGTATGAAACGATGGTTCTACCAACGATGGTTGTCAACACGGGACGCCGCTGGCGCATCGTGGCGGCGCTTCGGTGGCGATCGGCGTGGTGGCACGGCCGTTCAGGCCATGGTGCTTCTGCCGGTCTTCGTCATCCTCATGTTCACGCTCATCTCGCTCTGGCGCGTCACCATGGTTCGGCGCTCGCTCCACACGGGCGTCTACGAGGCCACGCGCTACCTGTCGCTCTACCCGCTGGAGAGCAACAACCAGATCCTGTGGGAGGACGTTGCACGCGTCATCATCCAGACCGAGCTCATGAACAACCCGTTCGTCCGGGCCAACCTGGACAACCCGTCGCAGCTTGAGTCCAGCCGGTTGGACGTGCGCATCGACTTTCCGGACCAGAAGATCGAGTGCAAATCCGGCATCCTGCTGACGGTCGCGTTCAGGTTCCCGATGGCAACGATCGATCCGTTCCCTGGTCCGCAGTTCACGTTGAACGAAGTCAGGGAGGGCGAAATCCTATGCGACTGATCCACGGTTTGCCCGCTGCACGGCGGGAGCTGGCCAGGCTGCGGCGCGACCTTCGGGGCGCGACGCTCGTCCAGTTCATCGCCATCCTGCCCGTGTTCGTCCTGCTCATCTATGGCGCCACGGCCGTCGCCGAGGTGATGGGCGCCCACGCCACGATCTGCGAGGCGGCACACGAGTCGGCGCGCTACCTCCAGGTCGAGGCCCCGCGCTTCCCGGACGACGACCCGAACTACGCGTACCCCGATGGCTGGCGCCGGGTTGCGTTCGGCATCGCACAGTCCGAGATCCAGTCGCACCGGCGCCTCCGGGACTCCGTGTTCCAGGAGGCCAATATCACGATCTGGCCATCGATCAAGCCCGTGGCCCCTTCCGGCCCCGACCAGGTGTCGCGCGAGCTCGTCACGAGCTCGCTGTTCACGGTCCGGGTGTCGGCCGAGATGCCCAACCCGATGCTGCTGTGGTTCGACGGGGCGGGTGCCGGAGGCGGGCTGTCGCTCTCCTGCCAGTCCACGGGCTTCTTCGAGGACGTCCCGTTCCGCACCACGGCCGATGACCCGTCCGGCGGCGACCGCTGCGAGCGGGAGCGCAACTCGCGGGCATGCCAGCGCCCTCCGCGTTGTACTGCAGGACCACCGCCGACGGCATGCTCCGGGCCGAATTGTCCGACGCAGGTATGTTGCCCGTGCGTGGACCCTTAGCGAGATGGCGTAGGAGCCTATGATGCAGGATCTAATCCCTCGAGCCGAAACAGCACGCCTTGGCACCCGCTTCGTCGACGACCGCCGCGGCACCAGCACGGTGACGTCTGCCGTCGTCTTCCCGTTGTTCATCGTCATCATGATGGCCTTCATCTACATCCTGACGCTCCTGTCCATCCAGTGGCAGCTCAACGAGGGCACGCGCGAGGCCTCGCAGCACATCAGCGAGATGGCGCGCTATTGGAACATCTCGGGCACCCAGATGATCGATCCGTTCAACCCAAGCCAGACGCTCACGAACACCGCCACGGGCGACCCACTGCCCGAAAACTTCTACGAGCTCGAGGCGACCCGCCTCATCGCGGGCCGGCTGCGCGACCTGCGCTACTACTCGGAGGCGGTGCTCAGCCAGACGCTGGCCGTCACGGTGACAGAGCCTCCGCTGGCGTACGGCAAGGATTCGCCGCCGGTGATCGACGTCGGCTTCACCGAGCGCATGTGCAGTCCCAAGGCGGATCAGCCGGACGAGTGGCGCGAGTTCGAGAACGTGCGCTTCCTCGTGCGGTCCAGCTACAGGGTCTACTGGCCGGTCGTCATCCCGTACATGAACAGCCGGTTCATCACGCTTCAGTCGCGCGCCATCGGCCACGTCCAGTGCCCGCGCTGGCTCGGACAGGTGGAGGCCGACGTCGCTGACAAGTCGTTCCAATTCAACGTCGAGGGGCCGCACCTGCCGTCTCGGTACCTCACCACGCCGCAGTGGCCGACCGTGACGCCGCCGGTTGCTACTGCGGAGCCGTCGCCGACCCCAAGCCCGACGCCGCCGTAGCCCGCTGGATAGGCAGAACCCCTGCGCGTCCCCCGCTCGCCCAAGGAGAGGGGGACGCGGTCGTTCGGTGGGCCATTCGGCTGGACGCGGTCCGACCCCGATCTATAATGGGCAGGGCCGACTTGTCGGCTCGACCGTCCCGACGCAGGAGGCCCCATGGCGTTCGTGATCACCGAGCTGTGCACGCGCGAATCGGATTGCGTGGATGTCTGTCCGGTCAACTGCATCGTCCCGGGCTTTCCAGAGGAAGCGTGGCCGCTGTTCTACATCGACCCGGACATCTGCATCGATTGCGGTGCCTGCGTGCCCGTGTGCCCGCCCGAGGCCATCTTCCCGGAGATGGAGGTCCCGGCGGAGCATGCCGGCGACACGGCGTTGAACCGGCGCTTCTTCGAAGAAGGTCCGGGGTACCAGGCCGGCGTCGAACTCTACGAGCTCGGGCGGACCAAGTAGGTCACGCCATCGCCGGCCTTCGCCGAACTCACTGAACCGGCTCGATACCGTTTGGCCCTTTGGCTGATGCGGAGATCATGGGCAAGCTTCGTTTTGTTCAAGTCGTGCCTGGTGGCGTTCTACCGCGAGACGCTGGCGCCGGGCTGCCATGTGCACGCCCGCGTCTTCGCCCCGAGCGGAGCGCTGTGGGCACCGTCTTCTTCTGAGCGGGTCGATACTCCCAGCCTGCGCCCATCGGAGCCGCCGCATTGCCTGATCTGCTCATCGACAATGCCGTGTTAGCCACCATGGGCGGCGGCGACGGGCCGGCGATCGGTCCCGCGCAGGCCGACCTGGGACTTGTCGCCCAGGGAGCGCTGGCCATCGCCGGTGGGCGGATTGCCGCCATCGGCCGACGCGAGGACGTGCTGCGCGCCGCCAGCGAGGTGGGCGATGCCTTCGACGTCCTCGACGTCGGCGGACGCCTGGTGCTTCCCGGCTTGGTCGACGCCCACACCCACCTCGTCTGGGCGGGCGATCGCGCCCTGGAGTTCGAGCGTCGGTT
>Ga0326597_10000578_pt1 | contig 64930 bp, 56 predicted proteins | sample RVTome_12_FD_203789 | JGI IMG/M metagenome (GOLD analysis project Ga0326597, IMG submission 203789) | Soil microbial communities from uranium-contaminated site in the Upper Colorado River Basin, Wyoming, United States - RVT100D185 | ecosystem: Environmental > Terrestrial > Soil > Contaminated >...
AGCTCGCTCACCGAGAACGCGCCGTTCGTGTCCGGGCGCGTCGACTTGATGCGGCGCGATCCCGCGTGCCACAGCGACGGATCTGCGGGGAGCACGACGACGAAGTACTCGGGCGCCGGCAGTCCGGCGCCGCTCTGGAGCGTGCCGGCCAGCTCCGTCTTGCGATCGGTCAGGGTCAGCACGACACCGGTGAGGTCGGCGGTCGCGACGTCCAGGGGCACGTCGAGCAGGTCTGCGCCATTGAACATCGCCGACCGAAGCCACCAGCCTTCGCCGACGTCGGCCGTGTTCATCGCGCTCAGGCGGTAGCGGCCCGGCGCGACGCTCGGGAAGTCGAACGTGCCCTCCGTCTCGACGGCCACCGGCGGCACTGCGACGATCCACGCGCCCATCGTCGTGCCCCCGCTCGAGGACCGGGATGTATTGCGCGTCGTGGCCGCGCGCACCTGCAGCTTCGACAGATCGTCGGGCGGCGCGGCGGAAACGGAGTCGAACTCGACGCGGCCGGTGATCCTTGCGCCCGGAAGCAGCGTCAGTGCCAGGCCGGAAATGTCCACGCCGGTCACGTCGACGTCGGCGACGGCGTACAGATACCGCCGGGAGCTGCTGCCGGGCTCGGGGAACCGGACGACCGGAACTCCGCCCCCGCGGCCGGGCCCGGCGCCGGGCTGAGGCGGGTCCATGCTCGCACGCGCATAGATCGAGTAACGTCCCGGCGCCATGCTCGTGTACGTGAATGCGCCATCGGGCCCGGGAGCCTTACTCAGGATGGGCCGGCTGCCGCCACCGCCCGGCCCGCCGAAGACCATCGGGCCGTCGACGCCGAGGCTGAGCTCGACCGTCGAGGGCGGCAGGCCGTCGCTTCGACTCACGAAGCCTTCGACGGTGGCCACGGGCGCGGGCACGAGCGCGAAGTCGAGGCCCGCGCGTTCGTCGCCAGCCGCGAGCTTCACGCGCGTCGCCTGCGCAAACACCGGCACGCCAGGATAGAAGGTGATGGGATAGCCGATTACGGGCGCCGGCGGCGGCGGTGGAGGAGGCGGACCGGGCGTGGTCCGTCGCCGCCGCGCGGCGTCGAGGAGCGCGTCCACCTCGGCCTCGCGCCGGCGGCCGATCTCCCCGTCGCCGACGAGTTCCTGAGACACCGCGATGACGTACTCGGCCGGCGCGAGGCCATAGATGCGATAGACGCCGCGGTCGTCGGTCGTCGCGACGTCGTTGCGCGCCGTGAGCCTCAGGCCGATGGATCCCGGTGTCCTGGCATCGAGCGCGTACACCTCGACACCCGGAAACGGGTTGCCCGTCTCGTCCGTAATCGTGCCTTCCATGACGGCACCGCGCGCGAGCTGAATGACGATCTCCACCTGCTGGCCTTCGGCGAGTACGAGCGGCGTGCCGGCCCGGCCCGGACGTCTCGCGCCGTACGCGGACTCGAGGTATGCGGGCTTGGTGGCTGCGACGGTGAACCGGCCCGCCGGCAGACCCGTCAGCTTGAACCGGCCCGCATCGTCCGTGATGACGCTCGGGCTCGACGGGAGGCCACCGCCGGTGGCCGTCACGATCGCCCGTCGGACGGGAGTCCCGGGATCACCGCCGGTCAGAACGACTCCCGCGATCGCGGCGGTGCCCGCCGGTGCGATGCCGCGATCGCGTGCCTGCTCCGCGCCGGCCGCCGTCATCACCGCCAGCGCTGCCAGCGCGGTGGCCGTCGACATCGCATGGATCGATCGCGTCCGCATCAGCGCACCTCCACGGCGACGACGTCCTGCGTTCGCGTCTCGCCCCAGCCGACCGTCACGACGCTGGCCGACGCGACCGCGCGCTCGAGAAAGGCGGGATGACGCCACTCCTCGCGTGACGGGTCGGGTATCGCCACGACGTAGTAGCTTCCGGCCGGGAGCGGCTCGATTCGGTACGCGCCCAGATTGGACGTCACCGCCGAACGGAGCCGCGGCGGGTGGAGCCCGAACTGGGTCCACTGCCCGCGCTCGACCGGGAACGCGACGACGCGGGCGCCCGCGGCGGGCGCGCTCAGGCTGTCGCGAACCGTGCCGTGAATGGCCGCGACCGCATTGGTGACGGTGATCGCGACGCCGTCCAACCGCGTGGCCGTCGTCGTGTCGAACGGCTCGTACGTGTAGTCGCGCCCGCCGAACGAGATGGACTTGATCCGCCAGCCGCCGGCCGACGGCGCGCGCAGCAGATACCTGCCCGGCAGCAGGCCCGCGATCGTGAATGGCCGGGCGGGGTCGTTCCGGTCGGTGTTGCCGCGCGCCAGGCCGAGCCGGGAGCTGCCGTCTGCCGGCTCGGCGGAGACCTGCATGCCTGGCAGCGTGGCCGGCTGCGGTCGGTTCGGATCCAGATCGAGGCGGACGTGGCCCGAGATCGTCGCGGTGCCGCGCAGGGGCACGACCACGCCGGCCAGATCGGCGTCCCCGATTGAAATCTCCACCTGCGCCGACATGCTCCGCTCACCATCGAGCGTCGTCGAAATGAAGGACGTGCCCATCGGTCCGACGCTCACGTCGTCCGACCAGGAACCCGTGCCCGACACGCCCGGCGGCCGTCCGATCATCGGACTGAACGGCAGGAGCTGGCTGAACCGGTATTCGTTGACTGAGACCGGCGCTTCGATGGTGTACATACCGGCCGGCACGTTTGCGAACCGGAACGTCCCGTCGGCGGCGGTAAGCGCCGTGGCGGTTTCCGATCCCAGTCCCAGCTCTTCGAATCCCGTGGCCAGCAGACGAAGCGTGAGGTGCGCGACCGCCGTCGGCGGACCTTCGACGCGGCCGGAGACCTCGACACCGGGAAGCGGCGTGAGCCGGACGTCAACCTGGGCGCGCTGCTCGCCCAGCCTGAGGTCCACCGGCACCGCTTGCTGGACGGTCGTGGCGGCAGGATGGAACGCCATCGGGTACGTCAGCGTCCGCCCGTCGACGGGAGGCGGCGGGATGGGATAGGGCCCGATGACGACGCGGGCGCCCGGGCCCGACGCTACGGCCCGCTCAACCGGAATGCGGGGCGTGGTCCCGCGCGAGCGCGCCGAGGCCAGACGCTCCTCGGTGTAGCCCGCGATCTCGGCCGTGGTGGCGGCGGCCGGTACCGACGCCTGAACAGACGGCACGACGACGAGGTAGCGTCGCGGGAGGAGGCCGGTAATGCGGTACGCGCCGCGGTCGTCGGTGAGCGTCGAGGGGCCGGCCGCGAGGCGGTCGCGCCCGGCAATCGGCACGACCGCGAGCAGGCGCACGTGCACGCCGACCACGGGCTCGCCCTGCTCGTCGAGGACCGTCCCGCCGATCGAACCGAGCTTCGACAGTTTGATCCGGAGACCGCCGATCCACTCGCCGTCGGCGATCGTCACCGCGCCGCCGCTGCCGCCGTAGCGTTCTTCCTGGTGATAGCCACCGGGCAGGTAGCCGGGACGACTGGCCATCACCACCAGCCGTTCGGAGGCCGGCACCTCGACGAAGACGAACCGCCCCCGGCTGTCGGTGACCTGGCGGCTCTGCTGACCGAGCCGGCTGCGACCGTACAAGCCGATGTGGACGATCGCGCTGGGGATGGGCTGTCCGGTGCCCGCGTCGATGACGACCCCGCTCACCATCCCGGTACCGACGACCTGTTCGGGAGCGCCCTGGGCCGGCTGTGGGTTCGCGACTACAACTTGAGGGTCGCGACGGTCGGCACGTTCGGCGGCAGGAACGCTGAGCGTGCCTGCCGCGACGAGTGCGAAGGCCAACGTTGGCGCAGGCCGAATGCGGATCGCCATGGATCTCTCCGGTTGCCCGATTCCCTACTTCGTCCTCTCGTCCAGCCTTCGCACGAGCTCCTCCGAGAGATCGAGCCCCGGATCGGCGGCCACGACGCCCGGATGCGGGAGCGAGAGCACGAGCAGCAGCCCGCGCTCCTCGCGGATCGCGTCGAGAACAGGCAGCATCAGCGTCCGGAAGTTGGCCAGTAATTCCTGGCTGAACTGTTCCACTCGGATCTGCCACGTCTCCTCGTCGAAGACGAGCTGGGCGCGCCGGTTGGTCAGGTCCTGCGCGAGGGCGTTCCGGGCCTCCAGCGAGAGCGCCGGCTGCGCCGCGCTGGCCTTCGATTCCAGATCCGCGATGGCCGTCTGCTTTGCCGCGAGGTCCGCGTCGCGTTCGGCGGTCAGCGTCTGCAGGTCCGCCGCCCCGCGCTGGCCCAGCTTCGACTTGCTCAGCGCCACCTGGAGGTTCACGTAGGCGATGCGCGCGCCGGCGGGGAGGTCGGCCGTCGCCTGTGGCGTGCCGGGCGGCGTCTGGGCCGCGACGGGTGCCGCCGATAGCAGGGCGATCGAGAGAATCACGGCCGACACGGTTCCGGATCGGCGTTTGATTCTCGGCGCTCGGCTCTTGAAGCCTTCGTCGGTCATTGCCCTCGTCCCTTCGTCCTCTGCCTCCGTCACACTCGCAGGAGCTTCGCCGCGTTCCCTCCGAGGATTCCCGTCTTGTCCTCGTCCGAGATCGGCAGCGATCGCAGCGACTCGAGCATGAGCGGAATACTGCCGATCTTATGGGGATAGTCGCTGCCCGCGAGCATGCGGTCGGCGCCGGCGAACTTGATGGCCAGCATCAGCGGGCCCTCGTCGAAATTCACGGTGTCGTACCAGAAATGCCGCTTCAGGTAGGCCGTCGGCGGCTCGTCGATGTGCTCGCGGCAGTCGCGAAACGCGCGCCAGCCGCGATCGAGACGCTCGGCCAGGTAGGGAATCGTCCCGCCCAGATGGCCGAGGATCCACCGGATGCGCGGGAACCGCTTGACCGTGCCGCTGAAGACGAGCTTCGAGGCCGCCAGCGTCGTGTCGAAGAGAAAGCCGTTCAGCGGCATGAGCCAGTAACGCTCCATGGCCTCGACGCCGACCGGATACATCGGGTGGATCATCAGCACCGCGTCGAGGTCGTTGGCCACCTCGTAGACCGGCCGGAACTGCTCGTCGTCGAGCCCGATGCCGTTGATGTTGCTGAAGATCATCGCGCCGGGCAGCTTCAGGTCGCGGATCGCGCGGGCGAGCTCGTTGGCCGAGGCCTTCGGATCGCAGAGCGGCAGCGTCGCGAGCGGGATGAACCGCGTGGGTCGATCCGCGCGCACGCGGCCCATGGCGTCGTTCACCGTGGCGGCGAGTTTGACGGCCACGCCCGGCGGCTCGACCTGCGTACCGGGCGTCGTGAGCGTGATCATCTGCATGTCCACGCCGTGCTCGTCGAGCACGGACTGACGGTAGGCGAGGTCGCGGTGCCCGGGCACGATGACGTTGTAGTCACCCGGGTAGTGCAGGACGGGGTTGTTCTCCGCGTCGCGCGTGGCCTTGAGCACGCTGCCCATCGGGCCGAGCGCGTGCAGGTACTCCGGCGGGTAGTAGTGATTGTGGACGTCGATGACCGGCATGGCGAAAGTGTAGACCAGGAGCGGCGGGACGGACGGCGTTACGCGCGGGTCCGGCCCGGCCGGGACCACAGCCAGTAGATTGGCAGGCCGACGAGGACCATGCCGAGGCCGATGATGCTGTCGCCGGGCACGGCCAGAATCTGCACGACGACGACAACCGCCGACACGGCCACGAAGAGAATCGGGACGACGGGGTAAGCCCAGACGCGGTAGGACGGCCGGTAACCGGGCCGGCGGCGGAGCAGCATCAGGCCGACGGCCATCGCCGCGAAGAAGATCCACTCGGTGTAGACGACGCGGGAAAACAGCATCCCGTAGGTGTTCGTGAGCGCGAGCACCGACGCCCAGATCGCCTGCAGCGCGATGGCGCGGTATGGCGTGCCGTACACCGGATGGACGGCGCCCACCCACCCGAACAGCGTGCCGGACTCGGCCATCGAGTAGTACACGCGCGGCCCGGTGAGGATGATGCCGTTGACCGCGCCGAACGTCGAGACCATGACGAGGATCGCCACGGCCGATCCGCCCCCGCCGCCGAGCAGCACGTCGGCCGCGTCGGCCGCGACCCGTGTGGACGCGCGGACGGCGTCGAGCGGGAGCACGCGAAGGTAAATGGCGTTCAGGCCCGCATAGCAGACCGTGACGACGAGCGTCCCGATGACGAGCGCGCGCGGAATCGTCCGCGCCGCGTCCTTCGTCTCCCCGGCCGTGTAAGTGACCATGTGCCAGCCGCCGTAGGCGAAGAGGCCCGCCGCGATCGCCAGCACGAACCCGTTGAGCGTGACCGCGCCCGCCGTCGTCTGCGCGGGCGCCGCGACCGCGCCCGACCAGACCGCGCCGGCCACGACGAGCGCGGCGATGGCCACGAGCTTGGCGGCCGTAAAGACGTTCTGCACGAGGCCGCCATGCCGAACGCCGACGTAGTTCACTGCCGACAGCACGATGATGACGCCCACGGCCACCAGCCGGAGGCCGAGGTCGCCGAAGTCGTAGAAGTGCCCGGCGTACCGCGCGAACACGACCGCGATCGCGGCAATGATGCCGGTATGCATGCTCCAGAACATCGCCCAGCCCCAGAGGAACCCGACGGCCGGCGAAAAGGCTTCGGTGAGAAACACGTACACGCCGCCGGTTCGCGGAAACGCCGAGGCCAGCTCCGCGCAGACGAGCGCGCCGAAGAGTGTCAGCACACCGGCCGCGAGCCACGCCCCGACGATGCCCGCGACCGACGGCATCTGCCGCGTGATCTCCGACGGCTGCACGAAGATCGACGCGCCGATGATCGTGCCGACGACCATGGCGGTGGCGTGGCTGAGACCGAGGGACTGACGCAGGGACGGTTCGCGGTTCACGGTTCGCGGTTCACGATGCGCGGATCGAACTCATAACATCCCGGCGTCACCAGCAGGCGTCCGTCAGCCGCGAAGAACAGGCTGGCCGGCGAGAGGATTCCGGCGGCCTGGAACTGCACGGTGCGGACTTTCTCGCCGTGCCGGTCGTAGACGTACGTGACGGGCGCCATGAGCGACACCCAGAGCCGCCCCTCGCCGTCAACGGCGGCGGCGCGCACCAGCGGCTCGACGAGCGGTCGCTGACCCGCGCCGGGCTCGCGCGCGGGCCACTGAGTCGGCAGCGCGTTGATGGCGGCGTCGAGCTCGGGGCCTTCGATGTGCCGCTCGTAGACCAGCGTGCCGTTCGCGTCGTACTTCTGGAACATCGGCCGCCCCGAGTGGAAGACGAAGAGAAACCCGCCGGTGGGATCGACGAGCGGCAGCCCGGCGTTGAGCGCCTGGTGCACGGCGGCGTCAGCGTCGTGCCCGGTGGGCCGGAGCGTGCCGACATGCCGCTCGATCTGGCCCTGGTTGTCGTACTCCGAGAAGAGCGTGCTGAGGCCGGGCCGGTTGATGAGGAAGGACTGCCCGGTGAACTGCATCGACTCGATGCCGTTGACGGTAAACGGCCCGAGCGACACGCCCGGCGAACGCAACCGCGTCAGGTAGAACCCGCCGAGCCGCGTGCCGTCGAGCGCGAAGTACTGCACGCGCCCGGCGCCGCGCGGCCCGTCGGCCACGGCGAAGAAACCGTCCGGGCCGAGCGAGAGCACCGCCGGGTCGAGCACGCGCCCCTCCTCGAAGCCGATCTGGATGACGCGGCGCACCGCGCGCGTCGTCCGATCGACGGCATAGACCGTGTGCGCGCGACGGTCGAGCACGACGTAGTCCCCGCTCTCGGTCACCGCGAAGCCGATGGGCTCGCGGAACTGCCCCACGATGTGGGCGGGCAGGCCTCCGGTGGCGGTGAGGGTCTCGACGGGGCGGGCGGGCTGGGTTGCCGGCGCGGGACCGGCCGCCGTCAGGGCGAGGGCGCCGGCGGCGAGCCAGAGACCCCGCATGTCGCGGTCAGTACCGGGCGGTGTCGAGGATGGCCGCCAGCACGTCGGCCGAGCTCGGCAGGATCTCTTCCTCGAGATCCGGGCAATAGGCGACCGGCGTGTCCATGGCGCCGACGCGGCGGACCGGCGCATCGAGGTGCTCGAACAGGTCGCCCGCCACGCGAGCCGCCAGCTCGGCGCCGAAGCCGCAGGTGACCTGATCCTCGTGCGCGATGACCACGCGGCTCGTCCGGCGCACGGCGTCGGCGATGCCCTCCCAGTCGAACGGCATGATCGTGCGCAAGTCGATGACCATCGCGCTCACGCCGTCCTTCTCGGCCTGCTGCGCGGCGAGCAGCGAGCGCTGCACGAGCGCGCCCCACGTCACGACGACGAGGTCCGTGCCCTCGCGTTTCACCGCAGACTTGCCGAACGGGATCATGTAGTTCGCGCCCGGGTACGCGCCCTTGTTGTAGGTCTGGCGGTACAGGTGCTTGTGCTCGAGGAACATCACCGGGTCGTCGCAGCGAATCGCCGTCCGCAGCAGGCCGGCCGCGTCCTCGGCGTTCGACGGGTACGCGATGCGCAGGCCCGGGCAATGCGCGAAGATGCTCTCGCCCGACTGGCTGTGGTACGGAGCGCCGCCCCGCAGGTAGCCGCCGATCGCGGTGCGCACGACGAGCGGACACGAGAAATGGTTGCTCGACCGGTACCGCAGCATCGACACTTCGTTGCGCAGCTGCATCATCGCGGGCCAGATGTAGTCGAAGAACTGGATCTCGACCACCGGCTTGATCCCGCGCGTCGCCATGCCGGCGGCACGGCCGACGATGCTGGCCTCGGCGAGCGGAGAGTTGAAGACGCGCTCGCCGCCGAACCTCTTCTGCAGGCCGTGCGTGACCTTGAAGACGCCGCCCTTGCCCCGCACTTCCGCCAGGTTCTCTTCGACGGTCGCGTCCGCGACGTCCTCGCCGAAGACGACGATGCGCGGGTCGCGCGCCATCTCGTCCTTGAGCGTCCGGTTGATGGCCGACACCATCGTGTCGGCCTTGCCCTCGGGCGCGGCCGCGGTGTCGAAGGCCGCGCCCGTCGGATCGACGTCGGGCGAATACACCCAGAGGCCCGCGGTCGCCTTGTCGGGCCTGGCGGCGCCGACGGCCGCTTCAGCGGCCTCCTTCACTTCCCGATCGACGTCCTTCGCGATGGCCGCCAGGTCCGCCTCGGACACGAGGCCCTCGGCCTCGAGGAACGCGGCGAACTTCCTCAGTGGATCGCGTGCCGCCTCCTCCGCGCGTTCCGCCTTCGTCTTGTACAGCCGCTCGTCGTCGGACAGTGAATGCGAGTACGGCCGGACCACCCTGGCATGGACGAGCGCGGGGCCCCTGCGGGACCGGCACCAGTCCACGGCCTCGCGCATCGCGCGGTAGCTCGGCAGCAGCTCGGTGCCGTCGACGCTGAGGACCTTCAACCCGGGGAAGGACGCCACCAGCTTCGAGAGGTCTCCACCGGGCGTCTGCACCTCCACCGGGACGGAGATCGCGTAGCCGTTGTCTTCGACCAGGAAGACGACCGGGAGCTGGCGCACGCAGGCGGTCGAGAGCGACTCCCAGAACTCGCCTTCGCTCGACGTCCCGTCGCCGAGCGAGACGTAGACGACCTCGTCGTGATGGAACTTCGAGACCCGGTCCGGGATGTCCGACAGGCGCTCGTACAGGCGGCCGGCGTCGGCGCAGCCGACGGCCTGGAGGCACTGCGTGCCCGTCGGGCTCGACTGGGAGACGATGTTGAGGCGCTTGTGGCCCCAGTGCGAGGGCATCTGGCGGCCGCCGCTGTTGGGGTCGTCGGCGGCGCCGACGCCGCTGAGGAACATCTCGTACGGCGTCATGCCGAGCTCGAGGCACAGGGCGCGATCCCGGTAGTACGGGTAGAACCAGTCGTAGCCGGCGCGCAGGGTCAGTCCCGCGGCGGTCAGGATCGCCTCGTGGCCGGCGCCGCTGATCTGGAAGAAGACGAGGCTCTGGTTCTTGAGCTGGATCTCCTTGTCGTCGATCCGGCGCGAGAGCAGCATCGTCCGGTAGACGCGGACGAGCGCGTCGGGCGACAGCCCGTCATGGGAGGCGGCCGGCGCGTCAGTCTGGGCGGCGGGCCTGTTTGAGAGGCCGGGGCTCTTCATCAGCGGAGGAATTATACCCTCCGGCCGCGGCCGGACGGCGTCAACCCGGATGGTATAATCGCGCGCGACGGCGCGTCCGCGCTCCAGCGCGTCCGCCCAGTGCCCACCAGCGACCAGCCGATGATTCCGCCAGCCGTGCCCGCGCGATGGGACGCGCTGCCTCTCGAGAAGGTGACCGAGATGGTGGCGCGAAAAACGGTGCACGGGCCGACGCTGACGCTTACGCAGGCCTACCTAAAGAAGGGCGCGCTGGTGCCGCTGCACGCCCACGACGGCGAGCAGATGATCTACGTGCTGCAGGGGGCGCTGCGGGTCGAGGTGGGCGGCGGCGACGTGACCGTTCGGGAAGGCGAGGTCCTGCAGGTCGCGGCCGGGTCGCCGCATCAGGCCGAGGCCCTCGACGACACGTTCGTGCTGGACGTGCGGGACCGGAGGGCTGGCGCGAGGGAGGCTTCATGACGATGACGTTGATACTGCTCGGCGCGATCGCGGTGTTCGCCATGTGGGGCATCGGGGTCTACAACCGGCTGATCGGCCTGCGGAACCAGAAAGAGAACGGCTGGCGCCAGATCGACGTCCAGCTCAAGCGGCGCCACGACCTGATTCCCAACCTGGTCAACACGGTGAAGGGCGCGATGGAGTTCGAGCGCGACACGCTCACCGCCGTCATGGAGGCGCGGTCGCGGGCGATGGCCGCCGTCGGTCCGGCCGACGCCGGCCGCAAGGAAGGGGAGCTGACCCAGGCGCTGGGCCGGCTGTTCGCCGTGGCCGAGAACTACCCGCAGCTCACCGCGAACCAGAACGTGCGGATGCTCCAGGAAGAGCTGTCGTCCACCGAGAACAAGGTCGGATTCGCGCGGCAGTTCTACAACGACATCGCGACGAAGTACAACATCGCGCGCGAAGTGTTTCCCGCCAATATCATCGCCGGCCTGTTCCGGTTCGACGCGGCCGAGCTCTTCGAGATCACGGACGCGGGCGATCGACAGGTGCCGACCGTCGACCTGTCGATGAAGACGTAGGCCGCCACGGCGGCGGCGCGCGGCGCAGGACTTCGGATGAACCTCCTCGAGCAGCAGGCGGCCAACCGCCGGCGGACGTGGATCGTCATGGCGATCTTCGTCGGCGTCGTCGCGCTCGTCGGGGTGGGCGTCGACCTGTTCGTCGTCGGCGGCGGGCAGACGTACGTGCCGGCCGCGAGCCTCGCCGCGCTGGCGGTGTCGGGCGGGCAGGCATGGTACGGGCTGCGCAACGGCGACCGGTCGGTGCTGCGATCCACGCAGGCGATTCCGATCGACCAGCGCCTCGCGTCGGCCGCGAGCGACGAGGACCGGCACCGGCTGCGACAGCTCGACAACGTGGTCGAAGAGATGGCGATTGCCGGCGGCGTCCCCAAGCCGGCAATCTGGGTGATTCCCGACAGCGACCCGAACGCGTTCGCGACCGGCCGCGACCCGGCGCACGCGTCGATCGCCGTGACCGAGGGGCTGCTGCGCGCGCTCAACCGCGACGAGCTGCAGGGCGTGGTCGCGCACGAGATGGCCCACATCCGGAACTACGACATCCGGCTGATGACCGTCGTCGCGGCGCTCGTCGGCGCCATCCTGCTCCTGGCCGACTGGTCCGCGCGCGTGATGCGGCACGGCGGCGGGCGCGGCAGCCGATCGCGCGCGCGCGGCAAGGACGGCGGTGCGCTCGTCGCCGTCGTCTTCGTCGTCTGGATCGTGGCGATCATCTTCGCGCCGGCGCTCGGCCGGCTGCTTGCGCTCGCGGTGTCGCGCCGGCGCGAGTACCTCGCCGACGCGACCGGCGCCGAGCTCACGCGCAACCCGCTCGCGCTGGCGAGCGCGCTCGAGAGAATCGAGAGGGCGGTCGAGCCCACGCCCGCCATCAAGCGCGGCTCGGCGCATCTGTGCATCGCGGATCCGCTGGGGCTCAGGCTCGACGACCGCGAGGGCTTCTGGGCGAACCTCTGGGCCACGCACCCGCCGATGCGCCGGCGGATCGCGGCGCTGAAGGCGATGGGCTATCAGTAGGGGACGGGCGAGTTTTCCACAGGTTTGGCCGCTTCGGGGTCAGGGGTCGGAGGGCATTCGCCCTTCCGACCCCTGACCCCGACCGGCTGCAACCTGTGGAAAACTCGCCCGTCCCCCTATCCAAACCCACACGCCCGCCAGTGAAACGAGCACCGTCAGATCGACACCGGTCCAGCGGCGGACGACGAGCGGGAGCGAGCCGTCGCCGAAGCCGTAGAAGAGATACATCGCGGCAGCGCACAACGCGGACACCGTCCAGAACGCCGGCCGGAAGCGCGGTTCGAGCCCGGCTGCCAGCGCCAGGACCGGCACGGCGAGATAAAGGTGGTTCTCGTGGACCTGCACGCCGAGCAGGTAGTACGCGAACACGCACCAGCCGCCGACGTACGCCCAGTCGGCCAGCCGCCGCGTGTGCCGTCCCCGCCAGAGCAGCCAGCCGATGGCCGCCAGCACGAGCAGCGTACCGAACGGCTTCGGGTTCGGATAGCCGAGCTCTTCGAGCCGGCTGATCTGGAGGATCCGGACGGGCGTCGTGAAGGCCTCGACCCACCCGAGCGCCGACACGGCGTAGGCCGACCGGATGATCCAGGTCACGACCCACCAGGCGTTCAGGCCGTTTCCCGACAGCATGTCGTGCGCGGCGAGCCGGCCGAGCGCCTGGACCATGTTGGGCAGCGCGCCGCGCAGCGCGAACGGCAGCATCACCAGGACCGAGGTGAGCAGGCCGGCCAGCCCGAACGACACCAGCGCGGCCGTGGCCGCCGCCCGGCGCCGCCAGAAGACGGCCAGCGCCACGACCGGGAACACGAAGACGGCCTGCGCCTTGGTGAGAACCGCAGCGGCGACCAGGGCGCCGGCGAGCGCGGGGGAGCCGGCGCCGGCGAAGAGCACCGCCGCGGTCGCCGGCATCGCCATCTCGGCGTCGAGATAGCCGAGGCCCGCGCCGTTGATGATGATCGCCGGGTTGAGCCAGATCGCCATGGCGGTCCACGTTGCGGCCGCCGGGTCGATGGCGCGCCGGCCCCAGGTGAGCAGCAGGAGCACGAGCGCCAGCTCCGCGAGGATGCCCGGCGCCTTGACCAGGACGGTGAGCAGCGTGGAATCGGTGAACGTCGGATCGATCTCTCGGTACACGCGACCGACGGCGGCCATCGCGTAGAGCCCGAGCGGCGGGTACTCCGTCGTACCGCGGGTTTCGCCCCAGACGAGCAGGCCGCGCTCCGGCGGGTCGCCGCCGACGCCGTACATGCCCGTGACGTCCCACCCGCCGACAAAGGTCCACAGCTTCCAGGACCCGACGTCCGGCGAGCCCGGGCCCGGGAGGAGGACGACACGCAGAACGGCGCCGAGGACGAGGCCGATCCAGACGCGCCGCGACAACGGCCCCGCCATCAGTGGAGGCGGCGGTCGGTGTCGTCACCGCGGCCGCCGCGATGGACGTCGAAGCGGCGTCGCATCCGGTCCATGCGCCAGCGGGTCAGCCGGTATTGCCACTCGAGCCTGAGGGTGCCGGGGCCTTTCAAGTACATCCAGCCGAAGAACATGCCGCCGAGGTGCGCGACGTGAGCGACCGAGTTGCCGCTCCCGCCGGCGGCCGACAGGAACGCGATGCCGCCCATGATGAAGACGAACACGCGGGCCGGCAGAGGGAAGATGAACATGAACAGCACCTGCCGGTGCGGGAAGAGCAGCGCCCAGGCGAGCAGCAGGCCGTAGACGGCGCCCGAGGCGCCCACCGTGGGGACGAAGTACACGCCGGCGGTGCCCTCGAAGGGCAGCAGCGACACGAGCAGCTGGCAGAGCCCCGCGCCGATGCCCGTCACGAAGTAGTACTTCGTGAAGGCCGGCGTGCCCCAGCGTCGCTCGAGGTCCACGCCGAACATCCAGACCGCCAGCATGTTGAACAGGATGTGTCCGAACCCGCCCGGGTCGTGGACGAACAGGTACGTGACGAGCCGCCAGATCTGGCCGCCCTCGACGACCGACTGGGGCAGCATGCCGAGCTGGCCGACGAAGAACGTCGGTGAGAACAGCGTGAGGACGAACACGCCGACGTTGCTGTAGATGATGGCGCGGACGGCGGGCGACAGCGGACCCGGTCCGAAAGACACGATCGAGCCGGCGGGCGCGAATCGACTCACAGTCCCGGATGCTAACAGATCATCCGCGCAGCCGCGTGACCAGCCGCCGCAGCACGATCGTGAACTCCTCGAGCCGCAGCGCGGCAGCCATGAGCGCGAGCGCGCCGACGCCGGCGGCAATCGAACCCGCCAGGCGCACGAGCCGCGACGCGAGCGCCGGGTCCGGCATCAGGTCGTGGAGTCGGCCCTCGACCCACCAGGCCACCGCGCCCATGACCAGCGACGCGAGCGTGATCTTGATGAGGGCGGACAGCACGCGCCGACCGTCGAGCCCGCCGAGGCGCCGCGACAGCAGCAGCAGGAGCAGGCCGGCGTTGACCGACGACGCGAGGGTCGTGGCGAGCGCGAGGCCGAGATAGCCCAGGCCGCGAACCAGCAGCAGGCTCAGCACGATGTTCGCGACAATGGACGCGACGCTGATGAGGACCGGCGTCCGGGCGTCCCCCATCGCGTAGAAGCTGGGCGTCGCGATCTTCACGACGCTGTAGCCGAGAAGGCCCGGGGCGTAGAAGAGCAGCGCCGCGGCGACCGCGGCGGTGTCGGCGGCCGTGAAGCGTCCCCACTCGAGGGTGAGCTCGATGATCGGCGCGGCCAGGACCATCAGGCCCACGCACGACGGGACGTTGAGCATCAGCATCAGCCGGAGCCCGGCCGACAGCACGCGGCGCATCTCGTGCCAGGCGCGGTCGCCCGCGTGGATGGCCAGGTCGGGGATCGAGGCGGTGCTGACCGCCACGCCGAAGATGCCGATCGGCAGGTACATGAACGTGAACGCGTACATGAGCCACGACAGGGGCCCCTCGCCCAGGTCGGTGGCCAGGATCGTCGTCACGAGCAGGTTGATCTGCCCGGCCGCCTGCCCGAGGGTGCCGGGGCCCATCAGGGACAGCACTTCGCGCAGGCCCCGGTCTTTCGGATCGAGGACCCACTGGTGACGGAAGCCCACGCTCCGCAGGGCCGGGTATTGCACGGCCATCTGCGCGAAGCCGCCGAGGACGAAGCCGTACCCGAGCGCGACGATCGGGTGGACGCCCAGGGTGGTTCCGACCCAGCCGCTCGCCACGGCGCCGGCGATCAGTCCGATGTTGAACATCGCGGGCGACAGGGCCGGCAGAAAGAACTGTCGCATCGCGTTCAGCATCCCCATGAACACCGCCGCCAGGGCGATGAGCGTGAGAAACGGCATCGTGATGCGCGTGAGCTGGATGGTGAGCTCGAGCTTGCCGGGTATCTCGCCGTATCCGCCCGCATAGAGCCGCACGAGCGGATCGGCGAACACGATGCCGGCCACGACGATCGCGCCCGTCACCAGCAGCAGCGCGTTGAGAACCTGCGACGCCAGCCGCCAGGCGGCCTCCGGGCCGCCGCGAGCGAGCGTGCGGGCGAAGGTCGGGACGAACGCGGCGCTCATCGCGCCTTCCGCGAACAGCTCGCGCAGGAGGACCGGCAGGCGGGCCGCGACACTGTAGGCGTCGACCGCGAATCCCGCGCCGAAGAAATAGGCGATCGCCACGTTGCGGGCCAGGCCGAGCACCCGGCTGCCGAGCGTTGCGACGCCGATCAGGCCGGCCGACCGGGCGAGGCCGAGACTCACGTGTGACGGTCCTGTGATCCGGGGGGCGCCGGCGAGCGGGCAAAAAGAAGGGGCCTCAACCCCTGCGATTGAGGCCCCTGCCCGGAGGATGGATGAGAGGCTCTTGCGTGCCTTTCAATCAGCTTAGACGCACGTCTCGCGGAAAAAGTTTTCGCGCTCAACGGCCGAGCCGGTTCTTGACGAGCTCGCTCACAGCCCGTCCGTCCACGGTGAGGCCGCTCAGCCGCGCGAGCGCGTTTTTCATGACTTTGCCCATATCCCTGGGTCCGGCGGCGCCGGTTTCTGTGATGGCGGCCTCGATGGCTCCCGAAATCGCGTCGTCCGACGCGGCCGGCGGCAGGTACTTCTCGAGCAGCCCGATCTCCGCCTGTTCGCGATCGACCAGGTCCTGTCGCCCGCCCGCCCGGAACTGGTCTACGGAATCACGCCGCTGTTTGACCAGCACGCCGACGACCTGCAGGCTCTCGGTCTCGTCGAGCGGGCGGCCTTTTTCGACCTCCCGGTTCATCAGCGCGGCCTTGAGCATGCGCAGCGGCGCCAGGCTCACCTGGTCGCGGCGGCGCATCGCGTCGGCGATGTCGGCGGTCACGCGTTCGACGAAAGTGGGCATGGCTGGCCTCGCTACCGATCCTGGTCAGAGTCGCCGATCGTCACGTGCCACGCGTCGGCCGACTGATAATAATCGCCCGGCACCGGCACGGCATTGACCTTCGCGACGAGCTCGATGGTGGAGCGCTGGGAGAAGTAGCCGGACTTGCGGAGCGCGCGCCGGTACCCCTCGTGCGTGACCCAGGTCCGGATCTTGTCGGAATCGGCGGCCCGGGCCTCGCGGTCGACCCACCGCAGCAGCGTCAGCATCGCCGTCGGATCGTCCGGCTCAGCCAGGAAATCGACGAGGCGCGTCACCCGGCCGAGCGGCTCGATGCGGTGCCGGTACACGACGTACCCGGCGACCTCGCCGTCGCGCTCGAGCGCGGCCATTTGATAGCGCACATGGGGCGGCTGCACGTACTTCCAGTTGAGGTACGACGCGTCGCGGCGGACGGCGAAGGCGAAGCGGGCGCTCACGCGCTCCCAGAGCGCCGTGAATCGAGCGTCGAAGCTGTGGATGGCGCGCACCTCGCCCTCGAGCGGACGTGGCCTCGAAACGAGCCGCACGAACGGCAGCGTGACGTAAGACACGAACCGGTTGATCGGCACGGGCCAGGTCGGCCGGCGCAGCGCGCGGCGGCTGAGCGGCTTGACGAGGGCGGGAATCGGGCCGAGGTTCGGCCAGCGCAGCTTCGCCAGCAGGCCGCGCGACGAGTCCGACAGGCCCAGGCCGATCGACGCGCCGGCGTTGCGGTCCCAGACGCGAAGGAGCTGATCGCCGATGCCCTGGCGCTGCCGCTCGGGGGCCACCATCACGTCGGTGCCCCAGGCCGCGTCCACCTCCGTGCCGTGCACCGCCAGGCGCACCGGCATCGTCGCGTACTGCCCGATCACGGTCTGGCCCTCGCGCGCGACCCAGATCACCGGCCCGCCGGGCGCGCCCGGGTTCTGATCGTACTGCCACTGCCAGCGCAGCCGGTTGGCTTCGGCCGCGTCGGCGCCGAACACCCGTCGGTAGAGCACCTCGACCTGGCGGCGATCCTCTGGGCGATAGCGCTCGATCCTCGTCATGGGTGCGGGCCGGTCCGGGCGGCGGCGGGGTAACGCATGAATTATAGTGGCTTCCGCCGATGAGCCGACCCGCGGTGGACCTGGCCATGGTGGTCCCGACCTACAACGAGCGCGACCGCCTCGCTGAGCTCGTCGACGCGGTGTTCGCGGCGGCCGCCCGCGCCGGCGTCGCCCTCGAGATCGTGATCGTCGACGACAACTCGCCGGACGGCACGGGTGCGCTCGCCGACGAGCTGGCGGCGCGGCACCGGATCACGGTCGTGCACCGGTCGGGCAAGCTCGGCCTCGGCACCGCCGTGGTCGAAGGGTTCCGCGTCGCGGCGGCGGGCATCGTCGGCGTGATGGACGCCGACTTCAGCCATCCGCCCGCGCTCGTGCCCCGGATGCTGCGCGTGTTCCAGGCCACCGGCGCCGACCTGCTCGTGGCGAGCCGGTACATTCCGGGCGGCAGCACGCCCAACTGGCCGTTCCGCCGGCGGCTGCTCTCCCGGGCGGCCTGCCTGCTGGCGCGGCCGCTGTCGCCCATCCGGGACGCGACGTCGGGGTTCTTCCTGATTCGGCGCGAGGTGGCGGCCGGCGTGACGATCAAGGCCGGCGGCTTCAAGATCTGCCTCGAGCTGCTGGTGCGCGCGGCGCCGGCGCGGCTGGCGGAAATGCCGTTCCGGTTCGACGACCGCGAGCTTGGGGAAAGCAAGATGTCGGTCCGCGAGGCCGCGGGCTACCTCGTCCAGCTTCGCGACTTGTACCGCATCCGCTGGTCCCGGCGGCCGCCGCCGGATCGGCACTACGAACGGCTGGCGCCCGAGGACGTCGATCGGCTCGGCGCTTCAGCCGGCTGAAGGCCGACCGGCGCCGGCGGCGCGCCCGGTCCGAACAGCATCCGCGATCCGAGGTTCCACGCGATGTCCCACTTCGACGTGACGAGCCGCGCGATGTCGCCGGCGTGGCGGGCGACGTAGGCCGGCCGCAGGTAGAAGCGGCGGCGCGCGCGGTTGATCGCGCCGAGGACGGTCGGCTCGTCCAGACCGTTTCCCTCGAGCAGGTAGTACGAGTACTCCATGTGCGACCAGTCGCTGCGGGCCAGCCAGCCCTGGGCGACCGCCTTGGCATGGAGCTCGGTGCCGGGATAGGGCACGGCCGGGTAGAAATTGGCGAAGTCTGGCCCCAGCTCGATCGCGTAATCGACCGTGCGGCCGAGCGAGTCGGGCGTGTCACCGGGGTAGCCGAGAATGAAGAACCCGAACGACCGGATCCCGGCCCGGCGCATGTTGTCGATCGCCAGCCGGATCTTCTGCCCCTCGAGCCGCTTCATCATGTCCTTGCGCGTCTGTTCCGATTCGGTTTCGATGCCGAGCGCCAGCATCCAGCAGCCGGCCTGCTTCAGGCGGGCCACGAACTCGGGGTTCGTAAGGTTGTCGGCGCGCGCGTTGCCGAACCACTGCACCGGCAGCCTGCGGGCGATGAGCTCGTCGCAGAAGGCCGCGAACGTCTTGACGTTCAGCGTCACCGTGTCGGCCCAGAGGTAGAAGAACCGCAGGCCGAAGTCGCGGTACCCGCGCTCCATCTCGTCCACCAGCTCGGTCGCGCTGCGCTCGCGAAACTTGTGTCCCTGGTGGATCGGCGCGACGCAGAAGTCGCACGTGTAGGGACAGCCGCGCGAGGTCTCGACGATCACATAGGGGGCGTTGACCAGCGGCAGCCGGTAGCGCCGGAGATCGAGCAGGTCCCACGCGGGGTACGGCGCGTGGGCAAAGCCCGCAAACGTCCCGTGCGCGCGGTGCGCGACGATCCCGCCCTGCCGGCGGCACGTGACGCTCGGGATCCGGTCGAACGCGTCGTCGGTCTCGAGCGAACCGATGGCCTCGAGCGCGTCTTCGGGCTCGCCGACGATCATCGCGTCCACATCGGGCGCCCGCTCCATCGACTCGCGCGGCGCGCACGAGACGTGCGGACCGAACGACACGAGCGGCGCGCCGTAGCGGGCCTTCAGGACCGCCATCGCCCGGGTATCGCCCTCCAGCGTCGGCGTCGTGCTCGGAAAGACGATGAGCGACGGCTCGAATCCGTCCCGTTCGAGCGACGCGATCAGGTCGCCGACGGTGCGGCGCTCCGCGGTGAGATCCGAGAGCCGGACGTCCCATCCCCGCCGCCGGTAGAGCGCCGCAGCAAGCGCGAGCGTGTAGGGCGGCTTGGTCGTCCCGAGGACTTCCTCACGCTCCTGGCAGCGGCCCTGCCGGGTGAAGGCGATGCCGCCGACGAGGGGCGGGTTGACGAAGAGGGTGCGACGCCCGAGCACGCGGCATTGTACCGCGGCGCCCGGTGCTAGCTGCCGGCGCCGCGACCAGGACCGCCGGTCACGGGCGTGACCGGCACAATCGGCACGAACACGCCCGGCGTCGTGTTGACGGCGGGGTTCGGCGCGGGCGCGGCCGGCGGCTCGGGTGACGGCACGCCGACGGCCGGCACGACCGGCGGAATCTCCTCCTCGGGCGCGCCCGGCGTCCGCAGGGGTACGGCCGGGCCGGCGCTGAAGGGGTACGCGCCCGAGGCGAGCGGCGAACTGGTCGGCAGAATCATGACCGTCTCGTAAAGTGACGGGCCGGCGGTCCGCGCGGTACGCGGCCCCAGGATGTAGCCGGCGGCCGTCCGCAGCAGCGAGTCGATCACCTCGCGCTCGGGGCGATTCTCGAACCGCAGCATCGGCACCGGGCCGCCCGCGAGCTTCTCGGCGTTGATAACGTACGAGCCGCCCACCCGGCCCCATTCGGCCAGCACTTCGCGGATGGTGACGTTCTCGGCGACGAGCGTCACGCGGCCCTCGAGGTCGAACGAGATCTCGAGCCTGCGCCTGGACGCGTCCTGCTGCGCCAGCAAATCCTGCGCGGCAATGCCACTGACGAGTGCCGCCAGCCCGGCGGCGACGATCGCGCCTCGCATGTCGAAGCCCTCCGAATAGCGACGTTCCCGATCAGTATACGTCCGGGACGCCCGGTTGGCCGGGATCAGCGGCCGGAAGTCCCGCAGGTCCGGTCGAGGCCTTCGACCGCCGCCCATACGGAGCCGGGCGGCGCGGCGCCGCCCGAGGCGGTAACGGCCGACACCGCGATCGTCCTGAAGCCGTGCCCGCCGACGGCTTCCGGTGCGACGTCCAGGCAGACCGTGCGGCGCGCGCCCGGCACGAGCGGCAGCGGCCCGGTCGTAACGCCCGGGGCGGCGAGCGACAGGAACAGCTCGCCGGTGCGCGCAATGCGCGGGGCCTCGGCGGACACCCGGATGGCCGCCGCGCTGCTGTGCACGAACAGCCGGGCCGGACCGTCGAGATAATGCAGGATCAGCCCCGATGCGTCACCAGCCGTCGTCGTGCCATGTCCGATCCGGCGCGGATCGACGCCGCGGATCTCGCTCGCCATGCGGAAAGGCACCGTCAGGCCGATGAGCGCGACGCCTGCAAGCACCCACCGTGCGGGCAGCGCGCGCGCCGTCGTCAACGGGGCGGCGGCGATGATCAGGCCCATGACGATCCACGCGGGTATCGCGACGCTGTCAACGAGCATCGGCTGGCCCGACAGGGCACTGATCAGGAATGCGACCGTCGCGAGCGCAGCCGGCACCGCCCAGGCGCCGGCCGCCGAGCGATGTGCGCCGACCGCCAGCCGCAGCGTGCCGACGAGGGCCCAGACGAACAGGCCCAGGCCGACCAGGCCGAGCTCGGCCAGGATCTGCAGCACGTAGTTGTGCGGCTGGATGCCGGCTTCGCCGAAGCCCCTTTTCACGACATCGGTCTGATGCGGCAGCGACCGTTGCGCGTAGGTGCCGATGCCGACGCCGAACACGGGGCTCTCCGCCGCCGTGTCGAGCGAGACGTTGGTGATGGCCCAGCGCAGCGCGAGCGATTCCATCGCCTTCGGACGTGTCCCGGTCCGGGCGACGACCAGGACGGTGACGAGCAGCAGCAGGACGCCGGCCGAGCGCACGACGCTCCGGCGTCCGCCGCCGGCGGTGAGTATCTGATAGACGATGACGGCCACCAGCACGGCGACCCCGGCCAGAATCGCGGCGAGCGACGCGGTCAGCCAGAGCGCCGAAGCGCTCAGGGCGAGCGCCACGACCCACCGCGCGCGCCGCTCCGGTTCGGTGGCGACAAGGCCCGCGGCCAGCACGGCGACCATCACGAAGTAGGAACCCGCCGTGTTGACCTTGTTGACGTGCACGGCCCACCGGCCCGTCACCACGAGCTCGGGCAAGGCGTCCAGCACTCGGCCCGTGGCCACGGCGGCTTCGAGCACGGTCGTGACCGACAGCACGGAGATGCCGGCGCCGGTCACGACCGAGGCGATCACGATCCGCCGGGCCAGCCCGGGCGCGATCGCACAGGAGCGCGCCGCGATCAGCATCACGGCGACCCCAGCGACGACGAGCACGGCGGCATTGACGTACGCGAACCCGGCCGTTTCCATCCAGAGCCGGGGGTCCCCGGGTGGTCCGTGGAATCCGGTCGCCAGGTGTCCCGCGAGCCGGCCGAGGAAGGCTCCGGGGTAGTCGTTGTGAAACTGCGAGTAGCGCCAGAGGACGGCGGCCGAAGCGAGCACCGAGGTCACGAACAGCAGCCAGGGGCCGGTGACGCGGGACGGCAGCATGGGCGAATCGGCGCGGCGAGCGACGGATCGGACCGACACACCGGCGAGGAAGGCCAGCGTCAGGGCCTCGGCGCCCCGGATCGGATAGCCGTTCAGCCAGGCGTTGGCGATCAACCGGCCGAGCGGCGCGAGGACCGCCAGCGCGATGAGTCCCCACGCGGGCCGCCACCAGCTGACCGCGGTGAGCGCGACGGCGCCGGCCGAGAACGCGACGGGCGCGTTCGGCGACCAGAACACGGACTGCGCGAGCAGGGCGGCGAGGCAGGCGAGGGCGAACCGCGGCGTGGCCGACAGCGCCCGGCGCACTAGAGCTTGACGGCCTCGGGGAGGCTGCGGAAGTGCGCGACGACGCGGGCGAGGATCTCGTCCAGGCCCACGGTCGGTTGGTAGCCGATGTAGCTCTGGATCTTGCTGATGTCGGGCACCCGTCGGCGCATGTCCTCGAAGCCCGGCCCGTAGGCTTCGTCGTACGGCACGAGCTCGATCTCGGCCGAGCTCCCGGTGGCTCGACGGACCCTGTCGGCCAGCTCCAGCATCGAAATCTCCTCCGGGTTGCCGATGTTGAAGACCTGGCCGACGGCACGCGGCTCGGCCGCGAGGCCGATGAGGGCCTTGACGACGTCGCCGACATACGTGAACGAGCGCGTCTGCCGGCCGTCGCCGAAGACGCGGATCGGCCCGCCCTGGAGCGCCTGCTGGACGAACGTCGGAATCACCATGCCGTACTGCCCGGTCTGGCGCGGGCCCACGGTGTTGAAGAGGCGGGCGATGATGACCGGCAGGCCCCGCTCGCGCCAGTACGCGAGCGCGAGGAATTCGTCGATCGCCTTGCTGCAGGCATACGCCCAGCGCCGCTTGAACGTCGAGCCCAGCACGAGGTCGGCGTCCTCCCGGAACGGCACCGTGGCGCTCTTGCCGTACACCTCGGACGTCGAGAACACGACGACCAGTCGCGACTTCTTGTGGGCCTCGGCGAGGACGATTTCCGTTCCGCGAACGTTGGTTTCAATCGTCTGGACAGGGGACTCGATGATGCGCTTGACGCCGACCGCGGCGGCCAGGTGGAACACGACGTCGGCGCCGTCGACGAGCTCGGCGGTGACGGCTTCCTTCATGATCGTGTCGATCACGTAGGCGAAGCCGGGCCTGCCCTTCAAGTGCGCGATGTTCGCCATCGAGCCGGTCGACAGGTCGTCGACGACCGTCACCGAATGCCCGCGCTCGAGCAGGGCGTCGGCCAGATGGGATCCGACGAACCCCGCGCCTCCCGTCAACAGTGTTCGCATGGTGGCATCCTCGACCGCAGATTCGCAGCGTTGATCATACCGTGCTTTGACGAGGGTACGTCGCGCCGGCGGCGAGCACGCGGTCCGCGGCGGTCACGACCGCGGCGACGTCGATCGCGTCGAGGCAGTCCGGCACGCGATTGCGGCACCGATCGGGCGGCAGCCGGACGAGGCCGCAAGGCCGGCACCACAGGTCGGCGCGGACGACTTCATGCGGCGTGGCGGCCGGGCCGTAGCGCCCCGGATCGGAGGGACCGAACAGCACCACGAGAGGTGTGCCGACGGCCGCGGCCAGGTGCATCGGTCCCGTGTCGCCGGTGACGAAGAGGTCCAGGCGTGCGAGGATTGCGGCGAGCGACGGCAGGTCGAGCGCGCCGCAGACGTCAACGACCGGCACGGCCGTGAGGCGCGTCTTGACCGCGTCAACAAGCGCCCGATCGGCCGGCCCGCCTGTGAGCACGATGGTCGCCCCGTGGCGGCGCGCGATCTCCCGCGCGGCGTCGCCGAAACGCTCCGGGTGCCACTGCTTCGACGGCCGGCCGCCGCTCGCGTGGACACCGACGAGGCGGGTCCCGAAGGCGGGCAGCGTCGCGTTGGCCCTCGTCCGCGCCTCGTCGGGCAGACGGAGCCGCTGGGGCGCTGGCGCATCGGCCCGGGCGTCGGCGCCGAACGCCCGGCGCACGAGGCGCTCGGCGTTGAGCCGGACGTGCGCCGACGAATCGTAGACGCCCGCGTCCGTGAGAAAGGCGCCGCCGCCGCCGGTCCAGTAGCCCGCCCGGTGGCGCGCGCCGGACAGCCACGCCAGGACGTTGCTGCGGATGTCCGGCTCGAAGTTGATGACGAGATCGTAGGCATGCTGCCGCCAGCGTCCGGCCTCGCGCACGAGCGCGGGCCACGAGGACCCGCGGCCCTCGCGGGCGAGCCAGGGCACGTCGACCAGATGCACGCGATCGATCCCGGGTACGAGCGCGGCCAGGTCGGCGTTCCAGCTGCCGACGGCCAGGTCGATCGTCGCCGTCGGCGCCAGCTTCCGCGCCAGTCCGATCGCGTCGAGGACCATCAGCAGGTCGCCGATGCGCTCGAGGCGGAGCAGGAGCACACGGGCGGGCGTCGCCGCTTCGGGCCGGCGCCACCACGCCAGCGGACGGGTCGCGACATCCGCTAACGCGACCAGCCGGCGCTCGCGCGGGTGCGGAATCTGCAGGCCTGGGCGCATCGTCATCGGACCTGGACGCGGGTCACCATTACCCCGAGGTCGCGCGGATCGTTCGTCCCGAGGAGTTGTTGCGGGCTCCAGGTGCTGGTCTGGAGTCGCAGCAGGACCGGGTTGGCGGAGTCGGCGGCGCGCGCAGCCAGTGCGGGACCCACACGGAATCGGTGCGGACTCACGTCGCTGCCGGGTGTCGCCCGGCCCAGCAGCTCGCCGGCGAGCGTCACGCTGGTTTCCGGCGACGCCCCCGACGGCGGCCGCCCGCCGCTGCTCATCCAGATGACGACTTCGGTCGCCTCGGGGGACACGCCGAGCAGCCTCACGCTCGCGGCCCCGTCCGTCCATCGGAACACCTGCCGGGTCGGCTCGTGCGTCTCCGGTGCGTAGAACCCACGCGCCAGGAGCGCGTCGATTGAGCCCATGGCCAGGTCGATCGGGCCGGCGACCGGCTCGGTCCGCGGCGTGAGGTGGTAGAGACCGAAGTCGAACTCCTTGAGCTTGACGTCCGTTGGGTAGGCGTTGGCCGGCGAGTCGTACTCGGGGACCCAGAAGCGGTCGCCGCCGATCCGTTCGGCAGCGAGTTGCTGCGACAGGATGTCGGTGCCGCTCCCGCCCATGAACAGCACGCGTTCGTAGCGTGTTGTCGCCCACCTGAGGAATTCGGTCAGCGCCTTCTTGTCTGGTCTCGTGGCGTGGAGTTGAAGGACCTGCCGGTCGTACACATAGGCCAGCGGAAGCCCCAGCACGTGCAGGTCGGATCCCGCGCCCCGTGACTCGACGAGCAGCAGGTCCCGGTCCCCCACGCCAGCCGCGAGCGCTTCGAGCCTGGGGATGAGGCCGGCGTATTCGACGTGCGCGCGAACGGGTGCGGCCGCTCGCCAGTAGACGAGCCCGAGCGGCGCCAGGGCGAGAACCACGAGCCCGATGTGCGCCACCGGCTGCCACGGCCGCGCGGCGCTCGAGCCGGCCGCGGTCCCACGCGCGCGCGCGAGCCGCCGTTGCCAGGCCCGCGGATCGAGGAGGTCCGTCGCCAGCGCGGCGACGGCCAGCATCGCCGCCGGCACGATGACCATGAGGAAGCGGCGCGACGTCCAGAAGTGCTGGGGCACGATGCGGGTCTTGTAGAAGAAGAAGACGCCGTGGGCGAGAATCGTCAGGAACACGGCCGGTGCGTGCCAGAAGCGCCGCCGCAGCGCCACGCCGAGGCCGATGACCGCCGCGAGCAGGCCGAGCGGCGTGACGTACCACGAGAACACGCGGAACGCCATCGCGTCGTGCACCGACAGGCGGCCACCCGCCTCACGGAGGAAGTAGGCATAGGCGGCGAGCACGACGATCGCCCCGCCCAGTGCCGTCGGCAATGCCGTCCTGACGGGCGCCGCGAGGCGTTCCCGTGCGAGCGCCGCGCGGACGACGAGCGCGGCGACGGCCGCCGCGAGCAGCAGCACGCCGGTCTGGTCCACGGTGAACGAGACGTACGGATCCGAATAGGCCGCCATGGGCACGACGAGATACCAGAGGCCGGCGGCGGTCGTGGCGGACAGCGCGAGACCGAACGCCACGCCGATCCGCTGCCGGTTCGCGACCACGAGGATCGCCGCTCCGATGAGGGCGCCGATGGTGAGGATGGCGTCGTACCGGAAGAAGAGCGGCAGGCCGGCGAGCGCGCCGGCCACCGCGCCGAAGAACTTCCGGTCGCCGTCGATCGCCCGCCCGAAGGCGAGCAGCGAGCCGAACAGCAGGGCGCGCGACGCGACCTCGACGTTGGGGTAGCGGCCCCACCAGACTTCCGTGACGTGAACGATCAGGAGGGCCGACGCGGCCGCAGCGGCGAGGTGGCCGAACGCGCGAATGCCAGTGAGGTACACGGCGACGAGGCCGATCACCGTCCAGAACACGACCGTCTGCCGCGCGCCGCTCAGGCCGTTGAGGCCGTACCCCAGCGCGATCGACGCCGGGAAGCCGTGCGGAAACTGCCCGACGACCGCGCCCTCGGCGGGGTCGAGGATGAAGTAGCCCATGAAGCGAAAGCCGTAGACGCCTGCGCGCCCCCGGACCTGCGGGAAGAACAGGTTGCGGAATGGCGCGGGCACCGACGCGATCACCGGGTCGTGGTAGACGAGCGTGCCCCGTTGCGCGATCTGGATGCCTTCGTTCATGTAAACGCCGGGGTCCTTGCCGCCCATCACGTATTCAGCGGGCGGCAGGAACTGCCAGAGTCCGAACGCCACCAGCGCGAGGGGCACGAGCGCGGTCAGTGTGACGCGAGGCGCGCCGCCGCCAAACGCGAGCGATCGGCGGCCTGCGAGGACAATCAGGGCCGACAGCGCACCGTTAATCCAGAGCAGCCGGTCGAAGAGGTAGACGCCGAAGGCCGCCAGGCCGAGCACGACGAAAACAGACCACGTGACGCTCAGCAGCACGGCCCAGAACACGCGCTCTTCGGCCGGCACGCCCGCGCGCGCCCCGCGGTTCCACAGCGGCAGGCGGAACAGCAGGGCGCCAGGCAGGTATCCGACCAGAAGCGCCGCCGCTGCTTGAACCACCATCCGGCGTCAGGCGCCCCGCGCCGGCGGGCGCCATCCCCGCACGAGGCCCGCCACCCGATCCACGTCGTCCGCCGCGAGGCCCGGGTGGAGAGGCAGGGAACAGACCGTGCTCGCGACGCGGTCGGCCACCGGACACGGCGCCGCGGCGAGATGGGCGAAGGCTTCCTGGCGCGGGATCGGGATCGGGTAATGCACCAGCGTGCCGACGCCCTCGGCCGCGAGGTCGGCCTGGAAGCGATCCCGGTCGGACGTGAGCACCGGGAAGAGGTGGTAGACGTGGCCCGGATCGCACTCGGGCGGAACTTCGACGGCCGCGCCATCGAGCCGGCTGCGGTACCGCGCGGCGAGCCGCCTCCGGTCGTCGGTCCAGCCGGACAGGTAGGGCAGCCTGGCCCGGAGGATGGCGGCCTGCATTTCGTCGAGCCGGCTGTTCACGCCGAACTCGCGGTGGCGGTACCGATCGGTCTGGCCGCCATTACGGAGGCGGCGCAGCCGATCGGCCAGCATCGGATCGTTCGTGACGACCGCGCCGCCGTCGCCGAGCGCGCCCAGGTTCTTCGTGGGATAGAAGCTGAATGCGGCGGCGGCGCTCGCCGAGCCGACGGGCCGGCCCGCGGCGGAGGCCAGGTGCGCTTGGCACGCGTCCTCGACGATGACGAGGTCGTGGCGGCGGGCGATCGCCTCGAGCGCGGGCAGGTCGGCCGGCTGGCCGTACAGGTGGACAGGCATGATGGCCGCGGTGCGCGTTGAGACGGCGGCTTCGACCGCCGCGGCATCGATTGTGAGGCGCAGCGGATCGATGTCGGCGAACACGGGCGTGGCGCCGGCCATGAGGATCGCCAGGCCCGAGAAGGCGGCCGACAGCGGCGTCGTGATGACCTCGTCGCCGGGTCCGATCTGCAGCGCGCGCAGCGTCAGCGCGAGCGCATCGGTGCCCGTGCCGACGCCGACCGCGAATCGCGCGCCCGAGGCCTGCGCGAACTCGCGTTCGAAGGCCTCGAGCTCCGGTCCGAGGATGAACCAGCCGCTCGCGATGACCCGCTCGACGGCCGCCCGGACGTCGTCCCGGTCGGCGCCTGGCGCGAGCGACATGAAAGGGAGCGGTGCCGTCATGCCGCGGGTGGGGCCTCGTCGGACGGGACGTACTGGTCGAAGTGCTCGCGGTAGTAGGCGAGCGTGCGCGCCAGGCCGTCGGCGAGCGTCACGGTCGGCCGCCACCCGGTGAGGCGCTGGAACTTCGAAGAGTCGGCGTAGAAGGACCCGATGTCGATGCGGCGCTTCTCGTCGGGCCAGTCGACGAACCGCATGCTCCCTCGCCCGGCGGTGCGGATTAGGAGGTCCGTCAGATCGCGATGGGCCGTCGGCTCGCTGCCCCCGACGTTGTAGGCCTCGCCGTTGGTGGCGTCGGTCGCGCCCGCCCGCAGAAACGCGTCGGCCACGTCGTCCACGTAGACGAAATCGCGCACCTGCGACCCGTCGCCGAAAATCTGGATCTCGCGCCCCTCGATCGCGAGCCGGATGAACCAGCCGATGAAGCCCTGGCGGTTGTGGCGGATGAGCTGGCGCGGACCGTACACGTTGGTCAGGCGCAGCGAGCAGGCGCGCACGCCGAACACGTTGTTGTAGACCATGTGGTAGTACTCGCCGGCCGCCTTGTTGATGCCGTTGATGTCGGTCGGCCGCACGAGGTGGGTTTCGTCGACGGGCAGCCGCTCGGCGCGCCCGTAGATCTGGCGCGTGCCCGCGTACACGACCTTGATGCCGGGATTGTGCTGCCGGCACGCCTCCAGCATGGTCAACTGGCTGCGGCAGTTGATTTCGAGGTCGGTGTGCGGGTCGCGCATGCTGTCGATGTGGCTCACCTGCCCGGCGAGGTTGAAGATCACCTCACGGTCCCGCACCAGGTACGCCATCGTCGTGCCCTGCCGGATGTCGGCGATGTTGACGCGCACACGATCGGCGACGCCCTCGACGTTGAACAGGTTGCCGCCGTAGTCGGGGAGCAGCGCGTCGATGATCAGGACGTCGGCGCCGAGCTCGACGAGTCGCCGGGCCAGGTTGGACCCGATGAACCCCAGCCCGCCGGTGATCATCACCCGGCGGCCGCGGTAGAACGCCAGATGGTCGCTCATGACTCGCGTCGCTTGAGCCGGTCGCCGGCCTCGACGGCGACCGGCCGCCGGTGCTCGCGCCGCACGACGAGACGCCACCAGAGCCTGGCGACGTCCACGGCCGTCCGCGCCAGCCGGCGGACGTTGAAGAACTGCGAGCGGCCGAACGCGCGATGGTAGTGGTGCACCGGCTCCTCGACGATCTGGAACCCGGCGTCCTGGATCTTCTTCATCATCTCGAGGCAGATGACGCCGCTGTTGTGCTCGAGCGTCACGCGGTCGAAGATCGACCGGCGCAGGAGCCGGAAGTCGCAGTCCACGTCGCGAACCCTCAGGCCGAACAGCAGCTTGACGGTGTGGTGGTAAGTGCGGCCGATGACGATCCGGTGGATCGGGTCGGAACGGCTGATCTTGTAGCCGTTGACGAGGTCCACGCCGGCGTCCATGCGGGACCACAGCGCGGCCATCTCCGTCGGGTCGTACTGGCCGTCGCCGTCCGTGTAGAACACGAACGCCTTCGTCGCCGACGCGAAGCCGGTGCGCAGCGCGCCGCCGTAGCCCCGGTTCGTCGGATGGTGCACGACGCGGACCTCGGGGTACGTGCGCGCCAGCTCGTCGGCGATCTCGCCGGTGAGATCCCCGCTGCCGTCGTTGACGACGATGATCTCGAAGTCCGTCGTGAGTTGCCCGGCGGCTTTCCGCGCCTCGATGACGAGGCTGGCGATCGTGCCGGCGTCGTTGTACGCCGGGAAGAACACGCTGAGCCCGGCCGTTCGGGAGGAACCGTGAGCGTTCATCGCGACGGCCTACGTTAGCATGCGGGGGTCGCCGCCCACCAAGCGCGTCACCGGCCGGCGCGGTCGTACGCGGCTTCGAAACGCTCGGCCGTCCGGCTCCACCCGTAGTCGCGGACCACCAGCTCCCGGCCGCGCTGCCCGAGGGCGCGTGCCGTGTCGGGATGGGCGAGCAGGTCGCCGATGGCGCCGGCCAGCGCCTCCGGGTTCTTCGCCGGCACGAGCCGGCCGTTCGCGCCGTCGCGGATTATCTGCGGGAGCCCGCCGACGTCGGTCGCGACGACCGGCGCCGCCGCGGCGAGCGCCTCGAGCACGAAATTCGGCAGCCCGTCGACATTGCCCGCGGCGTCCCGTACGGACGGCACGGCGACCACGTCGGCGGCCGCGGCCAGGCGCGCGATCTCATCCTGCGACTGGTTCCCCAGCAGCCGGATCCGGCCGTGGCCGACCCGTTCGGCTCGCGCAGCAAGCTCGTCCCGCAGATCGCCGTCGCCGGCGATGAGGAGGCGAACGTCCGGCACGCGGGCCGCCAGGCTGGCCGTCGCGTCGATGAGGTACTCGAAGCCCTTCTTGCTGACGAGCCGGCCGGCTGCAAGGACGAAGGGCGCGCGGCCGATTCCGAGCTCGGCGCGCACGGCCTCCCGCGCGCCCGGATCCGGGGCGAATCGCGCGGTGTCGACGCCGTAGGGCACGACCTCGACGCGCGCTGCCGGCGCGCCGAGGCGGATCGCGCGCTCGGCAAGGTCTTCGCTGCACGCGGTGATCCAGCCGGCGCGTCGGAAGGCGGCGCGGGCCGCGAGCCTCGCCGGTCCCGACCGCTCCGCCATGAACACGTCCGAGCCGTGCAGGCTGACCACGAGCGGGCGGCGTCCCGCCGCCATCCGGGCGATCGCGCCGCCCGGCACGACCCAGTGCCCGTGCATGACCGTCGCTCGCCGTTTCGAGGCGACCCGCATGGCCTTGAACCAGCCGGCGGCGATGGCCAGGGGCGCGACGGCCCACGCCGCGGCGCGCAGCCGCGTGTCCTCGCGCAGCCCGGCTGCGTACCCGAACACCGCCAGCGACGCCACGGGCGCGTAACGGAAGAAGTGGAAGAAGACGCCGTCCTCGACCTTTCCGCGTGCGATGGCCGGATGCCAGGGCGCCACGACGTGCACTTCGTGGCCGCGCGCCGCGACGCCTTTGGCGATCGGCTCGAGAAAGCTGCCGATGCCGTCTCCCGGGAACCGGGGGTACGAGGTCGTCACCATCACGACGACATGCCGCATCGGTCAGATCCTCGACGCGCGCCGGGCCTTCTCGGTCGTCGCGCCTTGCCAGGCCGGCGCATCGGCCGGCCCGGTGCGACGGCCGACGTCCACCACGGGCTGCTAACGCCGGCCATCGAGTCGCAGGGCGGCGATCTGCTCGGAGACGAGCCCGACGAGGAAGATGACGACGGAGAGCGTCACGAGCAGTACCGACGCGTCGGTCACCTGCAGGTACCAGTAGACGGTCCAGGCTCCGTAGCCCGCGCCGAGCAGGAACGCCAGGGCCGCCACCGGCAGGAAGATCCGCAGCGGGCTGAAGATCGTGACGACGCGCAGCATGATCAGCAGGAAGCGCGGGCCGTCGGTCGAAAGCCGGACCTTCGACGTGCCGATGCGCTCGCGCGCCTCGACGGACTCGAACGCGACGCTGTAGCCGGCTCTTAGGAACGCGAGGGTCGTCGTCGTCGGTGTCGAGAAGCCGTTCGGCAAAAGGTGCAGGAACTCGCGCAGGCATGCGGTCCGGGCCGCGCGGAACCCCGACGTCAGGTCCGGGATGTCGCGCTCGGCCAGGAAGGACGCCAGCCGGTTGAGCGCCGCGTTGCCCGCGCGCCGGGCGGCGCTCGCCTGCGTCTTGCCCGCCCGCGCGCCGACCACGAGGTCGAACTCGCCGAGACGGCCGACGAGGCGCAGCGCGTCGGCGGGCCGGTGCTGCCCGTCGCCGTCGAGGATCAGGATGAACTCGCCGGCCGCCGCGCGGATCCCGGACTTGACCGCGGCGCCGTTGCCCTTCCGGTAGGGATGCCGAATCACCCGCGCGCCCGCTCCGGTCGCTTCCGCGGCGGTCGCGTCCGCGGAGCCGTCGTCGACCACGACGATCTCGCGCCAGCCGGCGAGGCCCGCGATCTCGCGCACGACCGCCCCGATGGCCCCCGCCTCGTCGTGGGCGGGAATGACGACGGTCACCGCGGACGCGTCGGCCATCAGGCGTCGGGCGGGTCGCCTGCGCGCGGCGGGCGACCGCTGAGCTCCATGCGCCGCACGCGGTACAGCACGTCCTCGAGAATCTTGCGCGTGCCGGACAGGGCGTCGGCGACGAGGCCAATCATCAGGATTTGAAACCCCACGATCATGAGCACGGCCGACAGGATGAGCGACTGGATCTTGCCGGCGGCGTCGGCCGTGAACAGATAGTAGTAGAGAAAGCGCACCGAAATCGCGAACCCGGCCAGGAACACGATCGACCCGACGTACGTGAAGACCTTCAGCGGCTCGTACATCGTGTAGATGCGGACGATCGTCGCCGCCGACCGCTGGATGTAGGAGCGGAGGCTCGCAAACAGCCGCGACGGCCGCGTGCGCGGGTTGGTGTCCACCGGCACGTGCGCGATGGCCATCCGGTTCTTGCCGGCCTGGATGATCGACTCGAGCGTGTACGAGAACTCGGACACGACCGTCATGCGGAGCGCCGCCTCGCGCGTGTAGGCGCGGAACCCGCTCGTCGTGTCGGGCACCTGCGTGCCGGACACCTGGCGCACGGCCCAGCTGCCGATTCGCTGCAGCAGTTTCTTGTGCCACGACATGTGGCTGAGGTCCCGGATGTTCCGGTCCCCGATGACGATGTCCGCCTCGCCGGCCACGAGCGGCGCGACGAGCTTCGTGATGTCGCGGCCGGCGTACTGGTTGTCGGCGTCGGTGTTGACGATGAAGTCGGCGCCGTGCGCGAGGCAGTTGTCGATGCCCGCGACGAAGGCGGCCGCCAGCCCCTTGTGGCGGCGGAAGCGGATGACGTGCGTGACGCCCTGCGCGGCCGCGACGGCGGCGGTCTCATCGGTCGATCCGTCGTCGATGACGAGCGTCTCGATCACGTCGATGCCGGGAATCGACCGCGGCAGGTCCGCCAGCGTCGCCGGCAGGGTCGAGGCCTCGTTGAGGCACGGAATCTGGATGATGAGCTTCTTCATGCGCCTGGCCCGGCGGCCGCCGCGCCCGCGTGAGAGCCCGTGAGGGTCTCGATGACCCCGGCCCAGGTGACCGTCCGCGCGCGCTCGTACCCGGCGTCGCCCATTGCCGCCGCCCGAGGCCGATCCGACCCGAGCCGGCCGAACGCCGCACCCAGCGCCTCGGGATCCGGGGCCGTGACGAGGCCGTTCTCGCCGTCGCGGACGAACTCGTTCGGCCCGCCGGCGTCGCGCGTCGTGACGACCGGCTTCCGTGCGAGAAACGCCTCGAGCGTCACGTAGCCGTAGTCCTCATCGTACGGGGGGAAGATTACCCCGAGAGCGTTCGCGTAGAGCCGCACGATGTCCTGGTCGCTCACCGCACCCAGGAATTCGACCCGGCCGGCGACGCCGAGATCGGCCGCGAGGGCCTCGAGGGCCGCCCGCTGCGTGCCCGTGCCGGCGACCTTCAACTGGAGATCGGCCGGCCCGCAGGCGAGCGCGCGAATCGCCAGGTCCACGCGCTTGACCGTCTCCAGCCGGCCGACCGACAGCACGTACGACTCGGCCGGCCCGGCCCGCAGCAGGCCGGCGAGCCGCGGCGGGTGATACAGCGCGCGGGCGGCCACGCCGTTGAACCGGCCGACGCGTCGCGCGGTGTTCGCCGAGTTGGTGAACACCGCGCGGCACTCGCCGAGCATCGCCGTGTCGAGCGCCACGAGCTCGGCCCGCAGCGCGACGTCCTCGTCGGTATGCGCGAAGTCGCTGTACGGGGTACCCGCCAGCTCGTAGGCCGCCCGGTACTGGTGAATCAGCCAGGTCACCTTGTTCGGGTGCCGCGCGAAGTAGGTCGGGAACTTGGTGGCGATCAGCAGGTCGATCGGCCGGCCGTTGCTTTCACCGAGATCGAGCAGGCGCCAGGCCGCGGCGTGGGCCGCGATCTCGGGCTTCGGATACCACTTGAACGGCACGCTCACCAGCTCCGTGTCGAACCCGGCCTGCTGCAGTTGCCGCACGAGCTCGCGCACGTGGTACTCGGCGCCGCCTGTGACGAACGGCACGCGAGCCTCGCAGACGACGACGGTGCGTGGGGGCATGGGCGTCCGGATCGGCCCGGAAAATCGGGCCGGATCGTATCACGTGGCGTGACGGAAGTTGATTACGTCGCCGTCCTTCACGAGGTACTCCTTGCCTTCGAGCCGCAGCTCGCCGTGATCGCGGCAGGCGGCGAGCGAACCCCGCTCGAGCAGCCGGTCGCAGGCCACCACCTCGGCGCGGATGAAGCCACGCTCGATGTCCGAATGAATCGCGCCCGCGGCGAGCTGCGCGGGCGTCGCGCGCGGAATCGACCACGCCCGGCACTCGTCCTCGCCCACCGTGAAGAACGAGATGTAGCCCAGCAGCTCGTACGCGGCCCGGATGATCCGGTCGAGCCCCGACTCCTTCAGGCCGAGGTCCGCCAGGAACGCCGCGGCGTCGGCTGGCTCGAGTGCGGCGATCTCCAGCTCGATGCGGGCGCACACGCCGACGGCCGCCGCACCGGAGGCCTCGATGAACGGCCCCAGGCCCGTGAGCGCTCCCGCATCGTCGACTCGACCGGCCGCGTCCTCCGCGAGGTTGACGACCAGCAATTGCGGCTTCGCCGAGAGCAACTGGAACCCGCGCAGCCGCCGGGCCTCATCACCCGACAGCCCGAGCCGCCGCAGCGCCGTGCCCGACTCGAGCGTCGCCTGGCACCGCGCCAGGATCGCCTGCTCGGTCCGCAGGTCGGCGCTTGGGGTTTTCTTCAGGTCCTTGTCCAGCCGCTCGAGGCGACGCTCGACAACGCCGAGGTCCGCCAGGATCAGCTCGTCCTCGAGCGTCCGGGCGTCCCGGGCCGGGTCGACGGACGCGGCCGGGTGGGGCAGCGCCGCGTCGTCCCACGCCCGCACGACGTGCAGCAGCGCATCGGCGTTCCGGTAGGCCACGACGTCGAGAAGCGCCTTGGCGTCCCCGCGGCCTGCCGCCATGTCGGCGAATTCGACAGTCGCCGGCACCCGTTTCTGCGGGTTGAACAGCGTGGTAAGCCGGTCCAGGCGGCCGTCGGGCACGCGCGACACGCCGACGTTGGCATCGGTCCTGCCGTGGCCCGCCCGGGGCGCTTCGCGCGCGCTGGTGAGCAGTTGAAACAGCGTGGTCTTGCCCGAGTGAGGGAGACCGATGAGACCGGCCCGGAGCATTGAGGACCGAGCATCCTATCACGCGAGGGATTCGTTTGACTTTCTCCGGCGAACAAATAGCGTAAGTATCTTTCTTCTCTGTACTTTGCGGTTGACTCCTGCCGATAGTACTTCTACCATCGCGTGGAATTCGCTGGAGCAAAGTGGAGTAAAAGTGCTTCGAGGTAGCTATCCCGCCAAGATTGACGACAAGGGGCGGCTGAAGATTCCGAACGCCTTCCGAGCCGTGGTCGAGGACCGTCACTCCGGAACCGGCCTGTACGTGACGAGTCTGACTGGGGACTCGGTGCGGATTTACCCCATGCCGGTGTGGGCCGCGGTCGAAGAGCGTCTCTCCCGCATGCCGAGTACGCATCCGGCGCGTTTGAAGTTTCTCGACCGCGTGAATTACTTCGGCCAGATTTCAGAGTTCGACGCGCAGGGCCGCGTGCTGGTGCCGCCGCGCCTGCGCGAAGCGGCGGGAATGGTCGGCGAGGTGGATGTGCTCGGGCAAGCCGACTACCTGGAGGTGTGGAACCACGAGCGGTTCCTCACGAAGCTCCAGCGCGATCCGTTCACCGATGACGACGCCCGGGCGCTCTCGGAGTTCGGGATCTGACGCGTCGCACGAGCCGGTGCTCGTGCGCGAGGTGGTGTCGCTGATGCGGCCGCAGGCGGGCGGCCTCTACGTCGACGGCACGGTGGGGTTGGGCGGTCACACGGCGGCGCTCCTCGGGGCGGGGGCGGGCCGGGTGATCGGGATCGATCGTGACGAGGCAGCGCTTGCGCAGGCGCGCGAGCGGCTGACCGGGACGGGTGATCGCGTGACATTGCTGCATGCCGACTACCGGGACCTGCCGAGCCTGCTGGCCGCGCGCGGGATCACGGCGATCGACGGCGTGCTTGTCGATCTCGGCGTGTCGTCGCTCCAGCTGGGCGACCCGTCACGCGGTTTCAGCTTCCGGCAGGCGGGACCGCTCGACATGCGGATGGATCGATCGAGGGGCCTCACGCTGGGCGAGCGGCTCGCCGACGTGGACGAGGCGGCGCTCGCCGACGTCATCTGGACCTACGGCGAGGAACGCCGCTCGCGGCAAGTCGCGCGGGCGATCGTCGCGGCGCGCGATCGCGGCGCGCTCGGCGACACGGGCGATCTGGCCAGCGCCGTGCGCCGCGGCGCGGGCGGCGGCCGCTGGCAGCGGTTGGATCCAGCGACGCGGACCTTCCAGGCGCTGCGCATCTGGGTCAACGGCGAACTCGAGGGGCTCGAGGCCTTTCTCGAGGCCGCCGCGGCGCGCCTCGCGCCGGCGGGCCGGCTGGCCGTCATCGCCTTTCACTCGCTCGAGGATCGCGTCGTCAAACAGACCTTTCGGCGGCTGGCCGGACGTGACGCCGCGTGGCGGCTCGTCACGCGGCGGGCCGTGCAGCCGGGCGAGGACGAAGTCGCCCGGAACCCGCGCGCGCGCAGCGCACGCCTTCGCGTGCTGGAGAGAGCGTTATGAGCATCGACGTCGAGTACGCCATCAAGAAGGACGTTCGCAACAACCCTGTCGTCCGCGAGGTCGACATCGAGCAGAAGCGGGAGTTCGTCCGGACCGTGGGTATGGCGGCCCTGTTGGTGGCGATGCTCCTCTTCTGGGCCGGGCAGCAGTACAAGATCGTCCGGCACGGCTACGACGTCGAGGATCTGCGGGAGGCGCTGGTGGCCGAGCAGTCCGCCCAGCGGAAGCTCCGCCTGGAGCTCGAGACGCTGCGGCGCCCGCAGGAGATCGAGATCCGCGCCTCACGGGAGCTGAAGCTCATCTCACCGGCGCCCGATGACATCGTGATTCTGGAGCGGGTCCGGCCCTCCGGCCCGGTCGGGGCGATCCTGGCCGAGGCGAGGCAGCGGCCATGATGGGCCGGCTGATCGCCCGTCTGCGGCCGCGTCGTCGCGCGGCCCTCGATCCGGTGGCTGAGCGCGCCGTGCGCCGCGCGACGGTTCCTCCGGCACTGAGTCTGCTGGATCTGAGCGAGGCGCCGATGCCGGGCGCGGATCAGGAGTGGCGCCGGACCATCCGCCGCCGCGTCTCCACGGTCCTCGTTGTCCTCGCGGTGTGGGTTGCCGGCATCGAAGCGCGGCTTGTGCACCTGCAGGTCGCCCGCCACGAGTTCTACCTGGCGAAGGCCGAGCGTCAGCAGCAGGGCGTTGTGCCGCTGCCCGGCACGCGGGGTGACATCGTGGATCGGAACGGCGAGATCCTGGCGTATTCCGTGGACGCCGACGCGCTCGTCGCCCATCCCGCGATGATGAAGGATCCGGCGGCGACCGTGGGCGCGTTATGCGGCGCGCTCCGGGACTGCACCCGCGAGGAGCAGGACCGACTCACGCGCACGTTCGAGGGCGGCAAGCTTTTCGCGTACGTGCGCCGGTCGCGGGCTGCGATGCCGGACCAGGTCGCCCGCGTCGTCGAGCTGGGCCTGCCGGGCCTGCGGGCGCAGACCGAGACGCGGCGCTGGTATCCGAAGAAGGAGCTGGCGGCGCACGTCCTCGGGTTCGTCGGGCAGGACGACCAGGGCCTGGGGGGCGTCGAGGCCGCCTTCGACCAGCAGATCCGCGGCCGCGAGGGCGTGCTGCTCGTCCAGAAGGACGGCGGCCAGGAGTACATGCGGGCGCGCGTCGAACAGGTGCCGACCGCCGGCGTGACGCTCGAGCTGACCATCGACCTGATGCTGCAGCATGACGTCGAGCGCGCGCTCGACGCCGGCGTGCGCGAGAGCCGCGCGGCGGGGGGCACGGCCATCGTCATGGATCCGATGACCGGCGAGATCCTCGCGCTCGCCAACTCCCCGACGTTCAACCCCAATGACTTCGGCCAGTTCCCGCAGGCGTTCCGGAAGAACCGGGCCGTGCAGGACGTGTACGAACCGGGATCGACGTTCAAGATCGTCACGGCCGCGGCGGCGATCGACGAGGGCGTCGTGCGTCCGTCGGACGTGATCGAGACGAGCCCCGGCTCCATCACGTTTCCCGGACGCAAGCCGATTTACGACGTCCACGCCTACGACCGGCTGACGTTCGAGGACGTCATCGTCAAGTCGAGCAACGTCGGGGCCATCAAGGTCGGCCTGCAGACCGGCGCCGACCGCCTGGGCCGGTTCATCCGGCGGTTCGGCCTGGGCCAGATACTCGAGCCGAATCTGCCGGGGCAGTCGGGCGGCATCGTCTATCCAGCCTCGTCGCTCGACCCCAGCGGCCTCGCGTCGGTGTCGATGGGTTACCAGATCAGCGTCACCGCGCTGCAGATGGCGAGCGTGACCAGCGTGATCGCGAACGGCGGCGTTCTGATGGAGCCGCACATCGTCCGCGCGATCGTGCGCGACGGTGTGCGTGAGCCGATCCAGCCGAGGGAGCTGCGGCGCGTGATCAAGCCCGAGACGGCGGCCACCGTCCGGACGTTCATGGAGGGCGTCGTCGAGCGCGGCACGGGCACGCGTGCGCGGCTCGACCGCTATCAGGTCGCTGCCAAGAGCGGCACGGCGGCGAAGATCGTCAACGGAAGGTATTCGGACACCGACTACAACGCTTCGTTCGTCGGGTTCGTGCCGTCGCGTCAGCCTGTTTACACGATCGTCGTCGTGATCGACACGCCGCGTGGCGACAGCTACTACGGCGGCGCCGTGGCCGCGCCCGTCTTCAAACGGATCAGCGAGGCCGCCCTGCGCCGGGCCGGCGTGCCGCCGTCGATTCATCCGGCGGCGCCCGTCGTCATCACCGCGGAGCAGGCCAGCCCTGTCGTCGAGCGCACGCGCGCGGTCGCCGTCCTGCCGACGCTCACCGCGGCCGGCGGCCAGGCGTTGATGCCGGACATGCGCGGCCTCGGCGCGCGCGACGCGCTGCGCGTGCTCGGCGAGCTCGGCCTGGCGACCCGGCTCGAGGGTTCCGGTCTTGTCGTCACACAGTTCCCCGAGCCGGGCGAGCCGCTCGTCTCAGGCGCCACGAGCCGCCTCCGCCTGTCGCGCGAGGCGCGGCCGAAGGCCGCCGCCGGGCCCGGGGGCGATCGATGACACTGGGCGCGCTGGTCCGGGCCGCGCGGACGCTGGCGCCCGACGCGGCGGGCCGCCTGGCCTCCGTTGCGGCGAATCGCGAGGTCACGGGGATCGCGCACGACTCCCGCGGCGTGTCCCCGGGGCGGGTGTTCGTCGCGATTCGCGGGCACCGCGCAGACGGCGCGACGTTCGCCGCTGATGCCGTCGCGAGAGGCGCCGTCGCCGTTGTCGCCGAGACGGCCGCGCCGGCCGGCATCACGGTGCCCTGGCTCGCGACGAGCGACGCGCGCTACGCCCTCGCGGAGCTCTCGGCCATCTTGCACGACCGCCCCAGCGAGACGCTCACCGTTGTCGGGGTGACCGGCACGAACGGCAAGACGACGACAACCTATCTGGCCGCGTCGGTGCTCGACGCCGCCGGGATACCGAGCGGCCGGCTCGGCACCGTCACCTACCGCGTCGGGCCGTCGCAGAAGTTCGAACGGGATCCCTCCCACACGACCCCGGAGGCGTCCGAGCTGCAGGCCCTGTTACGCGAGCTTCGCGCCAACGGGTGCACGGCCTGCGTGATGGAGGTGTCGTCGCATGCCCTCGCGCTCCTGCGCGTGGCCGAGATGCGCTTCGCGGCGGCGGTCTTCACGAACCTGACGCGCGACCACCTCGACTTTCACGGCGACATGGCGGCCTACTTCGCCGCGAAGCGCCGGCTGTTCGACATGCTCCCGGCCGGTGCGCCCGCCGTCGTCAACCGGGACGATCCCCGCGGGGCCGAGCTCGCCGCGAGCCTCCCCCGGGTGATCACCTACGGACTGGAGGGCCCGGCCCAGGTGCGCGCGCGATCGCTCGAGTCCTCCCTCGAGGGCCTGGCGTTCGACGTCGAGACGCCGCGCGGGCCGATCTCGATTCGCTCGCCGCTCATCGGCCGGCCGAACGCCTACAACATCCTGGCGGCCGTCGCGCTCGGCGTGGCGCTCGACCTCCCGGCGGGCGCGATCGAACGCGGGATTGCCGCGCTCGAGCGCGTGCCGGGCCGCTTCCAGGTCGTGTCCGGGTCGGACGACGACGTACGTCTCGTCGTCGATTACGCGCACACCGATGACGCGCTGAAGAACCTGCTCGAAACGCTGCGGCCGCTGGCTCAGGGCCGGCTCATCGTGGTCTTCGGCTGCGGCGGCGATCGCGATAGAACCAAGCGTCCCCTGATGGGAGCCGTCGCCGGCCGCCTCGGCGACCTCGTCGTGCTCACCTCCGACAACCCCAGGTCCGAGGACCCCGGACGCATCATCGACGAGATCAAGCGGGGGCTTCTGCCGCCCGCCGAGCCGGGCGCTCCCCGTCGGGCCGGGCCGGCGTCGATGGTCCAGCCCGATCGGCGCAAGGCGATTGAGTACGCGGTCCGCCAGGCCAAGCCGGGCGACGTGATCGTCGTTGCCGGCAAGGGCCACGAGAAGTACCAGGTCATCGGCGATCGGACGCTGGCGTTCGACGACGTCGACGTCGCGCGCGCGGCGCTGGGCGAGCGGCGCGCGGCGTCGAGGGCGTGACGGGAGTCGTGTCCAGCGTGGGAGCTTTCGTCCTGACCGCCGGCCTCGTGGCTGAACTGACTGGCGGGCGGCTCGTGTCCGGCGCGCCGGACGCGGTGTTCGCCGCGGTGTCCATCGACAGCCGCACCCTCCAGCCCGGCGCGCTGTTCGTCGCGCTGCGCGGGGCGCGCGACGGTGAGACGTTCGCCGCCGCCGCGGTCGAGCGCGGCGCGGCCGGGCTGCTCGTGACCCGGCCGCCCGAGCGCGCCGGCGACGCCGCCGTCGTCCTCGTTCCGGACACGCTGCAGGCACTCCAGGCGCTGGGCCGGCAGGCGCGGCGCCGGTCGGGCGCGCGGGTCGTCGCGATTACCGGCAGCGCCGGCAAGACCACGACGAAGGAGATCACCGCCCATCTGCTCGAATCGAAATACCGCGTCTATCGCAGCCGCGGGAACTTCAACAACCACATCGGACTTCCCCTGTCGCTCGTCGAGCTCGCGTCCGGACCGGAGGTCGCGGTTGTCGAGCTCGGCATGAACCACGCCGGCGAAATCCGCCGGCTGGTCGAGCTCTCCGAGCCGGACGTGCGGGTCTGGATCAACGTCGGGGACGCGCACATCGGCGCCTTCGGATCGCGCGAGGCCGTGGCCGCGGCCAAAGCCGAGATCCTCGAGCGGTCCACGCCCGGGACGGTCGTCGTCGCCAACGCCGACGACGCCCTCGTCATGGCGCATGCGGGCCGAGCGGAGCGGCTCGTCACCTTCGGCGCGGCCGCGGGGGCCACCGTCCGCCTGGACCACATCGTGGACCGGGGTCTCGACGGAACCGAGGCGCGACTGACGACTCCAGCGGGGCAGTTCACGTTCGCGCTCGCGCTGCCCGGGCGCGTGCAGGTGCTCAACGCGGCGGCCGCCGCCGCCGTGGCGTTCCATTTCGAGGTCGAGACGGCCGAAATCGGCGCCCGGCTGTCGTCCGTCCGTCCGGTACGCCGCCGCGGCGCCCAGGTGATGCTGCCGGCTGGCGTCAGGGTGATTGACGACTCGTACAACGCCAGCCCCGACGCGATGCTGGCGATGCTCGACGCGCTCGGCCGCACTGCGGCGGCCGGCCGGCGCGTGGCGGTGCTCGGGGAGATGCTCGAGCTCGGCGATCAGGCGCGCGAGCTCCACGAAGCCTGCGGTCGGTCGGCCGCGCGCGCCGGCGTCGGTCTGCTGGTCGTCGTGGGCGGGGTGGCGGCCGACGGCCTGGTCGAGGGCGCGGTCGCGGCAGGCCTCGCGCCGAGCCGCATCCGCCGCTTCGCCGACTCGGCCGCCGCCGCCGACGTCATCCGCGGTCTCGTCGCGCCTGGCGACGTGATTCTCGTGAAAGGCTCGCGCGGCACGCGCACGGACGTCGTCGCCGACCGGCTGGGGGGAGCCGCCTGATGCTCCTGCAGCTGCTCCTGCCCCTCGGTGACCAGGTCGGCGGCTTGAACGTCGTCCGCTACATCACGTTCCGTACGGCCGTGGCGAGCTTGACGGCGTTTGCGCTCAGTCTTGTCCTCGGCCCGTGGCTCATCGCGCGGCTGCGCCGGTTCCAGATCGGCCAGGTCGTGCGCGAGGATGGCCCCACGACGCACAAGGCAAAAGCCGGCACGCCGACGATGGGCGGCCTGCTGATTCTGGCGTCGGTGTTCGTGCCGACGTTGCTCTGGGCGGATCTGACGAGCGCCTATGTCTGGATCGCCGTGGCCGCGACGGCGGCCTTTGGCGGCATCGGTTTCCTCGACGACTACCTGAAGGTGACGCGCCGCACGCACTACGGCCTGGCCGCGCGGTACAAGTTCGCGGGCCAGATTCTGGTCGCCGGGGCGGTCGGCGTGGCGATCGTCGTGCTGGCGGACCAGGCGCCCGCGCGTTACAGCACGGAGCTCATCCTGCCGTTCTTCAAGAACATCCACCCCGACATCGGCTGGTTCTACGTGCCGTTTGCCGGGCTGGTGCTGGTGGCCGCGTCGAACACCGTGAACCTGACCGACGGTCTCGACGGCCTGGCGATCAGCACGTTCGCGGTGTCGGCCGCGACGTTCACGGCGCTGACCTACGTCATCGGGCACGCCGTGTTCGCGCAGTACCTGCTGCTGCGCTTCGACCCGTTCGCGGCCGAGCTGACAATCTTCTGCGGCGCGCTGGTGGGCGCGAGCCTCGGGTTTCTCTGGTGGAACGCGCACCCGGCGGACATCTTCATGGGCGACGTGGGGTCGCTGGCGCTTGGGGGCGCGCTCGGCACGGTGGCGGTGCTCATCAAGCAGGAGCTGCTGCTGCCGATCGTCGGCGGGGTGTTCGTCCTCGAGGGGCTGTCGGTGATCATCCAGGTCGCCGCGTTCCGGCTCACCGGGCGGCGCGTCTTCCGCATGGCGCCGCTCCACCACCACTTCGAGTTGCTCGGCTGGCAGGAGCCCAAGGTGATTACGCGGTTTCTGATCGCGGCGATCCTCTTCGCGCTGTTCAGCCTCACGACGTTGAAGCTGAGGTGATGGGGTGCCGTTCACTGTCGCGGGGATGGACGTGATGGTCGTGGGCGCCGGACGCAGCGGTCGCGCCGCGGCGGAGCTGCTCGTCGCGCGCGGCGCGCGCGTGACGCTCGCCGACCGCGCGGCCTCGATCGACGGCGTCGGGGCGAGTGAGACGGCCGGCGTCGCCCTGGCCCTCGGGGCCCACGATCCACGGCGCTTCGAGCGCGCGGACCTCGTGGTCCTCAGTCCGGGCGTGCCCGCCGATCAGCCCGCCGTCCAGGCCGCCAGGACGGCCGGCGTGCCGGTGATCGGCGAGCTCGAGCTCGCGTCGCGATGGATTTCGGGCCGGCTGATCGCCATCACGGGCACCAAGGGCAAGTCGACGACCACGACGCTCGCCGCGCGGATGATCGCCCAGGGCGGGCTGACGGCGCTCGCCGGCGGCAACCTCGGCACCGCGCTCTCGTCCCAGGTGGCGAGCTCGCAGCCCGCCACGTTCCACGTCGTCGAAGCCAGCAGCTTCCAGCTCGAGACGACCGACACGTTTCATCCGTGGATCGCGGTCCTGCTCAACCTGACCGCCGACCACCTCGACCGGCACGCCTCGTTCGACGCGTACGCCCGGGCGAAGGCGCGCATCTTCGCCAATCAGACCGCCGACGACTGGAGCGTCGTCAACGCGGATGACCCGGCCGCCGTGTCGCTGGCCGCGAGCAGCCGCGCGCGGCGCTTCGACTTCGCGCTCGAGTCGACGCTCGAGGCCGGGATCACCATCGACGGCGATCAGATCGTCCGGCGCGACGGTGCCCGCACGGTCCCGCTCCTGCCGGTGGCCGCGGTGCGGCTGCCGGGACGGCACCAGCTCGGGGACGTGCTGGCCGCGGCGGCGGTCGGCTGCCTGGTCGGCGTGCCCGCACCGGCGCTGCGCCGGGCGGTCGAGACGTTTCGCGGCCTCGAGCACGTGCTCGAGCACGTCGCGGAGATCGGCGGCGTGGCCTTCGTCAACGACTCGAAGGCCACCAACGTCGACGCCGCCCGCCGGTCGATCGAGAGCTTCGACGGCGACGTCGTCGTGATCATGGGCGGCCGGTACAAGGGCGGCCGCTTCGAGGACCTGCGGGCGCCCGTTGCGGCCCGGGTGCGCGCGGTCGTCGCCATTGGCGAGGCGCAGCCGCTGATCGAGGCGGCCCTGGGCGACATCGCCCTGGTCGAGCGCGCCGCGTCGATGCGCGATGCCGTCGACCGCGCGCTGACTTTCGCGCGGCCCGGGGGCGTCGTGCTGCTGGCGCCCGCCTGCGCGAGCTTCGATCAGTTTCAGGACTACGCCGCCCGCGGCCGCGCGTTCAAAGCCGAAGTCGAGCGGCGGCTGGGCTCGGCCGGGATGACGGCCGCAGGCAGACGGCCGGGAGGCACGGACTAGAACGGTGAGCAGTGAGCAGTCATCAGTTCGGGTACTGCGGCGGGGAGCTGGCCGCTGGGAACACAGGCCGCCCCGGCCTGTGAGGCTGGTGTCCTCGTCCAGCCCGACTGATGACTGCTGACCGCTCGAGAGGTAGTCAGTATGGCGCGAACGCTGAAGTCGGACAAGGTGCTGTTCACGATGACGCTGCTGCTCGTCGGCGCCAGCGTCGTCATGGTCTACAGCGCCTCGGCCGTGCAGGCCCTCGACCGGCACGGCTCGCCGACGTGGTTTCTCGGCAAGCAGTTGCTGTGGGCCATCCTCGGCATCGGCGTGATGCTCGGGGCGATGCGCATCGACTACCACGCGCTGCGCCAGCCGCCGCTCATCTGGACGCTCGTCGCCGTCACGGTGGCCGGGCTTGTCGCCGTGTTCTTCTTCGCGCCCCGCAACGGCACCTACCGCTGGATGCTCTTCGGGTCGGTGTCGCTGCAGCCCTCGGAGCTGGCCAAGCTCACGGCCATCGTTTTCGCGGCGGCGCTCCTCGAGCGGCGGATGCATCGCGTCAACGATCTCGGCTACGCGATTGCGCCCATCGGCGTGATTGCCTTCGCACTGGCCGGGCTCATTGTCTTCGAGCCGGACTTCGGGACCGCCGTCGTGCTCGTGGCCGTCGTGGGTGCCGTCGTGTTCGGCGCGGGGCTGAGCTATCGCTACCTCATCGGCACCGGACTGCTCCTGCTGCCGGCGGCGATCGGGCTCGTGATCATGGAGCCGTACCGGATGCGGCGCATCTTCGCGTTCCTGGACCCGGACCAGGATCCGCTCGGCGCTGCCTATCAGCTCAACCAGGCGCTCATTGCCGTCGGATCCGGCGGCGCATTCGGCCGCGGGCTGATGGAGGGCGTGCAGAAGCTCTACTACATTCCGGAGTCGCACACCGACTTCATCTACGCCGTCGTCGGCGAGGAGTTCGGGCTCGTCGGAACCACGCTGATGCTGGGCTGCTTCGCCGTGATTGCCTGGCGCGGTCTGCGAACCGCGCTCGTCGCGCCGGATCGGTTCGGCGCGCTGCTCGCGATCGGCCTCACCCTGATGGTGTCCCTGCAGGCGCTCGTGAACATGAGCGTCGTGGTCGGCCTGGCGCCCACCAAGGGCATCCCGCTGCCGTTCGTCAGCAACGGCGGATCCTCACTGCTGGTCAGCCTGCTGGCCATGGGCATCCTGCTGAACATCTCCCAGCAGGCGTCGCCCACGGCGGCGGCGGCCGTCGAGGGACGAGGGTGACGTGGCCGGACGCCGACAGGCGGATCGACCGGGTGGTGATGGCCGGCGGCGGCACCGGCGGTCATCTCTATCCCGGCATCGCCGTCGCCCGCGAGATCCTGCGCCGGCACGCCGCGGCGCAGGTGTCGTTTGCGGGCACCGCGCGCGGACTCGAGTCGACGATCGTGCCGCGCGAGGGGTTTCCGCTCGACTGCATCCGCAGCGCGGGCCTGAAGGGCAAGTCCTGGATCGCGCGTCTCTCGGGCGCGGCGCTGGTGCCGCTCGGGCTCGCCGACGCGTGGCGCCTGCTCTCGCGGCGCCGGCCGCAGGTCGTCGTCGGGCTGGGCGGCTACAGCTCCGGGCCCGTCGTCCTGCTCGCCGCGTTACGCCGGGTGCCGGCTGTCGTGCTGGAACAGAACGCCACGCCGGGTCTGGCCAACCGGCTGCTCGCGCGCTGGGTCCGGGCGGCGGCCGTGGCGTACGAGGAGGCACTCCCGCATTTCCGCGGGAAGGGCTTCGTGACCGGTAACCCCGTGCGTCCCGAGTTCCTGCGAGCGGCCGACACCGCGAGCGCGGAGCCACCGGCGGCCGGCCGCCGGCTGCTCGTGCTCGGCGGATCGCAAGGCGCGCGGGCGCTCAACCGCGCGATGGTCGCAGCCGGTACGCGTCTGGCTGCCGCGACCGTCGACGTCGTGCACCAGACCGGGCCTCGCGACCTGGCTGACGTGACCGCCGGCTACGCGCGCGCCGGCGTGCGCGCGCGTGTCGAGGCATTTCTCGATCCCGTCGCACCCGAGATGGCGGCGGCCGCGCTCATCGTCTGCCGCGCGGGCGCGACGACGCTGTCAGAGCTGGCGGCGCTGGGCCGGCCGGCGGTCCTCGTGCCGTTCGCCGCCGCGACGGACGACCATCAGCGCCGCAATGCCGAGGTGCTGGCTGCCGCCGGCGCGGCCGTCGTGATCGAGGAGCGCGACCTGTCCGGCGACCGTCTCGCTGCAACGGCCACCGAGCTGTTGGGCGCGCCCGGCCGGCTCACCTCCATGGGCCGCGCGATGCGGGGGTTCGCGCGCCCCGATGCGGCGGCGCGGATCGTCGATCGGCTCGAGGAACTGGTGGCGTCGCGTGGCTGACGACCGGCGGGTCGCGGCGCCCGGCGACCCGGTCTGGCTCGGCCGGACGCGGAGGATTCACTTTGTCGGCATCGGCGGGATTGGGATGAGCGGCATTGCGGAAGTCCTGGCCAACGTGGGCTACGACGTCAGCGGGTCCGACGTGTCCGCCTCGGACGTCACCGACCGTCTGGCCACGCTGGGCATCGACGTCGCGATCGGCCACGACGCCCGGCACGTCGCCGGGGCCGACGTGGTCGTGGTCTCGTCGGCCGTGTCCCGCGACAACGCGGAGGTCGTCGCCGCCCGCGAGCGGCACGTGCCCGTGATTCGCCGCGCCGAGATGCTCGCCGAGCTGATGCGGCTGCGGTTCGGCATCGCGATCGCCGGCGCGCACGGCAAGACCACGACGACGTCGATGGTCGCCTTCATGCTCGAGCGCGTCGGCCTCGACCCGACCGCGGTGATCGGCGGCCGGCTCAGCAGCTTCGGCAGCAACGCGCGGCTCGGCCGCGGCCGCTGCATGGTCGCCGAGGCCGACGAAAGCGACCGCTCCTTCCTGTCGCTCTCGCCGGCCATCGCGGTCATCACGAACATCGATCGCGAGCACCTCGAGGCGTACGACTCGTTCGCGCACCTGGTGGACGCGTTCGTTGACTTTGCCAATCGTGTGCCGTTCTACGGGGCGGTCGTCGCCTGCGCGGACGATCCGGTCGTGGCCTCGATGCTGGCCCGCGTGTCGCGCCGGACGGTGACGTACGGCTTCGCCGACGGCGCCGACGTGCGGGGGGAACGCCCGGAGCTCGGCGGCCGGCGCGCCGCGTGCGTCGTGCGGTGCGCGGGCGGCCTCGCCGGCGCGACCGGCGCCCTCGAGCTCGCCGTGCCCGGCCGGCACAACCTGCAGAACGCCCTGGCGGCCGTTGCCGTCGGCCTGGAGCTCGGCGTGGCGCTCGACGACATGCTCCGGGCCTTGGCGCAATTCGCCGGCGCGGAGCGGCGGTATCAGGTGATCGGATCCCGGCGCGGCGTGACGGTCGTCGACGACTACGGCCATCATCCGACGGAGATCCGCGCCGTGCTCGGCGCCGCCCGCGCCGGCAGGCCGTCGCGCATCGTCGCGGTCTTTCAGCCGCACCGGTTCAGCCGCACGCGCGACCTGCTCGACGAGTTCGGCCCGGCCCTCTCGGCGGCCGACGTCGTGGTGCTCACCGACATCTACTCGGCGGGGGAGCCGCCGATTCCCGGCGTGACTCTCGAGGCGCTCGCCGGCGCGATGCGGTCCGCGGTGCCCGACCTGAGGGTCGTGCCCGCGCTCGGCGATCTGCCGGCGGCGGTCGCCGGCCTGGCGCGGCCGGGCGATCTCGTCGTCGTGCTGGGCGCCGGGTCCATCGGCCGCGTCGGTCCGCGGCTGCTCGACGCGCTCGCCGCGGCGGAGGTGTCGTCATGAGCCGGGGCGCCCGCCGCGGCCTGCCGTCGACGCCGGGCGTGCAGGCGCCGGCCGACCGGCACTACCGCCGGCCCGATGTGCGGCCCGGGCGCCGGCGCCGGATCGGCATCCGGATCCTGCGCGCGGCGCGTTTCGCGGTCGTGACGCTCGTCGTTGCCGGCGCGGCGATCTGGCTCGGGCAGACCGTCGTGCGGTCCCGGCTCCTCGACGTGGATCGGGTCGTCCTCCGCGGCAACGAGCGGCTGTCGGATGCCGACGTGCACGCGTTGCTCGACGGGCTGCGGGGCGAGCACATCCTGGGCGTGGACCTCGAGGCCTACCGCCGGAAGCTGCTCCGCTCGCCCTGGGTCGAGAGCGTCACGCTGTGGCGGCTGCTGCCGTCGACGATCGAGGTGACGCTCGTCGAGCGCGTGCCGATGGCGATCGCGCGGCTTAACGGAGAGCTCTTCCTCGTCGATCGCTCCGGCATCATCATCGACGCGTTCGGCCCCGCGCACCGCGAGTTCGACCTGCCGATCGTCGACGGGCTCATCGGTGCGGAGGCCACCCGCGGGTCGTTCGTCGACCCCGATCGGGTGGCGGCGGCCGGCCAGTTCCTCGCGGCGCTGGCCGCCCGGCCGGATCTGCTCGAGCGCCTGTCCCAGGTCGACGTGTCGAACCCGCACGACATCGTCGTGCTGCTCGGCGAGGATCCCGTGCTCCTGCACGTCGGCGACCGGTCGTTCGCCGAGCGGCTCGACCGGTATCTGACGTGGGCGCCGGCGCTCGGGGAGCGGTTCGAGGGCCTGGATTACGTGGATCTCCGGTTCGCCGACCAGGTCGTCGTGCGGGCTGCGGCCAATCGTTGAGGGCGTGATGCGACACAAGGAACGGTACCTGGTTGGGTTGGACGTGGGGACGTCCAAGGTCTCCGCCATCGTCGGCGAGGTGATGGACGACGGCGGCCTGGACATCATCGGCATCGGCCTGGCCGAGTCGAAGGGCATCCGCCGCGGCGTCGTCAACAACGTCGATTCGGCGGCCGAGTCCATCAAGCGCGCGCTCGACGAGGCCGAGCTGACGGCGGGCGTCGAGATCGACAGCGTGTACCTGGCGCTGTCGGGCGCGCACGTGAAGGCCTTCAACAGCCGCGGCGTCGTCGCGGTCGCCGGCCGCACGCGCGAGATCTCGCGCGAGGACGTCAAGCGCGCGATTGATGCGGCCCGCGCCGTCGCGCTGCCCGGCGGACGCGAGATCCTCCACGTGCTGCCCCAGGACTTCGTCGTCGACGACCAGGACGGCATCGCGGTGCCGGTCGGCATGACCGGCAGTCGGCTCGAGGTCAACGTGCACGTCGTCACCGGCAGCTCGTCGTCGATGCAGAACATGATCGCGTGCGTCAACCGCGCCGGCGTCGAGGTCGTCGAGACGGTGCTCGAGCAGCTTGCGGCGAGCGAGGCGGTCCTCACGACGGACGAGCGCGAGCTGGGCGTCGCGCTCGTGGACGTCGGCGGCGGCACGACGGACTTCGCGGTGTTCGAGCGCGGCAGCCTGTGGCACACCGGCGTGCTGGCCGTCGGCGGCGATCACTTCACGAACGACATCGCCGTGGGCCTCCGGATGCCGATTCCCGACGCCGAGAAGCTCAAGCGCCGGTCGGGCTGCGCCTTCACGGCGCTCGTGCCCGAGGACGAGCAGATGGAAGTCGCGAGCATCGCCGGCCGGAAGGCGCGGGCGATGCCCCGGCGCGTGCTGTCCGAGATCCTGCAGCCGCGGGCCGAGGAGATCTGCCACCTGCTCTGGGACGAGATTCGCCGCGCCGGCTACGAGCGATCGCTCAATTCCGGCATCGTGTTCACCGGCGGCGGCGCGACGCTCGACGGCGTCGCCGAGATCGCCGAACAGATCTTCGATCTGCCCGTCCGCCGTGCGGCGCCCGAAGGCGTCGGCGGCCTGACGGATCACGTCACCAGCCCGGCCTTCGCGACGTCGGTCGGCCTCGTGCTCTACGTCCACCGCAACCGCCTCGCCGAGCCGGCAGGCGCCGCCGCCGGCGCCATCGGCCGGCTGACCGGACGGCTGAGGACGTTGTTCAAGGAGTTCTTCTGATGCCCCGTCTGGGCGGAATCGTCGGACACGACCGTGTCGGACAAGGAGAGAGACGATGAGCGTGGCACACCCGGGGAGTCGCGAGGCCGAGAAGCTCCGCATCCTGCTCGACGAGCACACCGATCGGCCCACGGCCCGGCTCAAGGTGATTGGCGTGGGCGGCGGGGGAGGCAACGCCGTCAATCGAATGGTCCAGGCTGGCCTGAGCGACGTCGAGTTCGTCGTCGCCAACACCGATCAGCAGGCCATTCTGCACAACGCCGCGCCCATCAAGATCCAGATCGGCCGCGAGCTGACCAAGGGCCTCGGCGCCGGCGCCGACCCGAACGTCGGCCGATCGGCGGCGCTCGAGGACACCGACCGCATCCTCGAGGCGCTCTCGGGCGCCGACATGGTCTTCGTGACCACGGGCCTGGGCGGCGGCACCGGCACCGGCGCGGCGCCGGTCATCGCCAGCCTCGCCAACCAGATGGGCGCCCTCACCGTCGCCGTCGTCACCAAGCCCTTCCGCTTCGAGGGCCGCAAGCGCACCCTGCAGGCCGAAGCCGGCCTGCGCGAGCTGGCTGAGTGCGTCGATACGATGATCACGATTCCGAACGAGCGCCTGCTCGCGACGGTCGATCGGGCCACCAGCATGTCCGAGGCGTTCTCGATTGCCGACGACGTGCTGCGGCAGGCGATTCAAGGCATCTCGGACCTGATCCTCGTGCCGGGGCTCATCAACCTGGACTTTGCGGACGTCAGGACGATCATGTCGCGCATGGGGATGGCCATCATGGGCACCGGCGTGGCCACGGGCGAAGATCGCGCCCGCCTGGCCGCCACCGCGGCCGTCTCGAGCCCGTTGCTCGAGGAGGCCTCGGTCGACGGCGCCCGCGGCGTGATTATCAACGTGACTGGCGGCCCGGACCTCACGCTCGCCGAGGTCAGCGAGGCGTCCGAGACCGTCTACCGCGCCGCGCACGAGGACGCGAACATCATCTTCGGCGCCGTCGTTGACCCGGCGATGGCCGGGAAGATCAAGATCACCGTCATCGCAACCGGCTTCGATCGCGCGCAGGTCGCGGCCTCGCCGGCGTCGCAGGCGCAGAAGACGACGCCGACGGATCTCAGCGCGTACGCGGCGTCCAGGGACCAGGCCGAGGAGCGGCTCGTCGTCAACGGCAGCAGCGTTGTGGTCGCGCGGCGCCCGATCATCGACCTGCGGACGGCCGCCGTGGCCGCCAGCCGGGCCCCGAGCGAGCCGGTTCCGGCTGCCGATGACGAGGCGGCCTCACCGCTCGACGTCCCCGCGTTTCTCCGCCGGCAGGAGCGCTAGGACCTGTTCCCACCGCCCGGGGGCCCGACGACGGGGCCCCGGGGCGGCGCTCGCCGCGCCCGCATCACGTACAATCTCCAATACCAGCGCCCGCGCGCGCGCCGCCTCGTCAAACGGGGCGGCACGCCGAGCTGTTCCCAATCGTGAAAACCAGCCCCCGGCGATCGTTCCGCTCCGGCCAGACCGAGGCATTCGGCCCGCGCGACATGGCGCTCGACACACTCTCCCGCGAGGTCGGCTTCGTTTCCAAGCCCCACGGAGGGCGCTTGCGCGTGGCGCTCGCGTTTCCCAACTCGTACTTCGTCGGCATGTCGAATCTCGGTCTGCAGACCGTCTACCGTCTCTTCAACGCCGACGAGCGCGTCGTGTGCGAGCGGGTGTTCCTGCCGCCCAGGCAGCAGTTGGCGGCGCTGCGGTCGAGCCGCGCCCCGCTCGTCACGCTCGAGTCGCAGACGCCGGTCCGGGACTTCGACGTGTTCGCCTTTTCGGTGTCGTTCGAATGGGACTACACGAACGTCGTCACGCTCCTGCGGCTGGCCGGCCTCGAGCCCCGAGCCGGGCGGCGACACCGGCTGGACCCGCTGGTGGTCATCGGCGGCGCCGTCACGTTCGTCAATCCGGAGCCGCTGGCGCCGTTTGCCGACGTGATCGCCGCCGGTGAAGCCGAGCGGCTCGTGCCCGACCTGGTCGATGCGTTTGCCGGGGGCGGCGGGCGCGAAGAGCTGCTGGCCGGGCTGGCCGCGCGTCGCGGGTTCTACGTGCCCGCGCTGTACGACGTCATCTACGCCGGCCCGGGCCGAGTCGCGGCCATCCAGCCGAAGCCGGGCCGCGTCGCGCCGCCGGTCGTCCGCAAGGCGGCGGTCAAGACGACCGAACGTCTGGACCCGCCGAGCACCTCCATTTTCACCCCCGACACGGAGTTCGGCTCGCGCCTCCTCATCGAGGTCGTGCGCGGCTGCGCCAACCTGTGCCGGTTCTGCTGGGCCGGCTACAACTACCTGCCCGTGCGGCCGTTCTCCGCGGATCGCATCCTGGCGATCGCCGAGGCGGCCCGGCCGCATGCCAACCGGGTGGGCCTCGTCTCGATCGCCCTGTGCGACCATCCCGAGATCGAGCGCATCCTCGGCTCGCTCGTCGAGATGGGCTACGGCATCAGTCCGGCCTCGCTCCGGCTCGACGACCTCACGCCCACGATCGTCGGGCTGCTGCGCCAAAGCGGGGAGCGGTCCATCACGATCGCGCCCGAAACCGGATCCGATCGCCTCCGTCGCGTCATCAACAAGACCATGACCAACGACGAAATCCTGGATCGGGCGGACCTCATCTTCCGGTCGGGCATCGAGAACCTGAAGCTCTACTACATGGTCGGTCTGCCCAGTGAAACCGACGAGGACCTGGTGGCCATCCGCGATCTCACCCTCCAGATCCGCGACGTGATGCTGCGCCATGCCCGGGCCCGTGGCGCGGTCGGCCGCATCGTGGCGTCCGTCAACCCCCTCATTCCGAAGCCCGGCACCACCTACCAGTGGATGCCCATGATCGACGCCGGCGCCATCGAGCGGACGACCGGACGGGTCCGGGCGCTCACGGCCGGCGTGGACAACGTGTACTTCAACATCAAGTCGGAGCGGCATTCCTATTACCAGGGTCTTCTCTCGCTCGGCGACCGGCGGGTCGCCGACGTCATCGAACGCGCCGAGGCCAACGGGCAGAACTGGCGCCAGGCCGTCGCCGACGCCGGCCTGGACGCCGACGCGTACCTCTATCGCGACCGCCGAGACGACCCGTTCCTGCCGTGGCAGATCATCGACGGCGGCATGAAGGTGGACTTCTTCCGCGCCGAACTGGAGAAGAGCGCGCGCGCGGAGTGGACGCTTCCCCCGAAGCGCCTCGCCGAGAACGCGCGCCTGCTGCCCGTCCTCGATCCATAGGCGGGCCGTGGCGGGCAGCAGGTGCCGGAGGGGCCGGCCTTAGCCGGCCCGCGTGCTCAGACGGCTTCTATCGCCTCCGCCATCTCGGCCTCGTGCGCCTTGTACGACTCCAGAATCAGATCGCGGAGCCGGTTCTGCGCGGCCGTGTCGACCAGCGGGCGGAGCAGGGCGAAGCTGCGCCGCTCGCCGTTCACCGAGTACTGCCGGGCCGGAAACGTGACGTTCCGCCCGCCGCTCTTGCGCTCCCAGACGGCAAAGCCGATGAGTTTCAGCCCGTCGAGCGGACCGCCGGAGAACTGCAGCTCGGCGTCGGCCAGTTTGCCGGGCGGATTGCCTCTGTCGTTTGCCGTGAATTTCACCGTCATCTCGGTTGTCTCCTTCCCGCGCCGCGTGGCGATCGCTGTGTGAAGACCTGTCAGCAAGCTTCGATCCAGCCGCGTGCGCGGTTTCACGGCAGGCGCAACTGCCGATAGGATCTGGTGTTCCGGCGACCGGCCGCGGCGTGGACCGCTCGGGGCGCATGCGGGTGACGCCCGCGGTTTCCGCCGGGCACGAGGAGGGCGAGAAACGTGACCACTCCGGTTGCCGCACGGTTCAGCTGGCGGGATGGGGCCGCCGGCCGGTTGCTCCAGTGTGATGCGCTCGACGGCCTCTCGCGCCACGCGTTCACGACCCGCCACCTGGAGTTCCGCCCCGAGTCGTTCGATGACGACGCCCGGCGTCTTGCGGCGGCGTTCGAGCTGGAGGCCGACCGCGTCATCTGGGTGAAGCAGGTGCACGGCCGAGCGGTGCTCCTCGTAGGCCGAGACACGGTCGTTGACGGCCGGCCGGAGGCCGACGCGATCGTCTCGACCGATCCCGACCGGCTGATCGCGGTGCGCGTGGCCGACTGCGTTCCGGTGCTGCTGGCCGACCGGCGCCGGCGCGCCGTGGCCGCCGTTCATGCCGGCTGGCGTGGCACGTGCGCTGGCGTCGTCGGCGCCGCCGTCGCGACGATGGCGGGCCTCGGCGTGCAGCCGTCGGATCTGGTGGCGGCGATCGGGCCCAGCATCGGGCCCTGCTGCTACCCGGTTGGAGAGAAGGTCCGCGCGGCGTTCCTGTCGGTCACCCCCGATTCGGCAGCCTGGTTCGCCGAGCACGACCCCGGGCGCTGGCGTCTGGACCTCTGGAAGGCCACCGCCGATCAGCTCGAATGGCTGGGCGTGGCGGCCGACCACGTCCACGTGTCGCGGCTCTGCACGGCTGACAATCTCGACCGCTGCTTCTCCTATCGCCGTGAGGGCGCGTCCACGGGGCGATTGGTGGGCGCGATCGGATGGTGAAAGAAGAGCCGGGCGCCGAGCCTAGAACTTGAAGAGATCGTCCAGTGCCTTCTTTGCCGCCGAGGGCGAGTCGGCCACCCGCTGGGATCCGGTTTCGCGTTCGACCTTGATGCGCGGGGCAAAGAGCGAACAGTCGTTCGCTTCGTCCTTCGGGCTGACGCGCTTCGGGATCGTCTGCCGGCATTCGAACCGGGCGCCCGGGTCGAACGACTCGCAGTGGATGCAGGCGCGGAGGAAGACGCCGCACTGGCCGCACCGGCTCAACGAGCCGATCTCCGTCGGCTCGATGTGGCCACACCGCGCGCAGCGGAAGACCTCGCGAAAGCCGGGCATGTTCGGCGCGCGCGGGTCGCGAGGCAGGCGGGGGTCGCGCGGCTCCTTGGGTGTCTGCGGCGTGCCGGGGCCGCGCGGCCGCCGGTCGCGGTCGTCGTCCTGGTAGCCGCGCTGGCGGTACTTGCGGTCAGACATGGGCGGCCTCGTCCATGGCCTGGTTGGCCAGCCGGTCCGCGTCCGTGTTGAGGTCGCGCCGCACGTGCTCGTAGGTCACCCGGCCGATCTCGTGGGCGAGCAGCCGGGCCTGGCCGTAAAGCGGCTTCAACCCGTCGTTCTTGACCTTGTAGACGCCCCGCATTTGCTGGACCAGCAGCAGCGAGTCGGACTTGACGTGCACCTCGGACGCGCCGTGCTCACGGCACCAGCGCAGCGCTGCGATCAGACCGCTGTACTCGGCCACGTTATTGGTGGCGCGCGGAATCGACCCGCAGAGCTCCACCGGCTCGCCCTCGTCGGGCTGGATGACGGCGCCCCAGCCGGCGGGCCCCGGGTTGCCGCGCGCGCCGCCGTCGATGTGCGCGAGGAAGCGGGCCACGCCTAGTGCGAACGGCCGGCCACGTCGCGCACGAGCTGGACCTCCCGGACCCGCGTCGTGCGCACGCCGTTGCTGAACTCGACGCACATGCCGGGTGCTGCCAGCATCCCGGTCAGGATCGCGCTTCCGCCCCACGTGCAGCCGCTGACCCGGACGCGATTCGCGCCGGCGTCCGCGCCGGCGAACCAGCCGCCCGAGACGACGATCATCTGGTCCGCCTCGACGCCGAGCGTATAGGTGGAGTTCCGGGTCCGGACGATGATCCAGTCGCCCGGCCGCGTGTCGTGTTTCCAGATCCCGTCGAGGGCCGGCGCGGTGGTCGCAAGCTGCGTCAGCGTCCGCGCCAGCACGGACTCGCCGTCGCGCGTCCGGACGATCTCGGTTCGGGACGTCGCGCTCATCGCCGCCAGAATGACGGAAATGGCGGCCAGACTCAAGCGGTTTGATCTGCCCGTGCCCCCCGCCGCCAAGGTCCGATAGAATCAGCGCTCATGTTCAACCGAGGCGCCCCGAAGGGCAGGAGGGTTCGATGCTGGGAGAAAAGATCGGCAGGTCGACTGGCAAGGTGACGGGGCGGCGGATCCTGCGCGACGGCGCCACCGGCGTGAAGGTCGAAACGTCGTTTGACGCGTCCGGGACGATGCTCGGGGTCGAGTACAGGGAACACGGCTCATACTGGTCCGTCATGCGCGCCGACGGGACGATCTATGGCGAAGGGACGGGTCTGCTGATCGGCAAGACCGGCGAGATGGCGACCTGGGTTGGGCAGGGCGTCGGGACGATCCGGAAGGACGGCGGTGTGAACTTCCGCGGCGCGGTCTACGTGCAGAGCGCGAGCCCGAAGTGGACCAGGCTGAACACGGTCGCGGCGATCTACGAGTACTCCGTGGACGGCAAAGACAAGACGAAGTCCGACATCTGGGAGTGGAAGTAGGCAGGGGCGCGGCTCAGGCGCCGTCAGCCGGCGGGTCGAAGTAGAGAATCCGGTTGCAGCTCTCGCATTCGTGAATCTCGTCATTGCGGCGAATCTGCTGGGCGACGTGCGGGCGCAGGCGGACGAAGCACGCCGAGCACGTCTCGCCCTTCATCGCCGCGACGGCGACGCCCTTGCGCCCCTTCAGCAGCTGCTCGTAGCGCGCCAGGAGCGTCGCGTCGAGCGCAGCCACTTCGCCCTTGCGGGCGCCCGACAGCCGCGCCACCTCCTCGTCGAGCGCCTTCGACTCGGCGGCGACGTCGGCGCGCGTCCGGTCGGCGGCCTTCCGCGCGCCGGCAAGGGCCGCCTCGGCGGCTCTGACCTCGGCCGCCAGCGCGTCCGCTTCCTCCATGAGGACGAGGATCTTCTCCTCGATGCCATCCTTCTCCGCTTTGGCGGTGTCGATCTCGTGGAGGAGCGCCGTGTACGCCTGGTTGGTCTTGACCGCGGCCCTGTGGTCGTTGAACCGCGACAGGCGCGAGTCCACGCCTGCCACTTCCCTTTCGAGCGCGCGGCGCTTCGTCTGGTTGTCGGCCAGCTTCGCCTTGGCGGCGTCGATCGCCGCGGTCGCGCGCTCGACCTCCGCGGCGGCCGCGGCCTCGGTCGCCGGCAGCTCCGCCTGTCGCCGGCGGGCCGCGTCGGCGGCGCTGTCGAGTTGTTGCAGCGCGACCAGAGCCTGAAGGGCCGGAATCACGGCCGGTAGTTTTTCACAGGAGCGCCCGGGACACCAGCCGCGTGCTATTCTCCGCGGCAGTTCGCGACGTCGTCGCGGCGTTTCGATCGGGAGCCAGACCATGTCCATGAAGACCTTCCGCGCGCTCATCTCCCTCGCCGTGCTGATCGGCTGTCTGGCGTGGCCGGCGGATCGGCTGACCGCCCGGACGCCGGCGCAGACGAGCGCCGCGCTGTTCGGTGCGTTCGCGTGGCGCAGCATCGGGCCGGCGAACATGTCGGGCCGCGTCACCGACATCGAAGCCGTCGAGGCCGACTTCTCCAAGGTCTTCGTCGCCACGGCGTCCGGCGGCCTCTGGAAATCGACGAGCGCCGGCACGACCTGGCAGCCGATCTTCGACCGCTACGGCACGTCGGCGATCGGCGATGTCGCGATCTTCCAGCCGAACCCCGACATCATCTGGGTCGGCACGGGCGAGCCGTGCGTGCGCAACAGCGTCAGCTGGGGCGACGGCGTCTACAGGTCCACCGACGGCGGCGAGACGTTCGTGAAGGTCGGGCTCGAGGACACGCACCACATCGGCGAGGTGGTCACCCATCCCACCGATTCGGACGTCGCGTACGTGGCGGCGCAGGGGCATCTCTGGGGACACACGGGCGAGCGCGGCGTCTTCAAGACGGCCGACGGCGGCAAGACGTGGCAGAAGCTCGCCGGCGGGCTGCCCGACGACGGCCGCACCGGCGCGACGGACCTTGAGATGGACCCGCGCAACCCCAACGTCCTGTACGCCGCGTTCTGGGAGCGGCTCCGCCAGCCGCACCGGTTCGACAGCGGCGGGCCGAACGGCGGCATCTTCAAGACGACCGACAGCGGCCGAACGTGGCAAAAGCTGACGGCGGGGCTGCCCGCGGGCCCGACGGGCAAGATCGGGCTGTCGATCTTCCGCGCCAACCCCGCCATCCTCGTCGCGATCGTCGAACACGGGTTCCAGCCGGACCAGAACTCGCCGGACTACGCCGACATGACGAAGCTCGGAAGCGGGATCTACCGGTCGGAGGACGCCGGACGGACGTGGCGGTACGTGAGCCGCTACAACAACCGGCCGTTCTACTACAGCCACGTCTACCTGCACCCGACCGACGCGCAGACGGTCTACGTGCTGGCGGGCGGCGCGAGCGTCTCGACCGACGGCGGCGCCACGTTCAGCGGTTCGCTGCCGAGCATGGGCGGGGACTTCCACGCCCTGTGGCTCGATCCTGTCAACCCGCGGCGCTTCTACATGGGCAACGACAAGGGCGCGTACCTGTCGTTCGACGGCGGCGAGACCGTCACGATGTTCGACAACATGGCGATCGGGCAGTTCTACGCCGTGACGCTCGACAACCGCGACCCGTACTGGGTGTACGGCGGCCTGCAGGACAACGGCAACTGGGGCGGGCCGAGCAACAGCCGCGACGTCAACGGGATCCTGAATGACCACTGGTTCAAGTTCCACAGCGGCGACGGCTTCCACACCACCGTCGATCCCGACGACTGGCGGACGGTGTACACCGAGGCGCAGGGCGGCAACATCCGCCGGCTCGACGCGGTCTTCCGTCAGATGGGGTCGAGCATCACGCCGACGCCCGACACGGTCGTCAACTACGGCGACTACGCCTCGCCGCCGGAAGCCGCGCCCGAGGGAGGACGCGGGGGCGGCCGGGGTGGCGGGCGCGGGGGTGGCGGCGGACGCGGTCTCGCCGACGCGTTCCGCTTCAACTGGAGCGCGGCCCTGACGCTGTCTCCGCACGACTCGAAGACGATCTACTTCGCCGGCAATCACCTGTTCAAGAGCGTCGATCGCGGCGATACGTGGACGATCGTCAGCCCGGACCTTTCAACCAGCAACCCGGAGCTGACCGCCCGCGAGAGCGGCGGCCTCACGCGCGACGTGACGGGCGCCGAGACGCACGGCACGGTCATCACGATCTCGGAGTCGCCGCTGCGGCCCGGGCTGATCTGGGCCGGCACCGACGACGGCAATGTGCAGGTCACGCAAAACGGCGGCGGCGCGTGGACGAACGTGCGGAGCCGTGTCTCGGGCGTGCCGAGCGGACTCTGGGTGAGCCGCGTCGAGGCCTCCCGGTTCGCCGAGGGCACGGCCTACGTCACGTTCGACGGCCACCGCAGCGACAACTTCCGGCCGTGGATCTTCCGGACGACGGATTACGGCCGCACCTGGACGAGCATCGCCGGCAACCTCCCGGCCGACGGCCCGGTGTATGTGGTCGAGGAAGGGCACAAGAACGCGTCGCTGCTGTTCGTCGGGACCGAGACCGGTGTGTTCGCCACGCTCGACGGCGGCGCGAGCTGGCACGCGCTCGGCCGCGGGCTGCCGACCGTGCCGGTTCACGACCTCGTGATTCACCCTCGCGACGGCGATCTGGTGGCCGCGACGCACGGGCGCAGCATCTGGATCCTCGACGACATCACCCCACTCGAGCAGGCGACACCCGAGACCCTCGCCGCGGATGCCCATCTCTTCCAGAACCGCGTCGCGACGATCTGGCGGGGCATCTCGCGCGGCGCGACCCGCGGGCACTTCCTCTTCCAGGGCCGCAATCCGCTCACCGTCGGGCACCAGGAGCCCGGCAACTCGCCGCCGGAACTGACGAACAGCGCGGCCGTGCACTATTACCTGCGGACCGATCGAGGCGGGCCGGTGACGCTCGAGATCCGCGAGGCGTCCGGCACGAACGTCCACACGGCGCAGGTGCCCGGCACCGCCGGCATGCATCGGTACTTCTGGAACTTGAGGTTCGGCGAGGCCGACGCCGGTGGACAACGAGGCGGCGGCAGGGGCCGAGGCGGCGGGGGGCCCGCCGCCGGACCGGGGACGTACATCGTCAGGCTGACCGTCGGCGGAGAGACGAAGTCGTCGGCGCTGCGCGTCCGGGACGACCCCGGCCTCGACCTGCAGCGCTGACGGACCCCTAATGGAGGTCCGGGGCTTCAGCCCCGGTCGGGAGGACGGGAGGTCCCATGTCGACGGCTCGCATCGCGTGTGTTCTCGTTGTCGCGCTCGGCGGCGCGGCGTTCTCCGCGCCGGCGCAGACGCGCGTCCTGAAGGTGTTCATCTCGGTCGACATGGAGGGCCTCGCCGGTGTTGCGACCGGGAGCGACGTGAGCGCGAGCGGGCCGGACTACGGCCACTTCCGCAAAGTGATGGCCGGCGAGACCAACGCGGCGGTCGAAGGCGCGGCGGCCGCCGGCGCCACCGAGTTTCTCGTGCGCGACTCGCACGGCGGCAAGCAGAACCTGCTGCCGATGGACGTCGATCCGCGCGCGCGGCTCCTGCGCGGCGCGACACCCGGCCCGAAGAACATGATGGAGGGCATCGACGAGTCGTTCGAGGCCGTCATCTTCCTCGGCTATCACGCGCGCGCCGGCACGCCGGACGGCATCCTGGCGCACACGTCGAACGGCAACGTGATCGACTTCTCGATCAACGGCGTCTCGATGCCCGAGGCCGGCTACAATGCGCTCGTGGCCGGCCGGTACGACGTGCCGGTCGTGTTCGTCGCCGGCGACCAGGCGTTCGTCGACCAGGCGCGCGAGATGCTCGGGCCCGTCGAAAGCGTCGCCACGAAGTTCGCGACGGCCGGTTCGGTCAACAGCCTGTCACCCGCCGAAGCGCAGCGCCTGATCCGTCTCGGCGTCGAGCGGGCCCTGCGGAATCGCAGCCAGGCGCGCCCCTACAAGCTGGCGCCGCCGTACCGGATGGTGTTGAAGGTCCGTAACGAAAAGCCGCTCTACGCCGGCGCCAGCCGAACGGCCCCCGGCGAGTCCGCGTTCGTCCACGTGGACCTCTTCGAGATCCTGAACGCGTTCAACGCGATGAAATAGGGCTCATGGCTTAAGGCTTAGGCCGTAGACCACCGCCGTTCCGCCAAGCAGCACCAGCCCGGCGTACGACCACCAGACGAGCCCCGGGCCCGGCCGATGCGCCCAGGCGACGTTGGCGCCCGTCACGACCCGCAGGTTCAGGTAGCCGAGAACGGGCGCCGTCAGGAACGACACGATCGTCGCGAAGTCCACCATCGTCGTGAGGCTGCCTGCGAACCGGCTGACGACGACGATCGTCAAACCGCCGAGGATGGCGCCGGACACCCAGTAGACCGGCCCCGTGTCCCTGTCGCCCGAGGCTGCGCCGCGCGTGCGCAGCACGGCAAACGACCGCGCAATCGCCCGGGGGAATCCGTCGATCACCGTCAGCGCCGTCGAGAACATCGTCGTCACCACGGCGATGAGGACGATCGGCCGCGTCCAGGCGCCGAGCGTCTGGCTGTAGAGATCCACGAGCTGGAGGGAGAACTGCGTGCCGGCGGCGCTGAACGACGCGCCGCCGTGGTACATGACTCCGGCGCCGAGCAGCAGGAACGCGAACGCGAGGATGCCGGTGCCGACGTAGCCGATCCGGAAGTCGAGCAGCGCATGCGCGACGCTCGCGCGGGTGCCGGTTTCACGGTTCTTGGCCAGCGTCCAGACCGAGCTCCAGACCGCGACGTCGATCGCCGACGGCATCCAGCCGGCCAGGGCGAGGATGAACGCGAGGGGCACCGCGGCCGACGCCGGCGGCCAGAGCGCCAGCGTGGACAGGTCCGCGCGGGGCATCGCGAGCGCCGCCGCGAACAGCGTCGAGAGCGTGAGCAGCACCAGGACGAGCTTGATCGTCCCGTCGAGGCCCCTGAACTCCCCGATGCGCAGCAGCCCGGCGCACGACAGGATCAGCATCGCGGCGACGACCGGCAGCGAGAAGGGCAGTCCGAACGCGACCTGCAGCAGGAACGACGTGAACAGGACGATGGCGACCTGGATGATGAGCGCGGTCGAGAGCGTGATGAGCAGGTAGAGCCACAGCGCCCACCGGCCGACGCGCAGGTAGCCCTCCACCAGGCTCTCGCCGGTCGCCGCCGCGTACCGCGGTCCGTACTCGAAGAACGGGTACTTCAGGACGAGCGCCAGGACGATGACGCCGGCCAGGCCGAATCCGGCGTCGGCGCCGGCGCGCGTGGACTGCACGAGATGCGAAACCCCGATGGCGGCCGCGGCCCACAGCAGGCCGGGGCCGAACGCCCGGCGGAAACTCGACGGTGTCGACGAAGTCATGAGCCGGGGCAGTCTACCGCACGTGCCCGCGGCGCACGCTCTCGATCGTCAGTCGGCGGTGATCGTCTCGCCGGGCAGGATGGGCCGCGTGCGCGGCAGCAGGCCGCGCCGCGCCAAGTCGCCAATCACGGCCAGCACGCCCAGGAACGCGAACAGCTTGACCGCATCGAACAGCGTCGTCTCCGGCAGGATGCCCCAGAGCAGCCACAGCAGCGGCTGCGCGACAGAGACCGCCCAGACCGCGCCATAGAAGTACCGCCGTTCGTAGCCCTCGCCGCGGGTCGAGCGGCCCGCCCGCGGCAGACGGCCGAGCGCGCCGACCAGCCAGACCGAGCCGACGACGGGCCAGTAGCCGGCACCGTAGACGGCGCGCATGCGCCATTCGCCGTTGATGAGCGCGTCGGCGATTCCGGCCGCGTTGAGCACGGCGTAGGCCACGATCTCGCTCCACGCGAGGGTGTAGCAGATTCGCCGATGGATGGGATTGGGCCCGTCTTCCGTGTACCGCAGGATGAGCGGCCGCGCCTCGACGCCCGGCAGCCGCCCGAACAGGCCGGCCACGCCGGTCCCGGCCAGGACCATCGCGAGCCAGGTGAACGTGCGGGCGTCGGCGCCCTCGGCGAAGAGCGCGAACGTCAGCGGCCCGGGCGCGATGAAGAATGCGAAGATCCAGACCGGCCAGTGCAGCAGCCGGTAATACACCTTGTTGCGCGTGCGCAGCGGCCGGTCGGTCGCGAGTTCCACGCGCTCGGCGTGCCCGTGACGCTTGCGATAGGAAGGAGGCAGGACCCGATGCACGTGGTGTCGAGGCAGGTCGGTGTCGCCCGGCCGCGGGCGCCAGACGATACTACCCCAGGCCCGGCCTGCCCATTGACCCGCCGGGGTCCACGCCCCGACAATGTCGGCGAGCCCGACACCCGGGGGAGGAGAACCGATGCGACGCGACCAGCCACCGCGCACCGAGCACCGCGGACCCCGCACCGTGCACCGCGCACCGCAAACCGCAGGAACCATGCTCGCTCGTGCCGTGGCTGCGGCGGCCACCGGGCTGCTGCTTCTGGTGGGTTACGTCGGAACGCCGGGGGCGCAGGGAGGGCAGCTCGTGCCCGCAGCCGCCAGCTCGCTGGTCCTGCGCCCGGATCACTATTACGGGCAGCGCGTGACGGTCACCGCCACGGTCGAGCAGCTCATCTCGCCGACCGTGTTCTCTATCGACCAGGACCGGACACGCAGCACGGGCCAGGAGGTGCTCGTGGTGGCGCCGACGCTCACGGGTCACCCCGAGGTGAACACCTACGTCACCGTCATCGGCGAAGCCGTGCCCTTCGACCCGGCAGACATCGCCCGGCGTTTCAAGGACTACACGCTCGACGTGCCGCCCGACGTCGTCTCGAGGTTCATGGGCCGGCCTGCCGTGTTGGCGACGGTCGTCCTCGACGCGAAACTGGAGGACCTTGCCAAGGTCCCGCTGTCGCCGCTCACACCCGAAGAGGAAGCCTTCGATCAGGTGATGAAGGAAGTAAGCGCGGCCTTTCCGGCGATCCGTGGCGCGGTCGACACCGCCAACCCTGACGTCACCGAGGAAAACGTGGCGATCCTGCGGGAGGCCTTCACGCGCGCCGAGACGTTTTTCGCGGGCCGGAAGACCGAGGACGCCGTCGAGATCGCCCGCGAGGCCCAGAAGCTCGTGCAGTCGATCTCCGAGGCTGCGGCGGCGAGCCGTTGGGGCGACGCCGCCACCTCGGTCGGCAGCCTGAACCAGCTCTGCCAGCGCTGTCACTCGGCGCACCGCGAGCGCATGGATGACGGGAGCTATCGCGTACGCAAGGGCGACCGCTAGCCGCCATGGAACACCCTATTGATTTGACCACGTCGGCTAGAGCCTAGAGTCTTCCGGGCAGCATCATCGGCGGCGGTCGCGGCGCCGGCCCGCTGCAACTGCGAGTGCTGACGGGCGCCGACGGCCGCTTCCTGT
>Ga0326597_10000579_pt1 | contig 64923 bp, 67 predicted proteins | sample RVTome_12_FD_203789 | JGI IMG/M metagenome (GOLD analysis project Ga0326597, IMG submission 203789) | Soil microbial communities from uranium-contaminated site in the Upper Colorado River Basin, Wyoming, United States - RVT100D185 | ecosystem: Environmental > Terrestrial > Soil > Contaminated >...
ACGTCGGCTGCCGGCTTCATCGTCGGGCTCGGCCTGTTCGGCGGAGTCGTGTTCCTCCCGCTGTTCCTCCAGGTGGTCATCGGGGCCAGTGCCACCAACTCGGGGCTGCTCCTCCTGCCGCTCATGGCCGGCGTGATCACCACATCGATCGCATCGGGCCGGGTGATCACCCGCACGGGCCGTTACAAGCGCTACCCGGTGGTGGGGACGGCGATGATGGGGATCGGCCTCCTGTTGCTGTCCACGATGAGCCCTTCCACCCCGCTGCCGGTTGCGTCGTTCTACATGCTCATGCTCGGCGCCGGGGTCGGGCTCGTGATGCAGGTCCTCGTGGTGGCCGTGCAGAACGCCGTCGATGCCCGCGACCTCGGCGTGGCCACCTCGCTCAACACGTTCTTCCGGTCCCTGGGCGGGTCGTTCGGAACCGCTCTGTTCGGGGCGATTCTGACCAGCCGGCTCGCCTACCACCTCACCCGCCTGCTTCCTGAGGGCATCGACGGGCTGCCCGTCACCGGCATCGCCGCCAGCCCGGCGGCGGTCGCGCAGTTGCCGCCGGAGGTCCAGGGGCCGGTGATCGAGGCGTTCTCGCACAGCATCACCACCGTATTTGCCGCGGCCATCCCCTTCGCCGTGGTCGCGTTCCTGCTGGCGATCGCGCTGCCCGAGAGGCCGTTGCGCGACACGGCACATGTCGGCGGCGCACAGCGCGAGGCGGGACCTGCCGTCGTGATGGCGGGCGACTGAGGTCACACGGTGATCGATGATCCCCAGGCTGCCGACAGCCGGAGTCCGAGAGGTAGTCTGGGTGCGGTGTCCTCCCCCTCTTCAGTGACGGCGAGCGCCGTCCGAGCCAATCACCGGCGCCGCCTGGTCCTCGGGCTGGTTTCGGCGGCACTGGTAGCAATCGCATTCGCGGCTGTGTTGCCGACGCTCGCCGACTACAGCGACGTCTGGCATGGGATCACCACGATTCCGATGGCGACGCTCGTCGTCGTCGTCGTCGCCGCCATCGTCCACCAACTCATCAATCCGTTCATGACGATGGCCGTGATACCGGACCTCAAGTATGACCACGCCCTGACCGCTCGCCTCGCATCCACGGCCGCGGCCAACACGATTCCCGGCGGCGGCGCCGTGGGGGTGGGAATCACTTACGTGATGCTCGGCCGCTGGGGGCATTCCGGAGCGCAGATCGGCGCAGCGGCCGTGCTCACCGGGGTTTGGAACAACCTCGTGAAGCTCTTGCTCCCGGCCGTCGCCCTGGTTGGAGCGCTCTTAGGCGGCTTCGCCCTTCCCGACCTGATCGACGCCACTCTGATCGGGTCGGTGGTACTTCTCGTGGTGATCCTCTCCGGAGTAGCCATTGCCCGCAGCACCCTGCGCCATCGGTTGCTCGCACCGGCGGAGCGATTCGTTGGCTGGTTGCGACGGCGATTCGGGCGCGAAGAGTCTCCGCAGGAGCATTCGCCGGTCACCAACTTCTTCAGCGTCGTAGGCGTCGCCCTTGGCACCCGCTGGCGTCTCATGCTCCTCTCCACCCTGGCCGCCCACCTGTCGCTGTTCGTCGTCCTCCTCCTATGTCTTCGGGCAATGAGGGTCGCCCCCTCGATGGTTCCGTGGCCCGAGGTTCTCGCCGCGTTCGCCATCATCCGCCTCGTGTCGGCTATCCCGATCACGCCCGGCGGTCTGGGCATCGCCGAACTGGGATTGGTCGGAATGGTCTCCACCGGTATGGCGGAGCCGGGTGTCGAGAGGGTGGCCGCGGCCATTCTGTTGTTCCGTTTCTTCACATACCTGCTCCCCACGATCGTCGGCGGCGCCGTCGCCTACGGGTGGCACCGCACCAACAATCGGGCCACAGGCGCGGCGCGATGGGGTCTCGACGAGGTCCCTGCCGACCATCTTGAGGGTGCAGTGTGCTTCCGTTGCGGGCTCCCCGGTGAGAGGCACTGGGACCTCGACCCCTTCGCTCTGGTCGAATGCCCGAGTTGCGGACAGGCCTTCATGAGCCCCCGACTCAACGAGGCGGGCCGCATGGCGCTCTACGGCAACGCCAAGTACTTCGACGACGGCGTCTACCGCAGTACCGGAGCACAAGCGATGCAGCGCCGATGGTCCTCCGGACGCCTCGACCTTATCGAGCGCCACCTTGGGGGCCGCGACGACCGGCGCATCTTCGAGGTGGGCTGCGCCTACGGGATGTTCCTGGAGGCGGCGCGGGACCGCGGGTTCGGCCTCGGCGGGCTCGAGTACTCGGCCGTGGCGGCAGCGAAGGCGAGTGAACGCCTCGGCGTGAACATCCATGTCGGTGAGGTGGTCTCGCTCCCTGCGACCGAGGACTACGACTCGGTCGCCTTCTGGGACGTCATCGAGCATGTCCCCGACCCCGGTGCCTTCCTCGCAGCGGCTGCGGGCCTCACCAAGCCGGGCGGCGTCCTGGCATTCTCCTGCCCCAACTTCGACTCACTGCCCGCCCGTCTGCTCCGCACCAAGTGGTGGACCTTGAAGCCCCACAAGCACATCTGGCATTTCCGGAAGAAGGACCTGCGCCGCATGGTCCGCGAGGCTGGTCTGGAGATGATCACGATCGTGACCAACCCGGCCCGACGCGCCAACTGGGTGCGGTTGGACAGCCTCGTGGTGGTGGCGAGGAAGCCGTAAGAGGCCTCCCGCCTCCAGCAGCCCCCAGCCACCAGCCACCAGCCACCAGCCACCAGCCACCAGCCACCAGCCACCAGCCACCAGCCACCAAACAGCATGTCAGTACCGTACGTCCTCCCCCGTGCCGAAGGCACGGGGGAGGTGGCTCGGCCGCAGGCCGAGTCGGAGGGGGCGGCTGATCCTGCGTGCGCGCCGACGGCGGCTCTCGCCAATCGCCAATCGCCACTTGCCAATCGCCAATCGCGGCCGACCGCCAGCGAGGCCTCCTGAGATCCCGGGAACATTTCTCGGCCGCGAGTGGTCATAGAAGCGTGCACGATCCTGCGAGCGAGCGCACCCATACGCCCCGTACCAGTGGGCCGCTGCGGCGTGCCAGCGTGGCCGTCGCCGGTGGGGCCACGGTGGTGCTCGGCCTCGCTCTGATCCCCCTGCCCGGCCCGGGGACGCTCGTCGTCCTCGGTGGGTTGGCGGTCCTCCGCAAGGAGTTTCCGGTCGCGGGTAGGGCTGCCGACGGCATCAAGTCCGCGGCACGAAAGACCGTGTCCCGGGTCACCCGAAAGACCGACACCGCCGGCTGAATCAAGCCGGCCCCTCGAGAGTCATGACGGGACCGGGCCTTCCCCGGCGGTACATCTCGACCCCGCCCACCACACTCGCCGATACGAGAAGGCCGGTGCCGGCGAACACGGCGAGACCACCGAACTTCCCGTCGCCGACGAGGAGGGCGGCGACGCTAGGACCCGCCGCCCGGCCCAGGGCCATGATCGACTGGGCGTCGCCCACCCGCTCGTCCGGCGCCAGGGACCACTCGGCGACGCGGCCCAGCACCGTCGGGACGGCCATCCAGAAGGCGAAGCCCCAGCCGAACATGCCGATGTAGTAGGCAAATGCACCCGGGAAGGCCACGATCGAAGTCGCCGAGACTGCGACCAGCACGAGCCACGGCCAGGCGTGCTGGGAACGCCATCGGAGGCGAGCCCCGATTAGCCCCGCCAGAGCGTTCACACTGAATCCGAGGGACAGCCCCACGGCAGTGAGCCCGACTTCGATCTCGGCGAAGGCGCCGAGGAACACGAACAGCGCGGAGCCGGCCATCGTGAGGATCCCCAGACCCGCCAGCAGCACCAGGTTGGACCGCGACGGACTCATCCCCCGACGACCGCGCATCGGCTCCGACACGAACCGGGCGGGGACGATCGCCGGAAACACCATCACTCCGGCGAGAAGCAGGTAGACCGCGCGGTCGCCTCCCGCCGCAGCCACCCAGGCAAGAACCGGGGCGCCTATAAGAACCGTGAGCGGCCCGACCGCGGCGATGTCACGCATCGACCGGGGCGACCGCATGGCGTCCGCCCAGGCCAGCCAGGTGAGCAACCCGGCAGCGGCCCCGGCGGCCAACCGCAATGCCAGCAGAGCAGGGAACGATGCCACTAGGGCGCTCGCCGAGTCGCAGGCGACGCCAGTGAGCGCAGCCGCCACGAGGGCGCCCCGTGAGGGCGACAGCCGCCGACCCGCCACGAACACGGACGCCGCGAAGCCGAGAACCTGAACCGATGAGATGAGCCCGGCCGTTCCCAGGCTCACCCCGAAGCGATCGGCCACCTCCGGGATGAGGAAGGGCGTAGCGGCGAACAGGACCGACACCGCGGAAGCCCCGACGATGAGCGCCACCGGAGCCCCACGGCGAAGGGAGACAAGGGCACGAATCGGGGCGAACACGCGGGGGTGATGGTATTCGGATCGGTGGCCGTTGCCCGTTACCTGTTACCCGGTGCCCGTTGCCCTTTGCCCGTTGCCCGTTACCCGGGCTTGCCCCGTGCGTGGGAAAGAGGGGTCAACAACCTCCTCCCCCGCTTCAGCGGGGGTGGCTCTATCGGCCTTCGGCCGACGGTCGGTCTTCGCCGAGTCCTATCGGCCTCGGCGTGCGACCTCCATCGTGCCTCGCTGCGCTCGGCGCTCCTGTGGTAGGTGGCCGAGCGCAGCAAGGCCGGAGGGGGCAGTCCCCACTGCTCGGGTGAACACCCCCTCCTACGCCGGCCCAAGAAGAACAAGCGCCAGGCGGTCCACCCCGCCTGGCGCTGCTCTTCTCTTGTCTTGCGACTTGCGACTCTCTTGACTTGCGACGTTTCAGAAGTCGATCTTGTGCTCGACACCGAGGCCGTCGAGGGCGTTGGCCTGGAGGCCCTGCCACGACAGGGTCCACAACGAGTCGCCGATCACCAGCGACCTGAGGATCTGCGGGTCCTGGTCCCCCCCGTTGGGCCAGCAGACCTCGACCCGGTCGATGCCTTCGAGGTCGGCCTCGTCGATCTCGAATCCCCAGTCGCGTCCCAGGGCCCCGAGCTCGTCGACCGGAATCGGCTCGCAGAAGGATCCGTCGTATCCACCGATATCGTCCCCCTCGCAGAGCTGGACGATCACACCGGTCTCTCCGGCGCCTTGGACTTCCTCGCAGTCCGACTCGCCGTCGACCTCGTCACGCTGGTGCGTGATGCGGCCGTACTCGCGGAGCCCGTCGTCGGTCTTCAGGACCACGGCCCCGAAGAATCGCGTCTCCCACGACTGCATCGGGAGCACGACGATGTCCGACGGCGCCCAGTAGAGGAATGCCAGGTGCTCCCACTCGACGTCGGTGTAGGCGGCGGCGAGGGTCCAGGAGGACAGCTCGCGGGGGTCCGACGGATCGGACACGTCGAACAGGGTGGCCTTGGCGCCCAGGGTCCGGCCCTGGCTGTCGGCCTCCTGGCCGACGCCGAGGATCATGTCGTCGCCGATCGGATGCAGATAGGCGGAGTAGCCGGGGATCTTCAGTTCGCCGGTCACGGAGGGGGCCTCGGGATCGCTCAGGTCGACCACATACAGCGGGTCGACCTGACGGAAGGTCACCACGTAGGCGGCCTCGCCGATGAAGCGGACCGAGTAGATCCGCTCGCCCTTGCCCATCTCGCCGACGGAGCCGATCTCGACGAGCACGCCGTCGCGCTCGGCGAGGACCACGATCTTCGACTCCGAGTCCTCCTGGAACGACCATGGGGCACCCTCGGTCACCGCGACACGGAGGTTGCCCTCGTACTCGTCCAGCGAGAACTGGTTGAGCAGGTGGCCGTCGACCGACCCGCTGGCGCGGTAGGTGGCAGGCGCGTCGCCGGAGATGTCGAACTTGTGGACCGCCGTCTCGTACCGCTCGGAGAATTCGCTGATGTCCGGGGCGTTGGCGGCGTCCTCGGGGATCCACACGTTGGTGGCCACGTAGAGGCTCGTCGCCGAGGCGTAGACCGTCTCGCCCTTGGCGATGACGCCGGTGCCGTTGCCGGCGCCGAGCGCGCCATCGATGTCGAGCGTGGTGACCGACAGGGTGTCGAACCCGGCGAACTCGGCGGGGCGATGCATCTGGTCGCAGGCGACCACGAAGCCGGAGTCCACGTCGTCACCGTCACCGTCGTACAGGGTGTAGGACGGCACCCAGGTCTCCAGGGTGGACTCCTCGATGATCCGCCGGTTCGCCGCGAGGGCGATGTCCTCGGCAGCCTCGTTGGAGGGGTACACGAAGGGGAGTTGCGACGGGTAGGAAGACACCACAATGCGCACCGTGCCGTCGATGGATCGGGCACTCAGGTAGGTGCCGTCGATGCGGAGGGTGCGCACGACCTCCATGTCGGCCGGGTCGGAGAGGTCGACCTCCTGGACGACGCTGACGATCGCGCCGTAGGGCGGCGCGATGCGGGCGTCGGCCTCGAACATCGGGATGGCATAGATGTCGCCTTGAGAGAACACGAACGCCCGGTCCCCGGACACGAAGAAGCGGTGATTCCAGCCGCTCTCCAGCCGCAGTTCGCCGAGCAGGACGGGCTCCTCACCCGAAACGTCGAGATACCGGAGGACTCCGTCGACGATCGACACGATGCGGGAGCCGTCGGTCTTGATGATGTCGGGCTCATCGACACCCTGGACCTGAACGTTGGTCCCGGAGAACGTGCCGTCGGACGCCCCCCCGGCGAGACTCCCTGCGGCAGTGGTCGCCGGGGAGGCGGCGTCGCCTTCCTCGCGGGCCACGTCGCCGAAGAAGGGGAAGTAGGGGCCGCCGCCCCCGAGTCCGTAGGGGCCGACGCGCTCGAGCGCCTCTGCCTTGAAGTGGGCGAGGACGGCGTCGCACGCGCTGAACGGGGTCAAGGCGGCGCGGAACGTGATGGCGGCCGGGTCGAAACCCGACGCGATCGAGCGGATACCGGTGGAGTCGGTGCTTCCGCCGCCGGTACAGGCTGCGGCAGCCATCACCAACACTGCCGCGAGGGCGATCATCCTGCGCATGCCTTCGATCCCTTCCTGTGGGTGTCGCCCGGTGTGACGGTACCGGGGGGCGCGACGGTTCCCGGTAGCGTGCTGCCGATGCGGATCCTGCTCACCAACGACGACGGAACCGATGCCCCCGGGCTCCCTTCCTTCGTCCGGGCGTTGCGTGAGGTGGGCGAGGTGGGGGTGGTCGTGCCCGATCGGGAGCGGTCCTGGGTGAGCAAGGCGATCACCCGCTTCGAGCCGGTGACGGTGACCGAGGCCGAGGTCGAGGGCGTCCCTGTGATGGCCTGCAGCGGCTTCCCCGCCGACTGCGTCCAACTCGGTATCCATGTCCTCTTCGAGCGCCCCGACATCGTGGTCTCCGGCATCAACATCGGGTACAACCACGGCTCCGCCTACCTCCAGTCGAGCGGCACCGCGGGCGCCGCCCTGGAGGCGGGGATCGCCGGTGTACCCGCTCTCGCCTTCTCGGCGGGCTCGCACCTAGTGCCGTGGGCGGATTGGAAGCTGCAGGTGCTCGAGCCGGAGGCGACGCCGATGTGGGAGCGCCTCGCCGGTGTCGCCGCGCAGATGGTCGCCGACGCTGCACCGGTGGCGCGGCCCGGCGACGTCCTCAACGTCGGTCTCCCCGACGACGCCACCCACGAGACGAAGCGGGAACTGACCCGGGTGGCGGCCTCCGGCTACGACCGCCTGTTCCGCGAGGAACGCCCCGGCGTGTATGTCCACGCGTATGGGGGCCTGATCCACGACCCCACCGCCGTCGACGGCACCGACGTCGGCGCGGCGATGGAAGGCGTCATCTCGCTCACCCCGGTACGCGGCGCAGGCGACGCCAACATCAACGAAAGCCTGATCAAGGCCCTGGCCGGGTAGGCGCGACCGGCTGGTGTCAGTGCGGTCCCCGAAGGGGGCGATAATCACCGGCGTGTGGACACCGCCGAACAGAGGGCGCTTCGATGGCGTAGTCGGCATCGTCCTGTTCGCAGTCCTCCTGGCTGGTGTGTTGTGGCTGGTCCTGACGCGGACCGGTGACGGGCCGGGACCCAGTCGGATCGACGCCCTGCAGCAGGCGGATCCAACCCGTGATTGGCTGTGCATTGTTCAGTCCGTCGATGAACTCGGCTTGCCCGGAACCGGTGGGGCGTGGGACATCGAACTCGGTGAGTCAGCCGAGGACTTCCGGATCGTCACTCCGCTGTATTCGTACAGGGCAACGGTTGGCGACGGACAGCTGATCTACTGGTGGGGCCGCGGCTCCGTCGCTCGATCTATGACTTGCTGAAGCCAGAGTCCTCCTCTGATGACATTTACGTACGCTGGCCGAGGGGAGGGGAAGGTCCCTCCGGTTTTGGATCAGGCCTCTCGCCACAGGGAATACATGAACACGTCCGACGGCTCGTCCGCCACGTTCGGGTGAACCATCCAGCGGTGCAGGGTACCCTCCCGGATCATCCCGACCCTGTCGAGAACTCGCTGCGAAGCGACATTGTGTGTGTCCACATAGGCCCACACTCTGAACACCGAGGTGTCGCCCAGCGCTGAGTCGATGACAGCACGGGCCGCCTCTGTCATGTAGCCGTTGCCCCATGCCGAGCGTCGCAGCACATAAGCAAGTTCGACTCCATGCACCGATGAACGCGCTTCGATCACCCCCAGAACGTTTTCATCACCCAGATGGGTGATGGCCAGGGCGAACGCGTCACCGGCAGACCAGGCCGCGTCACACTTTCTCAGGAAGTCTGAAGCCTCCGACTGTCGAGTCTTGGGCGTGAACGTCAGGTATCTGGTCACTTCCGGGTCGGATGCGTAGTCGAACACCGCGGCTGCGTCGGTCAGCCTCGTCCGCCGCAAGAGCAGTCGCTCGGTGGTGATCGGTTGCGGCGGTTCCACCGGTATCGCCTCCCGAATGGGCGTCTGCCAATCCTAAGCGGCACGCAGAAGACGTTTCGCCTCGATGACATCTGCGGACGCTCGCCGAGTCGCGTCGCGTGTCCTCTAGCCGGCGGTAGATTCCCATTGTGAATTCGCGGCGAAGATCGTACGCATGAGTATTTGTGGACCGACCCAGCCGCTCCGCGTTCGGATGACATTTGCGAACGCTTGCTGAGGGTGCGGTGTGTTAATCGCGACTTTTCCGCGACGGATCGCCGCCCACTCCGAGGCATAGTCGTCGCGGTGATCCAACACCAGACGCACCGTCCGCTCCCGGACCTCCTCTGGATACTTCCCGTCTCGTCGTGTCATGGCTCCATCCTCTCAAAGGACGCAGCCTCCAAGAAACCCGGGGAGGTTCACACCGCTCCCGGCGGTCGAGATATCAGTAAGCCGAGGATGGTCCTGAAGAACGTGGGGTCAGGACCCGCCTTGGCCATGATGCGAGTAAAGGGTTCGACGACCCTGGAAACCTGCTTGCGCGCCCGGACGGCGCCGCGGAGGGGGCCACGACCCTTCACCTTGTTCGCCAGACCCCTACTGCACGACCAGGCCGCGAACCCGCCCTCAGCCGATGAGGCTAGACAGCCGCCATGATGAGGCTAAACAGCACCCAGAAGGCAACCGTGGCGCCGCCCATGATCTGCCCGGCTCGGGCGGCTCGCCGCCAACCGGTCGAGTGCGACACCGAGTAGGCGGCCACCGTCTGGCCCCAGAGGAACGCCACCACGCCCACTAGAGCGCCGATCACGGCGGATACGAACAGACCGACAAGGAGTGCCGCGACCCCCAGCGGCAGTGGTGTCGCGTCGGCGAAGACCTCCCTGATCGGACGCGCCCGAGACCGGCTCACCGCATACGAAATGACGGCGACCACGACGAGAGCGCCAAGGACGACACCGAGCGAGAGCACGATTTCGTCGATGAGCCCGGCGTCGCGGGCAGGTTCCGGCACGACCCCACTCCTTCGTCGCCGCGCACTGTAATCAGGGAGGAACGGCGGGGTCGCCGCCCCGTTTTCCCCACCGCGGCACGGGGCGAACCTGGACGGCGCGTTGTGGCCTTCCCCCCGACCCCCTTCCACTCCGTGGGAGGGGGGAGAAACCACAAGGTGGTTGGGCGTCCGCCCTTCGGCCTGATACCGAGCCGCAGTAGGCGGAGCAGACTCGACCCCTCGCCCATTCGGCTAGGCCAGGACGCCGCTGGACACGCGTTGAAACCTCGACCCAGCCTCGGGTGACATTTCGAGACGCTGGCCGAGGGTGGGATGCTGTCTACCGACCGGGGCCTGGTGCCCCCGCGTACCATGGGCCGGTGACCTTCTCTGATGTCACTGCGGAGGTGCACGGGCTCTATCGCAAGGGTCGGTTCGCGGATGCCATTGCCGTCGCATTGGACAACCGGGATCGGTTCCCATCGGAAGACGCAACCTTCACATTCTGGGAAGCGTGCTTGTTGTCGATGAACGGAACCCCCGATCCCGCGCTCGCGGTGCTTCGAGAAGGCCTCAACCGTGGCCTGTGGTGGTCCGAAGCGACGCTGGCCGATTCGGACCTGGATGCCGTTCGCCGACTCGATTCGTGGGAGCAGTTGCTGACGGAATCAGCCACGAGGGCAGAGGCTGCGGCGCTGATTCGACCTGCCCCGCGGATCAGAGCTGCGAATGTGCATGAACCGAAGGGCATCGTGGTGGCGCTGCACGGTGGGCAGGCGAATCCCGCCGTGACGGCCGATGATTGGGAGGCCGCGGTACCTGGCGATTGGAGAGTGATCAATCCCGTTGGAACCGTGCCCGCCATGCCCAATCGGTGGAGCTGGCCAATGGGGGCGGACGAATCCATCCAGGCGGTCATCGGTCAGTTACCCGGGGTGGACCGGAACCGTCCGACCGTACTTTGTGGGTTCTCCCAGGGTGGGCGGGTCGCTCTCGATCTCGCAGCCGGCGCGATCCGACCCCAGGGCCTGATCCTCATCGCCCCTGCGATTCGTGCCCAAGCGCTGCCACCGATACCCGATGCTCCAACCATGCTTCATGTGGGTGACCAGGACTGGGCGATCGAGGGTGTCGAGTCGCTGGCTCAGGTGATGGATCGCCGCGGTACGCCGGCGCGTGTCGAGCGAATTGCAGGGTTCGGGCATGCGATGCCCGACGACCTGCATTCAGTTGTGCAGCGGGGCCTCGACTGGATCGCTTCCGCCCGGGCTCCGGACGGATCAGCTACCGGATGACATCCCGCACGCTCCCCGAGGGAGTGGTGCTGTCTCCGCTGCCTCCTGGGGAACGGTCGCGGTGACTTCAGGATGGTGATGGAACCACCGATTCGCTTCAGCCGCAGTTCTGACGGCTTCAGCATCGCCCAAGGGAGCGATGCTCATCCTTTCTCGGTAACCCGAGCTCGGAGTGGCCGAGTCCCTGGGATCTGATACTTCCAGCCTTCACAGGCATGGTCGTCGGACTGATCATGTGGTGGTTGCTCGGCCGGCTTCGACGCCTGTTCTGATGACCTTGGGCGCGCCGGCCGAGGAGTTGGCTACCCCCAGACCGTCAAGGCCGGAGCGAGCCCTTCGCCTGAGGGGTTCCCGTGTAATACGAATCGTGATACGTTGAGGACATGGTTCGGCCCATCTCGGTTCGCCTCGACGACGATGCCCTACGGGCGCTGGCGGCGCTCGAAGCTCAAGGAGTGACGCGGTCAGAGGCAATAAGGACGGCCCTGGTAGAGGCAGCATCGCGCCTCCATGACAAGAAGGTGCTCACCGCTGAGGTCGCCGCATTAGAGGCCGATGACGACGACCGCGCCGAGATGCTCGCCGTCGCCGATCTGATGGAGCGCCTCCGTGCGCCGGGGTGACGTCTTCGGCCTCCGTCTGCCCAAGGGCCTCGGCCACGAGCAGAGCGGGCGACGATACGGCGTCGTCGTTCAATCGGACGCCTTCCTACCCCGGTCCGTCGTCCTGATCGCGCCCACATCGACGAAGGCGCAGCGCGCCTCATTCAGACCCGAGATCGAGGTCGAAGGGACACGGACAAGGGTTCTCGTCGAACAGGTGGGTGCAGTGGACGTTGGGCGATTGGGCGACCTGGCCGGCCGCCTCAGCCCTGAAGAGCAGTGGGGCGTGGATGCCGCCCTGCTCGCGGTTCTCGGTCTCTGATCCCTCCGCCGCTACGAGGTCGGTGGCGCACTGCCACCTACGTCGAAGCGCCCCAGCAACAATGACATCCATGCAGCGATTCGGTCGGGCTTTGCGCTTGCGCTGCCCCAACTGCGGCTAGAGGGGGATCTTCTCCCGATGGTTCCGCATGGTCGAAACTTGCCCCCGATGCCGCCACACCTTCGAGCGCCACGAGGGCTATTGGCTGGGGGCGATCGCCATCAACACGATCGTCACGCTGGGCGTGTTCGTCGCCGCACTGGTCATACCCATCCTGGCCACCTGGCCGGATCCACCCTGGGACGCCATCACCGTGCTGCTGGTGTCGCTCTCGATCATCGTGCCGATCGTGGCATACCCGCTCTCCAAGACGCTGTGGGTGGCACTCGAACTGGGGATGCATCCGGCCGAGCGTCAGTGATCATCGCCACGAGGGCACCGACCTCCTACCGCACTCGCTTGCCCGCCCGCAATGCCGGGAAGTCGGTCGGCAGACTCTCCACCTCGGCCTGGAACACCTGGATGGGCTCGGCGAAGCCGGCGAAGCGGTAACGGCCCAGGGAGCGAAGCCCGACGCCGGTGTGGCGCCCGAGGGCGCTGCGGCACTCATCGCTCAGCAGGATCTGGCCACCGTGCGCTGCCGCGGCCACCCGCGCCGCGGTGTGCACGGTCAGCCCGACATATCCGCCGTCGGTGAGAGTCACCTCACCGGTGTGGAGCCCGATCCGGAGGCGCACGACCGCATCACCCGTCCACGAGGACTCAAGAACCTCCCGCTGCAGGTCGACAGCGGCGACGAGAGCACCGACCGGGTCCTCGAACACCACGAAGGACTCGTCGGCGCGTAGATCCACCGGGTGGCCGTTGGCGCGCACCACCACGCGCCGGACCAGCCGGCGAAGTTTCTGCAGCAGGCGGCCATAGGCATCGCCCAGATCGTGCAGCAGCGCCGTCGAACCCTCGACGTCGGTGAACATCAGCGTGAGCACCCCGCTGGGTAGGTACCCCTTGGCAACGCGCACTCGCTCGGTCTCCAACTGGCTGGTGACAAATCCGACCGGGACGATCCCGTGCTTCCTTGCCGCCTCGAGCAGGCGCTTTCGGGCGCGATCACGCGCCGCTTCGGTCTCGAACTTCACCTGTTCGAATCGCGCCAGCGCGGCGCGCACATGAGGCGCGTCGTAGATGGGCAGCCGGCGATTGCCCTTCGAGTCGACGTAGGCAAACGCCGAATCGGGAAGCCGACGCCGTTCGCTATCGCTCAGCCGGGCCATGGCTCAAGCCTACGGGGAGTCAGCGAAATCATGCTTGAGGCAGAGTTGGAAATGCCGGACATCCCCCTCCGACCTCGCTTCGCTCGGCCACCTCCCCCGCTTCGCAGGGGAGGACGTCGCGTTTGGGTGTTCGCCACGCCCGAGATCGGGTTCGCCACAACTCCCGCTTCGCAGGGGAGGACGTCGCGTTTGGGTGTTCGCCACGCCCCGAGATCGGGTTCGGCCACAACCCGACACTCCCTACCCCGGGCCGATCGTCCGCAGATAGGTGATCACGTCCACGAGGTCCTGGTCACTCAGCGCCGGGGTGCCGCCGCGAGCGGGCATGGCGATGCCGGTGGTATTGAGCGGGTCGTCGGACGGGCGGCCCGTCTGCAGGAAGACAAGCAGCTCGGCGTCGGTGAGGCCGGCGGCGAACTCGGATGTCGTGAGCGGCTTGCCAAGACCGACGATGCCTTCGCCGCCAGGCCCATGGCACACGCTGCACCGGTTGTTGAACGTGGTCTGCCCGGCGGCGGCGTCACCCGCGATCACTGTTGGCGCAGTGGTTTCCGTCGTCGACCCCCCGCCGTTCGTGGCGAAGGGGGACGTGAACACCGTGAACGCGATGAGCACGCCGAGGGCGATCACAATCGCCAGCGAATAGGGCAGGTTGGGTCCGGTGAAGATCCCTCCCACCCCGGAGGGGGACCCGGCCGAGGGAGGCTGTGTCATGCGGCCAAAGGATGGCAGGTCCCCGACGCAGCGCCGTCGAGACGGCCCCCAAAGAGCCGTTCGGCAACTGGCCGGCCGGGTGCCGCGTGTCACAATTCGCCCGATGACCACCACTCGGGGGCGCGACATCGACGATGCGCGGACGCCTCCCCGCCCACATCACTCTCCACTGAAGGGACTCGACCCGGTGTGGCTGCTCGCGCTCAACGTCGGGGTCATCACTTTCATGTGGGTGCGGCACGCTGGTATCGACCGCATCGGGGGCACCGGCGAGGGCCTTGTCGCCGTGGGCCAGTTGACGGGCCTCTACGCCGCCATCGGTCTGCTCCTCGGGCTTCTGCTCGCCTCCCGCACCCCATGGCTCGAGAGACGGTATGGCATGGACCGCATGATCCACGCCCACCGGCTCGTCGGCTTCACCACGGTCTGGCTCGTCGTCGCCCACGTGGTCTGCGTGATCGTCGGCTTCGCCCTGGCCGCCGACATCTCGCTGTGGGATCAGATCGTCGACACAGTGGTCCGCCACCCCTACGTTGCCCAGGCAGTGGTCGGCTTCCTTCTCATCCTGTGGCTCGGCGCCGCCTCGATCCGCGCCGTGCGAAGGTCCATCTCCTACGAGGCCTGGTGGTTCGTGCACATCACCGCGTATGTCGCCATCGCGCTCGCCTTCGGGCACCAGACGGCCATCGGCGCCGACTTCGTCCTGGATCGGTGGGCGTGGTGGTACTGGTCGCTGCTCTACCTGTCGGTGGCCTACCTGATCTTCTTGTACCGGTGGGTGGCGCCGCTCTATCGCGCCTGGCGGCACCGCTTTGCGGTGGTCGAGGTGATCGATCAGGGCCCCGGGGTGGTGACCCTCGTGATCGGCGGTCGGCGCCTCGAGCAGTTCCCGGTGCAGGCGGGGCAGTTCTTCCTGTTGCGAGCGCTCACCCGGAAGCGCTGGTGGAAGGCCCACCCCTTCTCGCTCTCTGCCGCTCCCGACGGGTCGACGCTGCGTTTCACCGTCAAGGCGCTCGGCGACGACTCCACCGACCTCCAGACCATCGCGGTCGGCACCCCCTTCGCCCTCGAGGGCCCCTACGGAGGGTTCCTGGCGTACCTGCCCACCGATCGGCGCCTGCTCTTCATCGCCGGCGGCATCGGGATCACCCCCTTCCGCGGCCTCATCGACGACCTGGAGCGCCCCGAGGATGTCGCCCTGCTCTACCGCAACCCTGACCCCGACGACACGGTGTTCCGCGCGGATCTCGAGCGCCTTTCGGAGGAGCGGGGCTTCGACCTGCGACTCTCGTACAGCCGGTTCAACGGCGGCGAAGCCAATCCCTTCGACCCCGGCCGTCTCCGCGACTTCGTACCCGACATCACCGAGCGCGAGGTGTTCGTGATCGGGTCGCCCCGCCTCATCGACGCGGCCCGCAGCGGGCTCAAGGCAGCGGGGGTACCCGCATCCCGGATCCACCTCGAGAATTTTGCCTACTGATGCGACGCACCTTCGCCATCGTGGTCCTCTCCGGAGCGTCGATCGCATTCGCATCGCGGTTCACAGCGCCGCACACGGGAGTGGTCACGGCCGCCGACCCGAGCCCCTACGAGGCGGTCACGACCACCACCCGGGTCTCGCCAGGTGTCACCGCCACCCCGCTGCCGCCGCCGACGACCTCCACGACCATTCCGCTGCCACCTGGAGTCAGAATCATCGAGGGCCCCGAGGTGCGGATGAACCGGGGCCTGGTGCAGGTCGAGATCACCCTCCACTACGGCACCATCACCGACATCGAGATGGTCCGCTACCCGACCTCGGACCGCCGGGCCCGGCAGATCAGCCTCGACGCCGAGCCCTACCTGGAGGCCGAGGCCCTCGACACGCAGAGCGCCGACATCCACATCGTCTCCGGCGCCACCGAGACCTCCTACGCCTACATCCGATCGCTGCGCGAGACGATCGCGGTGGCGGCGATCTCCGCCGATCGCTGATGGAGGCGACCCGGCCGCTGATGGGCACGGTCTTCCGGGTCACGGTCCCCGACGGCACCTCCGACCAAACGGTCGACGAGGTCTTTGCATGGCTGGAGCACGTCGAGGCCGATTTCTCCACCTTCCGCACCGACAGCGCCATCTCGAGAATCGGCCGCGGCGAATTGGCCCGCGACGACGCGCCACCAGAGGTACTGCATGTGCTCGCCCGTTGCGACGAGTTGGAGGAGGCCACGGGGGGACGGTTCCGAGTTCGTGGCGGTCCGGCACCACTCGACCCCTCGGGCTTCGTCAAAGGATGGAGCGTCGACGAGGCTGCGCTCATCGTGCGCTCGGCCGGCATCGACGACTTTGCGATCTACGCCGGCGGTGACATCCTCTGCGCCGGCCAGCCCCCGGATGGTGATCGCTGGCGGATCGGGATCCGGCACCCGGAGCGTCCCGACCAGAACCTCGCAACCGTGTTGGCCGTGGAGGGAGGCGCCGTGGCCACATCGGCGGCGTACTACCGGGGGAATCACATCCGCGGGTCGCGCGATGGCGTCGTGGTCAGCGTGACCGTTACCGGGCCCAGTCTTGGCGTCGCCGACGCCCTGGCCACGGCGATCTTCTCCGACGGGGCGGAGTCGTTGGAGTTCATGGATCGGTTTCCCGAGTACGGCCTGCTGCTCCTCGACGCCGACGGGACGATGCGCAAGACGCCTCACATCGTCACCATCCCCTGACGACCATCGACGATGGGCGAACAAGGCGAGTGGCCCTGGGGCGGTCGGGCACGCGGGAGGACGCTGACACCATGCTCTATCCCTCCCAGAGAGAGCGTGCGATGCGGCGGGTCCGTCCGCTGTCGGCGGCCAACTCGCTTCGTGCCAGTGCCGTCGCCACAGCGGTCATCGGGACGGCACTGGCCATCGCCCCCGGGAGCGTCTTCACCCTCGCTGCCGGTGATGCCGCAGGCGGCGGCGTGTGGGTCCGGGCAACCGGTACCGCCCTCGTCACACTGGCGATCGTGTTCGGCGCCGCGGCACGCTGGCCGGCGTCGATGATGCAGCGCCCCGTGATGCTGGCAGCGGCCGTCGTGGCGACGGTGGTCGCGGTCACCTGCTTCCTGGGCTCCGCCGGGTCGGCGAACGGAAACTTCTGGGCGATCCCTGTCGCCGCCGAAGCCGCCATCGCCGCCTGGCTCTGGTGGCTGCTCATTGCTGATCGGGTCTGAGGGGGCCTCGGTGCCGCTCGGCCGCAATTCGCAATTCGCAATTCGCGTCAGCGCGAACGCTGTCTCCGCCGCCCCCCTCCCCCGGCTTCGCCGGGTACTCCCCCCGCTCCGCGGGTGGAGACGCTCTTGCGGAAGGCGGAAGACGGAAGGCGGAAGGCCTACGCACAAATCTCGATTAGCAGCGGATACGGATTCTGCAGGTTCTCCAGGTCCACGTTGCCGGAGGCCGGCATCCATCCGAAGTGGAGGTGGGCGACGTCGGCGTTGCCGGACCTGCCCAGAAGCCCGATCACGTCCCCGGCCTCGACGCGGGTACCCGTCCAGATCCACTTGGCCCAGTAGTCGAGGTGGGCGTAGTAGTACACGTCCCCTGTCGAATCGGCTCTGAAATAGATCTGGCGTCCCCCGGCGTAGTGGTAATTCGCCCGCACCACCACGCCGTCCTCGATCGCCACCAGAGGCGTACGAAGCGGCGCATGGAGATCGTTGCCCTTGTGAGTCCGCTCGCCGGGGCGTCCGTCTCCCCAGTCGTTCGTGAACAACACCGGGCCCTCCACGGGACACACTCGCTCGGGCGCGCGATCGGCGACCAGCGCACGCAGACGATCCAACGCGGCCCGCAACTCCACGAGCTCGACTCCGGTCTCTTGACCCACCCAGGTCGAGACCGGATCAGCCGACGCGCCATTCACGGCGTCGACCACATCTGAGAGAGATGACGCGCCGGGCAACGCGTTGATGACGGTCCGCACCGGCTCGGGCACCCGGGTGTCCACGTACCGGATGGCAGCCGCTCGGATGGAGCCGATGAACAGGTCGACCCCAGCGATCATCGCGTGTCGCCGTGCCGCCCTGTCCGCGATCCCGAACAGGGGTACATGGGTGAGCTCGGCGATGTAGTCGTCGACCAGCCGCGTCAGCTCCTCGAGGGAGGCCGGGGGTGGGGGCTCGGGCGCGTCGGTCTCTCCCGCCGCCGCAACAGACGGCATGGCGATGGCCACCGCTAGGAAGAGAACCACGAGCCGACGCATGAACCGCAGGCAGGCTACCTGGACGCGGAGTCCTGGGCAGCGATCCCGCTGACGGAGCACCCAGACCCGCAGTCGTAGAATCGGTCGGATGGAAGCCGTCGACTCTCAGGAGATCCCCCCGTACCGACCGCATGTCGGACCAACGCGTCAGTACATGCGGGACATCGTGCTGGGGGTCAACGACGGGCTGGTCTCGATATTTCTCCTCGTCGTCGGTGTCGTCGGCGGCGGGCTCGCCACACGCGAGGTTCTCCTCGCCGGGATCACGGGTGGGCTGGCCGGGGCGATCTCCATGGCAGCAGGCGAGTACATCGCCACCAAGTCACAGGAGGAGGTGTTCGACCGCGAGGAAGAGTTGGAGCGCGAGCACCTCGAATACCACCGCGAGAAGGAGAAGGAAGAGATCCGGGAGATGTTCGGCGACATGGGGTTGCCGCCCCAGCAGGTCGAGGACGTCGTCGCCGCCCTCGATGCCGACGACGACACCTTCATCAGGGTGATGATGGCCCTCGAGTTCGCCGTGGTGGAGGACGAGCGACGCAGCCCCTATCGGGCCGCATTCTTCTCGGGGATCCTCTTCATTGCCGGAGCGCTCCCCTCTGTCCTGCCATTCGCCTTCGTCGACTCGACCGGCCTGGGGGTGCTGCTCGCCGGCATCGGCGCCGGGATCGCTCTGTTCTTCGTCGGCGTGCTCAAGGCCATCACCACCATGAAGAACCCTGTGACCAGCGGCCTGGAGAACATGGCCATCGCCGCCGTCGGCGCCGGACTGGCCTACGCGGTGGGCTCCGCCTACAACGCGCTGGCGTGACAAGCGCAATTCGCAATTCGCAATTCGCAATTGGCCAGATTCAGTTCAATTGCTTGTCGTGTGACTGGAGGCTTCCCCACCCTTAGGGGGTGACAATGCCACTGATGGATGGGGAGGCGGCGTTCGTGGAGTTCGCCCGTGCCGTGGAACCTGCTCTTCGGATCGCACTCGTCGCCGGTCACGGCGTAGATCGCGGCCGCGACGCCGCCAACGACGCGCTCGTCTATGCGTGGAAGCACTGGGATCGGGTAAGGAAGTTGGACAATCCGGCGGGGTACCTCTATCGACTCGCCGAACGGAGCGCCCGGCGCCGCCGTCTGAGGCCACAAGTCGGGTTGGAGACACAGGATCACCGTCATCCGTGGGTCGAGCCCCGGCTGTCGTCGGCGCTACTTGCCCTGTCATCGCGACAACGCCAGGTGGTGGTCCTCATCGAGTCGTACGAGTGGACCCATGCCGAGGTGGCGAACTTCCTCGGGATAGGGCTCTCCTCAGTCCAAACACACCTGGAACGGGGCCTGGCCCGCCTGAGGCGTGAGTTGAGGGCGTGGGACCATGGCTGACATCGGCCGCCAGATCCGCGAGTTGTTCGACGAGGTGGCCGACCCGATCGACATCCGAGAGATCGTTGCGAGAGAACGACGCCGAGGCTGGCGTGGATGGCAGATCGCCCTGGCCGCCGGTGTCGCCGCCCTGCTCATCGTGGGTGGAGTCGTCCTGCTCGGCTCGTTCGACTCGGCCCCAGTGGCCGGGCCCTCCGACACGACGCCATCGGAGGACCTTCCCTATCTCGGTCTCGACCTCGAGGGCTGGGTCGTGACCCTTGCCGGCGAGAGGACAGGGGGATGCGGCGCGGGGGACGCAATTGGCGTAGCTCGGCAGACGTCGCACGAACCGATCACTCCTCGGGATGAAGGTCCAATTCACATCAACGTCGGTGTCGTCTCCGCGGACTCCTTCTGTGAAGGCCTCGCGCTGGATGCCGCGGACCTGGGTCCACCCGCCGACCCACCGTTTGTGAACGATCACGGATTCATCGAGGTCATGGGACACCGGGCTCGGGTGTTCGACGAACAGGGAACATTCCAGATCCGCTGGCTGATCGGATCGCTGGGCGCGGGTCACATTCACATCTTCGGAAACAACCTGACGCCCAACGATGCCATCGCCATCGCAGGCAGCATCGTGGAGATGCAGTCCGATGAGTGGCTGGCGATCCTTGAGAGATTCCCCAACGGGGGCACTACCACGACCATCGCACCAGATGACCCGATCACCAGCCCAGTCGAGATTCCCGACGGGCCTCTCAGCACAGCCCTCCGAGCTGCCATCGATCAGATCCCAGAGCTTGCAGCGCTCGACGTCGAATATGCAGCCGATCAGACCGAGGCCGGAACCCAGTGGGGAGGAGTCAGTCTCGTCGCCGACGACGGAAGCCACCTCGAGATCATCACCCAATTGGTGCCCGACAACTTCGACCCCCAGTACATCGGGTTGAACTTCATTCAGGAGACCGGGCCGAACGGCGAGGAGATCTTCCTGCTCGAGAAGGAGGGGGTGGTTCAGGTGGTCGTCATCGACCACGAGGGCACGATGATCAACTTGATCATCGACCGCTTCGATCCGTCTGGGGAACCAAGAAGCCCCGGCGCGCTGTCGCACATCCAGCTCGACCAGGCAAAGGAGTGGGCACTCCTCCTCCTCGACCTCATCACCGACTGAGTCGTCCGCTACCTGCCCTCTGCCCTCTGCTCTCTGTCCTGCCCTACGCACGGGCAACGGGCAACGGGCAACGGGCAACGATCACCTTCGCGGCACCACCACCACCTCTCCGCCGGGGCCGGTGACGATCGACACCCTGGCGCCTGAGAACCGTTGGATCGACTTCTCCGTCAGCACCTCCGCGGGAGTTCCCTCGGCGACGATTCGGCCCCCGTCCATCAGTGCCAGGCGGTCGGCGTATTGGGCGGCAAGGGTGAGGTCGTGGACGGCGGCGATCACGCTGATCCTGCGCTCGCGACGCAATTCGTCGACGAGGTCCAGCACCTGCTGGCCGTGGCCGACATCCAGGGCGGCCGTCGGTTCGTCGAGGAGCAGCACCGCAGACTGCTGAGCGAGTGCCCGCGCCAGCACCACGCGCTGGCGCTCGCCTCCCGACAGCTCCCCGAGGCGCCGCCCCTCGAGGTCGGTGGCGTCGAGGCGGGTCATCGCCTGTCGGGCGATGGCGACGTCGGCGTCGCTCTCGACAGCCAGGTAGCCGAGGTGTGGCGTCCGGCCGAGGAGGACGTAGTCGAGCACGGTCATCCCGTCGGGGAGGATCGGCTGCTGCGGCACCAGGGCCACCATGCGCGCCGCGGTGCGCCGCGGCAGCGAGGTGGCGGCGATCCCGTCGATCTCGATCGACCCCTCAAACGGCACCGTCCCGGCGAGGGCCCTCAGCAGCGAGGTCTTTCCGGCGCCGTTGGGCCCGATGAGCGCCACCCACTCCCCCGGGAGCACCGTCAGGTCGACGGCGTCGACAGCCAGGCGGCCGTCGTAGCGGACCGAGACGCCGGCGGCGGCGACCCGGCTCACGACAGGCTCCTGCGCGAGGTCCGCAGGATCACCAGGAAGAACGGCCCACCGACGAACGCGGTTACCACGCCGATCGGGATCTCTGCCGGTCCCAGCGCCGAGCGGGCAACCAGGTCGGCTAGCACTAGGAACGCCGCTCCCCCGACCACCGACAGCGGCAGAATCCACCGGTACGACGCCCCCACGAGCAGTCGCACGGTGTGGGGGACGACGATCCCGACAAACCCGATCAGCCCGCTGACCGACACCGCGCCGGCGGTCCCCAGCGTGGCGGCGATCACCACGGCGGCGCGCACCCGCTCCGGGCGGACCCCGAGGGCGCGAGCCTCCTCCTCGCCCACTGCCAGGACGTCGAGCAGCCGGCGGTGGAAGATGATCACCACGATCGAGATCGCCGCATACGGGGCCATAACGGCGACCTCAGACCAGCCGGCGGTCCCCAGCCGTCCCAGGATCCACGAGTAGACCTCGCGGATCGAGTCGGCGTTGTGCTGCTGCACGAAAGTCTGCGCCGCGGTCAGGAACGCCGCCACCGCCACCCCGGCGAGGATCAGCGTCACGCCGCTGCGCCTCCCCCCCGCCGCCGACCCCAGGGCGTAGGCGACGGCGACCGCGGCAATCGCCCCGGCGAAGGCGGCGATCGGGACGAGTGCCGAACCCGAGCCGATCGTCACGATCACCAGCGTCGCCCCGAGGCCGGCGCCGGCGGCCACGCCGAGCAGATAGGGATCGGCAAGGGGGTTGCGGAACACTCCCTGGTAGGCACCGCCGGCGACGGACAGCGTCGCCCCGACGAGGGCACCGAGAATTGCCCGCGGCAGTCGCAGCTCCCAGACGATCGCCGCTCCCCTGGCGTCGAGGCCGCTGTCCACATCCACGAAGGGCAGCCGGTCGAGCAGTTCGAGCAGCACCGGGCCCGGGTCGAGAGCAGCCGGCCCGATGAGGACGCCCGCCGCCAGCGCCCCCACGAGGAGAGCGAAGGAGCCGGCGATGGCTGCCGGGGGAACCCGTCGGACCGGGGCGGTCAGGCGCCCACTCCGTGTACCTCACGGGCGATCAGAGCAACGAGATCGACGATCCTCGGACCCCAGCGGGAGGCCACCGCGGGATCGATCTCCACAACGTTTCCGTTCTGGACCGCGCCCAGCTCCGACCATCCGGGCCTCGCCGCGATCGACTCGGCCGTCTCGCCGTCGGCGAGGAAGACGAAATCCGGGTTCGCCTCCAGGATGAATTCGCCGGAGAGCTGCGGGTACCCGCCACCCGCCTCATCGGCGATGCTGACCATCGTCAGCATCCCGTAGATGGATCCCAGGAACGTGTCGGACCCGATGCTGTAGTAGGTCGAGTCGAGTTCGTGGTAGTACGAGAAGGGCCGCACGTATGTGGGCACCTGCGCCACGATCGCGGCGATCTCGGTGCGAGCCACGGCGATCAGCGACTCGGCAGACAAGCCCACGGCGTCACCCACCTCGCTCCACTCGACATACGCGCCGTCGAGGGTCACCGGCGGCGGAGCGAACACGATCGTCGCGATCCCGAGGGCCGCGAGCCCGGAGGCCACGTCACCCGGGTCGAAGGACAGGATCACCAGGTCCGGGTCGAACCCTGCGATCCCCTCCACGCTGGCGTTGAAGGCGTCGAAGTGGGGCAGCGAGGCGGCCTCCGCGGGGAAGTCGGAGAAGTCGTCCACCGCCACCACCCGGTCCCCGGCGCCGAGGGCGAACAGGATCTCGGTGTGTGTCGGCGACGCCGAGACGATCCGCTCGGGACGGGAATCGATCGTGGTCCCCCGTACGACCACCGGGAAGCCGGTATCGGCCGTGGTGGTCGGTCCGGCGGGGGCGTCGTCGCCGCACGCCGCCACGGTGAGCACGAGCGCGAGAAGCAGGCCGGTGAGCCTCTTCATGAAAAACCTCCTCGAGTCCGAGGAGGAGGTGTGGAAGCCGGTTGGCTGGCCACCCTTCCTCCGAAGGCGTCCAAATCCGACCCGGTGCCAGGCGTCCCGACTCGTCCCCAAGACCCAGGCCTCGGGGCTTCACGGTTGCGGGACAGTGCCGGATTCCAACCGGACTTCGCTGTCCACCGAATCACGGAGGCGGTCCCCCGTGACCGAGAGGGTAGGAGGGCTGTGCGTCGGAGGGCAATTGGGAATGGGACCGCGATTCGCAATACGCGATACGCAATACGACAGAACGCGTCCGTTGGTGCCGACGGGTTCTTGCTGGCGTCGGGCGACGGGAGACGGGCGTCGGGCGACGGGCGTCGGGCGACCGGCGTCGGGCGACGGCGTCGGAATTCCCGTTCAAGATTCGGCGCCCGAAACGCCGATGCCTCCCTGAGGAGGAAGCGATGCTGCAGCGTCTTCAGGAAGACGACGGGGCGACCATGGTGGAGTACGGCCTCATGGTGGCGCTGATCGCGTTGTTCGCGTTCGTGTCGGTGCAGGTCTTCGGGGTCTCGGTCAACGGGCTGTTCACGCGGCTCAACGACCTCATCCCCTGAGGGTTCCCACCACGCGGCCGTACACTCGGGCCTGATGCCACGACGCGCCCTGCAGATCCTCGTCGCCACCCTTGCCGCCGCCGCGGCCGTAGCTCTCTTCCGCCGCCGCCCGATCGAGCCCCCCGCCAACGAAGGCACCTGGGAACCGGTGTGACTTCCGGAGAAACGCGTCTCTTGCGGAAGGCGGAAGGCGGAGGGCGGAAGGCGTGAGGATCGCCATCCACTCCGTGGGTGAAGTCGGCAAACGAGCCGGCCTCATTCTCCTCGCCGAACGCGGCCTCACCGCCCTCGGCCTCTACGGGCACACGGGCAAGCTCGGCGCCGACCGCAGGACCATCGCCATCCGAAGTCTCGACGGCTTCGACCCGCTGGTCACCGACGACGCCGACGCCGCATCGGGGCTCGCCGGCATCGCCGCCGATGACGGGATCTCCTGTGTCGTCACCGCCGACGCGGTCGACGATGAAGTGGCGGCACGCTTCCGGGATACCGGATTGACCCTCCTGCTCGGCGCCAACCTCTCGGGTCTCGCCGAATCGCTCGCCGCCCACGAAGTGGCGCGCACCGATCGGGTCACCGAGACGACGGCGGCGTGGACCGTTCCCGGCAAGCCGCTGCGACGGGGTGAGGCAGTGGCCTTCCCCGAGCCGGTGGGTGCCCGCTGGGGATCGGATGCCGGCCCGCGCGCCGGGGCCACCCGGGTCCGCGTGCCGATCGAGGGCGAGTGGGCCGGGGCCTCGGCCACGGTCGTGGGTGAGATCGACGGCAATCCGGTGCAGCGGGTCGTCGGAGTCGCCGACCTGGCGCCCCACCTGGAGGGCATCGCCCTCGCCGCCGCCGCCCTCGTGGTGGCAGAGCACAGCATCCCCGCAGGGATTCACCGCCCCGGAGACCACCCTGAGACCTACCTGGCGGCAGCGCTGAGAGTGGGCCTGGAAGTGGCCGCATACACGTCGGGCTGACGCCCGACGAGCGCGATTGGCGATTGGCAATTGGCAATTGGCAAGACCGCGTCACTCAGTGGTCGACGCGTCTGGCGTATTGCGTATCGCGCCGAGCGGCGGTCGCGGCGCGATCTGAGATGCCTCACGGGACTCGTTGGTGCGAGCCGCGGGACTTGCGTATCGCGGGAGGCCGGCGATAGCCGGACGACCCATCGCGGGAGGCCGGCCGCAGGCCGGCCGACTCACGTCCCCGTTCGTTCTACTTCGGGGACTTCGGGTTGCGAGTCGTGGACTTCGGTCTTCTCGGCAGTGCGGTCGCGCTCCTCGTCCGATTTGGGTGAGAGGGCGGATCGGACCGTTGGGAGGATGCCTCTCTTGCGCCCGGGGGCACCGACGGCGGGGGCCCGGGAGATGCGGGGCACCGCTCGGGCACCCAGGGTCTCCTCGAGAACGATCACCTCCACGCCACCCACCAGGTCGGAGATCAGGTTGTAGACGACCGCACCGAGCGTGAAGAAGCCGGTCATCAGGATCGTGCCGATCACCGAGAGCAGCAGGACGATCCGGAAGTAGACGGCGCCCTCCAGGTTGATCCCGTTTTCGATGCCGATGAGCAGGGCGAGGTCGTTGATCTTCTCGGGGATCCCGGCGTTGACGAAGATCGACCAGAAGATCACGGTGCCCAGCACCAAGACCAGCGCCATGATCGCGTTGAAGACGATCGTGACCTTGAGGACGGTCCACGGATCGATCTTGCGGATGACTCGTCGCACTCGCTGGACGGCCACAGAGGCTCCTGGGAAGACGCTGGCTACGTTACCGGGGGCCGCCCGTTTCGGAGAGTAATGGTCGGCCGGCTGGCGCCTCATGAGACACCAAGTGTTCAGGGCATGCATTGACGCGACCAGGTCCTGGGCAGTCGTGAGCATCGGGATTTCGCCCAACACGACACGGATTCGGTACCTTTGGGCTCCTCGACGAACCGGAGCGGAATGGAAGCTGTTCTCGCCGCGATTGGCGTCGTGGCTGCAGCAGCCGCGGTGGGTATTGCCTATCGACGCGGCCTTCGGGCGCGCCATCGTCGGGAGGAGGCTCGCCGTCTCGACGAATACCCGTTCTATCCCTTTGTTGTCGACGCCAACGGGCACGTGGCGTTCGACGCAGAGGCGTTCGACGAGGGCGTCCGACACCTGTTGAAGGACCGCAACGACCGCGCTGCTCGCGAGCTCATCGTGATCGGCCAGCAGAACCTGGTGCGCGACACTTTCCCAAGCGACCGGCTCCGGCGATACAAGCAGCTCTACGCCATGTACGGGGGAGATGCCGTCGTCAGTGAAAACGACACCTTCCTCGAGAACTTCAGGCGCATCGTCCAGCACATCGGGCGATCATTCCCAAACACGGGAATCGAGATTCTCCTCCACAACCTCGTCAACCCGTCTCGCTCACTCGTCGCCATCGAGAACGCCGTAGTCACCGGACGGTCGATCGGGAGCGGGGCGACGAACCTCGTCCTGGATTTGAAGACACGCAGACAACGCGGCGAAGACAAGATCAACTACGAGCTGAACATCGGGTCACGCCGATTCAAGTGCACGACCATCCCCATATTCAGACCCGAATACGGACTGGTGGGAGCCATCTGCATCAACATCGATGCCCGCTTCATTCGCGAGAGCGTCATGTCCGACACGGCCCGCCTGGAGGCGTTCTTCGACAACCTGCTCCGTACCGACTTCGAACTCGACGAGAACATCCTTTCGCAGGATGAGTATCGGAGAGCGCTCGAAGGCAAGCGCAACTTCCTCGACGAGGCGATCCACACGGCGCCGTCGGGTCGTAAGGAGCACCGGCTGGCCGCGATCCTCTTCTCAGACATCGTGGGATTCACCTCGCTCATGGAAAAGGATGAGTCGGCCACTCTGGAGATCATCGCGGCCAACACCGCCCTCCACCAACAGGCATTCGGCCGCCACCGGGGCCGACTCCTCAGAGTGCTGGGCGACGGGATCCTGGCCAGCTTCGACTCGGCCTCCGACGCGGTCGCCTGCGCCCGCTCGGTACAACAAAGCGTTGCCGCCGACGGTCGGTTCCAGGTCAGGATCGGGGTCCATCTCGGAGACGTGGTTCATGGCGACGGGGACGTGCATGGTGACGGCGTCAACATCGCCTCCCGCATTCAGGCCGAAGTCGGACCAGGGGAGATCGGGATCTCGGACGTCGTCTACGCCAACGTGCGCAACAAGCAGGGCTTGCAGGCGACTTCGATGGGTGAGCGCTCGCTGAAGAACGTGTCAGCTCCGGTCGTCCTGTACTCGGTCAAACCGTGACGTCGGGCCCTTACTCCTCGATCTCCTCCGGCGGCACCGGGGCGAACGCCGTCACGGTCCCCGTTTCGGACACGTTCATCACCTTGACGCCGGTGGAGTCGCGCTTCTGGCGGCTGATCTTGTCGGTCGGGGTGCGGATCACGATGCCGTCCGACGAGGTCACGAAGATCTCGGTGCCGGGTGCCACCGCCCGGGCGGCGACCAGATTGCCCCGCACCCGGGTGAGCTTGATCGCCTTGACGCCCACTCCCCCGCGGTTCTGGCGACGGAACTCGGACATCTTCACCCGCTTGCCGTAGCCACCCGTCGTGAGCAGTAACACCTCGTCACCTTCGTCGGTGCTCGCCGCCGAGACCACCTGATCTCCCTCGCGGAGCCGGATGCCGCGCACGCCCATCGTGTCGCGGCCCATGGGGCGGATGTCGCTCTCCTTGAATCGAATCCCCTGGCCGTCGGAGCTGAAGAGCAGGATGTCGTTCTTGCCCGACGTGGTGCGCACGGTGACGACCTCGTCGCCGTCGGCGAGTTTGATGGCGATCAGGGTGCTGTTACGGCTGTCGTACTCGGAGAACTTCGTCTTCTTGATCTGCCCCTGCTGGGTGGCGATCACCAGATACCGGGCTGTCTCGTAGTCGCGGGTGTCGACCACCGCCTCGATGACCTCTTCGGGGCCGAGCGGCATCACCGACTGGGCGAGGACCCCCTTGGCGGTACGGTCCTTGCGCGGGATCTCGTGCGCCTTGATCCGGTACACCTTGCCCTTGTTGGTGAAGAACAGCAGGTAGGCGTGGGCCGTGGTGTGGACCACGTGTTCGATGACGTCGTCCTCACGGAGGTTCTCGGCCTTTACGCCGCGGCCGCCCCTCCCCTGCCGCTTGTACGCCGAGGCGTTGACCGCCTTGACGTACCCGTTGGCCGTGACGGTGACGACGATCTCCTCGTCGGCGATGAGGTCTTCGAGCGTCATGTCGCCGTCGTCGGGGATGAATTGGCTGCGACGGGCGTCGGCGAACTTCTCGCGGATCTCCTTGAGCTCGGTGGCGATGAGAGTCCGTCGCTTGGCCGGGCTCTTGAGCAGGCCGCTGAGGTACTTGATCAGCTTCTGGAGCTCTAGGTGCTCTTCGCGCAGCTTTCCGGTCTCGAGGGCGGTGAGGCGCCGCAGCGGCATGTCGAGGATGTGAGTGGCCTGGATCTCGCTCAGCTTGAACTTCTTCATCAGGGCGGTGCGGGCGGCGTCGGTGTCCTCCGAGCCCCTGATGACCTTCACCACCTCGTCGATGTTGTCCAGGGCGATGAGCAGGCCTTCGACGATGTGTGCCCGGGCCTCGGCCCGATCGAGGCGGAACCCGGTCCGCCGCTCGATCACATCCATCTGGTGATCGACGTAGTACCCGATCATCTCGGCGACATTCAGGGTGCGGGGGACGCCGTCGACGAGCGCCACCATGTTCACCCCGAAGTTCTCCTGCAGCTGGGTGTTCTTGTAGAGCTGATTGAGGACCACCTGGGGAACGGCGTCGCGCTTCAACTCGATGACGAGGCGGGTGCCGTTGCGGTCGCTCTCGTCGCGCAGGTCGGCGATGCCGGTGACCTTCTTGTCGCGGACGATGTCGGCGATCTTCTCCATGATCCGGTCGCGCGACACCTGGTAGGGGATCTGCGAAACGATGATGGCGGTGCGGCCCTTGCGAACCTCCTCGACCTCGGTGATGGCCCGCATCTTCACCGAGCCCTTGCCGGTGAGGAGCGCCTCGCGCGCTCCCCTCTGACCGACGATGTAGGCGCCGGTCGGGAAGTCGGGGCCCTTGACAAACTGGAGCAGGTCCTCGGCCGTGGCGTCCGGGTTGTCTATCAGGTGGATGGTGGCGTCGATGACCTCGCCGAGGTTGTGCGGCGGGATGTTCGTGGCCATGCCGACGGCGATCCCGGTCGAGCCATTGGCCAGCAGGTTGGGGAATCGTGCCGGGAGGACGGTGGGCTCCTGGCGCTCACCGGAGTAGTTGTCCTCGAATGTGACCGTGTCCTCGTCGATGCCATCGAGCATGTGCATCGCCAGGGCCTCGAGACGGGCCTCGGTGTATCGCATGGCCGCCGGCGGATCGTCGACCGTGCCGAAGTTCCCCTGCGGCTGGATCAGCGGGTTCCGGCTGGCGAAGTCCTGCCCGAGGCGGACCATGGCGTCGTAGATGGCCTCGCCGGAGTGCGGGTGGAACCAACCCATTACGTCGCCGACCACGCGGGCGCTCTTGCGGAATGGCTGGTTGGGCCGGCTCCCCGAGTCGTACATCGAGAAGAGGATCCGGCGATGCACCGGCTTCAGGCCGTCGCGCACGTCGGGGAGGGCGCGGGCGACGATCACCGACATGGCGTATTCGAGGAAGGAGGCCTTCACCTCCTGCTCGATGTCGATCAACTCCGTGCGTGAAACCTGGTCGTCGGTCACCGTCTACTCCTCAGTGCTCGAGCATCAGAAGTCGAGGAAGCGGACGTCTTTGGCATTCCGCTGGATGAAGGTGCGGCGCGCCTCGACGTCGTCGCCCATCAATGTCTGGAAGATCTCGTCGGCGATGGACTTGCTCTCCAGGCCGACCTCGAGGAACACCCGCTGGTCGGGATCCATGGTTGTGTCCCACAGTTGGCCGGCGTTCATCTCACCAAGGCCCTTGTACCGCTGGATCGCCGGCTTCTTGCCGTTGAGGCCCTTCTTGACCTCGTCGAGCTCGGCATCGGAGTAGGCGTAGACCTCCTCCTTGCCGACCTTCACCTGATAGAGGGGCGGCTGGGCGATGTACACGTAGCCGGCCTCGATGAGGTGGGGCATGTGACGGAAAAAGAATGTGAGCAGCAGCGTGCGGATATGGGCCCCGTCGACGTCGGCGTCGGTGAGGATCACGATGCGGTGATATCGCGCCTTCTCCAGGTCGAATTCGTCGCCGATCCCGGTACCGATGGCGGTGATCAGGGCCTGGATCTCGTTGTTCTGGAGGACCTTGGTGAGCCGGGCCTTCTCGACATTGATGATCTTCCCGCGGATGGGGAGGATCGCCTGGAACTCGCTGTTGCGCGCCTGCTTGGCCGAACCGCCGGCCGAGTCGCCCTCGACGATGAAGAGCTCGCTCTCCTTGGGGTCGCGTGACGAGCAGTCGGCGAGCTTTCCGGGGAGTCCCGAGGACTCGAGCAGGCTCTTGCGCCGGGTGAGGTCGCGCGCCGCCCGCGCCGCCAGCCGGGCGCGGGATGCGGTGACGCACTTGTCGACGATCTGGCGCCCCTCCCCCGCGTAGCGGTTGAGCCACTCGGGGAGGAGCTTGTTCATCGCCACCTCGACGAAGGACCGAACCTCGGTGTTGCCCAGCTTCGTCTTCGTCTGGCCCTCGAACTGCGGCTGGCGCACCTTGACCGACACGATCGCCGTGAGGCCCTCGCGGATGTCCTCGCCGATCAGGTTTTCGTCCTTTTCCTTGAGGAGGCCGCGGTCGCGGGCAAAGTCGTTGATCGCACGGGTGAGGGCTTTGCGGAAACCTTCCTCGTGGGTGCCACCTTCGTGGGTGTTGATGTTGTTGGCGAAGGTGAGGACGTTCTCGGTGTACCCGTCGGTCCACTGCATGGCGAGGTCGATCTCGGCGTCCTCGCCGGCGTCCTCGAAGGAGATGACATGGGCGTGCAGCGGCTCGCGCTTGGCGTTGAGGTGCTTGACGAAGTCGACGAGGCCACCGGTGTACTTGAAGGTGTCGGTGTTCGCCGGATCGGTGCGCTCGTCGGTGAGGCGGATCTCGAGGCCCTTGTTGAGGAATGCCATCTCGCGCAGGCGGGCGGTCACGATCTCGTAGTCGAACTCGACCGTCTCCTTGAAGATCTCAGTCGAGGGGAGGAAGTGGATGGTGGTCCCGCTGCGCTTCGCCGGCTTGCCCTTCTTGAGAGCGGCCTTGGGCTTGCCCAGCTCGAACGACTGGGACCACGTGAAGCCGTCGCGAACCACCTCTGCGTCGAGGCGGGTGGAGAGGGCATTGACCACCGATACGCCGACGCCGTGGAGGCCGCCGGACACGGTGTAGGCGCCCTGGTCGAACTTGCCGCCGGCGTGGAGCGTGGTGAGGACCGTGGTCAGGGCGGGCAGTTTGGTCTTTTCGTGCTTGTCGACCGGGATGCCGCGGCCGTTGTCCTTGACGGTGACGGCGCCATCGGCGTGCAGCGTGACGTCGATGCGGGTGCATTGGCCGGCCATGGCCTCGTCGACGGCGTTGTCGACGACCTCCCAGATGAGGTGGTGGAGGCCCCGTGGCCCGGTCGAGCCGATGTACATGGCGGGGCGCTTACGGACCGCCTCGAGCCCTTCGAGGACCGTGATGTCCTTTGCCTTGTACGACGACGCGTTCTTGACTGCCACAGATCTCCTTCGCTCGTTTCCGCGCAGCGCCGACCGATTCTCGATCCCTGGCCGGGCACTGCGACGGGTCGCGCGGGCTCTTCCAGAGGCCGCACTGACAATGGTGTAAGTATAGCCCGGGACACTGCCAATCCCAGGTCTTCGCAGAGACAAAACCCCAGGTCAGAGGCCCTTTTTGTGTCCGCGCACGCGAATCCGCACCGAGGTCACCACACCCTCCCCGAACCGCTTTGCCAGCCTCCCAATGAGATCACCGACGCGATACTTGAGCAGCGAGGCGGCCACGCCGTCCTGAGCGGTCAGGGTGAGCACGCCATCACCGAACGACGCCGGCGTCGACATCGACCCGAAGGGCTCGCCGGCGATGGCGGCCCAGTCGTCGACCAGTGCGGCGACATCGATCGTCTCCGGCATCCCGAGGTCGCGAAGCATCTTCTCCACGCCCACACCGATCGGCCGAAGGCCATCGTCGTCCCTCATGTTGTGCTCAAAACCGGCCGGATTTCGCCGCCTTGGGCGACCGTCCAGCGCGTGCCCACCAGGGGCACCTCTTCGGCGCGTGCCGAGGTGACGAACACCTGGGTCTCAGGGAGGTGGCCCACCAGGCGACGGCCGCGATCCGCGTCCAACTCCGAGAACACGTCGTCGAGCAGCAGCACCGGGCGCGAACCCCGCCGCTCCGAGAGGACCCGGAAGGCGGCAATGCGCAGCCCCAAAGCGATCGATCGCTGTTCACCCTGGGAGGCGCGGGTGCGGGCGTCACGGGCATCGAGCCGCATCACGACCTCGTCGCGATGGGGGCCCACCGTCGTCGTCCGGCGATCGAGATCGTCCTGACGCGCCGAGGCCATCGCATCGTGCAACGGCCCGGTGAGGGTATCGGCACTAGCCGGCAGGCCGATCTCTCCCAACCCGCTCGACAGATAGCTCCACGAGAACCTCTCGGCCCCCTCCCCCATCTCGGCGTAGAGGGCGGCGACCTCCGGTTGGAGCAGGGCAGCCGCGGCCAGGCGCCGCTCGAGAACCTTGGCCCCGAGGCGGCTCACCCTGTCGTCCCAGACATCGAGGGTGGCCTCGTCGGCGCGGCGGCCCTCCTTGCGCAGAAGGGCGTTCCTCTGGCGTAGGGCCCGCTCGTAGTCGGACTGGTCGACGCCAGCCGCGGGCCACGCCTGGGCCGCCACGTCGTCGAGGTACTCGCGCCGGTATGCGGGTCCCCGCTTGACCAGATCGAGGTCGTCGGGCAGGAACGCCACCACGGCGGTCACCGCCGCGATATCGGCGCGGCTCGCCGCGCGCTTCCCGTTGAGGAGTACCCGCCGTCGTCCCGTCGCCGGGATCTCGATCTCGATGGTGGCGCCCCCGGTGCTCGTCGCGAACTCGCCGCGGACGATGGCCGCCTCTGCCGAGTCGCGCACCAGCGACGCTTCCGGAGATCGCCGGAACGAGTTCAGCGTCGCCAGGTAGCCGATGCCTTCGAGCACGGATGTCTTGCCTGCGCCGTTGGGTCCCACGAGCACGTTGATGCCCGGATCGGGGCGAAGGGTGATCTCCTGGTACGACCGGAAGTCACGCATCTCCAACCAGGCAAGGTGCACCGCTACACCTGCTCGAGAGGTGTCGCGCGGGGATGCTGCATCCCGTGGCCGACCATCCTTCAGAGGCGCACGGGCATGAGGAGGTAGAGGAAGTCTTCGTCGCCCCCGCCACGCAGCAGGCCGGGCTTGAGCGGATCCATCACATCGAGGACCACTTCATCGCCATTGACGGCGGTGACGCCGTCATTGAGGTAGCGGCTGTTGAAGGCGATCGTCATCTCCTCACCCGAGTAGTCGGCCTCGACGTGCTCGGTCTCCCCGCCGACGTCCTGACGGGTGACGCTCAACTCGACCCCGCCCTTCTGGAGGGTCATCCGGATCGGGATGTGGTCCTCGGCGACCAGCGACGCCCGGTCGATCGCCTCGAGCAGGCTGTCGCGCCCGATCGTCAGCCTGTTGGGATACGAAGGCGGGATCAGTTGGCGGTAATTGGGGAAAGTGCCCTCGATCAGGCGGGCCGTGAGCGTGCCGCGATCAGTGGCAAAAGCGGCCTCGCGGTCACCGATGGCCACCTGGAGCTCAGGCGCGCCGATGGTCCGCCCGAGCTCGCGGAGCGCCCGCACCGGGACGAGGCCGGCCAGGTGAGCTTCCACGGAAGGCAGGTCGCGCACAGCCAGCCGATACGAGTCGGTGGAGACGAGTCGCAGTTTGCCCTCCTCTCCCTCGAAGTACACGCCAGTGAGGATGGGCCGGGCATCGTCGGTGGAGGCCGCCACCGACACCTGGGTCACGGCATCGACGAACGCGTCCCCGTCGACCTTGATCGCCCCCGTGAGGTCGGGCTCTCCCAGCCGCGGGAAGTCATCGACGGGCGACTCCCGGAAGCGGAACTTGGGGCCGTTGCCGGTGATCTCCACCTCGCCGCCCTCGGCCTGGAGGACGACGGCACCTGAAGGCATCTTACGGACGGCCTCGGTGGCCAGCCGGGCAGGGACCACCGTGGAGCCCTCTTCGAGCACCTCGACGTCGAGTTGGGTGCGGACCGTGACGTTCTCGTCGGTGCCGGTGAGCCGCATCGTCTTGCCACGCACGTCGACGAGGACGCCCTGCAGGATCGGACGCGGCGAGCGAACCCCCACGGCCCGGCCGGCGCGGCCGAGCACGTCGACCAGATCGTCTCGCTCAGCTCTGATACGCACAGGGTGTCCCTTTCTCTTCTTCGACTGTATTGATCATTTGAATCAGGAGTAGCAGTAGTAGGGGGTGTGGATTGTGGAGAAGGTCGCGTCATCCCAGGTGGGAGGGGTATTCGTGGGTGCACAGCATGTGGGTGGCCTTGGGGTGTCGTCCACAGGGGCGAAGGGTGGGCGTGGGGTCTGTGGATGGATCGTCATGATTTCCTCAGACTTTGCAACAGGGCTGTGACACGATCGAAGAGCTGCTGGTCTTCCTTCATGAGTTTCGCGACGTTGTTCACGCCGTGGAGCACGGTGGTGTGATCGCGGCCTCCGAACAGCAGCCCGATCTTGGGGAGAGAGAGGTCGGTGAGCTCGCGGCAGAGGTACATCGCCACCTGCCGCGCCCGGGCGAGTGGCTGCTTTCGGCTAGGGCCCTCGAGGTCGGTGATCGAGACGCCAAAGGACTCCGCGGTAGCGGCCAGGATCCGGCCGGGGCTGATCGGGGCGTTGGCATGGGCAGGTCCCAGGTCTTGTAGCACGTCCTCCGCCATCTCCAGGTTGATCGGCTGATGGGTCAGCGCCGCGTAGGCGGTGACCCGCGTGAGAGCGCCCTCGAGCTCGCGGATGTTGTCGACCACACGATTCGCCATGAAGTCGAGCACGGGCACCGGCACTTCCACGGGTGCAAAGGCGGCGTTCTTGCGGAGGATGGCGAGACGGGTCTCTACATCCGGCGGCTGGATGTCGGTGGTGAGGCCCCACTCGAACCGGCTGCGGATGCGGTCCTCGAGGCTGGAGAGGCTCTTCGGCGGCCGGTCCGAGGAGAACACGAGCTGCTTGCGGGCCTCGTACAGCGAGTTGAACGTGTGGAAGAACTCCTCGAGGATCTGTTCCTTCCCCTCCAAGAACTGGACGTCGTCCAACAGGAGCATGTCGACGCTTCGGTAACGCGCTTTGAACTCGTCCATGCGCTTGCGACGGATCCCATCGATGAACCCGTTGAAGAACTCCTCGGAGGTCAGGTAGCAGATCTCCAACCGGGGATGCAGTTCGGCGCAGTGCTGGGCGATCGCCTGCAGAAGGTGGGTCTTGCCGAGCCCGGCACCCCCGTACACGAAGAGCGGGTTGTAGTGCCCACCGGGCCCCTCGGCGATGGCGAGGGCGGCGGCGTGGGCGAATCGGTTCGACGGGCCGACGACGAAGTTCTCGAACGAGTACTTGGGCATGAGTTGCTCGTCGTCGGGATCGGCGGGGGGTACCGCCGGCAGCAGCTCCGGCTCGGGCTCGTCGTCGATGGACGGGCTGTCGAACAGCGGGGTGTCGCTCGCCTCCATCTCGACGGCGACCTCGTCGCCATAGATGGCGTGCGCCGACTCCTCGATGATCGGCCGGTACTTCTCGTTGACCCAGCGAAGATGAAATTCGCTGGGTACGAGGATGCGCACGACGTCACTCTCGATGGAGCGGGGTGACAGACCTTCGAGCCAAGTCCTCCAGGTGACCGGGGTCACCCGGGAACGGAGGGATTGACGGAACTGGTCCCAACTCTCTGCGGCCGGATGGGCTTCCACGTCCTCCCTCGCGTGCTGTCGACCACTCCCACGACGTTCTCCACAGCGGTATCCACACCTGTGGAGAATGGCGGTTTTGCCGCTCTCGTCTGTCTCCCCGCCCGACGCGCCGCCGGGATCGATGCCCTGGGAAGTGGACCGGTGGGGTACCCGGTGACGGGCGAGTATATGGAACCCCCCTCGTGCCCCACAAGAACGACAAATCCCTCCTTAGGAGACCCGGCTAGTGCGTTTTGATCGAGAAGAACCCTTGTAGCTCAACGGGAATCGGGTTTCGTTTTCGCGTTCTCCACAGTCTGGGGATGGCGGTGTGGACGATTCGGGGCTTGGGTGATGTTTCGCGACTCAGGATCAAATCTCGCGAGGACCCGGTCGCGCCGGGCCGAAGGGCCCTGTTGGGAGGTGTCGGTGACGCCCGGCGCCGACTCCCCTGTCGCCGGGAAGCGATCAAGAGCGCGTAACCCTTCTTTGACAAAGAAGGGCGTGCCGCCATAACCTCCGCTGGAAGCACCCTCCTCTTGCCTCGGGACTCCTCATGAAGCGCACCTATCAACCGAACGTTCGCCGCCGCAAGAAGCGCCACGGCTTCCGGCTCCGTATGCGGACCCGGGCCGGTCGCGCCATCCTCCAGCGGCGGCGCCTCAAGGGCCGTCGTCGCCTGTCCGCGTAGGGACCACCGGCGGGCCTCGTGGCGCGCTCGGCCGATTTGAAGCCCTACGCTTCGTTACGGAGGAGCCCCGACATAGGGAGGGTGCGACGAGTCGGGACCCGTCGGCGCGCCGGAGGCATCACCGTCTTCGCCGCTCAAGGTGGGTCGGGGCCTCCACGGGTCGCATTCGTGGCCGGTCGGGGGGTCGGCAATGCGGTCCGGAGGAACCGGGCCAAGCGCCGGCTGCGCGAGGCCGTGCGCCAGGTGTCGCTCCCTGGTGGCCGCGACTACGTCGTAATCGCCTCGGCGATCGTGGTCGAGGCGCCGTTCGAGACGGTCGTGGCCTGGGCGCGAGCCGCGATGAGTGAGGAGTAGAGGTGGACCAGCCGAAGAGCACGCTGAGGGCCTACCAGCCAGGCTGGTGGGTTCAGCGACTCATCCTCCTCTACCGGCGGGCCCTCTCCCCCCTGGTCGGCCGCCGGTGCCGCTATGACCCGACGTGCTCGGCGTACGCCTTTGGTGCAGTGGACGAGTGGGGTGCGCTCAAGGGGGGTTGGCTGGCGGTACGGCGAATCGGCCGCTGCCATCCGTGGAGAGAAGGCGGGATCGATCCGGTTCCGCGCCGCGATGAGATAGGGGTTCGTTGATGTCGGCGATCTGGAACGGGCTCCAGGACCTGCTTGGGGCAACCCTCAGCTTCTTCTACGGGCTGATACCAAACTTTGGTGTGGCCATCATCCTGCTCACCATCGCCATCGGGATCATCCTGTTCCCGTTGACGCTCAAGCAGACGCGCTCGATGAAGGCGATGCAGGAGATCCAGCCGGAGGTGAAGCGCCTCCAAAGGGAGCTCAAGCACGATCGTCAGGCGCAGCAGGCGGCGATGATGGCGCTCTACAAGGAGAAAGGCGTAAATCCCGCGGCGGGGTGTCTGCCGCTCATCCTCCAGATGCCGATCTGGTTCGCGCTGTTCAGCGTGCTGCGGTCGTTCGGGTCGTCAGATCTGGCCACCCGACTCAAGTGGGTGGCGTCGGGCAGCGATCTCGAGACGGCGATCCATGCCGAGAAGTCCCTCGACTTCGCCTGGATGAACCTGAGCATCTCCCCCAGCGAGGCCTGGGCGATCGGGTTCGTCGACGCAGTGCCCTACCTGCTGACCATCGCCCTGGTCGTCTTCACCGCCTATTGGCAGCAGCGGCAGACGATGGCGCGGAACACCGCTCCGGGCCAGCAGCAGCCCGGCCAGGCTATCATGAAGATTTTTCCATTCTTCTTCGGGTTCATCTCATTCAACCTTCCCGCCGGGCTGGTGGTCTATTTCGCCGCCAGCCAGGTGTTCCGGATCGGCCAGCAGAGCCTGATCCTGGGGATGGACGGGGATGACGGGAAGAAGCGCTCCGCAAAGGGGCGCGCGCCAGATGACACGAAGCGAGCCCTGCCGAGCCAGGACTCCCCTGGGTCCTCGAAGCCACCTTCGAGCGGCACCCAGCCGAGTCCCCACGTCTCGAAGAAGAAGCGGGGCAAGAAGCGGAGGAGGAAGTAGGTGACTTCCAGGGAATTCGTCGATGTTCGCGGCCCATCGGTCGAGACCGCGATCACGGCCGGCCTCGAAGAGCTCGGGTTGGCGTCGCAAGACGATGCCGAGATCGAGGTGCTACAGGAGCCGACCCGGGGTTTTCTCGGGATCGGTGGCGAAGACGCCGTCGTGCGGATCCGACGCCGCCAGAAGGAGTCGTCGAGCCGCGACCGAAGGCCGCGCGGCTCGGGAGGCAATCGGCGCTCAGGGGGTTCTTCCTCGGGCGGATCGAGGTCCAGCGGTGGCGGGCGGTCGTCAGGGGCCCGCTCTGGCAACGGCGGAGGAACCCGCGATGGCGACAGCCGCGATGGCGGAAATCGGGGTGGCGGCAGCCGTGGTGGGGGTTCGAGGTCCAAGAGCGGCAGCAAGCCATCAGGGGGTGGTGGCGGGGATCGCTCGCGCAATGGCGGTGGCGAGAAGAGGATCGACGATCGCGAGGTGATCCCCGTGGAGGAGCAAGCGGAGGAGATCAAGGGCTTCCTCACAGGGTTGCTCGAGTCATTTGGGCTCGAGGGTGACGTCACCACCCGGATCGAGGAGGATGTGATCTACGCCGACGTCGCCGGCGAACAGACCGAGGCCCTGGTGGGGACGAAGGGTGCAATCCTCCAGTCCGTTCTCGAGCTGTGCCGGACCATCGTGCAGCGCAAGACCCAGCAAGGGGCCCGCATTCGACTCGACATCGGCGGGTACACCGAGCGGCGCCGGGAGGCGCTGCGGATCTACGCCCGCCGGCTGGCCGACAAGGTCATCGAGGAGGGTGGCGAGATCATGCTGGAGGCGATGAACTCCGCCGATCGCAAGGTGGTACACGACACTGTGTCCGAGATCGACGGTGTCCGGTCCTACTCGGAAGGCGAAGAGCCGCACCGCTCCGTGATCGTGGCGAAGGAGGGCGGGGACGAGGATGAGGACGAGGAGGAGTAGGCCATCCGCCATCCGCCTTCCGCAAGAGTCCCCCCGAAACTGTTCGGGGGGACTCTCACGTTCACGTTTCACGTGAAACATATGCAGCCTGCAGCGTGTGGCATGCGCCGTGGTGCGCGTTCCACGTGAAACATCAGACCAGGCCGACCCGGCCACTCTTGGCGGGCGACGGGCAACGGGCGACGGGCGACGGGTAGCGGGTAGCGGGCGACGGGCGACGGGTGGCCTGGTACCTTTCCTCCCTATGGACTCCCCCGCTCTGGCTCATGATGTCGTGGCCTGGGCGGGGCATGCGCTCGACGACGCCCAGCTCGACCACCTCGCGGCGTATGCCGAGTGGCTCATCCACGAGGCGATCCCTGCCGGTGGTTTGGGTCCCCGGGAAGGGGATCGCGTCTGGGGGCGGCACATCGCCGACTCCCTGGTCTTCTCCACCGCCTGGAGCCAGGCGCCGAGCGAGATCCTTGACGTGGGTACCGGCGTGGGGCTGCCCGGGATTCCGCTCGCCATCCTCTGGCCCGACACCGAGGTGACCGTCCTGGATCGGGGTGGCCGCCGCATCCGGTTGCTCACCCGGGTGGTGCGCATTCTCGGCCTGGAGAACGTTCGTGTTGCCCAGGGCGACGTGTTCGACGTCGCTGACGAGTGGTCCGGGCTCACGTTTCGGGGCTCGGTCAAGGCAGCCGAGGCCGTGGGCCTGGCGGGTCGCCTACTCGGGGTTCCCGGGACTGCGGTGCTCGGGTTGAGCCGCCGGCCCGAGCCGCCAGATCGCACCCGGGACCTCGTCGGCGTCGCCGCCGCGTTGGGAATCCATGCCGAGGTGGTGCGGACCCCACCCGAGATCCTTGACGGGCCAGCATGGATCCTTATCATGCGTCTTGGTGTCTGACCCCTCCCTTGGCCACGGGACCGTCGTTGCGTTCGCCAACCAGAAGGGTGGCGTGGGCAAGTCGACGACCGCGATCAACCTCGCCGCGGCTCTGGCGTCCCTGGGCGAGCGGATCCTCATCGTGGACTGCGACCCGCAGAGCAACGCCACCAGCGGTCTGGGCGTCGATCGGGGCACGGTGGAGAAGTCGGTCTACGACGTGATCCTCGGCGAAGCCGGCCTCGACGAGGTGATCCTCGCGACGACGGTGGACAACCTCTCGGTGGCACCATCTTCGATCGACCTCGCGGCCGTCGAGATCGAGCTGGTGGCGCGATTCTCTCGGGAGCGCCAGCTGGCGCTGGCGATCGAGAAGCTGGGGGACGAGTACGACTTCGTGTTCCTCGACTGTCCGCCCAGCCTGGGGCTCATCACGGTCAACGCCCTCACCGCCGCCGACGAGGTGATCATCCCGATTCAGGCCGAGTACTACGCACTCGAGGGGCTCACCCAGTTGCTCAAATCGATCAAGGCGATCCAAAACAACCTTAACCCTGGACTAGAGATAGAAGGCGCCGTCATCACCATGTTCGATCGTCGCACGACATTGGCCTCCGATGTCGCCCAGCAGGTCAGGGAGCATTTCGGGGACCAGGCCTATCGCACGGTGATTCCGCGCACCGTTCGGCTTGCGGAAGCCCCCTCGTTTGGGGAGCCGATCGAATCGTTCGATCCGAAGAGCCGCGGCGCGATAGCGTATCGCGCCCTCGCCGAAGAGTTCAGGAGGAGACATGGCCGCAGCTCGTAAGTCAGGATTGGGCAGGGGCCTCGATGCGCTGTTGTCCACCACCGACCGGCAGACCGAGGGGTTTGCGGTTGTGGCCGTCGATGCCGTGCTTCCCAATCCACGCCAACCACGCGAGTACTTCGACGAGGCGGCGTTGGAGACTCTGGCGGCGTCGATTCGCGAAGTGGGGATGCTCCAACCCATCGTGGTGGGTCCCGCCGACGACGACGGCCGCCACGTCCTCATTGCCGGTGAGCGGCGGCTGCGGGCCGCCCGGGCGGCCGGCCTCGACGAGATCCCCGCGGTGATTCGCGAGTCCGACGACATCGGACGGCTCGCCGACGCCCTCGTCGAGAACGTCCAGCGCGAGGACCTCGGCCCGCTGGAGGAAGCTGCTGCCTACCGATCTCTCATGGAAGACTTTGCCATGAGTCATGACCAGGTGGCGGAACGGGTCGGGAAGAGCCGCTCCACGATCACCAACACCGTCCGTCTCCTCAACCTCCCTGGTGCCATCCAGGGCCTCCTCGCACAAGGCAGCCTCTCTGCGGGTGCGGCACGGGCCCTGTTGGGGACGACAGACACCGCGTTCGCCCTGCGGATAGCCAACCGTGCTGCGGAGGAGGGCTGGTCGGTGAGGCGGGTCGAGGAGGCCGTCCGGGATCATGAGGCGGCCGACGACGATGATGGCGCCTCCCCGGTCAAGCGGGAGCGACCGGCCGAGATCATCGCCCTCGAGGAGCGCCTCACGGAGCGGCTCGGCTCTCCGGTCAAGATCCAGTATGGGAGTCGCGGCGGCGGCCGCCTGGTTATCCGATTCGGATCGGTGGACGATCTGGAGCGGATCTACCGGGAGCTCGGAGGCTGACGCCTCCGAGCTCGCCCCAGCTACGGCCCCGGCCCCAGCCAGAAGTCCCCCCAGAGGCGGGGTGGTCGCTCGCCAACGGCCTAACGCTCTACTGGAGCCTCAGGATCGAGCCGCGGCGATCCATTCCTCGATGCTGCGGGCTGCTGAGGCTCCGACGGCCTCGTCGAGGCGGGGGAGTGCAACCACGATGGCCGGGGCGCGGGTCTCCCGCAGCAGCGGGGTCACCCGTCCCACCGGAGCGACACCCAGCCCCGAGGCCACTGCAACCGCGATGCTGGCCCCCGCCTCACTGCGGCTCATGGAGGACGCGAAGTAGTACACCCCCGGCACGTCGGTGAAGGGGAGGGCGAAGCCCACGACGATGTCGGCGGCCACCTCATTGGCGTGGTCGGCGCGCAGCCGCTCCGCCGGCCGGGTGTCCTCCGATCGAGATACCAGCGGGTGGGCGCCTGCCTCGCGAAGCTGCTGCATCGCCCCGATGGCGGCGGCCCAGGCCTCGATCGCCTCCCGGTCGTCGCGACAGAACGGGTCGACGAACACCCGCTGTCCGGCGAGGGTCTGGGGCAGGCTGGAGAGCCAAACCTTCTCACGGACCTCGTGCCGACCCATCTTCCCGGTCTCGCGCGAGATCAGGTCGAGCTCGGCGACGACCGCGGGCCCCACGATGCCGTCCTCCGCCATGATCCGGTTGTGCTGGAAGTCGAGCACCGCCCGCAGCGTGTCCGGGCCGAAGATCCCATCGACATCCCCAGCATCGAACCCGATGGCGTTCAGCCGGCGCTGCAACTCCGCGACGTCGTCGCCGTGGAGCATCGGCATGCGGTAGTAGAGGAGCCGGTCGCCGAGGGCGAACCCGGCGTCGACCAGGGTGCGCCATGTCTCGCGACCGATCATGCCGTCGGCGGCGATCCTCCGGGACTCCTGGAAGGAAATGACTGCGTGGAGAGTGGCGTCGCCGAATTCACCACCGCTGTCTGCGGAGAGGTCGAAACCGAGAGCCTTCAGGCGGTTCTGGATGTCACGGACGGCGTCGCCAGTGTCGCCCTTGCGGTAGAGAGCCATGAGCGGTTCATCCTGGCATGTCCAGGACCGTTGCCCGTTTCCCGTTGCCCGCAAGGAACCCGGCCAACGCGCAACGGGCGGGCCCAGGGCCTGCCCGTTGTCTTGCGACTTACAAGAATTCGTCGATCTCGGAGAGGATCGACGATTCGGGGCGGGCTCCGACGATGCGCTTCTTCTCGTTGCCGCCCTGATAGACGATCAGTGTGGGGATGCTCATCACCTCGTATTGCATCGCTGTCTGCGGGTTCTCGTCCACGTTGAGCTTGGCGACGGTGATCTTGTCGCTGTGATTGGTGGCGATCTTCTCGACCACCGGGGCGATCATGCGGCACGGCGAGCACCACTCGGCCCAGAAGTCGACGAGCACCGGGGTGTCGCCCGAGATGAGATCGGAGAATCCCTGGTCGGTTGCGGTGATCACGTTGTCAGCCATGGTCCGGCCTCGCGGCCGTCACCTCCCGTTCGGCGCCGACCAGCGGGTCGGCGATCTGCTTCATTCCCTCTCGAGCCAGCGTTCGGCGTCGATGGCCGCCTCGCAGCCCATCCCGGCGGCCGTGACGGCCTGTCGGTACGTATGGTCGACGACGTCCCCAGCCCCGAATACGCCTTCCACCGATGTAGCGGTGGTGCCGAAGACCTCGATGTACCCCTTCTCGTCCAATTCCAGTTGCCCGGCGAACAGGGCGGTGTTCGGGTCGTGTCCGATGGCGACGAACACTCCCTGGGTGGTGAAATCTTCGACCGCGCCGGTCTCGACATTGCGGAGCCGGACGCCCTCCACCGAAGTATCACCGAGCACCTCGTCGACGACGGTATTCCACAGGACATCGATCTTGTCGTGCTCTAGCACCCGGGTGGCCATGATCTTCGAGGCGCGGAACTCGTCGCGGCGGTGCACGACCGTGACCCTGGAGGCGAACTTGGTGAGAAAGAGGGCTTCTTCCATCGCGGAGTCGCCACCGCCGACGACGACGATGGGTCGGTCCTTGAAGAAGAACCCGTCACAGGTCGCACAGGCCGATACGCCGTACCCGCGGAGCTTGTCCTCTCCGGGGACATCCAGCCATCGAGCCGAGGCTCCGGTGGAGACGATGATGGACTCGGTCTCGTATTCGTCACTGCCGACCCACACTTTGAACGGCCGCTGTGACAGATCCACCTTCGAGACGTCCGACGTGACGACCCGGGTCCCGAATCGGACAGCCTGCTTCTTGAACAGTTCCATGAGCTCGGGGCCCATGATCCCGTCGGGGAACCCGGGATAGTTCTCCACATCGGTCGTCAGCATGAGCTGCCCGCCGGCGGCGATCCCCTCGATCATCAGAGGATTCAGGTCGGCTCGTGATGCATAGATGGCCGCGGTTAGGCCAGCCGGACCCGACCCGATGATGGTGAGCTTTTCGGTCACGACTCGTCCTCGCTCGGCTTTCGGATGCGCTTTGACCAGAGCAACGCCCCCAGAGCCAGGAATACTCCCCCCACGATGGCGTAGGTGATCTCCATGTAGCGGGTGCAGTCGCATGCCTTCCGGGTGAGTTCGCCGGTGATCCGGAACAAACCAACCAGGAAGAAGACGAACGCCGAGGTCACGAGGGTGAGGGCGACGATGCCCAGCGTCACGAACGTGATGGCACGGGCGACCCTGTCGACCGTCATCGCCCGAATCCGGGTGGCTACGGCCTCGAGGAAGTCGGCGATCCTGGTCGGGAAGTCGTCCCGGCTGGTGTCCTGCTCGGCCATGAGGGCGAGGTTAGAGCGTGTGGGGTGGCCCGTGTCCGCACTGGTCGGCAGCGGGCCGGTTGAGGGGGTGAGCCTATTCGCTCACCCCCTCAGGGGAGGGAGTCGATCAGCAGGCATCCCTCGGGAGCGAACGCTGCCGCCATGGTGAGCTCGCCCTCTGTAACCCTGAAGAAGACGAGCGCCTGTGCATCTCCGAGGATCAACTCGGCGTAGAGCAGGTCCTCGAGCGGGGCACCGATGTGCTTGCTCGCCTCCATGCCGCACAGGGTCTCGCTGGTGGGGGAGACGCGGCTCTGTTCGAGATCGACAGGATCCGCGATGAATGCCGCCAGCCGCTCCTCGAGGCTCTCGGCGGCGGGTGCGGCTGCGGCAGCGGTCGTCGACACGGTGTCGCCGATAGCATCCGACTCGGCGCCCTGGGTGCCGCCTTCGAGGGCCGGGGGAACGGACTCCTCACTCGTCATGCGGGCGGCATCGTCGATTTCGGTCGTCCCGAAGGTGACCGCGGCGGAGTCTCCCGAGTCGGTGAGCAGGCCAGCGAGCGGGACCACCGCCACGAGGGCGGCGAGGGTTGCTGCAGCGATCGAGATGGCGGCCCACGGTGCGCGGCGTCGGACTGCGGGCTGCGGCGACCGCTCCAGCCCTACTGCGTCTGCGACGCTCGCTCGCAGGTCGCGGCGCTCCGTCTCGGTGAGGATCGCCGGCTCGGCGGCCCGGGTGGCGGTGAGCGCCGTGCGGTGGGCGGCGAGCATGGCTGCGGCTGCGGGGTCGGCGGCGATGGCGCGTTCCGCGGTGGCCGCCTCGGTGGCATCGAGGCGCCCTTCGGCGAGGGCGGCGATGAGATCGTGATCAGGCATTGGCTTCCCGGATAGGAGTGTCGGAAGGGCCCATCAGGTTCCCGAGTGACTCGGCGAGCAGTCGCCTGCCCCGAAACACGCGGGACTTCACCGTTCCCACCGGGACCTCGAGGATCTCGGCGACCGTCTGCAGGGCAAGGCCCTCGACGTCGGAGAGGACGACCGCCGCCCGGAACTCGTCGGGGAGGCCGGCGAGCGCCGCCGCTATCTCGGGGCGCACCTCCGCCGACCGAAACCCGTCGTCTGCACTGAGGTCGACAGGGTCGTTGGTCTCGGGCAGGGGCACCGCGGCGTGGCGTCTGCGGCGGCGAGCCTGGTCGTAACAGGTGTTGACCGCCACTCGATACAGCCAGGTGCTGAAGGCCGACCGTCCGGCGAAGCGATCGGCCTTGCGGAAGACCGTCACGAAGGTCTCCTGCGTGGCGTCGAGCGCCGCCTCCCTGTCGCGCAGCATGCGCAGGCACACGGCGAACACCCGATCCTCATGGGCGCGCATGAGCTCGTCGAACGCCTCCACGTCGCCGCGCAGGTATCTCTCGACAAGCAGCGCGTCGGTTTCGGCACGGTCGGTCATGTGCGCGTAGACGGTAATGGGCGGCCGCCCTTTGGTCGGCCTCCCGCAATGCGCCAGTCCCGCGGCTCGCGCCGGCGCGTCTCGGTTGGGGACTGCGGCTCGCCGCCTGGGCACCGCTCGGCGCGATACGCAATACGCCGGACTCGGCGACACTTGTGGTGCGCTCTGTCGTATTGCGTATTGCTTATCGCTTCCCGCACGCGTGGCTACCAAACGCGCGCGAGACTGTCCGCGAATGATCCGCATCGTCACCGACTCCTCGTGCGACCTGCCGGAGGAGGTCCTCGCTCGCCATCGGGTCGCGGTGGTCCCACTCACGATCCGCTTCGGCGACGAGGATTTCGTCGACCGCGAGGAGCTGTCGGTAGACGGCTTCTGGGGGCGCCTCACCTCTGGCGGCGCTCTGCCCGAGACGGCGGCGCCGTCGGTAGGCAGGTTCCAGGAGACGTTCGGTCGGCTCTCGTCGGAGGGAGCCGATGGGGTCGTCGTGGTCTGCTTGTCGTCGCAGATCAGTGCCACTCACCAGTCGGCGGTGCTGGCGGCAGAGACCTACGGGGGAGGCATCCCGATTCGGGTCGTCGACAGCCGGCTGGTGTCGGCGGCGCTCGGGCTGGTCGTCATCGAGGCCGCCGAGGCCGCGGCGGCGGGTGCCACGATCGACGAGGGGGAGGCCGTCGCCCGGTCGGCGGCGACGAACAGCAACCTGTTGGCGACACTCGACACCCTCGAGTTCCTCAAGCGGGGCGGCCGGATCGGCGCCGCCGCGGCGTTCTTCGGGAACCTGCTCGACGTCAAGCCGCTCATCGCCTTTGCCGACGGCGCCGTGTCGCCCGCGGGGAGAGTGCGGACGAGGAGGAAGGCCGTGGCCGCCATCCTCGACCACGTGGCGGGGATCAGCGACCGGATTCAATCGCTGAGCGTGATCCACTCCGACCCCGACGACCTGGCATCGTTCCGGGAGACCCTGGCGGAGATCCATCCCCACCCGACCATGGTGGCCCGCATCGGCCCGGTGGTGGGAACCCACGCCGGGCCAGGCGTCATCGGAGTGTGCTACCGGCTGAGGGCCTGAACCCAGAGGACAAGAATCAAGATTCAAGACAGGACGCTCTGACGCGACTCTTGTCTTGACTCTTGGCTCTTGAATCCCTTCAAGAACCGGAGCCTCGGATAGCACGAGTCGCCGGGCGTTATACGGCGCTCTTCAGCACCGCCAGGGGCTCCTCGAGTGTCACAAAGCCTTCCGACTCGTAGAGGGCGATCGCGCCTTCGTTGTCGACCTGGGTGTTGAGCATCAGGACCCGGGAACCCATCCGCTTTGCCCACCGGGCCGACGAGCGCACCAGTGATCTCCCGATTCCCCGGCCCTGACTCGCTGGATCCACCGCGAGGCGCTGCAGGTAGGCAATCGACGTCCCCGCGCCACTGACGGCGAATCCGGCGAGGCCGCCGCCGCTGGTGCGCACCACGTGGAGCACCGACTGCGGCGTGGCCGCCATCGCCTCGATCATCGCCCGGCGATCGAACTGCCAGAAGTCCTCGAAGGCGGCGGCGTCGATGCGCAGGGCCTCGTCGATGTCGTCTTCGCTCCCGACGAGCACCAGGTGGCCGGGCGGCGGTATGCGGTCGAGCATCCGCCGGAGAAGGGCGAGGTCGGCGTGGTGCTCGAACGCCGCATCGCACCAGGTCTTCTGGGCGGAGCGGGGGAGTGGTGGCGAGAGCACGGCGGTGGCCCCGACCTCATGCAGCGCCTCCACACAGTCGGAGATGAATGGGGAGCCGCCTCCACGGACGAGGCGGAGGTGCGCCATGGGCACGACTTCGTTCCATGGCCGCGATTCGGCGCGCGCCCATCCCTTGCGAAGCGTGATGGGCTCTGGCCAGTTCCCTTCGACACGGACGCGTGCGGTCACGCGCGGGATGTTATCGGTGCGCGGCACCGGTCCCGAATCGCCGAACGGGAGGAGATGGAAGAGGGCAGAGGACCGACGGCCGAAGTATCCGTCCCGTCGTCCTGCTTTCGGCCGTCTGCTCTCTGCCGTCTCTCATGCCAGAGTGAGACCCGTGCGACCTCTGCTCTTTCACCACGACGACTGCCGGGATCACGATCCGGGACGAGGGCACCCCGAGCGCCCCGAGCGGCTTGCCGCGGCGATCGCGGGAGCGCGCTCATCGAACGGCGAGATCCAGGAGCGGTCGGCGCCGCTTGCGGACGTCGCCGACCTCTACGGGGTCCACGATCCCGCGTATGTCGCGGCCATCCGCGACTTCTGTGCGGCGGGCGGCGGCGCGCTCGACCTGGACACGGTGGCCGTCGCCGAGTCGTGGCCGGCGGCCCTCCGCGCCGCCGGCGCCGGGTTGGCGGCTCTCGAGGCGGTGGATGCCGGAGATGCCGGGGTGGTATTTCTTGCGGTCCGCCCTCCCGGCCACCATGCGCTGACAGCTCGCGCCATGGGCTTCTGCCTGTTCAACAACGTGGCGGTCACTGCCGACCGAATCCGGTCGCGCGGGGATCGGGTGGCGATCGTCGACTGGGACGTTCACCATGGCAACGGCACACAGGACACCTTCTATGCCGACGACAGCGTCCTGTACCTGTCATTGCACGAGTTTCCCTTCTATCCCGGAACCGGCTGGCTCGACGAGACGGGCCGGGGAGCGGGACGGGGGACGACGGTCAACATCCCGTTCCCGGCGGGCACGGGCGGCGATGCGTACCGGGAGGGGTTCGAGCGGGTGATACTCCCGGTCCTTGGGGAGTTCGCCCCGTCACGGATCCTGGTGAGCGCCGGGTACGACGCCCATCGCGCCGATCCCCTCGCCGGCATGCGGCTGGAGGCGGCGGACTATCAGTGGATGGCGGCGGGACTGTCCGGCTTCGGTGTCCCGGTCGTGTACTTCCTCGAAGGCGGTTACGACCTGCCCGCGATCGAGGCGTCGGTGGAGGCGACCCTGCGCGGTGCCTCTGGGGTGACGGGGGCGCCCACGGACGCGGTGTCGCCGCGCCGTGCCTTCCAGACGATCGATCTGGCTGCGGAGACGATGGCCGAGTACTGGAAGGGTGTTCAAGGGCGGTAGGGACCATGCCGATATGACGGCAGCGAACCAGAAGGCCCTCCTGACTCCCAACCTGCCCACCATCGATGAGCTGCTCGCCGACACCCAGGCGTCCGCCGCCTCCGACCTCCACCTGAAGGCCGGGATCTCCCCGACGATTCGCGTCGACGGTGACCTGCGCGCGTTGCCACAGCCACCTCTTACCGAGAACGATGTTGAGTCGTACCTCGACGCGGTGCTGCCGGACCGCCTTCGCGTCGAATTCAAGGAGCATCACGAGGCCGACTTCGCCTACGGTCCCAACGGAGGTCCCCGGTTCCGCGTCAATGCCTTCCGGCAGAGGGGCAAGGTCACGATCGCCCTGAGGGTTCTTCGACCCCCGACGGGCGATTTCGCCTCGCTCGGGCTGCCTCCGGTCCTCACCCGGCTCGCCGCCGAGCGCCGCGGGTTGATCCTGGTGACCGGGCCCACCGGCGCCGGGAAGTCGACGACCCTTGCTGCCCTGGTCGACTGGATCAACTCCAACCGCCGGGTCAACATCATCACGGTCGAAGACCCGATCGAGTTCGTCCACCGCGACAAGTTGGCGATGGTCAGCCAGCGCGAGGTCGGTGTCGACACCGGAAGCTTTAGTGAGGCGATGCGCCGGGTGCTCCGCCAGGATCCGGACGTGGTTCTGATCGGCGAGATGCGCGACATCGCCACCATCGACGCCGCGCTCAAGGCGGCCGAGACCGGCCACCTAGTGCTCTCTTCGCTCCACACCCTCGATGCCGCCGAGACGATCAACCGGATCCTCGACTTCTACCCGTCCGAGCACCAGCGACAGATCAGGCTCCTGCTCGCCGGATCGCTTCGGGCGATCCTCAGCCAGCGCCTCATCCCCACGGTCAAAGGCGGTCGGGTTCCGGCGGTCGAGGTTCTGATCAACAACCACCGGGTCGCGGAGCGCATCATCGATCCGACCACCATGCACGAGATCCCCGATGTCATCGCCGAGGGCTCCTATTACGGGATGGAGACGTTCGACCAGTCGATCCTCCGCCTCGCCGGCAACGGGACGATCACCTTCGACGAGGCTCTTCACAACGCCACCAACCCGGCAGATCTCAAGCTGAGGGCCCAGCAACTGGGTTTGGTGGAGGCCAAGTGAGTCGCAAGTAGCAAGTCGCAAGTAGCAAGTACCAGGTCAGGATCCGGCGCGTCTCTTGCGACTTGCGAATTGCGACTTGCTACTTCTCGACTCCAGTGTCGCCTCAGGGGTCCCGTAGAGTCTCTGGCGACATGATCCCCGCCCGCCTTGAACCGTTGTTGCGCGCCGACGGTGTGCCGGTGAAGGTGGCCGAACGGTTCCGTGATGCCGGGCACGACATCTTCCTGGTGGGTGGCGGCGTCCGCGATGCCCTTCTCGACCGGTCGTCCACCGAGGAATTCGACTTCGGCACCGACGCCTCACCCGACCAGATCGAGGCGCTCCTCCGGGGGTGGGCGAAGGCGGTGGTCACGATCGGGAAGGAATTCGGGACGGTGGGCGCCATGGTCGACGAGGTCTCGGTGGAGATCACCACCCTTCGCAGCGACATCTACCGCGAGGAGAGCCGCAAACCCGTGGTCGAGTTCTCCGACGACCTCGAGACCGACCTCTCGCGCCGTGACTTCTCGATCAACGCGATCGCTCTGCGCCTCGTGCCCGAGCCGGAAATGATCGACCCGTACGGCGGGCTGATCGACCTCGGTGCCGGCGTACTCCGCACGCCCATCGACCCCGAGGTCTCCTTTGGGGACGATCCCCTCCGCATGCTCCGGCTGTTTCGCTTTGTGGCGACCCTCGGCTTCGCCGTCGATGAGGCGACGCTCGCCGCGGCGCGTGAGATGGCATCGCGGCTCGAGATCGTCAGCGCGGAGCGGATCCGCGACGAGTTCGACCGGCTGATCACCGGAGAGCATGCCGAAGTGGCCCTCTGGGGCGTCGTCGAGTCAGGCCTCGCCGAGCATTTCATCCCGGAGGTCCCCGCGCTGGCGGTGGAGCAGGACCCGCATCACCAGCACAAGGACGTGCTGGCGCACACCATCGCGGTCGTGGGGAAGTGCCCTCCCGACGATCGGATCGTTCGCCTCGCCGCGCTGTTCCACGACATCGGCAAGCCGGCGACGCGGGCTTTCGGACCGGATGGGGTCAGCTTCCACCATCACGAGGTGGTGGGAGCGCGCATGACCCGGGCGCGGATGCGCGAGCTCCGGTATCCCAAAGAGGACGTCGAGGCGGTGGCCAATCTCGTGTATCTCCATATGCGGGCCCACACCTTCAAGCTGGGGTGGACCGACCGGGCCGTGCGCCGCTACGTCCGCGACGCCGGGCCACTCCTCGACCGGCTCAACATCCTGGTGCGCTGCGACGTGACGACGCGCAACGAGAAGCGGGAACGCCAGATCCAGCGGGCCATCTCGGAGCTCGAGGACCGCATCGCCGAGCTGCGCAGCCGTGAGGAGATCGACCGCATCCGCCCGCCCATCGATGGCAACCAGGTGATGCAGCACCTCGGCCTGAAGCCCGGCCCCCTGGTGGGGGAGGCCATGGACATGCTCCTGGAGCACCGCCTCGACGAAGGCCCCTACGACGAGAATGAAGCCTTCAGGCTGCTCGACGAGTGGATGCGGGAGAGGGATTCAAGAGCCAAGAACCAAGACGACCCCAGTCCCGCTTCTTGATTCTTGGTTCTTGGCTCTTTCTGGCCGGCTCTGGCTGAGGCTGGAGCCGTAGCTGGAGCCGGATTCAGGAGTACCAGGTCGGGCGCTCTTCTTCGTCCTTGCGGCGCTCGCGGCGTGACGACGTGAACTTGTGGGCGTACTCGACCAGTTGCTCGGAGCACGATTTGCGCCAGCCGGTGGCACGCAGGCCCTCGACGATGCCGTCGGCGCGGTCCTCGAGCGACTTGGCGACATCGTTCCAACTCGGCAGCAGCGCCCGCTGGATGGCCTCCTCGAGAAGGGGATGCCGGGTGTGGAGGGGGCGTCCCCGCTGCCCCTTCAGGTCGAACGCCGCGCCGAGGGTGTTACGGAAGCGCTCCCGCCCGTATTGGGGCACGTCGATGAGCCGCTCCAGGCGGCGCAGGGCCGGCGTGTTGGCGGATTCGCCCTCGGATCGCCACCGCTCGACCTCCTCGCGCACGGTCTTGGCCATCTTCTCGGCGGAATCCGAGTACCCGAGCACCGATGCCTTGCGGATCTCCAACTGGACCATCTCGTCGTACTCGGACTGGGTGGCGGCCAGGAGCGATCCCCACCGCTCTCGCTCCTCCTCGCTGAAGCCGGCACGCTGGGGGAGCCCCTCCCACAGCGCCTCGAGCACGGCGAGCCCGTCGAGGCAGCCCTTGGTGTTGCCCGCGACCTGGGAGAGGCGGTTGATCACATACCGCGGGGAGAGCCCGGTCATCCCCTCGTCGGCGGCCCGCTCGCGGAGTTTGCGGGCGTCGTCGGCACCCCCGTGCGAGCCGTAGCGCCCGTCGTAGAGGCGGAGCTTGCGGATGAGGCCGGACATCCCCCCGCCGGGATGCTCGAGGCGGGTGAGGACCGCGAAGGTGGCGGCGGTGTGGAGCGCCAGCTGCGATACATCGCGGCGACCCAGGTCGGCCCCCGACAACATCTTCTCGTAGATGCGGATCTCGTCGCGCACCGAGAGCACGAACGGCACCTGGACCACGACCAGCCGGTCGAGCATCGCCGCGGCCCGCGGGTTTTCGACGAGCTCCTGATACTCGGCCAGGTTGCTCTGGGCGATGAGGGCCTCGTCGGCATACATCGTTCCCGGGCCGCTCGTCTTGATGATCTGCTCCTGGCTGAGGCTGAGGAGGACCGCTAGGAACCGCTCGTCCATCTTGAAGACCTCGAGCAGATCCGCCATGCCGCGATGGGCAGCGTTCAGCTCCCCATCGAAACGGAACGCCCGGCGCGCCGACGTCTGATCGGCGGGGTCGAGCAGGCTGAGCTCCACCTCGCCGACGAGACGGGAGAGGTCCTCGGACCGAGGGTCGGTGGCCACGAAGGTGCCGAAGCCGGTTCCTGCCGAGATGCTGTAGAAGACGCGCTGGATGGGGACCTTGGTGATGTCGCCCTTGTAGATGTTGTCGACCAGCCATCGCACCTCGGGGTTGAGGTCGCCCTCGATGTACACGCCGGTCTCGTCGCGGAGGTCCTTGGGGATCAGCCGCATCGGGTCCTCGTGCATCTGGGAGCCCTTGACCGCGTACACCCGGCCGTCGTCGGTGTGGGTGTACGCCTCGAGGCCCTCCTTGATCGTGTTGATCAGTGTCGACTTGCCGGAGCCCGGGGGCCCGACGAGCAGCAGGATGCGCTTGCGGACGTCGAGCCGCCGCCCGGCGGCCCGGAAGTAGTCGACCACCTGCTGGAGCACCCACTGCTGACCGAATAGTTCGCCCTCGAAGAGGTCGAAGCGTTCCTCCCCGTCGGGTCCGGTGGAGGTCCCCGCCGCTTCGAGCATGTCGGCGACGAGCGCGTGGGAGAGCCGGGCGAGGCGGGGATCGTCACGGACCATCTCGAGATAGCGGGCGAAGGTGACCTCCTCCGCGGGCGCAGCCACTTCCGCCTTGATCTTTTCGAGAAGTTCCTTCGGTTCCATTCCCATCCCCTTCTGATTCTCCCGCGGCCCTCCTCCACAGCCGGGGCCCCTACCCCAGCGCGGCCGTCAGTCGGTGGAGGGCTTCGCGATCGATCCTGTCCTCCGCCTCCAAGCGTAGAGAGCGGGAGACCTGCAGGTCTCCCGCTCTCGTGATCGTCCTTCCCGCCGGTGGCGGGATGACTGGGTTTCGGTCGACTTACAGCGGGTCCAACCCGTTGCCGAGCGCCTCCGCGAAGCCGAAGTACACGAGCACGACACCGGCGAACAGGGTCACCCATCCGACGAGGCCCTTGAACCCACGGTTGTGGTGAACGAGGCCGGCCGAGATGAAGTGGAGCGCCAGCGTGATCCCAATGAGGAGCGCCGCATAGCTGTACTGCCCCGGAGCCGAGTTGTCGCTGAAGTACATGAACCCGAAGAAGCTCACGATCGCGAACAGCAGGGCGAACATGCCGAACGTGCGATCCTGGGCCGACTCGTTCCATGCGTTGGCCGCCGCCAGGAAACCGAAGATGGCTGCGAACGCCACCGTCGAGCCCCCGACAGCGTCGCCACCGGCTCCGCCGCTAAAGCCGAACCAGAGGGCGAGCATGACCGACGCTGCCCCCAGCGCGTACGCGGTGGTGCGGGCCTCGGTCACGCCGCCCCAGAACCAGCCGTACGTCACAAAGATGGCGCCGAGAACGATAAGTGCTACGTCCACAGGTTTTCCTCCTATGTCGTGGACTTCCCCTTACACCCTCTTAGACCCGGGGCGCGCGCGATGGGTGACGGGGGGTCACGGGGTTTCTCGAGAAGTTTTCGCGGAGGCGAGCCTGTGGATAAGAGGGGGCCGGGCGTCGCTCGGCCCTACTCCGGCTACCGCCACAGCCACCGCCAGAGAACGGAGAATGCTGCGGAAGGATCTGCGCGGCTCTGGCTGAAGCGGGAGCTGGAGCCGTAGCCGGCCCGGAGGGCCGGTGTGACTCATTCCTCCTCGTCGCTCCTTTGGTGGCGGTGCTCCAGGTACTCCACGATGGCGCCGGCGACGTCGACGCTGCTGGCGGCCTCGATGCCCTCCAGGCCAGGGGAGGCGTTGACCTCGATGACGAGCGGGCCCTCGTCGCTGCGGAGCATGTCGACACCCGACACGTCGAGGCCCAGGGTTGCGGCGGCGGTGATCGCAGTCTCGGTCTCCTCCTCCGTGAGATCCACATGGCGGGCGCTGCCGCCACGGTGCAGGTTGGCCCGGAACTCCCCTTCGGCGGCGACTCGCTCCATGGCGGCCACCACCTTGCCTCCCACCACGAAGGCGCGCAGGTCGGTGTTCTGCGCCTCGGCGACGAAGCGCTGTACGAGGATGTTGGCGTCGAGTTGCCGGAATGCCGCGATCACCGATTCGGCCGCCTTGAGGGTGGGTGCCAGGACGACGCCGACGCCCTGGGTTCCCTCGAGCAGCTTGATCACATACGGGGGCTTGCCGACGACCTCGAGGAGCCCCGAGATGTCCTTGATCGAGTGGGCGAAGGACGTGACCGGGAGCCCGATCCCGGCGCGGGCCAGCAGTTGCAGCGAGCGCAGCTTGTCGCGGGCACGCGAGATGGCCTGGGACTCGTTGGCGGTGAGCACATGCATCATCTCGAACTGCCGCACCACCGCGGTCCCGTAGAAGGTATAGGTGGCGCCGACACGGGGGATCACGGCGTCGAACTGCAGTTCGCGCCCGGCGAACAGCACCCGGGGACGCCGGGAGGTGATGTCCATGTAACAGCGGAGGTAGTCGACGACGGACACCTCGTGACCCCGCGTCTGTGCCGCTTCGACGAGGCGCTGAGTCGAATACAGGCCGGGCCGGCGGCTCAGGACCCCGATGCGCATCAGGGCTCTCCGAGCAGGTAGGACGCGGCGGGGTCGACCAGAACGCGGCCGCTGATCGCCTCGCGTCCGATGAGCATCCGGTATTGCATCCGGGTGCGTCGGGCCAGGTTCAATTCGATCGGCCATCGTTCCCCGCCGAGAGAGAGGTCGGTGCGGATCACGTAACGCTCCTCTTCGCGCCCACCGCGGCCGGGATTGCGGACCGTCCGGACGTCGACCACTGGAGCCGAGGCCTCCACGGTCTCGGTGCGGGAGAGGTGCACCCGGAAGCGGACGAACCGCTCGCCGCGGTGCTCGAGCTCGCTGATCCGGCTCACGTCGATCGACGATGAGGACGCCCCGGTGTCGATCTTCGCCGCGATGGCGTCGATCCCCAGCCCGGGTAGCCCGACGATCTCGCGCCAGCCCACGGTCATCATGGGCTGAGGCTAGGAGAAGCCCGTTACCCGTTGCCCGTTTCCCGTTGCCCGTGCACCCCCCGGTTCTAAGACAGGCCCACAAGCGGCAAGCAAGGCGTAGCCTTTCACGATGGCATCCAAGAAGAAGTGGTTGGGCCTGGCGGCGCTCGGCGCCTTCCTGATCGCGATGTTCAAGAGGAAGAAGCAGCACGCGGCCGGCGGCGAATCCGTCGAGGGCTCGATCGACACCTGATTTGGAGTCCCGATCCGGTGCGCCGAGTAGGCACCGATGTGGAGTCTCTGCGGCTGCTGCCGAATTGGGGAGGGTGATCCGATGGCTCTCGAGGACTTCGCCGCGGCGTTGGAGAGAGATCCGCTCGATGCCGTCGATCGGTTCATCTCACGCGAGTTCTTCGGGTATCGGCCGGGGCCTGACGAACCGGGCGCCACAGACCGCATCCGGTCCCTCGTGGCCGACCTCACCGGCGCGATGCCCGACCTCTCGGTGAGGCTGACCGCGGTCGAGGCCGATGGCGAGGTCTTCACAGGGACGCTCACTTTGACCGGGACGCACCAGGCTGGTCTTTGGGGGGCTCCGGGACAGGGCGCAAGGCTCGATTGGAGCAGTCCCGTTTCGGTTCGGGAGATCGGTGACCGGTTCGCCATTCGGTTCGATGACTTCTCGCCGCCTGCCGTCGTGGAGGTGATACGAGGACTCGGTCTGGTCAATCGTGCCGACGAGATGCACCTACCGCCTGACCACCCGGTCTCGGTTCCGGATTTCGTGCTCAAGCTCCTTCTCACGGGCCGGGCCGGTGATCTCCCGTGCAGCCATCTCGATCAGATCCGGGTCACCGAGCCCGCCACTCGCCGGTGCGAGGAATGTTTCGCTGAGGGGACGATCTGGCCGTCGCTTCGCCTGTGCCTGGTGTGCGGTGCTGTCGGGTGCTGCGATACGTCCACGAATCGCCATGCGATGGCGCACTTCGAGGAGACGGGGCACCCGCTGATGCGCTCGGTGCGGATGGACGAGGGATGGGGGTGGTGCTACGTGGACAACGCCTTCTTCGAGAAGGAGACGATCGATCGGATGGCCCGCTGATGGCGTACATGGTCCTGCAGAGGTACACCAGTGCCATCCTCGACGCATATGCCGGCAGTCCCGATGTGGATCGGCACCTCGAGGAGGCGCGGACACACCGGTTGTGGCTCGAGGGCTCGAAATCGAGGCCGGCGTGAAGGCCGCGCTGGTCGAGCAGGCCCGGGTGGTCGAGGCCGCCTTCGAGCACCTGGCGCGCCGGGCTACCTGACCTCCCGCTTCCCGCTTCCCGCTTCCCGCTTCCCGCAAGAACGGGCCGAACGCCTTTCTCAGACCCTGGCGCGTCTGTCGAATTGCGAATTGCGAATTGCGCCTCCTGCCAATTGCCAATCGCCCAATTTGGCTTACCGCGTCGAGTAGCCGCGCTCCTCTGCGGCGGCGGCGATCCTGCGGGCCATTCGGGGGAACACCACCCGGTGGGGGAGCAGCATTGCGACCCAGTAGAGCCGGCCCCACCAGCGCCGCGGTCGGAACCAGGCGGTCTGGACGAGATCGGCGCCGAACTCGGTGGAGGTCGCCTCCCACTCCACCCAGGCCTCGCCGGGAATCTTCAACTCACCGCGTAGACGGAGCCGCTTCCCCGGGTCGACCTCCTCGACGCGCCAGCAGTCGACCGCCTCGCCGACGCGTACCTCGTTCGGATGGCGCCTGCCGCGGCGGAGACCGACACCCCCGACCATCTGGTCGAGCAGGCCGCGGATTCGCCATGCCCAGTCCATCCCGTAATACCCCACCGTGCCCCCGATGCGGCTGAACGCCCAGAAGAGATGGGAGGTCTCGGCGTCGGTGGGCACGATCTGGCGATCCATGTACACGACATGGCCGCGCCTCTCGCGTACCGGCGGCGGGGCCGGAGGGTGCGACTCGGCGTCCGACCACCGGGTGATGACTCCGCCGGGCAGGCGCGACAGGGCCCGGCGCACCGCCAAGCGGTAGGAGGTTGGTTCCTCCACCGGGTTCTCCGGTGCTTCGGGGACCAGGCCGACCCGGAGATCTTCGATGAGCGGTCTTGCCAGGTTGGGGGAGAGCGGTGTCACCAGCCCCGCCCAGAGTGACGAGAGCCGCGCGGCCATGAGCGGGACGGGCAGAGCCCGGCGTCTACGCAGCCCGGCCTCCTCGCCGTAGATCCGCATCATCTCCAGATAGGTGAGCACCTCCGGGCCGCCCAACTCGATGATCCGGCCCAGCGCCGCGTCATCCTCGACCGAGGCGTTGAGGACCTCAATGATGTCGCGGATGCCGACCGGCTGACAGCGGTTGCGGATCCAGCGGGGGGCGATCTGGATCGGCATCGCCTCGGTGAGCGCACGCACCAACTCGAAAGATCGCGAGCCCGACCCGATGATCGGGCCGGAGCGGAACTCGGTCACCGGCACCAGGCCCTCGGCGAGGATGGCGCCCACCTCCTGCCGGCTCTGGGCAAAGTGGGAATGGCGGCCTTCCCGATTGCCCAGGGCACCCAGGTAGACGATCCGACGGAGCCCGGAGTCCTCGGCGGCAAGGCGGAAGTTGGCCGCGCCCACCCGGTCCTGGTTCAGGTACTCCTTGCCCGCTGCCTGCGAATGGACGAGATAGAAGGCGATGTCGCACCCCGACGCCGCCTCCTTGAGCGAGGGGGCGTCGAGGACGTCGCCCCTGACCACCTGGACCTCACGACGCCACGGATGCTGAGCCAGCTTTGCCGGCGTCCGGGCGAGGCACCGCACCTGATGCCCGGCGTCGAGAAGGCGCGGGACGAGGCGACCTCCGATATAGCCCGTGGCGCCGGTGACCAGGATCCGCATGAGTCGCGCGAGGCTAGGGCAAGCGGACGGCTAAGTAGGCTCCCGCCGTCCGCCTCCCGCCTCCCGCAAGAGCGTCCTCCTCCGTGCCGAAGGCACGGGGGAGGTGGCACCGCCGTACTCGGCGGTGACGGAGGTACCACATGGCGCCGAGCACGGCGAGGCACATTGGAGGTCGAACGTCGAGGCCGAACAGGACTCGACGAAGACCGACCGTCGGCGAAGCCGACCGACCGGGCCGGCAGCGGAGACTGCGTGCGCGCCGCCGCGACTCTTGCTGGTCGCTGGTCGCCTCTTCCCTCATGCGGCCTCTCCGGCCCGCCGATGAGAACCCATGCCTGCGGGGACCATCCGCGCCTTTCATCTCATCCACGACCTCGGTCCGGGTGGGGCGGAGCACGTGCTCGTCGATCTCGCGTCGGTCGCGTCGGAGGCCGGGATCGATCTGACCGTGGTCAGCATGCTCCCCACCGGGGGGCTGCGATATCCAATGATGCTCCGGGAGGCAGGGGTGTCCGTCGTCTCCCTGGACCTGCGGGCTTGGTGGGACCCGCGCGGCCCGCGTCGTCTCCGGCACCTGGTCGAGCACGACCGCCCCGACGTCCTCCACTCCCACCTCAAACATGCCGACACCGTCGCTGGTCGGGTGGCCGGCCGCACGTGGATCCCCCACGTGTCCACGCTCCACGTGATCGAGGATCAGGTGTCCGGACTGGCGAGGGCGAAGCGCGATCTTGCCGCCCGCTCCCGGATGCGCACCACCTCGGCCACGGTCGCCGTCTCGGACGTCATTCGGTCGTGGTACCTCGACACCTTCCCCGAGTCACCGGAGCGCGTCGTCGTGATCCGCAACGGAGTGCCCGACCCGGGCGAGGGGTCAGATAGGGACCGCCGCGCCGTCCGGCAAGAGCTGGGAATCCCCGACGACGCCGTCGTCGCCGCGACGATCGCGGTGATGCGGCCCGGGAAGGGGCATCACGCGCTCCTCGAGGCGGCGCGTCGGACCGAGGGGGTGGTGTACCTGGTCGCCGGCGACGGACCGCTGCGATCTTCGCTCCAGGACGAGGCCGCAGGGCTCCCCGATGGACGGGTCGTATTCGCCGGGTTCCGCGAGGACGTCGACCGGATCCTCTTTGCCGCCGACTTCGTGGTGCACCCGTCCCTCGCCGATGCCCTCCCCACCGCACTCATCCATGCCATTGCCGCCTCGCTCCCGGTGATCGCCTTCGAGGTCGGCGGTGTGCCCGAGATCGTCCCGGCCGGGGGCGGGATCCTCGTCGCACCGGGAGACAGCGCGGCATTGGCCGGAGCCGTAGCGACGCTCGCCGCCGATCCCGATCGCCGGGTGTGGATGGGAAAGCAGGGCCGGGAGCGATACGACGAGGAGTTCACGGCCATCCGGTGGGCGCGTCGCCTCCGCAGCCTCTACGAGGCCATCACGCCCTGAGAGCGTGCGGCAATATGTCGTGGGTCTCGTCAACTCTCGGCTAGCAGCAAGCCGGGGGTTGATTCCGAGCGAGCCTATTGCCACAAGCTCTGAACTCCGGCGCGATCGATTCGGTAATCGTTTGGCTACTGTGCCGCAAGAAGGCCGTGTTGGAGGATTCCTTGGCTGCGAACATCACAGTCCGGCCCATCGCGGACGGAAAGCTCGACGAGTGGCGCGAGTTTCACGCCGCATTGATGGGATCGCGTCGGATCGAATGGGCACAGTCCCAACGGCGCCGCGGCATCACCCGTCAGGTGGTTTCCCTCGTTCAGCAGGGGGGCAGGAACCTCGCTGTGATGTTCACCGAAGGTAGGGATCCGCAAGCCGCGCTCGACGTGCTCGCGGACTCGGCCGACGCATTCGATGTCTGGCTCATGGAGCGCGTGAGCGCCCTCCACGGCGAGCCACTGTCCGCTGAGACCACATTGGACACCGCGCCCCGCCCGGGGCCTTGGAAAGGGTGGAGGAAATGAGGAGGATGTCTGTCCTGGTGCTCGTCGTCGGGCTCATCGCCGCTGCATGCGGCGATGACGGCGGCGGCTTGTTTACGACGACCACCGGTGGGGGCTCGACGTCGACCAGCGCGACCACCTCGACCACCGGCGCCGGCTTCGACTACCCGACGCAGATCGTTGACGCCTATGTCGATGGCTGTGCCGTGGATGGGACCGAAGAGTTCTGTCGGTGCACCATCGACGAGTTCCAGCTGCGCATGTCGCTCCAGGAGTTCCTCGACCTCGAGCAGAGCGGCGACATCGAGTCGAACCCGGTGGTGACCGAGATCGTCGAGATCTGCCAGCGCAGCGCCGGTGGCACCACCACGACGACGCAGGTGGGCGGATTCGAGCCGATCACCGACATCGACACACTCATCGAACTGACAATCTCCGACCTCGAGCTGTTCTGGTCGGCCAGGATGCCCGAAGTGTGGGATGTCGACTACTTCCCGGTCTCCGCGTACGGGCCCTACATCGTGTCCGAGGGCGACGTCCCGGAGTGCGGCGGACCGCTGCAGCCCGAGCAGTACCAGGGCAACGCCTTCTACTGCAGCCTCAACGACACCGTGCAGTGGGACCTCGAGGGCCTGATGGCACCGCTGTGGACCGAGTACGGCGACTTCACCGTGGCACTGGTGATGGCGCATGAATGGGGCCATGCGGTCCAGGAGCGCTTCGGCTTCGACGACTCGCTTCCGACCATCGTGTCTGAGCTTCAGGCAGACTGCCTCGCCGGCGCATGGACCGGGCGTATCGATGGCGAGGAGAGCGACATCCTGCGCCTCGACCCCGGCGACCTCGAGGAGGGGATGGCCGGGTTCATCCTCATCGGCGATTCCCTGGGCAGCGCCCCGACCGGCACCAACGCGCATGGCAACTCGTTCGCCCGGCTGAGTGCCTTCTATGACGGCTACGCGCTGGGCGCCGGGCACTGCGCCACCTTCGAGGCATCCCCGCCGCCGTTCTTCCACCTTGCGCTCGGCGAGGATGGGGTCGTCGACCTTCCGTACGCCGAGGCCGCAACCTTCCTGACGGACGCCCTCGAGGCGTACTGGGATCTTGTGTACCCGGAGGTGTTCGGCACGGCGTGGGATCCGGTCGACGCGACGATTCCGGTCTTCCCATCCTCGGGCGAGTACCCGACTTGCGGCGGCTTCACACCGGAGCGGGAGTTCTTCGAGGGCAATGCCTTCTACTGCCCGCCCGACGACTATGTGGCCTGGGACGAGGAGCAACTGTTCCCGGCGTTGTACACGGAGATCGGCGACTTTGCCCTCGGGTTGGTGCTGGCCACCCAATGGCACGAGGCGGTGCAGTACAAGGCCGGCCTCGAGACCGAGGGTGTCGCTGCGACGCTGCAGCGTGATTGCCTCACCGGGGTGTGGACCGCGGCTCTGACCTTCGAGGACAATCCCACCGGGATCATCCTCACGGCGGGGGACCTCGACGAAGGCATCTCGGGCTTCCTGGCGACTTCGGCGCCGGCGGGGACCGAGGGGTACGCGTCGGCGTTCCAGAGGTTCGAGTCGTTCAAGGATGGGTTCCTCAACGGGATCGACGTCTGCGGTCTCCCATGACCGGCGGGCGATGACGGCGTCGCGGTGTTCGGTGCGCACATGGCGCTGACCCGGCCGCTGTACCGGCTCTACGAGGAGCGCCTGCTGCGGTCGTTGGACCGCGACCGACTACCTCGCCATGTGGGGGTGATCCTCGATGGCCACCGCCGTTTTGCCCGCAGTGCCGGGCTCCCCGACTACGAGTCTTCGTATCGGGCGGGGATGGACAAGCTGACCGACTTCCTCGGCTGGTGCGGCGAGCTCGAGGTGCCGGTGCTCACCTGCTGGGTGCTTTCCCAGGAGAACCTGGAGCGTCCCCGCGAGGAGTTGGATCCCTACTTCGACGTCCTCGTGAACCTCTTTCACAAACTGCCGGAGATCGCCGGTGACCTGCAGATCGGGGTGATCGGCAGCCTTCAGCTGCTCCCCGAGCGACTACGCGAGGCAGCGAATGGTCTTGCCTCCCGCTCGACGGGAGGACCCCGACGTCTCAACCTCGCCGTGGCCTATGCCGGGCGACAGGAGATAGTCGACGCGGTGCGCGACCTGGTCGCCAAGCTTGCGGCCGATGGACTCGATCCCGAGGAGATCGCGGAGGCGATCGACGCCGGCTCGATCGCCGCCCACCTCTACGCGGCCGACATCCCCGACCCCGATCTGGTGATCCGCACCAGCGGCGAGTCGCGGCTCTCCGGCTTCCTGCTCTGGCAGGCGGCGTACGCCGAGTACTCCTTCGTCGATGTCTACTGGCCCGGCTTCCGTCGGGTTGACTTCCTCCGCGCCCTGCGCGACTACACGCGGCGGGAGCGTCGGTTCGGGAAGTGAGGCGCGCCGTCGCCCGTCGCCCGTCCAAGATCAATGCTTACCCGGTGACGGGAGACCGGTGACGGGAGACGGGAGACGGGGGATGAGCGTTACCCTCCCCGAAGCATGTCTCTCCACGTTTCGGTCTCCCGTTCGCCGCTGCGTCTGCTCGCATACGCCGCGTTCGCCGTGCCGGCGATCCTGCTCGCGGTCGACATGCTCTTTGCGTATCGCTGGTATCCGGAGCCGGCAACCTTCGACCAGGTGGTGGGCACCACCATCGATGCCAACGGGCAGACCATCGATGTGGTCGTCAAGCCGTACACCCAGGACGGCAAGGCCCAACGGCGTCGTGACCTGTTCCTTGGTGGGGCGCTGCTCATCGGTGGCGCGGCAGCGATGGGATGGGGCCTCAAGGAGCTGGTGAGTCCGGTGGCGCTGGTCAGCGCCGACGACACAGGCATCTCGGTACGGGTCGACGGTCCGGGCAGACCGTCACGGCTGTTCACCTGGGAGGAGGTGGTCGAAGTCCGCTCGGGGATGCTGGAGAACGACGGTGCCGAGGTGGCCGTGCTCTCACTGCGGGTGCGCGATCCCGAAATGATCCCGGTGGATCCGGCCGGTGCCGCGGCCGACCCGCCCTGGCTTCATGTCTTCGCCGACGAGTGGGACCGGCCCCCGCACCAGGTGGCTCCGCTGCTCGACCAGTGGGCCTCCCGCCCCAGGCCGGGTGGTGGCGAGGAGTGATCGGCGCGCACGTCGGCACCGCCGACCCGCTCACCGCCGCGGCCGAGCGGGGCGCCGACCTCGTCCAGATCTTCCTGTCCAACCCCCAATCCTGGAAGGCGCCCCTACCGCGCACCGACGCCGAGAGGCTCAAGGCGGCAGACCTCCCGATCTACGTCCACTCGCCGTACCTCATCAACGTCGCCTCGCCCAACAACCGGATTCGCATCCCCAGCCGCAAGATCCTCGCCGACACGCTTGCCGGGGCCGAGGCGATCGGCGCCGCCGGCGTCGTGGTCCACGGCGGTCATGTGGGGGACGACGAGGAGATCGCCGTCGGCTTCGAGCGGTGGCGCAAGGCCCTCGACTCCGTCGAGATCACGATCCCCGTGCTGATCGAGAATACCGCGGGTGGCGGCAACGCCGTCCTCAGGGACATCGACGGCTATGGGGCTCTCTGGGACGAGGTCGGGGACTACGACGACGTAGGTGTGGTTCTCGACACCTGCCACGCCTGGGCCTCAGGCGCCGAGTTGGAAGGCATCGTCGCCCGTATCCGATCGCTCACCGGGCGGCTCGACCTGGTCCACTGCAACGATTCACGCGATCCGCACGGTTCCCACCGCGACCGCCACGCCAACCTCGGCCATGGCGAGATCCCATCGGAGTTGCTCGTCGCCGTCGTTCGCGACGCCGGCGTGCCCGTGGTGGTGGAGACACCCGACGACGACGGAGGGCAGGCGGTCGACATCGCATGGCTGCGGGAGCAGGTAGCAGGGGGCAGGAAGTAGGCGGCGACGCGTCTCCCTCCGTCGAAGACGGGGGGAGCACCCGGCGAAGCCGGGGGAGGGGGGCGGCTGAGACAGCGTGCGCGTAGACGCGCACGCAGGGTCCGCTGCCCCCTAGAGGACGTCGGTTCTTGGGGCCCTACTGCGCGCTGCGCGCCCTACCGCGCCAGGTACTCCACCAGCTCGGCGGCGGTTGGGTCCTCGCCTGCGGCGAAGCGCTCCACCAACTCGTGGGCGTCGGCGT
>Ga0326597_10000581_pt1 | contig 64327 bp, 66 predicted proteins | sample RVTome_12_FD_203789 | JGI IMG/M metagenome (GOLD analysis project Ga0326597, IMG submission 203789) | Soil microbial communities from uranium-contaminated site in the Upper Colorado River Basin, Wyoming, United States - RVT100D185 | ecosystem: Environmental > Terrestrial > Soil > Contaminated >...
GACACCATCATGACCAGCGGCTTATACCGCGCAAAACAGGTCGGACACATGAATGAACCTGACCAGATCGCCAGAACGCCGCCGCAACCTCTTGCGCAACGGGGGCCGTCCACACATGAATCACGCCACCATGGCGAGCTCTTCGGATTGCGCATGGTAGCGTGCCTCGGCTTCCGCCCTACTGCCCCTTGAACTTCGGTTCGCGCTTTTCCGCGAAGGCTTTTAGCCCTTCGGGGCGGTCCTCGGAGAACACCAGCATGTGCGCGAGGTCGCCCTCGGTGAGGAAGCCGTTGTAGCGGCTCTGGTCCAGCCCGCGGTTGATGGCCTGCTTGGACATCAGGATGCCGAGCGGGCCGTTCCTGGCGATGGCGGCGGCGATCTCCTGTGCCTTGGCGACGGCCTCGCCCTTGGGCACGACGTGGTTGACGATGCGGTATTCCTTCGCTTCCTGGGCGCTGATGCGCCGGCCGGTCCAGATCATCTCCTTGGCGAGGTGGGGTCCGATCATGCGCGGCAGGTTCTGCGTGCCGCCGCCGCCGGGAATCAGGCTGTGGCGCACTTCGGGGAGCGCAAAGGACGCGCCCTCGCCGGCGACGATGAAGTCGCCCCACATGGCCATCTCGAACCCGCCGCCGAGGCAGTAACCTTCCACCGCCGAGATCACCGGCTTGGTGTAGAAGCACAGCGTGCGGAACAGGATGCGAAGCTGGGCGTAGTTGAAGCGGGCACGATACATGTCGAAGCGCGCCTCCGGGCCCGAGCTCATGCCGCCGAGATCCGCTCCGGCGCAGAACGAGCGCTCGTTGCCGCTCAGGATCACCACGTGGACGGAGCGGTCCAGTTCGACCTTGACCAGCGCGTCGTTGACCTCGCCCGCCATGTCCTGGTTGATGGCATTCAGCGCCTCGGGCCGGTTGAACTGGATTTCCACCGTCGGTCCCGACCGGCGCACGACGATAAGCTTGTAGCCGTCCGTGCCGCCGCTCCCGGCCGTCTTTTTCGCTGCCGGCTTCTTCGCCGCCGTCTTCTTCGCCTTCGCCATCGCGCGCTCCCTCCATATCGTTTCCGCTGCGGGCATCCCCGCCGTGCGGCGATCATCCGACCAAGGGCCGGGACGGTCAAGGCGACCAACGGTCGCCCTGTGGACCCCTTGCGCCGCCTTGCGCTATATGAAGGGCCACGATCCAGGGACGAGGCGGGCCCGCAGAACCATCCGGCCCGCACAACCGACGGGAGACGTCATGGAAGCCTACAAGATGTACATCGACGGCCAGTTCGTCGATGCCGGGACGGGCGATACCTACCAGTCCATCAACCCCTATAACGGCGAAGCCGTCGCCGCCATCCCGCAGGGCGGGCCGCAGGACGCCGACAAGGCCGTCAGGGCGGCGCGCAAGGCGTTCGACCAGGGTCCCTGGACGAAGATGAGCGGCGAGGAGCGGGGCACCATCATTGGCCGCGCGGCGGCACTGCTGAAGGACCGGATGAAGGAATACGCCAGGCTCGAATCCCTCGATTCCGGCGGCACCATCAACAAGACCGGTGCCGACGCCTTCCTCGCCTCGCGCCAACTCGCCTTCTTCGCCGAGCAGGCCAAACGCTTCAATGGCGAGGCGGAGGAGATCGAAGGCATGCAGCGCGCCGGGCGCGCCTTCAACTACGTGATCCGCGAGCCGATCGGCGTCTGCGCCCAGATCATCCCGTGGAACTTTCCCTATCTGATGGCAATCTGGAAGCTCGGCCCGGCGCTCGCCACCGGCAACACGGTGGTGCTCAAACCGGCTTCGCTCACCCCGATCATGGCGCTGGAACTGGCGCGTGTGTGCGACGAAGCGGGGTTCCCGCCCGGCGTGGTCAATATCATCACTGGCCCCGGCGGCACGCTGGGCGACGCCATGACCGCCCACCCTATGGTGGACAAGGTAGCCTTCACCGGCTCCACCGAGGTGGGGCGCGACATCATGGCCAAGGCCGCCGGCACCCTGAAGAAGGTGACGCTGGAATGCGGCGGCAAGGGCGCCAACATCGTACTGCCCGATGCCGACTGGGAGGTGGCGGTGGACGGCTCCATCTGGGCGTCGTTCTACCACCAGGGCCAGGTGTGCGAATCCGGCACAAGGCTGATGCTGTCGAAGAAGGACCACGACGGCTTTGTGGCGCAGATGGTGGACAAGCTGAACGCCATGAAGATGGGCGATCCTCTCGATTCCGCCACCCAGCTCGGCCCCGTGGTCTCCATGGGCCAGATGAAGAGCGTGCTGGAATACGTCGATATCGGCAAAAAGGAAGGCGCCAAGCTCATGTGCGGCGGCGAGCGTGCCACCGGCGGCGACCTCGCCAGGGGCTCGTTCGTCAGGCCGACCCTGTTCGCCGAGGTCACCAACGACATGCGCATCGCTCGCGAGGAGATCTTCGGCCCCGTGCTGTCGGTGCTGAAATACGACAGCGTCGACGACGCCGTGGCCATGGCCAACGATTCCATCTACGGCCTCTCCGCCGGGGTGTGGAGCCGGGACGTGGATGCGGCGCGCAAGGTGGCGGCGCGTCTGCGCTCCGGCACCGTGTGGATCAACGAATGGCACATGCTGTCCGAGCGCGCACCGTTCGGCGGCTACAAGCAGTCCGGCGTCGGCCGCGAGTTTGGCGACGAAGGCCTCAACGAATATTGCGAGGTCAAGACCCTCTACGTGGATGACGCACGAACGCGCGACAAGAAGCCATGGTACGACATGGTGGTGGCGCGGCCGAAGACGGAAAAGGCCGGCTCGTGACCTGCGCCCGGCATCAGCCGGGCTTGACCACCAGGTTGTTCTTCACCTCGGCGACACCGTCGACGCTGCGCGCGACCTCGCCGGCGCGCTCCTTGGCGGTCTGCGAGTTGACGAAACCGCTGAGCTGAACGACGTTCCTGAACGTCGTCACGTCGATGTCGAAGATGCTCAGCTGCGGGTCCTTGACGATGGCGGCGCGCACCTTGCTGCTGATCACCGAGCTGTCGACGTACTGACCGGTGCTCTCGCGGGTCGGCGACGGGGTGCACGACGCCGCCACCAACGACGCAGCAACCACGGCGAGTCCGATGGATAGGCGACCTGGCTTCCACATCTCGGAACCTCCTTCTTCTTTTCCGGACGACCCAAGCGGTCTGACCCGCGGCCATAGCCGGGACAGGTGCCGCTTGACGCCCCATGGACAGCCGCGGGGAAGGATTTATTCCCGGCCCCCTTCTTGCGTGATACCCCTCTCCGATGGACACTCGCGGGGTGCCGCCCGGCGCGCAGCGGTTTCGATGGCTTATAAGGGATAGATCATGATCGACGCGGCAATCGTTGGCGCCGGACGCTGGGGGCAGGGTCTGGTCACGTCGGTGCAGGGGAAGAGCGCGCGCATCCGCTTCACCCGTGCCGTCACCCGCACGCCGGCCAGGGCGGAGGCGTTCTGTACCGAGCACGGTATCACCCTCGGCGACGACTATGCCGTCGCGCTGCGCGACCGCGCCCTCGACGCCGTGGTGCTCGCGACGCCGCACACCCAGCACGCCGAGCAGATCATCGCCGCGGCACGGCGCAAGAAGCACGTGTTCTGCGAAAAGCCGTTCACCCTGACGCGCAGGAGCGCCGAGAAAGCGCTGGCCGCTTGCGCCAGGGCGGGGGTCGTGGTTGGGCTCGGCCATAACCGGCGCTGGATGGAGAACGCGCGCGAACTCAAGCGCATGATCGACGCGGGCGAGCTTGGCACGCTGCTGCACGTGGAAAGCAATTTTTCCGCCGACCTGTCGTTTGCGGTCGGCCAGTGGCGGGATTCGCGCGCGGAAAGCCCCGCGGGCGGCATGACTTCGCTCGGCATCCATGCGGTGGACATGATGATCAACCTGTGCGGTCCCATCGTCGAGGTGGACGCGCGCTCGCAGCGCCGCTCCCTGCCCATCGACGTGGACGATGCCACCTGCGCCCTGTTCGGCTTCGGCAACGGCATGACCGGCTATATCGGCACCATGGCGGCGGGCGGCCGGGCGTGGAACGTCCGTGTCTTCGGCTCAAAGTGCTGGGCCGAGATCCGCGGCACCGACCGGCTGATCGTCACCGGCCCCGATGGGGTGGAGAACGTACGCCAGTTCCACAGCGACGAGTCTCTGAAAGGCGAACTGGAGGCGTTCGCAGCCGCCTGCGAGGGCGGACCGGCTTTTCCCATCACGCCGGAACAGATCGTCAACGGCGTCGCGACGCTGGAAGCGATCATCAAGTCGTCGGCCGCCGGCGGCAAGCGGCTCAGGATCGCGGCGTAGGCGCAGACGTAAACGGCGTCCGCGGATGCTTGGATGACGCCAGGCATGGCGACGGTGACGTGGCATCAACCGCAAAGCCCCCCGGGGAGAATGCGGTGGATACCAATCCTTACCCCAGCGCGTCGAAATACCGCTCGATGCGTTTCCGCATGGCGGCGTCGGGCAGCCGGCCGCGGCCGGCGTTGAGGTTGTCCACCATGTAGGCCGGCTTGTCGGTGCCGGGGATGACGGCGGTGACCGACGGATTGCCGAGCAGGTATTTGAGGAAAAGCTGCGCCCAGCTTGCGGCGTCGAACTCGGCGGCCCAGTCGGGCAGCGTCCTGCCGCGCACGGCGCGGAGCAGCCGGCCCCGGCCGAACGGCAGGTTGGTCAGCACCGCGGCGCCCACGTCGCGCGCCAGCGGAATCAGGCGCTCGCTGGCGTTGCGGTTGGCGAGCGAATAGTCGATCTGGAAGAAGTCCGGCTTCTCCCGCTTGAGCGTCGCTTCCACAGCCTCGTAGTCGCGGTCGAAGGACGAGGTAATTCCGACATAGCGGCAGATGCCCTGCGCCTTCCACTCGCGCAGGTGCGCGATGCTCTGGTCGGTCCTGCGCACGTTGTGAAGCTGCATCAGGTCCAGCTTCTGCGTCTTCAGCCGTTGCAGCGACTGTTTCATCTCGGCGTCGCTGTCCGCGCGGTCGCGCACGCACACCTTGGTGGCGAGGAAGACCTTCGGGCGTAATCCGGTCGCGCCGAGAATTTCGCCCAGCACGTCCTCCGCCGCACCGTAGGAGGGTGCAGTATCGATCAACGTGCCGCCGCCTTCCACCAGCGCGCGGATGACCTGTGTGCGCTCGGCGAGCTTTTCCTTCTCCCCTTCGATGTCGAAGACGATGGCGGTGCCGATGCCCACCACCGGCAGCCTCTCGCCGGTGCTCGGGATGGGCCGCGTCATCAGCGGGGCGGCGTCGGCGCCGGTGGGGCAGGGCAGGGCGGTGGCGGCGGCCGCGCCGGCGGCCAGCGCCAGGGTCTGGCGACGGGTGAAGCGGGTGGTCATGGCGCAGTCTCCTCCGTGGTGGACGCGGATGGGGAAAGGGCGGTGCGGCGCTCCTGGCCGCGGCCGAGGGCAAGGGAGAGGCCGAGCCAGACGAGCGCCGCCGGCACGGTCACCAGCGCGATGGTGGCGAGCTCGAGCCCGCCGGAGCGCATGGTTGCGAACAGCCAGCCGGAAACCGCATCGGCGCCTCGGAATACCACCGTGTCGATGACGTTCTTCGCCTTGTATTTTTCCTCCCGCGCGACGACGGTGAACAGGATCTCGCGCGCCGGGTTGGAGACGGCAAAGTTCGCAGTGCGCTGGATGGCCTGGAACGCCATCACCACGGCCAGCGCCGGGGCCGCGGCCAGCACGGCGAAGCCGAGGGCGAACACCAGCGGCAGGAAAGCGGCCGCCGGCCCGACGCCGAAGCGGCGGATCAGCCGTCCCGTCGCCAGGCATTGCACGGCGATGGTCAGGATGGCGACGACGAGGTCGATGGCGGCGAAGATGCGGGTACGCACCGCCGGATCGTCCGAGGCCGCGGCGACGATGTGGGCCTGCTGGAAATAGACGAACGTACCGGCCAGCGACAGCAGGAACACCCAGCCGGCGATCCCGGCGAGGTAGGGGGAGCGGCAGAGCAGCGCGATTCCCGCCAGCCAGCCGCCGCCGAGCGCACGCTCCGGCCGTTTCTCCGCCGGCGCCGCCGGTGCCGGGATCGCCCGCTCCAGCCGGTGGGCGCAGATGACGGCGGCTTCCAGCAGGGCCGCGGCGACGACCAGCAGGTTGACCGGCCCCAGCGGACCCGCCAGCCACACGGTCAGCGTCGGTCCCAGCAGCGCGCCGGCCGAGCCGCCGGCGGCGATGAAGCCGAACAGCCGCTTGCCCTGCTCGGAGCGGAACAGGTCGGCCATGAACGACCAGAACACCGAGACGGCGAACAGATTGAACACGCTGATCCAGACGAAGAACGTTCGCGCCACGTGCACCCGGCCGATGTCCAGCGTCAGCAGCAGCCAGAACAGGGCGATGTTGACGACGAGGAAATGATAGACCAGCGGAATGAACTTCCGCCGCGGCAGACGGGCGACCGCGGCGCCGTAAAGCGGAACGGCGGCCAGCATGACGACGAACGTGGCGGTGAACAGCCACTGCAACTGCCGCACTCCGCCGGCGATACCCATCTCGTCACGCAGCGGGCGCAGCACGTAGTATCCGGCCAGCAGGCAGAAGAAATAGGCGAACGACCACAGCAGCGCGCGCACCTCGTCCGGCCGTGCATCCACCAGCCGTCCCACCCCGCGCTCCAGCGTCCTGCCGTTCGCCATGGTTCTTCCGGTTCGCGCCCCCGACCCTAGATGACGGAATCCGGGGGCAATTCAAGCGTGCGCCTCACCCCAACGTGAACAGATGTGTCTGGCATTCCCGGGCTCGGGCCGGAACAATCGGCCCATGGTTGTGGTTCGATCCCTGCTGCGCCTCGCGGCGCTTCTGCCCGTCATCGCGCTGGCGTCGCTTGTTCCGGTTTCGGGGCTCGCCCAGCCGGCGTTCTGGCAGGGCGAATGGCCGAAGACCGACTTCTCGCGCCATTCGGTGCCGTTCGACGAGATCATGTCGGGCGGCCCGCCGAAGGACGGCATTCCCGCCATCGACGAGCCCCGCTTCGTCTCCACGGCGGAGATGAAGGCGAAGAACGGACTGGCGCCGTCCGAGCCGGTGGTGGCGCTGACGGTCAACGGCGAGTCCCGCGCCTATCCCCTGCGCATCCTGATCTGGCATGAGATCGTCAACGATACCTTGGGCGGGGTGCCGGTAACGGTGACCTACTGTCCGCTGTGCAATTCGGCGGTGGCGTTCGACCGCCGGGTTGCGGGGCGGGTGCTGGATTTCGGCACCACCGGCAAGCTGCGTCGCTCCGATCTGGTGATGTACGACCGCCAGACCGAGAGCTGGTGGCAGCAGTTCGTGGGCGAGGGCATCGTCGGCGCCATGACCGGCGTGCGTCTGACCATGCTGCCGGCGCGGGTGGAATCGTTTTCGCGTTTCGCCGCCCGCGCGCCGGATGGCAAGGTACTGGTGCCCACCGGCGACGTGCGCCGCGACTACGGGCGCAACCCCTATGCCGGCTATGACCGCGCGACCGAGCCGTTTCTCTACCGTGGCGACCTGCCGAAGGATATCCCCGCCATGGCCTACGTGCTGGCGGTGGGCGACGAGGCATGGACCCTGGACCTGCTGCGCCGCAAGGGGCGCATCGAGGCGGGAGAGCTGGTCATCACCTGGGAATCGGGGCAGAATTCCGCCCTCGATACCGCCGAAATCGCCCGCGGGCGGGATATCGGCAATATCGTGGTGCAGCGCCGCACCCCGAAGGGGCTGGTGGATGCGGTCCACGATCTTACCTTCGCCTTCGTCTTCCACACCTTCCGGCCCGGCGGCACCATCCATCGCTAGTGCCTGATCCGCTTGCGCGGGCCGGTGCCGTCCGGATGGATCTGACTTTGGCCGCCGGATACGGCGCCCTTTCCGCCACGCTGGAATGCCGGCCCCGGACGCCCTATTTTTAAGGGGCACGGGACAGGACATGAGTGGCAAGGACAAGCTGCCTGAAAAGGCTGGACGCGCGTCCGATGACGTGGCGGCCTTTCTCGACCAGTTGGCGCGCACCCCGGCGGTGCACAGCGCCGCCGGACGGGGGCGGCTGATCTTCGCCATGGATGCCACGGCCAGCCGCGAGCCCACCTGGGACCGCGCCTGCCATATCCAGGGCGAGATGTTCAGCGCCACCGAGGGGCTGGGCGGACTGGAGGTGCAGCTCGTGTTCTACCGCGGCTTTGGCGAGTGCCGCGCCAGCAACTGGGTGGATAACCCCGCCGCCCTGGTCCGCAGCATGACCGCCGTCCACTGCCTCGGCGGGCAGACCCAGATCGGCAAGGTGCTGCGCCACGCCATCCGCGAGACCGAGAAGCGCAAGGTGAATGCGCTGGTGTTCGTCGGCGACTGCATGGAAGAGGACGTGGATGCGGTGTGTCACGATGCCGGCCGGCTCGGCCTGCTCGGCGTCCCCATGTTCGTGTTCCACGAGGGTGGCGATCCCATTGCCGAGCGCGCCTTCCGCCAGTTCGCACGGCTGACCGGCGGCGCCTATTGCCGGTTCGATTCCGCCTCGGCCAGCCAGCTGCGCGAACTGTTGAGCGCGGTGGCGGTCTATGCCGCCGGCGGGCGGCGGGCGCTGGAGGATTTCGGCCGCCGCACCGGCGGTGCGGTGGCGCAGATCACCTCGCAGGTGAAATAGGCTTCATGCCCTATCTCGTCCTCGGTATTGCCGTCGTCATCGGGCTTTTCCTGGTGGTGCGCGGTTTCGGCGGCATGGACCCGCGCCGCCGCGCCATGGCGCTGCGCGTGGTGGCGGGCATCGTCGCCGCCCTGGCCGTCGGCTTTGTCGCCGCCGAGCGCGGCTTCGGCACGCTGATCGCCGTTGCGCTGTTCGCCCTGCCCGTGCTGCTGCGCTGGCGTGGCTTCGCCCGCTGGCTCAAGAACATGGGCGGGCCGAGCCCGGGCCAGAGCTCCGGGGTGGAGACGCGCTATCTGCGCATGTCGCTGGACCACGACAGCGGGGTTCTCGACGGCACGGTGCTGACGGGCCCCTTCCGCGGCCGGCGGCTGTCGGAACTGACGCCGGAGGAGCTGATGGCGTTCCTGCGCGAATGCCGGGTGCAGGACGAAGAGTCGGCCCGCGTTCTGGAGGCCTATCTCGACCGCACCCACGGCGCCGGCTGGCGGGACGCCGACGACGCGGCGGGAGCGGAGGGCGCGCAAGGGGCGAGCGGCCGCCGCTCGCCGTGGTCCGGCGCCAGCGGCATGAGCCGCGAGGAAGCCTGCGAGATCCTCGGGGTCGGCCCGGCCGCGAGCGCGCGGGAGATCAAGGCGGCCCACCGCAAGCTGATGCTGAAACTTCACCCGGACCACGGCGGCTCCGACTACCTCGCTGCCAAGATCAACCAGGCCAAGGACGTCCTGCTCGGCGGCAAGGGATGAGCGGAATGGCCGATCATGCCGCCGACACGGAATCCCGGAGAATCCCATTCTTGGGACTCGCAGATTCGAGGACAAGCTTGTATCCGGTGGTTTCCGACGGGCGGGCGCCTTGTCCGCCGTTCCGCCGGAGGCAAGTCCCTTGGACACGCTGCTCATGCCCATGATCGAGGTCCCCTGGCGACGGGCGGTCGTCTCGATCGACCAGTTTTCGCGCAAGGATATCGCCGACATCTTCGAACTGGCCGACGCGCTTGCCGGAGCCAGCCGGACGCCGCTGGCCGGGCGGACACTGGCCAACCTGTTCTACGAGCCGTCTACGCGCACCTCGTCCAGCTTCTTCGCGGCCATGACCCGGCTGGGCGGCAGCGTCATCCCCATCAACGAGGTGAACTATTCCTCGGTCAGCAAGGGCGAGACTCTGGAGGACACGGTACGTACGCTGGAATGCTACGCCGACGCCATCGTGTTGCGCCATTACGACAACGATGCCGCCGAGCGGGCGGCCAGGGTGTGCAGCGTGCCGGTCATCAACGCCGGCAACGGCACCGGCGAGCACCCGACGCAGGCGCTGCTGGACCTCTATACGATCCGCAAGGAGCGTGGCGCCATCGACGGGCTGACCGTCACCATGATGGGCGATCTGAGGCACGGCCGCACGGTGCACAGCCTGAGCAAGCTGCTGCGCCTTTACGATGCGAAGCTGCGCTTCGTCAGCCCGCCCGACCTCTGCATGCCGGCCGAGTACCTGATGCAGGGCGACGAGCAGTTCGACGTGCTGGACGCCGCCATCCGCGACACGGACGTTCTCTATGTCACGCGCGTGCAGAAGGAGCGCATCCCGGGCGCGCTCACCATCGACTTCTCCTATGCGGTGACGCCGGAGGACATGAGCCGCGCGCGCCACGATATGGTACTGATGCATCCTCTGCCGCGGGTCGGCGAGATTCCCGCCGCGCTTGACTCCGATCCGCGCGCCGCCTATTTCCGCCAGGTGCGCTACGGACTGCATGTACGCATGGCGCTGCTGGTGGCCATGCTCGGCACCGGCGCGGCGTGACCGGGTCGACCGGCTTCGTGCGGCTTTCACACATCGACCAGGGCACCGGCGAGCCGGAGCTGCTTATCCTGCACGGGCTGTTCGGCTCGGCGCGCAACTGGGCGGGGCTGGCGAAGCGCTTTGCCGAAACCCGCCGGGTCGTCGCGGTGGATGCCCGCAACCACGGCGGCTCGCCGTGGGACGACGACATGGCCTATCCGGCGATGGCGGCCGATCTGCTGGAACAGATCGACACGCTCGGGCTGACGCGGCCCGTGGTGCTGGGCCATTCCATGGGCGGCAAGACCGCCATGTACGCCGCCCTGTCGCGCCCCGAAAAGATCGGCGCGCTGATCGTCGCCGACATGGCGCCGGTCGCTTATCGCCACACGCACATGCCGCTCGTCGTCGCCATGCGGGCGTTGGATCTCGCGCGCGTCCGGCGCCGGGCCGAAGCCGACGCGGCGCTGGCGCCGGTCGCGCCGCAGCAGGCGATGCGCGATTTCCTGCTGCAGAACCTGGTGTTCGAGAACGGCCGCGCGCGCTGGCGCCTCAACCTCGCCGCCATTGCCATGCATCTGCCGGGACTTCTCGGCTGGGATTCGCCGGCGCCGGCGGCGCCCTTCGCGGGGCCGGCGCTGTTCGTCCACGGCGGGCGCTCGGCGTTCGTGCGGCCCGAATACCACGAAACCATCCGCCGCCTGTTCCCTGCCGCCCGCATCGAGACCATCACGGGCGCCGGCCACTGGCTGCACGCCGACCGGCCGGCCGAGTTCGCCGTCGCGGTGGAGAGGTTTCTCGCGACGCTGGGGTGATCCCCGGCTCAGCCCGTGACCGCGACGGCGTTGATCTCCACCATCAGCTCGGGGCGGTTCAGCGCCGCGACGGTGACCAGCGTCGAGGCGGGATACGCCCCCTCGACGAAGAACTCGCGGCGCAGCTCGACGAAGCGGGTGTTGTGACGCACCTCGGTGATGAACACGGTCATGGTGACGATGTCGGCCAGCGCCGCGCCGGCGTCTTCCAGCGTCTTCGCCATCTTGCGGAACACGCAGCGCACCTGGCCGTCGAAGTCGCCGGCCAGCGACCGGCCCTCCTCGTCCTCGGCGGCGATATGGCCGGACAGCCAAATGGTGCGCCCGCCCTCGGTGATCACGGCGGGTGAATAGCTGCGCGAGGACTGGTAGGGCGACGTCAGGTTGCGGCGGTTCATGGCAACGTTGCGAACCGCTTTGCGGTCGCTCCCCCCCATCCTGTCCTTCCCCCGCAAGGGGGGAAGGAACCCTTGGCAGGACCGTGCGAAGAAGTCACCCTCTCCCTTGATGGGGGAAGGCAGGGGCGGGGGTGGAACACGGAGACTGCGCTCACCTCATTTCGACCCCACCCAGTAGCTGGTGGAGACGTCGAGCATGATGCCGTGCGGGTCCCAGTACTTGCGCTCGGCGTTCTCGCCCACGTAGTTGGACGGGGTGTCCACCAGTGCGCCGGCATTCTGTTCTATGCGTTTGCCGGCTTCCGCCACGTCGTCGACGACGAAGCCGAGATGGTGCAGTCCGACGAAGCCCTCGCGCTTGTCGCCGGCCAGGTCGTCGGACGGCAGCAGGGTCAGGTTGACGGTGCCGTCGGACAGATAGATGCGCTTCTTCGTCTGCTTGACGCGCTCCAGCCCGAACGACTTCTCGTAGAATGCCGCCGCCTTTTCCAGGTCGGGGACGGCGACGGCGATGTGGCGCAATTTCGCCATGAAGTTCTCCCTGTGTCGTGTCGGGCTCAGCGCTTGGCGCCGTCCCAGCCGTGGCTCGATATGTCGAAGACGATGCCGTTCGGGTCGCGGAATTTGTGCTCGGCGTTCTCCGGCAGGTGCGCTGTCGGGCCGGCGTGGGACGTCCCGCCGTTGGCCTCGATGGCGGCGCGCGCCGCGCCGAGATCGTCCACCCAGACGCCGAAATGGTGCAGCCCGACGAAATCCTTGCCGCGCTCGTCGCCGGCGTCCTCCTGGGTCTCGAACTGCAGCAGGGTGAGGTTCATCACCCCGTCGGACAGCCGCGTCGCAACCCGGCTTTCCGACACCCGCGCGAAGCCGAACGCCTGTTCGTAGAATTTCGCGGCTCTGTCCTTGTCGGGGACCGAGATGGCGATGTGGCGCAGCTTTCCTTTCGGCTCGGTGGCCATGGCGAGCGCTCCCTCCTGGCAGGTTGCGGTTTCTCGCGATGGTGCCGCGCGGCGGCGCCCCCGGCAAGGGTCAAGAGCGGTCGCGACCGGACAATCGCACTGGAAATGGGGGTTTACGCGCGCGCGTCCTTGGTCGATTGTTGCGCCGGCAAAGCAACGGGCGGGAGAGCGATGCGCGGACTCAAGGACAGGATCGTTGTGGTGACGGGCGGTGCGTCCGGTATCGGGCGGGCCATCGTGCTGCGCCTGGCGGAAGAGGGCGCGCGGCCGGTGATCTTCGACATCGACGAAGCCGGCGCGAAGAAGACGGCCGCGGACGCCGCCGGCGGCCGCGCCACCGCGCGGCGCTGCGACATCACCGACTATGCGGCGGTGGAGGCGGCGGTCGCCGCCACCGAGGCGGAAACCGGCCCCATCGACTTTCTCGTCAACAACGCCGGCTGGGACCTGCCGATGAATTTTCTCGACTCCGACCCGGCATTCTGGGCCAGGGTGGTCGCCATCAACCTGATGGGTCCGATCCACATGCACCGGGCGGCGGTCGCCCGCATGGCGGTGCGCGGGCGGGGGCGGGTGGTCAACGTCGCCTCCGACGCCGGGCGCGTCGGCTCGTCGGGCGAGGCGGTCTATTCCGCCTGCAAGGGCGGCATCATCGCCTTCACCAAGACCCTGGCGCGCGAGGTGGCGCGGCAGGGGGTGACGCTCAATTCGATCTGCCCCGGCCCCACCGATACGCCGCTGTTCGATGCCTTCAAGGGCGCCTCGCCCGAGGGGGCGAAGATCGCCGAAGGGCTGGCCCGCGCCATCCCGCTCAGGCGCCTCGGCACGCCGGACGACTATCCCGGCATCGTCGCCTTCCTGCTCAGCGACGACGCCGCCTACATCACCGGCCAGACTGTCTCGGTCTCGGGCGGTCTGACCATGCACGGGTGAGGACATGGAGTACGAAGATATCCTGTACGAAGAGCGCGACGGCGCCGCCTGGATCACCATCAACCGGCCAAAGGTGATGAACGCCTTTCGCGCGCAAACCTGCGAGGAGATGACCCGTGCCATCCGCCGCGCCGGGTGGAGCCGCGACATCGGCGTCATCGTGCTCGCCGGTGCCGGCGATCGTGCCTTCTGCACCGGCGGCGACCAGTCGGCGCATGACGGGTCGTATGACGGCACCGGCACCATCGGCCTGCCGCTCGACGAGCTGCACGGCGCCATGCGCGACGTGCCGGTGCCGCTGATCGCGCGGGTGCAGGGCTACGCCATCGGCGGCGGCAACGTGCTGGCGACCCTGTGCGACTTCACCATCGCCTCCGAGAACGCGGTGTTCGGCCAGGTCGGACCCAAGGTGGGCTCGGTCGATCCCGGCTGGGGCACCGCCTATCTGGCGCGCATCGTCGGCGAGAAGAAGGCGCGCGAGATGTGGTACCTGTGCCGACGCTACAGCGCGGCGGAAGCGCTCGCCATGGGGCTGGTCAACGCCGTGGTGCCGGCCGACGGGCTCGACGCCGAGGTGGCGCGCTGGTGCGCCGAGATCGTGGAGAAGAGCCCGACCGCCATCGCCATCGCCAAGCGCTCGTTCAACGCCGACAGCGAGAACATCCGCGCCATCGGTGCGCTGGGCTTCGAGGCGCTGGCGCTCTACTACCAGACCGAGGAGTCGAAAGAGGGCGTCGCCGCCTTCCACGAAAAGCGCAAGCCGGATTTCCGCGGCAAGCGGAAGCGCTGACCCATGCCCGGTCCCCTTTCCGGCGTGCGCGTGATCGACCTGACGTCGGTGGCGCTGGGGCCGCTGGCGACGCAGATGCTGGGCGACATGGGCGCCGACGTGATCAAGGTGGAGGCGCCGGAGGGCGACGCGACGCGCCATACCGGCCCCAGGCGCTCGGCCGGCATGGCGGCGTTCTTCATGGGGATCAACCGCAACAAGCGCTCGCTGGTGCTCGATCTCAAGCAGGTGGCGGCGCGCGCCGCCCTGTGGCGGCTGGTCGACGGCGCCGACGTGTTCATCCACTCGATCCGGCCGCAGGCAGTGGCGCGGCTCGGCTTCGCGCCGGAGGCGGTGCTGGCGCGCAACCCGCGCCTCGTCTATGCCGCCGTGCTCGGCTTCGGGTCGGGGGGGCCCTATGCCGGCATGCCGGCCTATGACGACGTGATCCAGGGCCAGAGCGGGCTCGCCGACCTGATGGAGCGGCTGGTGGGCGAGCCGCGCTACCTGCCCACCATCATGGCGGACAAGACCTGCGCGCTGTTCGCCGCCAACGCGGTGATGGCGGCGCTGTTCGAGCGCGAGCGGTCGGGGCAGGGGCAGGCGGTCGAGATCCCCATGTTCGAGAGCATGGTCGCCTTCACCCTGGTCGAGCACCTGTTCGGCCACGGCTTCGATCCGCCCGAGGGGCCGATGGGCTACACGCGCGTGCTGGCGCCGTGGCGGCGGCCCTGTCGCACGCGCGACGGCTGGCTGTGCATGCTGGTCTATACAGACGTGCAGTGGCGCCGGTTCTGGACCGAGGTGGGGCGGCCGGAGCTGATCGACGATCCGAGATTCGATTCGCTCGCCACCCGCAGCGCCAACATCGGAGAGCTCTACCGTCTCGCCGGCGAATGCGTCGCCGCGCGCACCACCGCCGAATGGGTGGAGACGCTGGGCCGGCTCGACATCCCGGCGGCGCCCATGGCGCGGCTGGAGGACCTGCCCGCCGATCCGCACCTCGCCGCCACCGGCTTCTTCCGCCACGCCGAGCATCCGAGCGAAGGCGGCATCGTGATGCCGGACGTGCCGGTGCGCTTCGGCCGCACGCCGGCGGGGATCGACCGGCTGCAGCCGAAGCTGGGCGAGCACAGCGTCGAGGTGCTGCGCGAGGCGGGTCTCGAGGAGGCGGAGATAGACCGCCTCATCGCCGACCGCGCCTCGCTGGACGGGCGGGGGGCGGGGTGTTAGAGCCTTTGCGTCGCTTGTCGTCCCGGACAGCGCGGCGGTCGCCCTGGATCCCGGCTCTCCGCGGTCTGGCGACCGCTGCGGCCGGGATGACATGGAAGAGCGTAGCGGGGAAAGCAGATGAAAACCGTCGGCCTCGGCTTCTACTGGAACGATCTCACCGTCGGTGACCGGTTCCGCACCCTCAACCGCACCATCACCGAGCCCGACATCGTCAACTTCATCGGCGTCACCGGCATGGTGGAGACCATCTTCACCGATCTCTCGTTCCATGCCCACGGCGGCGCCATCAAGGGCCGCGTCGTGCCGGCGGCCTGTACCTACACCATGATCGAGGGGCTGCTGTGCCAGGCAACCATGCAGACCACGGGCCTCGCCCTGCTCGAGGTGGAGAAGAAGGTGCTGAAGCCGGTCTTCGCCGGCGACACCGTCCACGCCGAGGTGGAGGTCACGGCGGTCCGCCCCACCAGCAAGGGCAACCGCGGCATCGTCACCACGGTCAACGACGTGGTGAACCAGAACGGCGAGACCGTGATCACCTACCGCGCCGTCCGCATGATGGCCGGCCGCCCCGAAGGCGGGGCGGGGTAGGGCGGCAGAGATCGCCCTCTCCGCGCGAAGCGGGGAGAGGGAGGGGACCCATCGACGCGCAGCGGCGATGGGGAGGGTGAGGTGCTCGCGCCGCCGCACGCAGACTGGGCGGAGGCGTTATTTCTTTTCCGAAAACGCCGGGTACAGGTTGACGTAACCCGCCTTCGCCCGCTTCTCCGCCTGGGCCCGGGCGCGTTCGGGGGTCATGGGGATGAAGCCGAATCCCTCGACGACGCGGGTCATGAAGGTCATGCGTGCCGTCATCGCGATGATGTCGTGCAGCGCCTTCTCGTCCCAACCGGCGGCGAACACGGCATCGGCATCCGCCTGGGTCATCTCGGTTGGCGTCAGGGTCAGCTTGCGCACGAACGCGAACACCGGCCGCAGCCTGTCGGCGATGGGCGCGGTGTCGAGGTTTTCCAGCAGCCTGTCCGTCAGCCCTTCCTCGACGCCGAGCGCATGCGCCGCCGCCGTGTGGCCCATGTAGGAATAGCGGCAGTTCCACAGCCCCGCGACGTAGGCCTGGATCAGCTCGCGCTCGGCGGGCGTCAGCGGCGACGGGCCGTTGATCAGTACCTGTCCCATCTCCGCCCAGTGACGATAGATCTCCGGGTAACGGCTGAACACGTTGCCCGGTCCCGCGTCGTCGGGCATGGACTTGAAGAACGGCATGACTTTACCCTCCGCTGTTTTTTGCGCCCTATTCGAAGCTGGCGTGCTCGCGCGCCCGGCCGGCGCCCATCTGCGCCGCCTCCTCCGGCGGCACGATCTGCTCCGGCTTCGGTCCCTCGATGCGGAACATGCGCCGCACGCGCTCGAACACCACCTCGTGGCGGAACTGCGGGTCGAGGTCGCGGAACATCTTGTAGAAGATGGGGTCGGGGTCCGGCCAGGTGCCCTGCGGGTGCGGATAGTCCGCCCCCCAGGCGAGGATGTCGCGCAGCACGCAGTCCTCGTGCTGGACCAGCATGGCGGCGATGTCGTCCTCCTCGAAGGTCACCAGCATCTGGCGCCTGCAGTATTCGCTCGGCAGCATCTTCAGCCCCGTGTCGCGGAACAGCCCCGGCCGTTCCAGCGCCTGGCGATCCATCCAGTAGATCAGGAACGGAATCCAGCCCGCGCGGCATTCGGCGAACAGCACGTTGAGCCCGGGATGGCGTTCCAGTGCACCGCAGTAGACGATGTCGGAGATGGGCCGCGCCAGGCTGAACGGCGCGCAGGAGAAATACGAGATGCGCTCGCCGTGGGCTTCCGGCGGGATGGTGGTCTTCACGTTGCCGCCGATATGGGCGCAGAAGACGATGCCGGCGTCCTCGAGCGCCGCCCAGCTGTCTTCCCACACCGGGCTGAACAGGGGCTCGGCGCCGTCGTAGGGCACGAACTCCACGGCGCGGCAGCCCTTCGCCGCCATGCGCGCGATCTCCTTCGGCACCGACGGCGGGTCGAACACCGGCAGATGCGGCAGGATCAGCAGCCGGTCCGGATCGTGCGCGTTGAGCTCCATCGCCCAGTCGTTGTAGACGCGGTAGACCTCGTGGCGCAGCGCCATGTCCTCGATGTCCCACTTGCGCGTGCCGCCGAAGCCGACATAGCCGTAGATGCCGCCGAGGTCCATGTGCTCGAGCAGCAGCGCCGGATCGGATGGCGGCAGCGAGCCGGCCGGCAGGCGCGCGCCCGACCTGCCGAAAAACTGGTCGAGCAGCGTGGCATTCTCCGGCCCGTCGGCGGTGCCGCCGTCGCGGCCGCCGAACACCCGGCCTTCCCACGACCACAGGTGTCTGCCATCCTTCTCCACAACCTTCGGCGCGGCGTCGCGGTACTTCGCCGCCACCCGGTCCTGCCACAGATTGCGCGGGATCCAGCGATGGTCGAGATGGTTGTCGCCCGAGTTGTACTTGTAACGCACCATGGCTTTTCTTGACGCTCCCTGGACGGTGGATGCTGCAGGGATATTAGCGCGTCCGTCGGCCCGGGAAAGCCCGTGGCCGGAAAAGAATAAAGCCTTTCCGCCATCCGGATATGCAATGGGGCGGGTCATTGACCCGCCCCCCCCCCCGCAGAGACCGGCGCCGGGCACCCTTACTTCAGCTTGAGCAGCTTGCGGGTATTGTCCTCGAACAGCTTCTTGCGGTTCTGCGCCGTCACGTCGATGGTATCGAGGATCTTGATGGTCTCGCGGATGTACATGGGTCCGCCCTCTGGATCGAACGGGCAGTCGGAGGCGAACACCACCTTGTCGGGGCCGAAGAACTCGAGCCCGCAGACGGTTGCCGCGCGCGCCCCGAACACAGCGGTGTCGGCGTAGAACATCTTGAAGTAGTCGATGGGCCGCCGGCCCTTGGAGCGCATGCGCTCCCACAGTTCCTCGAAGGTGTCGTCGGCGTCGCGCGTGCCGAGCTGGTCCCAGCTCGTCCCCACCCGGCCCTCGAAATAGGGCGCCATGGCGCCGAGATGGTGGGTGATGATCTTGACCGTGGGCAGCTTGTCGAAGATGCCCGAGAACACGATGCGCGCCATGGCCGCGCTGGTCTCGTACGGCCAGCCGAACACGAACCAGATCTCGTAGAGCGACTTCTGCTCGGTCTTGTAATCCGGGAAGTTCTGGCCGCGGGTCGGGTGCAGCCAGATGGGCAGGTCATAGGCTGCCATCTTCTCGAACATGGGGTAGAACTCGGGCGCATCCAGCGGCTTGCCGTTGATGTTGGAGAATATCTGGATACCGCGCGCGTCCAGTTCGAGCACGGCGCGGTCGATCTCCTTCAGCGCCTCCGGCATGTTGTTGAGCGGCAGCGACGCGATGAAGGCGGGGAAGCGGTCCGGATGTTTCTTGCACAACGCCGCCATGCCGTCGTTGGCCAGCCGCGCCAGTGCCGGGGTCCGGTCCGGTCCGGCCATGTATTCGATGGGCGGCGCCGACAGGGTCAGGATCTGCTGGTACTCGCCGAACTGCTCCATCATGCGCAGCCGCGCGTCCACGTCGTAGAGGACGGGGATGGTGAGCCAGCGCTTGATGGCCGCCTTGTTTTCGACCACCTCCTCCATCTTGCGGAAGAATTCCAGCGGGAAGACGTGGGTGTAACAGTCGAGCTTCATGGGCCTTGACGCTCCCTTGATTCGTTGGTGTTTTGCCGGCGTCCGGCCGTGCCCGGACACCGCCGCGCCACGCACGGCCGGGCGGCACTCTAACCCATCGACGGCTCCTTGCCACCTGCCATTTCGCCGCGCCGCCGGGCCGTCCCTCTCCCGCGTCGCCGGGCTTGAAAAAGCGAAAGGGGCAGACCAAGTTTTCAGGTGTGACGGATGCCCGGTGGCGGAGGGTTGGTCGGGACGACCGCCGGAAGGCAGCCATGATAGGGGTTCGTCACGCATGGAATCGCCAGGCAGGAGGATGCGGACCGCATGGAACCACCGGGAAAGACATTCCGGCCCCGCCTCGGTGCGGGGCCACGGCGGGGGCGATAGATCGCGATCGCAACCAGGCTGGACCCTCCCGCCGCCGACAATTTGACACAAGACCCTGAACCGTGGCTTGCGGTGCGTCCGCAACACGGAAGATCGGAGCCGGGCCCGAGAGGTTCGGCCGCAAACAGCTACTAAGAGGACCCCGCCGCGCAAAATCTCAAGCCGGCGGGGTCGCTGTTTGCGGCGCCGGGCCGGTCCGCGTCCGGCGGTTGACCGGGCGGCACCGCCCGCTTGCCGGGCCCGTCGTTTCCTGATACCCCCACTGCGGTATTTTGCCTTCCCGACGTTTCCCCGGGGGATATCCATGCAGGCAACGGCAGGCGCGCCGAGGCGCGAGGTCCAGGTGGTCGGGCTGGTCAGCTTTGCCCACCTGCTGAGTCACGTCTACATGTTCGCGCTGGTGCCGCTCTACCCGCAGATCACCCGGACGCTGGGCATCGGATTCACTGAGATCGGCATCGCCGCCACCGTGCTGGCGGCCTTCACCGGCGGCTTCCAGACGCCCATGGGGCTCCTTGTCGACCGCATCGGCGGGCGCAACGTGCTGATCGGCGGGCTGCTGGTCAATGCCGTCGCCATCGCCCTGGTCGGCTTCGTCACATCGTTCTGGCAGCTTCTCGGGCTGATGGCGCTGGCCGGGCTCGGCGCCAGCGTGTTCCATCCCGCCGACTATTCGATCCTGTCCGCCATGGCGGAGGAAAAGCGCCTCGGCCGCGTCTTCTCCATGCACACCATGGGCGGGCAGATCGGCTCGGCCTCGGCGGTGCCCGTCATCGTTGCGCTGGAATTCCTGCTGGACTGGCGCGCCGCGCTCATCATCGTCGGCGTCGTCGGGGTGGTGCTGGCCCTGGTCATGCTGGCGTGTTCGCGCGTCATCGGCGCCGGCGGGCACGCGAAGAAGAAGAACAAGGGCCCCTCGGCCTGGCGCCGGCTGGCGACATCGCCCTCGGTCATGCTGTTCTTCGTGTTCTATGTCGGATCGTCGGCGGGCAACGCCGGGATCATCCATTTCTCCGTCACCGCCTACAGCACCATGTACGACCTGCCCGTGGTGGTGACCGCCATCGCGCTCACCGTCTACCAGGTGATGAACATGCTGCTGGTGCTGCCGGGCGGCATGCTGGCCGACCGGGTGAAGAACACCGAGATGGTGCTTGGCGTCTGCTTCGGCGCCGGCGCGGTGCTGGTGGTGATCGCCGGCCTCGGCACGCTGCCGTTCTGGCTGGCGGTGTGCGTGCTCGGCACCGCCGGTGCGCTGCGCGGGCTGGTGAACGCCTCGCGCGACGTCTCCGTCCGCCACGCGGCCGGCGAGGGGATCAGCGTCGCCACCGTGTTCGCCTTCGTCTCCACGGGGTTCAGCCTCGGGCAGATGATGGGCCCCACGCTCTACGGCTGGCTGATCGACACCGGCTCGCCGCAGAGCGTGTTCTGGGTATCGGCCGGGTTCTCGGTCATGTCGCTTGTGGCCATGCTGATCGGTCAGCTTGTCAAGCCGCGCACGGCCGGGGCGGTGGCGGAGTAGGCGGGCCGGACTCCCCGTTCACGCCGCTCCTCACGCAGTCGCGATTTGCCGTCGCCGACCGGAGCCCCTAGTTAAATGGGCATGACGCGACCGTTCGCATCCGTCCTGCTTCTGCTGCTCGCGGCGCTGGCGCCGGGCCGAGCGCTGGCCGCGCCCGATGCGGAGCCGTGGCCGCGCTGGGAACGGCACGACGCGGGCGCGACGGCGACCATCGACCATTCCGCGTGGGACGGCTGGCTGAAGCGCTACGTTTCTGCCGATCCGCTGGGCGTCGCCCGGGTCGCCTACGGCCGGGTGGGGGAAGACGGGCGCCGCGCGCTTGCGCGCTACATCGACGGTCTCGCCGCCGTCGCCGTCTCGCGCCACAACCGTGCGGAGCAGCGCGCCTTCTGGATCAATCTCTACAACGCGCTGACCGTGCGGGTGATCCTCGACCGCTATCCGGTGGAAAGCATCCTGCGCATCAACACCTCGCCCGGCTGGTTGTCCATCGGCCCGTGGGGGAAGAAGCTGGTGACGGTGGAAGGGGAGATGCTGTCCCTCGACGACATAGAGCACCGCATCTTACGCCCCGTCTGGCGCGATCCGCGCATCCACTACGCGGTCAACTGCGCCTCGGTCGGCTGCCCGAACCTGCGCCAGGAGGCCTATACCGGTGCGCGCATCGAGGCGCAGCTGGACGATCAGGCGCGCGCCTATGTCAATTCCTGGCGCGGCGCGCATTTCGAGGACGGCGGGCTCTACGTCTCGTCCATCTACAAGTGGTACGTGGCCGATTTCGGCGGCAACGAGACCGGCGTGCTGGCGCAACTGCGCCGCTACGCCGGCGGCGACCTGGCGCAGCGTCTGGCAAAGACGGACCGGATCGCCGGCTATCACTATGACTGGGATCTCAACGACGCGGCGCAGCCGGCGGCGGAATGATCAGCCCCGCCGGCCGTAGTAGAGCCGCGCCAGCCGGTCCGGCGACACGCCCAGGTGCCACAGCGCATGCAGCCACAGCCAGCCGCTTACCACGGCGATCTTGTTGCGGCGGCGGAACTTGCGCGACGAGGTGACGAGCGGCGGCTCATGGATGCACAGCGTCGGCCCGGCGCGTTCCAGCCGGCGCACGAAGTCGTAGTCCTCCATCAGCGCCACGGCGCCGATCCCGCCGATGCGCTCGTAGACGGTACGCCGCGCGAAGATGCCGGAATCGCCGTAATAGAAGCCGTGGCCGCGCCACCAGCCATAGGCGCGCTCGAGCCAGCGGTCGAACGCGCCGTCGCCGTCGAACAGGATGCGGAAGTTGCCGCCCGCCGCGTCGGGGCGTTCGGCCAGCGCGTGCCGCAGCGCCGCCAGCGCGCCGGGGCCGAGCCGGCTGTCGGCGTGCAGGAACAGCAGCACGTCGCCGTCGGCCGCGGCGGCCCCGGCGCGAAGCTGCCGGCCGCGTCCGCGCGGCGCCGCTACCACCATCGCGCCGGTCGAGCGGGCGGCGGCGACCGTATTGTCGTCGCTGCCGCCATCGGCGACGATGACCTGGCACGGGACGTCCTGCGCCGCGATCTCGCCCAGCAGCCGGGCGACGTTGCCGCCCTCGTTGAGGGTCGGGATGACGATGGAAAGCCGTCCGTGCGTCATGCCCGCTCCGGTCGCGCCGTCCCGGCGGTTCGTCCGCCCGCGGCGGTCAGAGTCCCGCTTCGCTCCGCGGCAGGCCCAGCGCGTCGCAGATCTCGCTGACGACGATCCGCTCCGGGGCGCTGAAATCGTCATCCGACTTGCCGATGGCGAGGCACACCTTGAGCAGGATGCGCGCCGCCCCCGGCTCGTCGGCGATGCGGCGGATGGCCTTGTATGCGCGTTCGCGCGCCACGACCGGCTGGTCGTGCAGGTTCGTCACGTGGTCGCGGTAGATGTCCACCGCCACATGCGGATCGAAGATCTTCAGCTCGCGTACCGTCTCCAGCACCTCGTCGAGGGTGTTGAGCTCGGAAAGCTGCACCACCCCGTCGGCGGTCACCACCAGCGCGCTCGCCGCCATCGCGGCCTCGAGGAACTGGCGATTGCGGAACCGCTCGATTTCCAGCGCGATGGCGTCCTTGGCCTCTTTCAGGAATCCGGTCATGGCGTCGCTCCCAGGGCGAAAATCCTAGCACGCCGCGGCGCGCGGGTCATTGCGCGCACGAAACCCTACGCCACCCACTCGCTGACCGGCGCGCGGGCCTCGTGGAGGGGCTGGCAGATCACATCCACCAGCGCCGGACCGTCATGGGCGAGGGCGGCGGCGAGCGCATCGTCGAGCGCCGACGGCTCCTCCACCCGCCAGGATTTCACGCCGAAGGCCGCCGCCACGGCGGCGTGGTCGGTGCTGCCGAAGTCGACGCCGAAGAAACGACTGCCATAGCCCGCCTTCTGTCCCGCCTTGATCCAGCCGAAACTGGCGTTGGACACCACGATCATGGTCATCGGCAGGCCGAGGCGCACCAGCGTCTCCAGCTCGCCGCAGCAGAAGCCGAAGCTGCCGTCGCCCATCACCGCCACCACCCTGGTGTCCGGCCGGCCAATCTGCACCCCCGCCGCCGCCGGCATGGCGTAGCCGAGCGCCCCGTGCGCCCGGTTGGAGATGAAGCGCCGCCCCGGCCGGTCCTGGGTGAGATAGGCGGAGAGATACGGACACGGCGTGCCGGGATCGGCCACCACCACGAAGTTTGCCGGCAAGGCCCGTTGCAGCGCCGCTACCAGCCGTTCGGGGCGGATCGGGATCTCGTCGGACCGGGCCAGCGCAAGATAGGCGGCGAACTTCTTCGCCTTCGCCGCCGCCACGACGCCGGCGCCGTCGGCGCGCGGCGTCGCCCGGCGATCGGCCAGGGCCGCGTCGAGCGCCGCCAGCGCCAGCCGCGCGTCGCCGAGGATCGCGGCGTCGGTGCGGTAGCTGGCGCCGAACACGCCGGCGTCCACGTCCACGTGCACGACGCGGCAGGCGCCCGGCGCCGGATGGCGCCAGCGCTCGGTGGTGACCGAGCCGGCGCGGCAGCCGACGAACAGCACCAGGTCAGCGTCGTCCACCACCGCGCGCGTCTCCGCCACGCCGCCGTTGGAGCCGACCACGCCGAGCGCCAGCGGATGGCTGTCGGCGATGGCGCCCTTGCCGCTGATGGCGGTGGCGACCGGCGCGCCCAGCCGTTCCGCCAGCCGCGCCAGCGCGTCCTTGGCGCCGCCGATCAGCACCCCGCCGCCGGCGATGATCACCGGCGTCCGCGCCGCCGCCAGCAGCGCCGCCGCCGCGTCGATGTCGGCGGGGTCGGGCGCGATGCGCTCGGCGGGGCAGGCGGCGAACGCCGGCTCGGCGCGCACCTCGTCCTCGTCCACCGCGCCGGTCTGCACGTCGAACGGCAGCGCCAGGTGCGCCGCGCCGGGCCGCCCGGTGGTCATCTCGCGGAAGGCGCGGCGGAAGGCGTCGGGGATCTCGTCGGCGCGGTCGAGAGTGCGGTTCCACTTGGTCACCGGGCGGAACAGCGCCGTCTGGTCCAGCGCCGTCAGCGCGAAGCGCCCGCGCGCCGCCGTGGAGATGTCGGAGTTGAGCCCCAGCACCGGCACGCTCGACTCGTGCGCCTCCGCCAGCCCCGGCAGGAGGTAGGTGGCGCCACCGCCCGACGGCCCCTCGCATACGCCGACGCGGCCGGTGACGCGCGCATAGCCGTCGGCCATGTAGCCGGCCGAGCGCTCGTCGCGGGTGAGGATATGGGCGATGCCGTGATCCAGCCGCGCCAGCGCGTCGTAGAGCGGCAGCGTCGTGTCGCCGCACAGCCCGAACACATGGCGCACGCCGTAGCCGTCGAGTAGTTGCACCACCGCCTCCGCGCCCGTCATGCGGTTGCGGCGCGGGGCGGTCATGGAGCGGAAACGGAGCGGCCGGCGACGGTCATGCGCTGTCTGATAGCCCGCCCCTGTGCGCCCGTGCAAGAAGCTCCGGCACCAGGGCGGTATTTGCGTTCTACCGATATTTGGTATATATTGGTATAAACTAAGGAAGTGTGGCATGGCGCGCAATACGTCTGTTTCGCTCGGCGACCATTTCGCCGAGTTCATCGACGCCCAGGTGCGGACCGGCCGCTATGGCTCGGCCAGCGACGTCGTGCGGGCGGGCCTGCGGCTCCTGGAGGAGCACGAGGCCAAGGTGAAAGCTTTGCAGGATGCGCTCATCGCCGGGGAGGAGTCCGGACCGCCGATGCCGTTCGACAACGAAGCGTTCCTGAAGCGGATGAGGGCCAGACGTGCCGGGTAGCGGCCACGCCTGCCGACTTTCTCCACGGGCGGTTTCCGATCTCGAAGAAATCTGGCTCTACACGTTCAAGAACTGGTCAGCGGAGCAGGCGGATCGCTACCACAACGCCATCGTCGATACGTTCGAGGATTTGGCGGCGGGCAAGAGGAGCGGGCGTCCCGTCGATATCCGCGAGGGATACTTCAAGTACCCGGTCGGCGCGCATCTCGTGTTCTACCGCTTCACCGAATCGGGCCTTGTCGTCGTCCGCGTCCTGCACCGGCGCATGGATGTGGGCCGGCATTTGTAGGTGCTCATCGCATCATCCGCGCCGACCGGATGACGGGCCGGGCGGTCACCGGACCGGCGAGCGCAGGGGTGGAATGGTCATGGGTTGTCTGATGCACCGGCCGGCGGTGCACCTGCAGTTCACGGGCGGCGGACCGAGTGTGGCAGTGTCTCATCCCAGGGGTCCACGCCACATAATTCAAGTCGCTGAAATTTGTGCCCAACACGGCGGAGGACGCGCCACGCCGACCACCTCGGCGCGCCGCAGAAGATGACGGACCCGTCGCGCGCGGTGGTGTGGGATGCGACCTTCCGCCCGTTCGGCGCCGAGGACGGCATCACCGGCACGGCAACCGACCCCACCAGCGCTTTCCCTGGCCAGTATGCGGATGCGGCCTCCACTCTCTATTACAACTGGTTCCGCGACTACGACCCGACGCTTGGCCGCTATATCCAGTCCGATCCCATCGGGCTCGAGGGCGGGCTGATCTCCGGCACAGCTTGTCGTGCCTCTTGGCGACGAAGTATCCCTCCGATGAGGGCCGCGGATTTGCCGGCTGACGGGGATCGAGGCGGTGTTGTTCATTGTCTTTATGGATATCGATAGTGACAGTGTGCAAGTGAGCCGGCTGGAGGTGATCAACACCGGTCGGCGGCGGCGCTGGAGCGTTTCGGAGAAGCGGCGGATCGTGGAGGAGAGCCTGAGCGGTCAGGCCGGGCAGCTCGGCGAAGCGCCGCGCTCATTGACGCATTGCGCGCGGCGTCGGGGCTTCCATATGATTGCGGGTGCCCCTCGCCCGGCTTCCGGGGCAAGGGTGGCGCACGCGCCGGTCGACCTGATGCTGCTCGGACGGACCATGGAGAGGAATACCGCTTCCACCGGCACTGCCGGCACCGCGCCGCCGGCCGAAGATGCGGCGGCCGTGCCCCCGGTGCCGCCGGGCTACTACCGCTGCCGCTGGCGCCGGGGGCTGATGGCGCTCGGCTTCGTCTGTGTCGGGCTCGGTGCCGTCGGCGTGGTGGTGCCGGTGATGCCGACCACGGTGTTCCTGCTCGTCGCCCTGTGGGCGTTCTCGCGCAGCTCGGAGCGGTTCCACCTGTGGCTGTGGAACCACCGCCGCTTCGGCCCGCCGCTCCGCAACTGGCACCGCCACCGGGTGATCTCGCCGCGCGCCAAGGCGCTCGCCGTCGGCACCATGGGCGCCAGCCTGGCATGGGTCGGCCTCGGCATCGCCGAGACCTGGCTGCTGCCCGCCGCCGTCGCCGCCGCGATGGCGCCGCCCGCCGCCTTCATCCTCACCCGACCCGGCCGCCCGCCGCGGGGCTGATCAGGGCTTCGTCGCCTCGGTGACGAACAGGGAATAATTGCTCGTCCGGGCCGCGCGGTCCGCTTCGGCGATGAGCTGTGCGGGAATCGAGCCCGCGTCCATGCCGGTCAGCAATCCGTCGTAAACCTGCCTGTCGTAATAATCGTCGGGCCAGACCTCCAGCCAGACCCGCGCTCGGCCGTAGCCCTGCCAGCGGAACAGCAGGGTCGCCGTCTCGCCGGGCAGGAGACGGGTGTCGCTGCGCTCGGTCCACGCCTCGCCGGTCCACGCCACGACCCGCTGGATGACATGGCGCACCGCCGTTTCCGGCACCGGGCGTCCGTCTCCGTCGAGGGCGACTGCGCGCATTTCGACCCGCGGCGTCACGTAGGTGGGGAAGGCGTGGCCGACGCCGCTGTTGGTCAGCGCAAAGCGGATGCCGTCCGCCGTCTGCCGGACGTCCGCCGTCAGACCCGACGTCACCATGTCGGGATCGTGGATGCCGCGCCACAGGTGGCGGCGGTCGGGCATGTGGCAGCCCTGGCAGGCGATGCCGCGGGCGGCCTGCGGGCTCGCCTGCCATTCGGCAAAGGTGTTCTGCAGCGGCTTGCCGTTGATGGCGCTTTCCTGCGGGAACTGGTGACAGGCGCTGCAGAAGGCCGAGTCCTCGAAATAGGCCGTGCGATAGACGCCGCCATGGGGGCCCGCTTCGTCGCTCTGGCCCGCCGTGCCGGTCACCCGCTGCGGCGGGCCGTGGCGGCGATGGCCGCGCAGGTGGCAGCCGGCGCAGCTGTTGCCCGCGGCGGCCAGCCCCTGGCCGGCAGGCAGATGGGCGTTCCCTCTGCGCCGTGCCTGCTCGAACGCGTCGCGCTGCTCGGCAAGCGGCGCGTGGCATTCCATGCATGCGGCGGTCTGGGCCGGATCGTAGGTGAGCAACTGGCCCACCAGCCCGGGCGAAAACGCCCTAGCGTGAAGGGAGGTGCGCCATTCCGCCAGCTTTTCCGCATGGCACTGGCCGCACGCCTCGGGGGCCAGCGCGCGCTCGGGATCGCTCCATGCGGCGGGCGCGTCTCCCTGCGGCGCGAGGGGCAGGTTCCAGTAACCGGACAGGCGGGCATCCGCGCTCCCGGCGACGGCGGTCGCCAGCGCGATCGCGGCGGCCAGCGCGATGAACGCGACCAGCGCCAGCACCGGAAACGGCAGGCGTGCCCGGTGCGCCCTCATCGGCGTCACGGGTGCGGTTCGGCGGGCCACTGGGAAAAACATTATGTACTCGATATCAAAGTAACTATCGCCAATGACAATATGATGTCAGATCAAATGCAAATCACGAACGCGTGAAGATTATGTCATTGTATTGTGAATACATGCGTCAACTTGACACATTTCGTAAATATTATCTCCATCTCTATCTTCTCAAGAGTAAAAACAGGCGTTCCTGTTTCTGGAATGTCGGGCGCCTGCCACCCCTTGGCCAGGAGATACATCATGAAGGTTTCACGTTACACGTCGGTCTCGGCGTTTGCCGCGGCCCTGCTTGTCGGTGCGTTCGCGCTGTCGGCGGCGGTTCCGGCGGTTCCGGCGCTTGCGGCCGGCGACCGCGCGCCGGTCGTCGTCGCCGCGGGTCAGAACCCCTGCGCGGCGAAGAATCCCTGTGCCGCGAAGAACCCGTGCGCGGCGAAGAACCCCTGTGCGGCCAAGAACCCCTGCGCCGCGAAGAATCCCTGCGCGGCGAAAACGAAGTAACGGCAGGCGGAACCGCGTTCGGGGCCCGCCCGTAGCGGGCTCCGGACGGACGCGGGGGCGTGCGCGGCGCTGTCGCTGATTTGGCTCCGGCGCGCGTCGTGCCGCTCCCCGTCCGGCCCAATGACAGAGAGAACCGAGGACTATGGACATGAGGCATTCGTATATCGGACATCGTCACGTTTCCCGGGCGCTCCTCGCACTCGGTCTGCTGGCGCTTGCCGGCATCCCGTCCCCGGGGAATGCCGCTAACCCGTGCGCGTCGCGCAATCCCTGTGCAGCGAATCCCTGTGCGGCGAAGAATCCCTGCGCAGCGAAGAATCCATGTGGCGCGAAGAATCCGTGCGCCGCGAATCCCTGCGCCGCCAATCCGTGCGCACCGGCGCCGCGGGCGACGCTCAGCGACGACCAGGCGGCGGCGACCTACCGGTCGGTCGCGGCGCAACTGCGTGCCGGCTACGCCAGGTCCGGTCATCCGGTGGCGGCCGCCTACGCCGGCTGGACGCACTACAACCGGGTTCCCTATGTCTCGGACACCCACGGCGCGCGCTTCGTCAACAACTACGCCAACGGTGTGGCGAACCGCTACGGCCGGTTCGAAAAGGCGGGCCCCATGCCGCAGGGCGCGATCCTCGCCAAGGACAGCTTCCTGGTGACGCCTGCGGGCAGGACCGAACCGGGGCCGCTGTTCGTCATGGAGAAGATGGCGGCCGGCTTCAGCCCGGAGACCGGCAACTGGCGCTACACCATGATCATGCCCGACGGCAGCGTGTTCGGGACGACGAAGGGCCGCAACGCGGCGCAGGTCAGGTTCTGCAACGACTGCCACAGCGCCGTCGCCAGGGACCAGGACTCGCTGTTTTTCCTGCCCGAAAAATACCGGGTCCGGTAGTGGGCGGTCCTTTCCAACGGCGGGGCTAGGGATGACACCGCGCTCCCGCCGGCCTGTGCGTGCCGCGCCGATGGCCGTCCTTGCCGCCATGCTCGCCATGCTCGCCATGCACATGGCGGCGGGCGCGGCCGCCGCCGGCGAGACCCGCCCCGGCCTGCCGGGCTTCATCCCGAGCCGGGCGGTCGAGTCGCCGCGGCCGGCGCCCGACCTGCCCTTCGTCGACTCCGAGGGTCGCACGCACCGGCTCTCGCACTATCGGGGCCGGGTGACCCTGGTGGTGTTCTGGGCGGTGTGGTGCCCGGCGTGCCTTCTCGAGCTTCCCTCCCTCGACCGCCTGAGCGCGGCGTTCGCCGGCGCGGATCTCGCGGTGCTCGCCATCGCCCAGCAGAGCGGCGATGCGCGCACGGTGCAGGGGTTCCTGCGCCGGCGCGGGCTCACGCACCTTGCGGCGCTGGTGGACGAGGAGCGGCGGCTCGGCCTCGCACTGGCGCAGCGGCTGTTCCCCACCGCGGTGCTGTTCGACCGCGCCGGGTGCGAGGTCGGCCGCCTCGTCGGGCCGGTGGATTGGGAGTCCCCGGAGGCGACGGCGCTGATCCGCCGCCACATGGCCGGCAATCCGACTCCGCCATCGCGCACAGACAATCGGGAGACCGCATCGTGCCGATCGTGAGCTATGTCGGGGAGGCCGACGCCGACGCCGAAGTGGCTGCCATCTACGCCGAGATCAGGTCGGCGTTCGGGCTGCCCTTCGTTCCCAACCTGTTCAGGGCGCTGGCGCACCGGCCGTCTTACCTGGCCGCGACCTGGGACCGGGTAAAGCTGGTCATGGCGCCGGGCGCGCTGGACCGGCGCACCAAAGAGATTGTCGCCGTGGCCGTTTCCGCCACCAACGGCTGCGACTACTGCGTCGACGCCCATTCGGCCGCGCTGCGCCGGCTCGGCATGGACGACGCCGCGTTCGTCGAGCTGATGGCGGTGGTCGACCTGTTCAACGGCCTGAATGCGCTCCTCGGCGGGCTGCGGGTCGACTCCGATCCCGGGTCCTGACCCGCCCGGGGTCCCGTTTGCCAATGTCGGTGCCATAGGGCAAGGTCGCCCCCGAACAGGGGAGGCGGCGCATGCCCGATTACGACTACATCATCGTCGGTGGCGGGTCGGCCGGCTGCGTGCTGGCCAGCCGGCTGTCGGCGAAGCCGCAGAACCGGGTGCTGCTGATCGAGGCCGGGCGCGACCTGCCGCCGGGCAGCGAGCCGGCCGACGTGCTCGACTCCTATCCCATGGCCGCCGCGTTCAACCCCGCCTATCACTGGCGCCGGCTGGTGGCGAGCTTCGCCGCCCGCACCGGCAATATGGCGGACGACGCGCCGCCCCGCTTCATGGAGCAGGCGCGGGTGATGGGCGGCGGCTCCACCATCAACGCCCAGATGGCCAACCGCGGCGCGCCCGCCGACTACGACGAGTGGGAGGCCATGGGCGCCGCCGGCTGGGGCTGGGACGGCGTGCTGCCGTATTTCCGCAAGCTGGAAACCGACCTCGACTGCGACGGGCCGCTGCACGGACACGACGGGCCCATCCCCATCCGCCGCGTGCCCGAGGACCGGTGGACCGGCTTCAGCCGCGCCGCCGCCGAGACGCTGACGCGGTCCGGCATGGCGCGGCTCGACGACCAGAACGGACCGTTCGAGGACGGCTGGTTTCCCGTCACCATCTCCAACCGCGACGAGCACCGGGTATCGGCGGCCATGGGCTATCTCGACGCGGCGACGCGGGCGCGTCCCAACCTGCGCATCATCGACCGGGCCCAGGTGGAGACGGTGCTGTTCGCGGGCCGGCGCGCCGTCGCCGTCCACCTGCGCCGCGACCGCATGCGCGAGGAGATCGCCGGCGGCGAGATCATCCTGTCGGCGGGTGCGCTGCACAGCCCGGTGATCCTCATGCGCTCCGGCGTCGGGCGGGGGGGGCATATCGCCGAGTACGGCATCCGCGTCCTCGCCGACCGTGCCGGGGTGGGCGTCGGGCTGATGGAGCATCCCTCGCTCGCGGTGTCGGCATATCTGCGCCGGGAGGCGCGGCTGGCCGAGCTGCGCCGCCGCCATGTCCATATCGGCTTCCGCTATTCGTCCGGGCTGGAGGGCTGCGGCGCCGGCGACATGTATGTCTCGGTCACCGCCAAGTCGGCGTGGCATGCGGTGGGGGTGCGCCTCGGCTCGTTCCTCATCTGGTGCAACAAGCCGTTCTCGCGCGGCACGGTGGAACTGGCCTCGCGTGATCCCGACCCCGAGCCCGTGGTGGCGTTCGAGATGCTGTCCGACCGGCGCGACCTCGTGCGCATGATGGACTCGGTACGCCGCGCCGCGGCGCTGTTCGCCCTGCCGCCGCTCTGCGAGGTGGCGCTGGATGCGTTTCCCACCAGCTACAGCGAGCGGGTGCGCCGCATCGGGGCGGTCAACCTGAAGAACCGGGCGCTGACCACGGTCATGGGCGCGCTGCTCGACATGTCCGGCCCGCTGCGCCCGACCGTGATCCGGCGGCTCATCGCAGGGGGCGAATCCCTCGCCACGCTGCTGACCGACGACGATGCGCTGGAGGCTTACGTGCGGCGCAGCGTCGCTGGCACCTGGCACCCGTCGTGCAGCTGCCGCATGGGCCGCGGGGACGATCCGCTCGCCGTCACCGACCCGGCCGGGCGGGTCTACGGCGTGGAGGGCTTGCGCGTGTGCGACGCCTCCATCATGCCGGCGGTGCCGCGCGCCAACACCAACATCCCCGTCATCATGATGGCCGAGAAGATAGCCGACGCCGTTCTCGCCGGACGGTAGCGCGGGACGGCACCGCACCACATCATGTGTCCGCGCCGTGCAGAATGTTTCACGTGAAACAATGGACAGGAATATTGACCTATTATTTGCCAACCCCCGGAAAAGGAATAAAAACCTTCTATCGTTTCGGTTCCGAAAATATCGATAAGTTTCAATTTCCCAACATTATGCGACATTTTTTCCCGTGTCGCGCCCACAACATGTTGATGCCGACCCGCCGCCCGGCCACCCGACGACGGTCTCCCGCGGGTGGCCGGACGGGAACCGGCGCTATTCCGCTTCGGCGGATCGGACCATAACGGCCGGCAGGTCGTGCCGGCCCCCTGTCACGTCTGACGCAGCGCGCCCTTGATGCGGTCCGGCGTGAACGGGGCGCGACGGATGCGCACGCCCGTCGCATCGAAGATGGCGTTGGCGATGGCGCCCGCCACCGGCCGGGTGGACGGCTCGCCGGCGCCCTTGGGCGGCATCTCTCTGCGGTCGAGCAGAACGATCTCGATAGACAGCGGCACGTCGGGCGACTCGAGGATCGGATAGCCGACCCAGTCGACGCTGGTCACCGACCGTTCGTCGAACGTCACCTCCTCGTAAAGAGCGCGGCTGAGCCCCTGGACGATGTTGCCCTCGATCACCCGATGCAACTCGCCCGGGTTGACCACCAGCCCGCAATCGTGCGCCACCACGAAGCGCCGGCCCCAGACGCGGCCCGAGGCGCGGTCCACGTCCACCTCCGCCACCACCGCCACGGTGGAGCCGTTGCGCTGGGCGTAGGCGATGCCGCGCCCGGTGACGGTACCGTTGCCGCCGTTGCGATGGGGCCGCGGCCGCGGCTTCCATCCGGCTTTTTCGGCGGCGGCGCGGATCACTGCCCCGTCGCGGCTGTCCTTCACCAGGCGCAGGCGGAACTCGACGGGATCGGCGCCCACGGCCTGGGCCAACTCGTCGACGAAGGATTCGCTGGCGAACTGGATCTGCGGGCCGAGCGGATCGCGCAGGTGCGAGGTACGCAGCGGCGAGGCGCCCGAGAGCAGGGGCCTGATCACCTCGAAGCGGTGCCGCTTGTTGGCGAAATCGTAGGACTCGGCGGGATTGCCGAACACGTAGTTGGTCTTGTCCGGATGGCCCAGCAGCCGGCCGGCCAGCGTGTCGCTCGGATTGCTCTCGTTGGAGGCGACATCGAGCCGGGGGAACGCCCTCGACAGGAAATCGTAGGCAATCACGTTGCCCTTCGCATCGAGCCCCGCGCGCACCCGGTGGATGGAGGCGGGCGCCTTGGGGTCCCAGCCGTGGCCTTCGTGGCGCATGTACTGGACCCGCACCGGGCGTCCCGTGGCCCTGGCGAGCACCGCGGCATCCATGGCGGCGTCGCCGGCATCGTTGCGGCCGTAGGAGCCGGGGCCCGGCACCCAGATGCCGCGCACATCGTCGGGCGGCAGGCCGAGGATGGCGGCAACGCCGTCGCGCCCGTAATGGGGCTTCTGCGAGCCGGTCCACAGCGTCGCCTTGCCGTCCTTTACCTCGCACACCGCGCAGGCGGGACCCATGCTGGCATGGGACTGGAACGGCCACTCGTACTCGGCCTCGATGACACGGGCGGCGGCGCCGAGCGCCTTGTCCACGTCGCCCGTTTTCACCGGGCTCTTGCGCGCCACCGCCGGCGCGTTGCGGATGTGGTCGTAGAGCTTGTCCTGCGATGGGAAGGGCGCCGGAGCGTCGGACCAGGTGACCTTCAACTTCTGCGCCGCCCTGATGGCGTCCCATTCCTTTTCCGCGACCACGGCGATCAGGTCCTTCTCGCGCACGATACGTGCGCCGGGGATGTCGCGGATGGAACCCGCATCGACGCCGACCGGCACGGCGCCGGCGACCGCGGGGCGGATCATGCGGCCGTGCAGCATCCCGGGCAGGCGCACGTCGGTGACGAAGTCGGTGGTGCCGAACACCTTGCCCGGCACGTCGAAGCGCGGATAGTTCTTGCCAACGGTACTGTACTCGCTTGCCTTCTTCGGCTTCGCCTTGCCCACGGCGGCCAGCCGGTTTCCCCATTTCCCGTTCCAGGTCATGGGCACGTTGAAATAGCGCCCGCCGATTAGCTCGGCGTAGGATACTTTTTTCGTCCCGTCGCCGATGACGCCGTCGACCACCCTGAGTCGCCCCGCAGGGACCTCGAGTTTCTCCGCCGCCATTTCCACCAGCACGCGGCGCGCTTCCGCCGCGGCGTTGCGCAGCGGGATGGCGCCCAGCAGCAGTCCTGTGGAGCCGCTGGCGCCGCCCTGGTTGACCGTCCACGCCGTGTCGCCCATCACCACGTCGACGCGATCGAACGGCACGTCAAGCTCCTCTGCGACGATCTGGGCGATGGCGACATCGACCCCCTGGCCCATGTCCATCTTGCCGAAATAGGCGGTAATCCTGCCGTCGGCGCGCACCGCAACCCACGAATCGAGTTGGTCGGGCGTGAGCCCGGGTTTGCCGGCGACCGGACTGATCGCGGCCTCAGCCCTGCCGCCACCCACGAGGGCCGGCGCCGACAGCGAGACCACCAGCGCCCCGGACCCCTTGAGCAGGTCGCGCCGGGCAATTGCGAGATCGGAAAGTCGAGTCATGATCCGGCCCTCCCTCAGCCTGCCATGATGCGGCCGGCGCGCCTGACGGCGCGGAAGATCGCCATGTGGGTGCCGCAGCGGCACTTGAGCCCGGCCAGCCCGTCGCGGATCTGCGCATCGCTCGGCTTCGGGTTCTTCGCCAGCATGGCGGCGGCGGTCAGAACCCAGCCGCTGGCGCAGTAGCCGCACTGGACGACGCCTTCCTCCACATAGGCCTGCTGCACCGGGTGCGGTTTCTCTGGCGTGCCGAGGCCGACCAGCGTGACGATCGCGCGTCCTTCCACCGAGCCCACCGGTGTCTGGCACGAGCGCGTGGGTTCGCCGTTCACCAGCACCGTGCAGGCGCCGCACTGTCCGAGTCCGCAGCCGAAGTGCGGGTTGTTCATCTTCAGGTCGTCGCGCAGCGCATAGAGCAGCGGCATGTCGGGATCGACGTCGACCGTCTTCGTCGCGCCGTTCACGGTGAGTGAAACACGTCTGGTCATACCAGCCTCCCTGAAGGTTGGTTCGATTTCGCCCGCCTCCGGCGCGGCAATTTTTTTTCACGATGATCCCGCCGGGCTGCGGTTGTCAATCGCATACGACAAACCCGGATAGGGGGAGGGGGATAACTCGGCCGCGGGCAGGCAAACACCCGCCGCTCTTCTTGCGGAGCGCAGCGGGCGGCGGGGTCGGCTCAGGGGTTACGCGGCGGCCGTCTTCGGCCGGGCGGTTGCTACGAATAGGCGATGCAGGTCTCGCACGCCGTACCCGTGACGTCCTTCTTCAGGTTGGCGGCGCGCAGGCGCCGGAACGGTTCGCTGGCCCACGCGTCCATGAACGGCATCTCCTTCAGGTCGCCCATGTGGAACCGCCCGTCATGGTCGAAGCAGCAGGCAGCGAGATGACCGTCGTAGGTGACGTGCCCCTCGGTGAACAGCGACCAGCACGGAAGCGGATCGCGCATGGCCTCCAGGCGGCCGACATTGCCCGCCACCGGCGTCGTCCCGCGCACCCCGGCGGTGAGACCGGCCTGACCGTAAAGCGGCAGCCAGTAATGCAGGTCCAGATAGGGGACGATGGTGTCCACCGCGGCCTGCATGCGGTCCTGCTGGTCGCCGTCGTACTTGATGGACGAGGCGTAGAGGCCGCAGCGATGGCCGGTGCGCGCTTCCACCTCGTCGCGCGCCGCGCGCGCGCCCTTGATGTTGGCGACCACGGTTTCGAATGCGTCGACGCGCGTGATGTCGCGGCACTGGCGGCGGTCCGCCCAGTTGAACGAGAACTTGAGGCTGTGCAGCCCGCCTTCAATGCAGGCGCGAACCCGGTCCGGCGTTGCCGTACGGCCGTTGGTGGTGAGGAAGATGTAGGGATAGCCAAGATCGCGGGCGTAGGCGATGGCATCCGGCAGCCGGGGATAGAGGAACGACTCGCCGAGGTAGAACATGCCGATCTCCTCGACGCCCGCCTCGCGCATCTCGCGCAGCAACCGGCACAGCAGGTCCCACTCCATATCCGCCTTCTTGCGCAGCTTGGCCCCGGTGGCACAGAAGAAGCACTGGAAATCGCAACGCGCCGTCAGCTCGATCTTGACGCTCTTCGGACAGGGCGGCGTGGCCGACCGGTATTCGGGCGGAATACGGGTGATGTTGTCGACGCGCTCGGTAATCATAAAAGTCCCCCGGAACTTCCTCGGCAGGCAGAAGCTATAAGAATTCTAAATATCACGGCGAGACCCTGCGCAGGCTGTGTCAACCTGTCGCGCCGGCGCTTTCGCAACGCTCTGGCGCGGCCACCGTCGAGGTCGGTCCGGCATTTCCTCGCGAAGTCCGCCATTCCTGGGTTCGTCAAGTCACCCATCGCCCTTTAATCCCGGCCGACGGGCCGTCAACGGGAAAGGATTCCGCACCGGGCCGCTCAGCCCGGTACCCCGTCGACGCGCGGCCGGGTGAGGATCGGCCAGTAGACGGCACCGAAGAGGACGAATCCGGCTCCCCAGGCAAGGCCAGACGCCATGATCTCGGCGGCATAGAACCCGGGCAACAGCGCCGGCCCCGCCACCCGCAGGGCGGCCCCGAGCGAAACCAGGGCATAGGCGGCGGCAATGGCCGGGGGGACCCGCAGCGGCCGGCCGGTGTGGCCGAGCGCGGCGCGGGTCATGACGCCAAGGGTCATGCTGCCGATGGCGCCGGCGGTGAACGCGTGCAGCGCCGCGGTGGGATCGGGCACCCCCGTCAGCAGCGCCATTGCCCGGCACGCAAACCCCACCGCCAGCCACAGATAGGCGAGATGCAGGATCCACATGATGGGCGAGCCCAGAGTGCGCCAGCCCTGCCACCCGCCGAGGCGCAGCAGGTGCAGCAGCGCCGCCGCCGCCGCGCACCATCCCGCCGCCAGTCCGGCGCCCGGGACCTGGTCGAGCGCCACCACGCCGACCGTGGCGGTCAGCGTGGCGACGTCCAGCGCCGGCCGGGTCGCGACCGGCGCGGCGATGCCTTTCGCGCGCAGCCAGTTGCGGGTGAAGGCGGGCACCACGCGCCCGCCGACGACTGCGACAATCAGCACCAGGACGTCGATGGCAAGGGTGTTGCCGCGCGCCGCCCCGCCCGCGAGAACGCCGAGGAACTCGAGATGCGCCAGTCCGCTCGCCACCGCCAGCAGGCCGAGCAGCACGGGAAATCCCATATTGCGCCGGTTGCGTGCCCGCACCAGCGGCACGGCGACGATCGCGGCGAGGGTGGCCGGGAAGGCCACATCCACCAGCGCGACGGCGACCGGCGGCAGCGCCGCCGATGTCCACAGGGCGAGCCGTCCGGCGAGCCACAGCCCGGCGAGCGCCGCGACCGGCGCGCCGCTCAGCGGTCTGGTCGCCGTCCAGTTGGGCACGGCGGTCAGCAGGAACCCGGCCAGCACCGCGGGCGCAAACCCGAACACCATCTCGTGGGCGTGCAATGCGACGGGCGCCATGGCGAAGGGCAGTTTCCCGGGTGGGCTGCCCCACCACGCCAGGGCATGCCAGGCGACCCACGCCAGCAGTGCCAGCGCGGCATAGATACCGGCGCCGAGAAAGAACGGCCGCATGCCGATGCGGAACAGCACCGTATCCGGTTCCGTCGACATCCTTGCCATGGTTACCCTTCCCCTTGCCGTTGCTGCGACTACATAACCCCTAGCGCATCGGGATGTGCTATGGGATTGACGGTAGTCAAAGGGGTTTCATTTTCGCCCGTCGCGAGGGTCGGGCGCAGGGAAGGATGATGAAGGCGGAGACCGCGCAGAGCTACGACCTCAGGGTACCCCGCTATACCAGCTATCCGACGGCACCGCATTTTTCGGCGGCGGTGGACGGGGCGGTCTGTGCGACGTGGCTCGGCGAACTGGATCCGGCGCAGCCGCTGTCGCTTTACTTCCACATTCCGTTCTGCGCCGAGATGTGCTGGTTCTGCGGCTGCTACACCAAGATCGTCAGGCGGTATTCGCCGGTGACGGACTACCTCGACACGCTGCTGGCCGAGGTCGACCTCGTGGCCGGGCTGCTGCCGGGACGGTTCCGCGCCCGCCACCTGCACTGGGGCGGCGGCAGCCCCACCATGCTGCGCCCCGAGGACTGGATGCGCACGGTCGAGCGTCTGCGCCAGCGCTTCGATGTGGACCCCGACGCCGAGATTGCGGTGGAACTCGACCCGCGCACCGCGACCGAGGAGTACGTTGCCGCGCTGGCCGCCGCCGGGGTGAACCGGGCCAGCATCGGCGTGCAGGACTTCGATGCCGAGGTGCAGCGCGCCATCAACCGCATCCAGCCCTACGAGACCACGGCGCAGGTGATCGCCTGGCTGCGCGGCCACGGCATTAACGGCCTCAACATGGACCTCATGTACGGTCTGCCGCATCAGACCATGGAGCGGGTCGCGGCCATGGCGGACCTCGCCGCCGGTCTGCGCCCGGACCGGGTGGCCCTGTTCGGCTACGCGCACGTGCCGTGGATGAAGAGCCACCAGCGGCTGATCGACGAGGCGTCCCTGCCGGGCGCCGAGCAGCGCTGGGCCCAGTTCGAGACGGCGTCGGAACGGCTGCTGGCGGCGGGCTATGTGGCGGTGGGGCTCGATCATTTCGCGCGCCCCGACGATCCGCTGGCCGTTGCGCTCGCCGACGGGCGCCTGCGCCGCAATTTCCAGGGCTACACCACCGACGACGCGGCGGCGCTGCTCGGCTTCGGCGGGTCGGCCATCGGCGCGCTGCCGCAGGGATATGTGCAGAACGCGGCACCGCTCGGCATATGGGCGAAGGCGGTGCGCGCCGGCCGCCCGGCGACGTCGCGCGGATTCGCGCTGGCGCCGGAGGACCGGCTGCGCGCGGCGCTGATCGAGCGGCTGATGTGCGATATGCGCATCGACCTTGCGGCGCTGTGCGCGCGGTTCGGCGTGCCGGACGATCATTTCGACAGGGAACTGGCGGGACTCGACCGGCTGGTCGGGGACGGCATCGTCGACGTTTCCGGCCGTACCGTAAGGGTTACCGAGCAAGGCCGCCCGTTGATCCGGGTGGTCGCCTCGGCCTTCGACAGCTATCTCGGCACCGGCGAACGCCGCCACGCGCGCGCCGTTTAGGGCCGCCATCCTTCAGATATACTGGCCCGCGTCCACCTGAAGCACCTGGCCGGTGATCATGCGCGCGGCGTCGGACAGGAGGAACAGTACGCCGTTGGCGATATCCGCCGGCTCGGCAAGAATCTTGAGCACGGATTCGTTGCGCGCCTGATCGAGGACCGCTTCGGGCAGGGTGCGCGCCATCTCGGTCATCACCATACCGGGGGCGACGGCATTCACCGTGACACCCTTCGGCCCCAGCTCGCGCGCCGCCGCCTTGGTCAGCCCGATCAGCCCCGCCTTGGCGGCGCTGTAGTTGGACTGGCCGAACTTGCCGCGCAGCCCGTTGATGGAGGTGATGTTGACGATGCGCCCGAACCCGGCCTGCACCATGGCCGGCTGCGCCGCCCGGATCATGTTGAACGCGCCGGTGAGGTTCACGTTCAGCACGCTCTGCCATTCCGGATCGGTCATCTTGGCGATGGTGCGGTCGCGGGTGATGCCCGCGTTGTTGACAAGCAGCAGGGGCGGGCGGGGAAGGCGTGCCATGGCCGCCGCCACCGCCGCGCTGTCGGACACGTCGACCTTGTGGGTCGGCAGGACGGGCGCGTCGGCGCCGGGCTCGGTCCAGTCGAACAGATGCACCTCGGCGCCGGCGGCGGCCAGGCCTTCGGCGATGGCGCGGCCAAGGCCCTGTACCCCGCCGGTGACGACCGCGGTGCGGCCTTCGAATCCGGGGAAGAATGTCATCGCCGCCTCCTTTCTGCGCTGTATTGCCGCATGGCGCAAACAAAATATGGCATTAAAGTACCATAATATGGAAATACGCCGGCGGGCCGGTTCTGTCAAGCTCCGGCGGACGGCGATGAGGAGGTGACCATGGAGTTCCAGCGAAGCGTCAACCGTATGCTGCATGACGATCATATGGGCGCCATCGCGCTGCTCGGCCGCTTCGGCAGTTTCCTGCGCGAACGCCAGGGACAGGGCACGCCGGCCGCCGGCGATCGTACGGTCGAGGCCATGCTGAATGAGCTTGCCACGGCCGTCGAAACCGAAGTAACCGTCCATTTCGCGCTGGAGGAGGAAGAGCTGTTTCCCCTCATGGAAGAGGCTGGCGAGGGCGACCTTCCCGCCGCGTTGCTCGAAGAGCACCGCACGATCCTTCCGGTGGGGCTGAGGGTGGCCGAGCTGGCCCGTGCCGCCGGCAGGGACGGCTTTACCGATGCGGGCTGGGCCGAGTTCTGCCGGCTCGGGCAGACGCTGGTGAGCGAGCTTACCGCCCATGCCGAGAAGGAAGAGATCGGTTTCATGCCCATGCTGGAGGAAATGCTGGAGCCGGATGTGGATGCGCGCATCACGGCCGGGTACGCTGAACGCCGCTAGGGCACGGACGGGGAAGGGAGACGGAGATGCCGGCCAGGAAATCGGAAAGCAAAGGCAAAGCGAAAGACACGGTCCGGATCCGGGCGCTGACGCCCGACGATATGGAGCGGGTGGTCGCCATCGACCGCGTCCTGTCGGGCCGCGTGCGGCGCGGATTCTACGAATCCCGTCTCCGTGCCGCGTTGAAGGAGCCCGACTCGTTCATCTATCTCGGCGCCGACACCGACGGAGAGCTGGCGGGCTTCGTCATGGCCCGCATCCTCATGGGCGAGTTCGGCGCCGACGAGCCGACGGCGGTGCTCGATGCCATCGGTGTGGAGCAGGGCCGCCACGGCAGCGGGCTGGGACGGGCGCTGATGGACCGGCTGCACGAGTTGCTGAAACGGAAGAAGGTGGCCGAGGTGCGCAGCCAGCTCGACTGGAACAATCACGCGTTGATGCGCTTTCTCGACAAGGCGGGCTATCACCTGGCGCCACGCCTCGTGCTGTTCCGCGATGCCGCCGCGCCACTGGACTGAGACCGGGGAGACGACCCATGGCACGCAAGAGCCGACTGACCATTCCCACCCGCGCCGGCGAGGGAACCGAGATCGACTACAGCAATCCGGGCGGCGACGATTTCGAGGCCCTGTCGCGCGATACGATACCGATCCATTCTATGCGGCCCGAGGACATCGATGCGATCATCCGCATCGACCGCCATGTCATGGGCCGCGATCGGTCCGACTATCTGCGGCGCAAGGCGGCGGAGGCGATGGAGGAATCGGCCATCCGCGTCTCGATTGTCGGCGAGGTCGACGGCGAGGTCGCCGGTTTCATCATGGCGCGCATCGATTTCGGATCGTTCGGTCATACGGACCCGGCGGCGGTGATCGACAATATCGGCGTCGATCCGGCCCATACCGGCCGTCATGTGGGCCATGCGCTGATGTCGCAGCTTCTCCGTAACCTGACGGCGCTGCGCGTCGAGCGGGTGCGCACCGAGGTGGACTGGGACCGGTTCGGGCTGCTCGGTTTCCTCAACCGCTGCGGCTTCGCGCCTGCCGAACGCATGGTGCTGCGCCGCCGCCTCTGATCCGACCCGCGCATTACCGCGCAAGAAAGCGCCCGCCGGTCTTCCGGCGGGCGCCTTTTCGCGCTGGCGTCGCCCCTCGCCTCCGCGTGCGGGGGACGAGGGGATTTCGTTTCAGGACGCCTTGGGAAGCTGTCCGAGATGGGCCAGCTTTTCGTAGCGGAAGGCGCCCCACAGGGACGCGCCGATGGCGCCGGCGTAGATGGCGTCGGGGTGGGTCCGGACCTGGAGGTTGATCTTCTGCGCCACCGTTTCCTCCTTGAGCGCCTCGACCAATCCGGAATCCAGCGCCAGACCGCCGGTGACCAGGGCAATTTCGCCCCCCGGGCCGGTGGTCTTGAGCAGCCGGGCAAGCCGGCCCGCCATGGACAGATGGATGCCCTTGAGGATGTTGGAGGCGGTAATCCCGCGCGAGACCATGTTGATGACGTCGGTCTCGGCCAGCACGGCGCAGATGCCCGAGACTTTTTCCGGATCGTCGGCCTGCTTCGAGAGCTCGCCGATCTCTTCCTGCGCGATGCCGAGATAGCGGGCGATGTTCTCGAGGAACTGGCCCGAGCCCGAGGCGCACTGGCTGGTCATGCGATAGCTCAGCACCTTGCCGCGCTCGTCGATCTGCATGGCGCGGCCGTGCAGGGCGCCCACATCCAGCGCCGCGCGTGCCTTGGGCTCCAGGTAGATGGCGCCGCGGGCATGGGTGGTCATGGAATAGAAGTGGCCGGTATGGAACGGGACGGTTTCTCCCTCGCCCGTGGTGGCGACATAGGCGATGTCGTCTCTCTTCAGCCCGGCCTGTTGCAGGCAGGTGTCAAAGACCTCTCCGGCAAGCTCCAGCGGATCGCGCTGGCGCACGCGCTGGGTTTCCCGGGCGATCCACTTCACGTTGTCGCCGTCTACATCGAAGATGACGCCCTTGACCGCGCCGGTTCCGACGTCGATGCCTGCTGTGATGGTCATCACGCTGCTCCTTCCAGCTCTACGCCCGCGTCGCCCTCGACGACGGCGCGCCGTGCGAACTCCGCGGCGCCGAGCGCGCCGGTGTAGATGGAGTCCGGATTGATGTTGATGGTCACTTCGCCGTAGTTCTCTTTCACTAGCTTGTGCAGTTCGCGCACCGCGGCCTCGTTCTTGGCCACGCCGCCGGTGAAGGTGAACTGGTCGGTGATGCCGCCCGAGCGGGCAATGATGGACATGGCGCGCAGCATGATCGCCCGATGCAGCCCGGCAAGGATGTCCTCGCGCTTCTCGCCGAGCGACAGCCGGTCGCGCAACTCGGCGCCGGCGAACACGGTACAGGTCGAATTGATGCGCGCCGGCCGGTCCGACTTGATGGCCATGGGCCCCAGTTCGTGCAGCCCGACGTTCATCTCGTCGGCGATATAGCCGAGATAGCGCCCGCAGCCGGCGGCGCAGCGGTCGTTCATCTGGAAATTCTCGACGATGCCCTTGGGGTCCACCTGGATCGCCTTGGTGTCCTGGCCGCCGATGTCGAGCACGGTGCGCGTGTCGGGATACATCATGTGCGCGCCGAGCCCGTGGCACAGGATCTCGGACCGGATGTGCTCCTTGGAGAAGGGCAGGGTGACGCGGCCGTAGCCGGTACCGACCACGTAGGTCTCTTCCAGCTCCACTTCGAGCGCCTCGCGCACCGGCTTTTCCACCTCCGCGGGGTCCATGTTGCCGGCGCCGCCCTGCTGGATCAGCCGTTCGAGGGCGCGGGTGAACTTCTCCTTCAGGTTTTCGTCGGGAGGCCGGTTCTCCACCTCGATGATCGATCGGTCGTAGAGGTTGACCAGCAGGTCGTAGCCGATGCCCACCTGCTTCGCCACGTCCTCGGCGATGGAGATATAGCGCGAGCCGGCGAGGTCGCGGAAGAAGTCCGACTTGCGCTTGGCACCGGGGGCGAAAAGCACCTCCGCCTCCTCGCGCAGGCGCACGAATACGACGTCGAGCGCCTCGCGCACCTCCGCCTGGATGTCCTGGAACCGGTCGCCGGTGGCGTTGCCCATGCAGGTGCGCTCGAGATGCGCCAGCTGCTCGACGAACTGCTCCAGGCGGAATGCGCGCTCGAGCTCGACGAGGAATTCCTCGACATTGCCCTTGAGCATGCGGCGGAACAGGGTAAACCGCGCGTCGATCACGGCTTCCTGCTTGGCGACGCGGGTCGCGGTCTCGTAGTTCGACCGCGAGTTGGTGATGCCGCGGCCGAGCACATCCTGGTTCTCGTCCATCACCACAGCCTTGCTCGTGGTGGAGCCGAGGTCGATGCCGATGAAGCACTTCATGCTGCCGCCTCCGTCTTTGCGCCCTTGCGCTTCTGGTCGATCATCTGGAAATAGCTTTCCAGCCGGTTCTTCACGTTGGCCGGCGAGAAATAGCGCGGATCGACCAGGTCGGTTTCGATGAATGCGCCGGGCTTGCCGGTGCGCCGCTCCACCTCGCGCAGCATGAGAAGCTGGCCGGCGGAGAAGCTGTTGCAGCTCTTGATCGAGTTGATGAGCAGGCCGTCGGCCTGGTACTCGCTCATGTAGTTCTCGATCATTTCGACGCGCTGCGGCAGGTTGCGGTTGGTGTAGCAACCCATGCAATAGTCGGCGAGCGTCTCGAGCGGGTGGTCGGCATCGTGGCGGAAGCCGAAATCGTAGGTGCCGCCCACCTTGGTGTAGGTGCTGGCCACCACCACCGCGCCTTCGTCGTAGAACATCTTCCAGAAGTCGCGGAAGTGCGTGTAGTTGGGCGGTCCCTCCACCACCAGGCGGTATTTTTCCTCGCCCATGTCGCCTTCGGGCGTGACCGGTCCCTTGCCGGCCGCGACCCGTTCCGCGATCTCGCCGCGCAGCAGGTCATAGTACTCGATGGCGTCGGACGTGCCGCGGAACGCGGTGAAGATCGGCCCGATGTAGTAGATGCCGCCGAAGTAGGCGTCGATGGGCGAGGGCCGGTTTTTGGCGCTCTGCAGCACCCAGACCAGATCGTTTTCGGCCTTGGCCGAGTTGCGCAGATGCTCGCGCAGCCGGTCGATGTCGAACTTGACGCCGCTGACGCGCTCCATGGTGGGGATGATCTGCTCCTTGAGCTGCTTGACCACGTAGTCGCGCATGTTCTGCGTGACCTTGCCGTCGCCCTGGTAGGGGATGTGCAGCATCGCGGTCTCGCACTTGTACTGCTCGCGCAGCAGTTCGAACCACTTCATGAAGGTAAAGCAGCCGGTGTAGGACAGCAGCAGCAGATCGGGGTTGGGATAGGGCTTGCCGTTCGGCGCGATATTGCCTTTCAGCATCATGCCGAGGTCGGACTTCACGTAGGTGCAGACGTCCTCGGAATGACCGTGCTTCTCGGCCTCGGTGATGAAGCCGCCGCTCTGCTTGCGCATGCCGGACTGGATGGCGTTGGTTTCCGGCGTGTTGTTGATCAGGTCGAAGCACATGATGAGCTCGTTCAGGTTGCCCGGAACGAAGGTGCTCACCACCTTGCGTCCCTGCTCATGCGCCGAGGTCAACCGGTCGTAATGGCCGGCGATCATTGCCTTCTGCTTCAGCATCGAGCGGTCCTTGACCGCCTCGATGGGGGCCTTCGCGGGGCGGGCGGGCTTTGTGGGTGTCGCGTTCATTGTTCGCTCCACAGCTTGATGGAATCCGAGAAAGTGCCGGCCTGTTCGCGGATCGGCTGCATCTGGCCGGAGTTCTCGGCGTACTTGAAGCCGATATAGGGGATGTTGTGCGCGTCGAGCATGTTCTCGAGCATGGGCCGGTCGAGCAGCGCCGGATCGCAGAAGCTCGGCGCTGCAAAGATCACGCCCTCGGCACCGTTCTGCTCCACCGAGCGCACCAGGTGCATGCCCTTCTCGTCCACGTTCTCCTCGTACTTGGGCGAGGTGCTCTGCGAATAATGCAGGAAGGCGTGCGACAGGGCCTCCAGCGGATCGCCTTCCGTGGGAACGTCGCGGGTCAGCCAGCGGTTGACCAGCATGAAGTCGTCGTCCACCACGTAGCAGCCGGAGAGCTCGATGGACTTGATCAGGTTGAGCGGCGGCTGCTCGCAGAACGCGCCGGAGATGACCACGCGGCAGTTGTCGCGCATGGGCCGGTCCTGCGCCTCGGCGGCGGCGATGTAGTCGGCGAGGATCTTGTTGTGCTCCTCGACCGGGATCAGCATCCCGGCGCGCATCACGAGGTAGACCTCCGACGACGGCACCTTCCAAGGTACCTTGGCGCGCAGCGCATAGACGGCGCGCACTAGCCGGCGGTTCTCGTTGTATACAGCGATCGAGGCGCGGATCTGTTCGTCGGTGATCTTGCGCCCGCCTAGCTCCTCCAGACCCTCGCGCAGCTCCTTCATCTCCTGGATATAAAAGACGCCGGCCACGTCGTCGCGGTAGGTCTGCGGTACGTCAAAGTAGCGCACGTAGGTGTCGGGGAACATGAGCTTCCACATGCCCGACAGGTTGCGGATCACGTCGCAGATGCTGGGAAACAGCATGCCGTCGACGAAATCGAGGCGCTTGGTCAGCCCGAGCTCGATGGTGGAGCGGGGAATGCGGCAGATGTAGCTCTGGTAATAGGCGTCGCCCTGGATCACCTCGAGCTGGTCGCCACCGCCGAGAACGCCGATCGGCAGCATGCCGGCGGCGTGGATGATCTCGCACGGGACGTAGAGCGGCATGAAGCCGACAACCTTGCGGCCGGGAGCACCTTCCTTCCACTCGCGCGCGGCGGTGAAATTCAGGTCGTCATAAAGCTCCTGGCAGCGATCGACGATCTGTTGCGTGGTAGCCATGGTCAGCGGTCCTCCCATTTAGCCGGACGCTTGGCGAGGAAGGCTTCGAGCCCCTCTACTGCGTCGCGGGTGGACATCAATCCGTCGAGATACATCTTCTCGACGGCGGCAATGCGCGTTTCCAGCCGGACCAGAAAGTCCTGCCGGGCGGCCTCGACGGCATAGCGGAGCGAGCTTGCGCTCTTGGGCGCCAGTTCCTTGTCGAAATAGGCGAGCGCCGCCGCTTCCGGGTCGTCGGCGAGGGCGGCGATCAGGCCCATGGCCTTCGCCTCGTCGGCGCCGATGGAGCGGCCCGAAATCAGCAGATCCTCGGCCGCCATGCGCCCGATCCGCTCGGGCAGCAGACAGGAAGCGGCAGGGGCGAATACGCCGAGGCGGATTTCCGGCTGGCCGAGGACGGCGTCGGGGGCGGCGAAGATAAGGTGTCCGGCGGCCGCCACTTCCAGCCCGCCGCCCAGGCACTGACCCCTGATCGCCACCAGCACGGGCGCAGGGAAGCGGGCAATGGTCAGCACCGCGCCGTGCATGTCCTTCATCATGGCGGCGCATTTGTCGGGCATATGCTCTTCCACGCTGGCGCCGAAGCTGAAATGCGGTCCCTCGGCGTCGAGCAGAACGCCCTTGAGGCCCCGTACGTCGCGGTGCCGGACAAGGGCGGCGTCGAGCGCGGCGATCATGGCTGCATCCAGCACATTCGCCTTGGGCCGGTTGAGACGCAGCCGGAGCAGCGTTCCCGACCGATCGAGCCAGACCTTGAGCGGAGCTTCGGTCATAACGGCGTTCCTAGCGCTTGCGTGCCCCGGGCATGACCGACTCGGTCAGCTCGTTCGACCACGGTGTCGCCGCGGCGAGCGCCCGGCGCAGGGCGATGAAGTCGATCTCGCGCCCGCTTTCGCGGGTACCCTCGTTGAAGGCTCGGAACCCGGCACGCGCTTCAGTCATCATATTGAGCGCCAGCCAGGCGCGCGAGCTTTCCTTGTTGGCGTTCCAGGCGATGATCTTGGGCTTGCGCAGCTCCTCGATCGTCTTGGTGGTGCAGTCGGGGAAGGTGAGCAGCAGCTTCGAGCACATCTCCTCGACCCTGGCGTCGAGCATCGACAGATCCACCGTGCCCTTCGCCATCAGGGCCTTGCCGTCATCGAGATCCTTGCCGGTCTTGGGCTCGCCGTGGACGATCCGCCCGTACTCGTCCACCATGCGGTCGGTGTAGACCAGCGGATTGGCGACGAACCTGCCATCCACTCTGAGGGCGGGCACCACATCGGCGATGACGCCGAGCCGGTAGGCCTTGTGCGCCGAGAACGGCTCGCACATCACGCCGGACACCATGGCCTGCTCGCAGCCGACCATCAGCGGCAGGAAGTCGGTGGCGCCGCCGATCGGGGCCGAGCCGTGCTTGGGGCCGGCCTGGCCGAAGCGGGCAAGGTCCTGCGCCACGGAGAAGTCGCAGGCCATGCCGATCTCCTGCCCGCCGCCGATGCGCATGCCGTTGACGCGGCAGATCACCGGCTTGTCGCAGGTCAGTATGCCGCTGACCATGTCATTGAACAGGCGCATGTACTGCCGGTATTCCTGCGGATTGCCGGCGTAGTATTCGGCGTATTCCTTGGTGTTGCCGCCGGTGCAGAACGCCTTGTCGCCGCTGCCGGTGAAGACCAGGCAGTTGACGTCCCGCGCATTGGACGCCTCGCGGAAGGCGAGGATGACTCCCTTGACCATGGCAGTGGTGTAGGAATTGAACTGGGACGGGTTGTCCAGCGTGATCCAGGCGTTGTAGAGGCCGTCGACCGTCTTGCCGTCGGGGGTCTTCGCGGGGCGTTTCTCGAACAGTACGCCGGGTGCGATCTCGGCGCGCACCTTGGCGGGCACCAGATCGTGGTTCTTGATTTCGGCTGCGGCACTCATCGGTCGTCTCCTTACGCGTCGGGGATGAGAACGGCGCGGCGGCTCAGCTTGCCGGCGTGCACCGACTCGAAAATTTCGTTGATCTGCGACAGCGGGTGGTGCTCGACGAACGGAGCCACCTTCACCTTGCCGTCCATCACCAGCTCCAGCGCGGCCGGGTAAAGCTCGGGCGGGCAGCCCCAGTTGCCCAGCGCCCGGGCGTGGAACGCCATCAGGTTGGACAGCCGCACCTCCACCCGGTCCATGGTGAAGCCGACGACGGCCAGTGTCGCGCCGCGACAGAGCAGTCCCCACGCGGTGGTCTGGCCCGCCGCCGTGCCGGAGCATTCGAAGATGATCCACTCCTGCCCCGGCAGGCCGCTCTTCCCGGCGAAATCCTGCACCGCGCGGCGCAGCGCACGACCGTCCATCTCGCGGGCGTTGAGTGCCAGGCTGGCGCCAAGGGCCTCGGCGGCGGCGAGCTTGGCCGGGCTGACGTCGACGGCAATCACCGTGCCGCCGAATGCGGCGGCGATCTGCACCGCATAGCCGCCGACGCCGCCGGTCCCGATCACCACGACGAGGCTTCCCGGCGCGACACCCGCCTGCACCACCGCCTGATAGGGGGTGGTTACCGCGTCCGCAACGACGGACACGTCGGGCAGGCCGGCGCCCGCGGCGGCAAGACGGGGTTCGTCCACCGGGCACAGCCCGCAGGACGGCACCACCATGTGGCTGGCGAACCCGCCCTGGATATCGTTGCCGGGCATCTTCTGGGCGTTGCAGATGGTGCCGCGTCCGCGCTTGCAGGCGTCGCACTGGCCGCAGGGGATTACCGCGGGTACGATTACGGTGCGACCCTGCCAGTCGGCAGCGCCCTTGCCGGTGGCCACCACCGTGCCGCTTACCTCATGGCCGAGGGCCAGCGGCAGGGCGTGGTTTGTGCGCACGCCGTCATAGAAATAGCCGAGGTCAGTATGACAGACGCCGCAGCCGGACACCTGAACCACGACCTCGCCGGCCGCGGGCTCGGGGTCGAAGCCGACACGCTGCATGGGCTTGCCCGGCTCGTTCATGACCCAGCGATAGGCGTTGGCCGTCATTTCAGCTTCTCCTGGTTCATCCCCGCATCGAGACGGGCCGGCCACCGTGACCTAGGACAGTCCCACCGGGGAGGGGAGAGGGACTGGTATCCGGAGCCGTCATGGTCGTGCATGCCTCGATGCGGGTGTTCTTGATATTGTGGTAAAAGAATACCGAAATACAAATATAGGTCAAGACCGCGAGGCCCGGCTGCGATGTGCCAAAACGACGCAGGGTGCAAGGAGACGTCCGATGATACCCATCCTGGTCTGGAAACAAGGGGGGACGACGTTTCGGCAACGTGTCAAAAACGTCTTTAGAGACAAGGAGTTAGATACATGGCAGAGAAGAAGACCTACCGCGAGCTGGTGACCGTCGACGGCAGGAACATGGTGCTGGAACGGCCGCGCTCGCCGCTCGCCGACATCGCCGTCGCCGACGGCAAGGAGCGGTTCAAGCAGCTTAACGTACTCGACCCCCGATTCCGCCCCGGCAATTACGACAAGGCCGACGGCACGCCGCTGCGCCTGTTCGACGCCGCCGGGGTGAAGATCGATGTGTCCAAGCGCAGCAAGGAGGACATGGGCTTCTGGCACCGCAACGTGGACTACCACGAGGTGATCATCTGCTTCCGCGGAGCGCTGCGCTGGGAAACCGAGCTCGGCACGGTCACCATGCACGAGGGCGACATGATCCTGATTCCCAAGGGCATCACCCACCGCTCCATGCTGTGCGAGGACTCCATCGAGGAGAACGTACTCATCGAGCTCAAGGTGCGGGACGAACTGACCTACACCGGCGACGACAAGTAATCTCCGGCCCGGCGCGCGCCGCTTGCCGTGGCGGCGCGCCAGGGCCAGATTACCGTCAGGGCAGGAAACGAGTCGCCATGACGGAACCCCATCCCTTCGCCGCTTTCGTCCGCATTCTCGGCCGCGGGGCACGGCTGTCGCGGTCGCTGGATGCGGCCGAGGCGGAGCAGGCCATGGCGATGGTGCTCGGCGGCGATGTGGAACCGGCGCAGCTCGGCGCCTTTCTCGCCCTGCTGCGCTATCGCGGGGAAACGCCGGAGGAACTGACCGGGTTCGTGCGCGCGGCGCGCGCCGCCATCGCCCGTCCGTCCGGCCCGCCGCTCGATCTCGACTGGCCGTCCTATGCCGACCGGCACAAGCAGCTACCCTGGTTCGTGCTGTCGGCGCTGCTGCTGGCGGAAAACGGCGTTCGCGTGCTGATGCACGGGATTCCCGGCGAAACCGACGGCCATGCGCCGACTCCGGCGGCGCTGGCAAGACTCGGCATCCGGTCGTGCCGGTCGCTCGACGAGGCGGCGGCGCAGCTGGCCGACGGCGGGTTCGCCTTCGTGCTGGTGGACGATTTCTGTCCTGCCCTCGGCGGGCTGTTCCGCCTGCGCCCGCTGCTCGGCGTGCGCACGGTCGTCAACAGCCTGGCGCGCGAACTCAACCCCATGGCGGCACCGTGCCAGATGCAGGGCGTGTTCCATCCCACCTACCTGGCGCCGCACCAGCGCGCGGCGCAGCTGCTCGGCCAGCCGCGCTGTGCGGTGTTCAAGGGCGGCGGCGGCGAGGCGCAGCGCAACCCGGAAAAGCCCTGCCGGGTTGCGACCCTGCTCGATGGTACGGCGGGCGAGGAGATCTGGCCGGCCCTCGCGCCCGATGCGGCCTATCCCTGGCGCGAGGAAACCGGGGAGATGGAGCGGCTGCCGGCGCTGTGGGCCGGACGCCACGTCGCGCCGGCAGCGGAGGCCGCGGTGGTAGGCACGGCCGCCATCGCGCTCCGCGTCCTCGGACGTGCGGCCTCCATGGAAGAGGCGGATCGACTGGCCGCCCGCCTGTGGCGGGCGCGCCCGAAGCAGAAATACGCGGCCGGGCTCGCCGTTACGGCGTGAGCCTTTCCAGACAGTGCATCGCCCGCTCGACAATGGCGTCGGCCATGCCCGGTGCGTTGCCGACGACGCCGGCGTAGTGCGCGGCGCGGCGCGCCGGGGCTCCGGCAAACAGCGCGCGCACGTCGCCGGCCCCATGCGCGCCCTCGGCGGCGAACAGGCCGACCGCGACCAGCGCCTTGCCGGGCAGGGCCGCCAGCGCGTCGGCAACCGCCGGCGGCTCTTCCAGGAACGCGCAGGCCACGGAGGCAAAGACGCCGTCGCCGGACAGCGTTTCACCCAGCGCGCGTGCCGCCTGCGACGACGAGGCTTCGCGCCGCGTGCCGTGGCCCACCAGCAGCAGCGCCGTTTTTTCCGGTGCCAGACCCTGGCTGCGGCAGGCGGCGCGGGCCGCTTGCCGGACGATGGCGGCAAGGCGGGGGCTGGTTCCCACCGGCGGGCACAGCACCGCGCGGGGTCCGTCCGGCGCCTTCGCCAGCGCGGCGGGAATGGCGCGGCGGGTGAAATAGCCGTCGGCAAGGAAGAACGGCACCACCAGGACCCGCCTGCCCCGGGCGCCGGAAACCGCCTCATGCAGAGCCGGCGTTCCCTTGATCATGCCGACGCGCACCGCAGCGAACAGGCCGCGTCGGGCAAGCAGCCGCGCCCACCGGTGCACGGGCTCGCACCCGGCGTCGCTTCCCGACGACGCATGGGCAGCAAGGACGAGAACGCAGTCCTCCGCCGCGCCGCGCCGGCCCGTCGCACGCTCAGTGGCTGGTGCCCTCCGAGAGATGGATCTTGTTGTAGACATTGTACTTGCCGGATGGCTTGCGCATCGGGATGCGCTTCACTTCGGTCAGGGTCGCGGCATCGTACACCACCAGCGCCCCGTCCATCTCCCAAATACTGACCAGCGCATATTTGCCGTAGCGGTCGAACTCCACGTGCGCCGCGGTCCTGCCGGGCGCCGGGCGCAGGGTCTTGACGATCTCCAGCGTGCGCTTGTCGATGACGTGCATGACGTCCTTGTTGGGACCGAAGAATACGTCGGTCCAGGCATAGGGCGTATTCTCATGGCTGCGCAGGAAGAAACCGGGCCCCAGAGTCTCGATCCGCCTGATGATCTTCCAGTCCTTCATGTCGACGACGCTTACCGCGCTGTCGCGCAGGTCGGGGGTTGCCATCACGGTGCGCCCCTGCCAGGTCCAGGTGATGCCGGATCCGAGATGGGGCAGGCCGGGCAGGGGAATCTCGGCAATCTCGCGCCGCACGTCGAGATGCACCACCACCGCCTTCTTGCCGCCGCGTGCCGAACCGAACAGGTGCCTGTAGCGCTGATCGAAGAAGAAATCGTCAAGCGGTTGGCCGAGCGGGATGCGCCGCACCGGAAAGGTCTTCCAGTCGGCGGGCAGCGCTTCCTCCATGCCTTTCTCGTAGCTGTGCACCAGCCCCGGGTACACGGGTGCCGCCTTGGCGTTGTAGGGAATCTCCCAGATTTCCGGGATGTCCTTCAGCGCGGCGATGAAGGTGTTGCGCGGTGCCGCCTGGTAGACCGCGCTCACCCGCGAGGCGCGCTTGCCGGTGGCGCTCTTCACGTCGAGGGTCTTGAGCAGAGACAGGTCGTGTGCATCCAGCATCACCAGCGTCTTGGGCAGGTAGTTGGCGACGGCGACGATCTTTCCGTCGCTCGATATGGCCATGTTGCGCGTATTGATCCCGGCCCGCGTCTCGGCCACCACCTCGAGCCCGTAGAGGTCGTACTTGGTGATCCAGCCGTCGCGCGAGGCGAAGTAGACGAAACGGCCGTCGGGCGAGAACTTGGGGCCGCCGTGCAGGGCGAACCGGCTCCGGAAGCGGCGGATCGGCTCCAGCCGGTCGCCGTCAAGGATCGTCACATGGTGGTCTCCCGCCTCGACCACCACGAACAGGTTGAGCGGATCGGCCTCGTAGACGGGGCGTTCGGGCAGCCGGGCGGCAGCCGGATAGACCACGTGCGACCTGCCGATGTCGGCGTCCGCCCAGCGCGGCGGCGTTGCCGGCGGGGTGTAGACATAGGCGGCGAGCGCCGCGATCTCGTCCGGACCGAGAATTTTCTCGAATGGCGGCATCTGGGTCGCCGCGCGACCCTTGGCGATGACCCGCTCGGCGGCCTTCTGGCGCAGCCGTCCCAGGTTCTCCGGAAACAGCGCCGGCCCGGTACCGCCCAGCCGGTCGGCGCCATGGCACTCGGCACAGTTCTTTGCGTACACCGCAGCCGCGTCCACATCCGCCGCCGACGCGGCGGGTGTCGCGAGCGCCAGAAGCGCAAATGCGAAGACGCTAGTGCGCAGCGGCCGCACGGCGCGCTCTCCCTTTGTACGGGGCCAGCGGGACCCGTTCGCGCGGCTCATCGAGGCCGATCTCGGCATCGGTCAGATAGCAGCCGGGGTCCTCGGCCCACGGATCGCCGGTAAGCTGCAGTGCGCGGATGCGCGTGTTGCCGCCGCAGATGTCGAAATGGCGGCACGCGCCGCAGCGCCCCTTGATGGCGCGCGGCCGCGCCTTGAGCCCGGCCATGACGGGATCCGACACGTCCTGCCATATCTGCGAGAACGGCCGCTCGCGTACATTGCCGAGGGTGTAGTGCCACCAGAACGTGTCCGGGTGCACGTTGCCGAGGTTGTCGATATTGGCCACGTTGACGCCCGAGGAATTGCCGCCCCAGTCGGCCAGTTTCGCCTGCATGTGGGCGGCTTTTTCCGGGAAGTTGCGGCGCACCCAGTGCAGCAGGTAGACGCCGTCGGCGTCGTTGTTGCCGGTGACGAATTCCTTGGCGTTGCCGCGCTGTACGCCCCGCAGGCAGGTTTCGAACAGCAGGTCCATGGCCGTGCGCGTCGCCGCGAACACGGCGTCATCGCCCCGGTTCCTGTTGCCGCGTCCCGAATAGTTGAGATGCGACAGGTAGAACTTGTCGATCCCCTCGCGCTCGATCAGTTCGAGCAGAAGGGGAAGCTCGGCGGCGTTGTCTCTGGTCATGGTGAAACGCACGCCGACCTTGAGGCCGCGTGCAATGCACAGGCGGATGCCGTGCAGCGAGGCGTCGAACGCGCCCTCCATCCGGCGGAAGCGGTCGTGGGTAGCGCCGATGCCGTCGAGGCTGATACCCACGTAATCGTAGCCGATACCGGCGATGGCATCGATGTTGCCCTCGTCGATCAGCGTGCCGTTGGACGACAGCCCGACATAGAATCCCATCGCCTTGGCGCGGCGCGAAATGTCGAAGATGTCGCGCCGCAACAGCGGCTCGCCGCCGGACAGGATCAGCACCGGCACACGGAACGCCTTCAGGTCATCCATCACGCCGTGGACCTCGGCGGTGGACAGCTCGCCGGGAAAGTCCACATCGGCGGAGATGGAGTAGCAGTGCTTGCAGGTCAGGTTGCAGCGACGGATCAGGTTCCAGATCACCACCGGACCGGGCGGCGCGCGGCGCACCCCGGCCGGGGTGGGCGCCACCAGCTCCTTGATGTACTGCGTGATGCGGAACATGGAGTCCTCTCAATCGCCGAGCCGGAGCCCGGTCTTTTTCAGGATACGTGTACTGTACAGCACTGCGTGCCCGCGTGCGTCGGCGCCGAGCAGCCGTGCGATCTCCGCCACCTTCCCGGCCACCTCGTCGCGCGTCTGTCCGTGCACCATGGCGAACAGGTTGTACGGCCATGCCGGCGCATGGCGCGGGCGCCGATAGCAGTGGCTGACGAAGGGCAGGGCGCCGACGACGCGGCCCGCCGCGTCAATTCGATCGTCCGCCACGTCCCAGACCGACATACCGTTGGCGGTGAAGCCCAGCCGGTAGTGGTTGGGAACGGCGGCGATGCGGCGGATCACCCCGTCGTCGACCATCCGCTGCATGCGGCGCATCACCTCGTCCGGCTTCAGGCCCAGCCGGCGGGCCACTTCGGCGTAGGGTTGGGGGCAAAGGGGCAGCCCCCCCTGGGTGGCGCGCACGATGCGGCGGTCCACCGCGTCGAGGGCATTGCCGGATGCGTCGCCCGCCGGTTCGGCGCTCATGCCTCGAACCTCAGCCCGACGAAATATTCGTTCGTCTTGGGCATGTCGTACACCCTGAGACCGGTCTGCGCCTCGATGCCGGCGATTACCTCGGCGATGCGCTCCGGCCGTTCGGTGGCGATGACGAACCACATGTTGAGCTCGTGGTCGCGGGCGTAGTTGTGCGCCACCTCGGGGAAGGCGTTGACCGTTTCCGCCACCGTCTCGAACCGCTCCTCCGGCACACTCATGGCCGCGAGCGTCAGCGCGCCGCCCAGCCGCTCCGCGTGATACATGGGACCGAAGCGGCTCAGCACGCCCTCGGCCAGCAGCGCATCGATCCGCGCGATCAGCGCGTTCTCGTCCAGTCCCAGCGCCGCCGCCGGCGCCGCGAAAGGGCGCTCGCTGACGGCGATGCCGTCCTGCAGCGCAGTCACGATACGGCGGTCGATGGCGTCCATGGTTCTTCCATCTCGTCCGGGCCCGGGCCGAACCATGCACCGCGCTGCTTGAAGCAGTGCCGGCTGAAAAGGACCGCATGCCGCGCCGGGTCGAGACCGAGGGCGGCGGCGAGTCGCTCTACCTCGGCACTCACCCGGGCGCGCTCGCGCCCGTGGATCATGCAGAACAGGTTATACGGCCAGCGGGGAAGGCGGCGCGGGCGCTGGTAGCATAGTGTCACCGCCGGCCAGTCCGCCATGCGCCGGCCGATCGTATCCACCTGGTCGTCGGGCACGTCCCACACCACCATGGCATTGGCGTCGTAGCCGAGCGCGCGGTGATGCACCACGAGTCCGAGGCGGCGGACGACGCCGCTGTCCAACAGGGTCTCCAGCCGCGCAATGACCGCGCTTTCGGTCATGCCGCAGTCCCGGCCAATGGCTTCATAGGGTCGCGGTACGGCGGGCAGGCCGTGCCGCAACGCGGCCAGCAGCAGCCGGTCCTGTTGCCTCAGGTCCATTGGATGTCGAACCCCAGGTCGATGTGAAACGGCTTTTCCAGCGGCAGATCCAGCACGGCGATACCGGTACGCCGCTCGATGTCGGCAAGCACGCTGCGCACGTCCGGCTTGTCGGGGCCGTTTACGACGAACCAGAGATTGAAGCTGTGCTCGCGCTCGTAGTTGTGGTTCACCTCGGGGCAGGCGCTCACAAGCGCCGCCACCTCGTCGAGCCGCTCGGGCGGCACCGCCATGGCCGCCAGCGTGCTCCACCCGGCGCGGTGCGGCGCGATCACCGCACCGACCCGATCGATGATGCCCTGTTCGCGCAACCGCCCGATGGCCTCTATCACGTCTTGCTCGCTCGCACCCAGCCGCTCCGCCATGGCGGCGTAGGGGCGCGGCAGCAGGGGAAGGCCGCGCTGATATTGCTCGATCAGCCGTCGCTCGATCGGGCTCAGCCGGGCGCCCTTTCCGTTGCCATCCCTTTTCTCCGGATTGCCCGCCGCCATGGTCGCCTCACAGTCCGATTCGATGGGCGCGGGCGGCGAAGAAGATGCCGCTCGGCCCGGCCGCCGGGATGGTGGCAACCGGCTCCAGCGTGTGGGTGTCATAGACCATCACCTTGTCCTCGTCGCGCACCGAGATCCAGACCTCCTCGCCGCGCGGCGTGAACTCCATATGCAGTACCGCCTTGCCCGGGCGCAGCGTGCGAATGACCGTGCGGGTCGGCACGTCGATCACCTGCACCACGTCGTTCCGCGGATGGGCGAAGTTGACCCACACCTGGCGTCCGTCGGGCCGCGCCTCGACGAACACCGGCTGGCCATGCACCGGAATGCGGCCCACCTGGCGCCAGCCCTCGCGGGCGACCACCAGCACCTCGTGATGGCCGACGGCGGGCAGGAAAAGCTCGTCGCCGGCGCTGGCCCATCCCTCCAGGTGCGGCATCTTGTAGACCGGCAGCCTGGCCTCGCCGCGGCCGTAGCCGGAAAGAATCCGGGTCAGCCCCTTTTCCGGCGCCCACAGGTCGAGCAGCGACAGACCGTCCTCGCCGAACAGCCCGGCAATGTAGTAGCGACCGTCCGGCGTGATCAGCCCGTCATAGGGCTTGTCGCCCGCGCCTGCGAAGCGCGTCACCTTCGGCGTCGCCGGTGCGGACAGGTCGGCCAGCCAGATCTCGCCCGCATCATACAGGGTAAAGGCGAAACGCCGGCCGGGCGCATCCACCAGCCCGAGCACCTTCGAGCGCGTTCCCGATCCGTCCCATACCGCCGGAATATCGGCCACCGGGGCCAGCGTCGCGGCGTCGAAGACCCTGACGCCACCGGGCTTGTAGTTGGAAACGGCCACCAGCCGACCGTCCTGGGAAATGGCGCCGCCGATGCTGTTGCCGGCCTGCACCACGCGCGCCGACAGCCGGCCGGTCAGCATGTCGATCTTGCTCAGCCCGCCGTCGCGCCCGAACACGTAGGCATAGCGCTCGTCCCGCGAGAAGACGGCGGAGGCATGCGACAGGTCGCCCAGCCCCTCCACCCGGTGAAGCACCGTGTGGCCGGTGGTCTCGACGATCTTCACGCTGCCCGAGGCGCGCTCGACGATCAGGCCCAGATCGCCGGTGCCGCGCGGCGTACCGGCACAGCCACCGAGGATGAAGGCAAGCGGCAGCAGCGTCGCGAAAGCGAGGCGCCGGGCCGGACATATTGCGTCAACGCGCATCGGTGATACCCCGTTTCAACTGGTGGACCAGCCACCTGGCTTCCACGGGGCTGATCTCGAAGCCCCACGGCGGCATGGGCGTGGTCGGGACGCCGTACAGGATGATGTCCACCAGCGCGTCGTCGTGCTTGCCCGCCAGCGTCTCGGGAAGCAGCGCCGGGCCCAGTCCGCCCTTGAGGGTGAGGCCGTGGCACGACCCGCAATCCTGACGTAGGCGGTAGATGATCTCATTCTGGCGCGCGGCGGACGGCTCGGCAACGGCAGCCGACAGGACGCCCGACAGCAGGATCAGCGCCGTGGCCAGAACGGCCGCGCTACCCGATGGTCGCCTGGGCCGGAACATCGCAGTCGTCCGTCTCGTCGTCGAGCGGCGTTGCCAGCATGTCGGCCAGCGACACGACGCGGCCGATGACCGTCAGAACCGGCGGGCGCAGCCCCGCGGCGCCTACCGCCGCGGCGAGCCCGGCCAGGGTGCTGCGGCAGATCCGTTCGTCGGCCATCGTGCCGCTGGCGATGGCCGCGGCCGGCGTATCGGGGGACAGCCCGGCGTTGATCAGTTGCCCGGCAATGCGATCGAGATGAGCGACGCCCATGTAGACCACCAGGGTGGTATCGGCGTCGGCGAGACTGTGCCAGTTGAGGTCGAGCGGCTGGTCGCCGCGGCAATGGCCGGTGACGAAACGCACTCCGGTGGCGAGCCCGCGATGGGTGAGCGGAATGCCCAGCCGCGCGGTGCAGCCGGACGCGGCGGTGATGCCGGGAACCACCTCGAACGGGATGTCATGGCGGGCGAGGAACGCCGCCTCTTCGCTGCCGCGACCGAAAACGAAGGGATCGCCGCCCTTGAGGCGCACCACCGTGCGTCCCGACCGGGCCAGCTTGACCAGCAGGGTATTGATCTCGTCCTGCGGCAGCGGATGCGAACCGGCGGTCTTGCCGGCGTAGATGCGGGTGGCGCCGGGCGGCACCAGCGACAGCACCTCCGTCGAAACCAGCCGGTCATAAACGACCGCGTCGGCCCTGCTCAAAAGCCTGTGGGCCTTGACGGTAAGAAGCTCGGGATCGCCCGGGCCGGCGCCGACGAGATACACGCGAGGGGAGCGCGAATTCATGAAGCTGTCTCCTGCCCTGGTCGCCGGCGCCCACCGCGCCGGGGGGGGAGGGCGGCGGGTCCGCTCTCCCCCAAGACACTACTCAGTAGACGTCGTTCTTGGTGTTGTAGACGTTGAACTTGCCGGTTGGCGTGACCAGACGCTTGTCGCGGATGACAGTCTTCAGCTTCCGAGTCTTGTCGTCGATCACGACGATGGCCGATTCCTGGTTCTTGGAGTTCCACACGGAGAACCAGATCTCGGTGCCGTCCTTGTTGTATTCGCCCTGGACGATCCGGCGGACGCCCTCGCTTATTCCGGACCATTGGCCGACCGGGATCACCTGGTACTTCTTGTCCAGGTTGTCGATGTCGAATACGGCGACGGACGATGCGATTTCGGGATCGGGGTTGAGCGGCGTATCGACCCACAGGTTCTTCGACTTGGGGTGGGTCTTTACGAACAGCGAGCCGCCGCCCTGGCCTTCCAGCTTCTGCACCACCTTCCAGGCATTTTGCGGATGCTTTTCCGGATCGGTGCCGATCAATGCGATGGAATCGTCGCCGAGATGGCTGGTCGCCCACACCGGACCGAACCGGGGATGGACGAAGTTGGCACCGCGGCCCGGATGCGGCGTGACGCCGATGCCATCCTTCTCGGTGATCAGCTTGACCAGCTTGCTCTCCTTTGTGTCCACCACCGCGATCGTGTTGCTGGCGTTCGCCGCCACCAGGAAATAACGTCCGGTGGGGTCTAGTCCGCCGTCATGCAGGAAGCGGGCGGCGCTGATGCTCGTCACCTTCAGGTTGGCGAGGTCGGAATAGTTGACCAGCAGGATCTTGCCGGTCTCCTTCACGTTGACCACGAACTCCGGATGATAATGGGAGGCCACGATTGCGGCGACGCGGGGTTCCGGATGGTACTCCTGCGTATCCACCGTCATGCCGCGGGTCGAGACGACCTTGAGCGGCTCCAGCGTGTCGCCGTTCATGATGGCAAATTGCGGCGGCCAGTAGGTGCCGCCGATGGCGTACTTGTCCTCCCAGCCCTTCATCTTGGAGGTTTCGATCGAGCGGGCCTCGAGCCCCAGCTTGATCTCCGCCACCGTCGTTGGCGGGTCCATCCACAGGTCGACCAGGTTGACCTTGGCGTCGCGGCCGATGGTGAAGAGATAGCGTCCGGAGGCGGACATCCGCGAGATATGCACGGCGTAGCCCGCCTTGATGATGTGCGCGATCTTGTGGCTGTTGCCATCGATCAGCGCCACCTCGCCCGCATCGCGCAGCGTTACCGAGAACAGATTGTCGAGGTCGAGCTTGTTCATCTGGCGCGTGGGTCGCCTGTCGGGCGGCACCAATAGTTTCCACGTGGCCTTGATTTCCTTCATCCCGAATTCCGGCGGCTGCGCCGGATCGTTGAGCAGGTACCTGGCCATCAGATCGACGTCCGATTTCTGCAGATCGCCCGAACTGCCCCAGTTGGGCATGCCGGCCGGCGAGCCGAAGGTAATGAAATCGCGCAGCGCCTCGAAGCCGCGCTTGCGCGTGATGTCGGTGGTGAGAGGCTTGCCGGTCGCGCCCTTGCGCAGCACGCCATGACAGCCGGCGCAGCGCTCGAAGTAGATTCGATTGGCGCGGTCGAACTCGGCTTTGGTCAGCGTCGGCGCGCCCGGCTTGGCTCCCGGCTGCTCCACCGGCTGGTCCTTGAGCACATCGAGGCTGGGCTCGTACTGCCCGCCGGGCGTCGTCTTGTGCTTCTCCAGTTCAGATTTGGTTGGCGCCTGGCCGAAAGCCGTTCCGCCGACGGCAACAAGCGCCGATAACGCTGCCGCCATCGATAGCGTTCTTGAAATCCGGATCATGATCCACCCCGATTTTGGAATTGGGATAACTGACTTAATTATATGATCATATGGAGAGTATGGGTTCATTGACGACGGTCAAGGCGACGTGATTCGATGTTTTGCAACATTTTTTCACTCGCGGCGGGGAGCTAGGGGGCGCACTGTGCGAATTTTGACGGCCCTGATCGCGGCTGTTGCGGCCGGGATGCTTGCCATCGCCGCCGGCTTCGCGGCCGAGCGCGATACGGTGATGCTGTCGCGCGTCTTTCCCGGCGCCGACGGCTTCGGCCGTGTATCGGGTACGCCGCCGGCGATTCCGGCATTGAAGGGCGGCACGATGCTGGGCTGGGTGCTGCACACCAGCGACGTGATCGGGTCGGTGGGCTTTTCCGGCAAGAAGCTCGATATCGCCGTCGGCATCGATCGCAGCGGCCGAATCACCGGGGCCGAGCTGGTCGCGCATCAGGAGCCCATTCTCGCGATCGGGGTGACGGACGCGGCGCTGCGCGCGTTTATTGCCCAATATCGTGGCGTGGACATCCGCAACCGGTTACGTCTCGACCACGGCCGCAAGGCCGAGGGCGTGGTCGGGCTCGATGCCGTTTCCGGCGCCACCGTGTCGTCCCTGGTGATGAACGACGCGGTAATTCGCTCCGCCCGCGCCGTCGCGCGCAGTCGGGGAATCCTGGGTGACACCGGCGCTTCGCTCGACCTCGACAGCTTCGCGCCGTCCGACTGGGCGGGGATGCTGGAAAGCGGCGCCATTGCGCGGTTCGACATCACCAACGGCGCGGCGGATGCGGCGTTGCGGGCGGTGGGTGCCTCGGGAGTCGGTCCTCCCGGGGTGCCGCGTACGCCGCAGGACAGGTTCATCGAGCTTTTTTCCGGACTCGCGACGCCTGCGGCAATCGGTCGCAATCTGTTCGGCCAGCGCATCCACGATCGGCTCACGGCCCGCCTTGCCGCGGGCGAGCAGGTGCTGTTCCTCGGAGCGCGCGGCTATTATTCGGCCTTCGGGCGGGCGTGGCGGCGCACGGGACTGTTCGACCGGATTCAGATCATCCAGGGCGAGCACACGATCCGCCTGACGCGTGAGGGGTTCCATCGGCTCGAGCAGCTGGCTGCCGCGGGCGCGCCGGATCTGCGCGAGAAGGCGTTCTTCGTATTGCCGGCGAGTACCGGGTTCGATCCGGTGCGGCCGTTCCGCATCGACCTGCTGGTGCCCGGCGAAGCGCCGGGTGGCAGGGTATTCGCCCGCTTCGCACTCGATTACCGGGTGCCGTCGGCGCTTGTCAGGCCGGCGGGGGTGCCGGCGGGGATGACGCCGCTCTGGGTGGAGGCGTGGCTGGCGCAGGCCGACGACATCGCCGTGCTGGTGACGATGCTGGTGATGCTCTCCCTCATCCTGGTGTTTCAGGACACCATCGTGCAGCGCCAGCGGTTCTACAAGCGGCTGCGTTTCGCCTTCCTTGCGGTGACGCTGGTGTGGCTCGGCTGGTACGCCGGGGCGCAGCTTTCCGTGGTCAACGTGCTGACGTTCGTCCAGGCGCTGGTCAGCGGTTTCCGGTGGGAGGTTTTCCTGGTAGCGCCGCTGATCTTTATCCTGTGGAGCTATGTGGCGGTGACGTTGCTGTTCTGGGGGCGCGGGGTGCTGTGCGGCTGGCTGTGCCCGTTCGGTGCGCTGCAGGAACTGGCCAGCATGGCCGCCCGCCGACTGGGGCTGCGCCAGATCACCGTGCCCTTCCGCCTGCACGAGCGGCTGTGGCCGATCAAGTACGTGATCTTTTTGATGCTTTTCGCGTTGTCGCTGGGCGGGCTCGACCAGGTGCAGTGGGCGGTCGAGGTGGAGCCGTTCAAGACGGCGGTGGTCCTGCGCTTTCTGCGCGAATGGCCCTTCGTTCTCTACGCGGTGATCCTGATCGCCGTTGGCCTCGTGGTCGAGCGGGCATTCTGCCGCTATCTCTGTCCGCTCGGCGCGGCGCTGGCGATACCGGCGCGGATGCGCATGTTCGAGTGGCTCAAGCGCAAGCGCCAGTGCGGAACCTCGTGCCAGGCCTGCGCCGAGCGCTGTCCGGTTCAGTCCATACATCCGGAAGGCCACATCAATCCCAACGAGTGCATCTACTGCCTCAATTGCCAGATGCTGTACCACGACGATCATATCTGCCCGCCCCTGATCGGCCGCCGCCTGCGGCGCGAGGCGCGCCAGCGGCGGCTCCGGATGCAGGCGCCCGGAGGAGGGGCGATCAATGTCCCCGACGACGAAGATGACTGACCGCCGCATGGGGCGCCGCCGGGCCCTTGCGGCGATTGCCGCCGCGTCTGCCCTTCCCCTGTCGGCGCTGGCCGCGCGCCCGCGCGAGGCGCCGCGGCCCGTGCGCTGGGACGGGGTGGCGCTGGGCGCGCCCGCGCATATCGTGCTCTACCATCCCGACCGCCGCCGTGCCGAGGATACCCTTGCCGCCTGTTGCGGCGAAATCGCGCGGCTGGAGCGTGCCTTCAGCCTTTATCGTCCCGACTCCGAACTGGTGGCGCTCAACCGCGACGGCCGCATCGATGGCCCGTCTCATGATCTGGTGGCGCTGCTTGCCGAGGCACAGCGCTTCGCGGCGCTGAGCGCCGGCCGGTTCGACGTCACGGTGCAGCCGCTATGGTGGCTTTATGCGGATCATTTCGCGGCAGCGGGCGCGGATCCGCGCGGGCCGGACGCGCGACGCATCGCCGGTGCAGCGTCAAGGGTGGATTGCCGGGCGCTGGATATCGGTCCGGCGGCGATCCGCTTCGCGCGGCCCGGCATGGCGGTGACGCTGAACGGCATTGCACAGGGCGCGATCACCGATCGCATTGCCGAGTTGCTCCGCGACGCGGGCTTCGACAGCGTGCTGGTGGACCTGGGCGAATTGCGCGCCCTCGGACCGCGTCCCGATGGTCCCTGGCATATCGGCATAGAGGACGCGCGCCGGCCGGGTCGCTCCTCGCATGAGGTGCCGTTGTCGCGGGGCGGCATCGCCGGTTCGGGAGGCTACGGCGCCCGTTTCGAGCCCTCGGGCCGTTTCCATCATCTGTTCGATCCGGCGACGGGAACCAGCGCCCATGGCTGCCT